>Ga0302310_10003232_pt1 | contig 12765 bp, 7 predicted proteins | sample III_Palsa_N1_2_FD_200451 | JGI IMG/M metagenome (GOLD analysis project Ga0302310, IMG submission 200451) | Peat permafrost microbial communities from Stordalen Mire near Abisko, Sweden - III_Palsa_N1_2 | ecosystem: Environmental > Terrestrial > Soil > Palsa > Peat permafrost | place: Sweden... | reverse complement strand
TTTTCTATTTGTCCTTTGCTCAACTCAAGCCCTCGCGCAATTTGAGACGGCGACAGTGTTGGGATATGTGCGCGATAGTTCCGGCGCAGCAATCCCAAGCGCGAATGTGTCGTTGATCAATGAGGAGACCAAATCGCAGGTCACGGTGCATTCCAATGCGCAGGGTGCCTACGAGTTCACGGACGTAAAGGTGGGCCGGTATCACGTGGCAGCCGAGTCCAGCGGCTTCGACGTGAGTAAGACCGAGGCCTTCAGGGTGGAGGTAAGCGCTCACCAGCGAGTGGATGTGGCGATGAAGATCGGTTCGGCCACGGAGACGGTGAACGTGACTGGCGCGGTTGCCCTGCTGGAGACGGACTCCAGCGATCGCGGACAAGTGATTGGAGCGCAAGAGGTGCAGAACATTCCGCTGAACGGCCGCGAGTACGCTGATCTCGCCGCGCTCGTCCCCGGAGTTCGCCGCAATCTGCTCGAGAGCACCACTTCGGACTCCAGCCGCGATGCGAGCTTCAACGTGAATGGCCAGCGCAGCGAGTTCAATAACTTCCTGCTCGACGGTGTGGACAACAACTCATACGGCACCTCGAACCAGGACTTCTCGAACCAGGCGATCCAGCCCTCGCCTGACGCGATCGACGAGTTCCGTGTGGAAACTGATAATTACACCGCAGAATACGGGCGTTCTGCCGGCGCCGTGATTAACGTGTCCATCAAGAGCGGTGGTAACCAGTTCCACGGCAATGGGTATGAGTACATCCGCAACACAGCGCTGAACGCGATTGGGCCGTTCACGCCGCCGGTCAACACCCTTACCGGCAAGTCTCAGAAGCCTTCCCTGAACCGCAACCAGTTTGGCGCCACATTCGGTGGGCCGATATTCAAGAACAAACTCTTCTTCTTTGGAGACTATGAGGGCACCCGCCAGGTCTTGCACGCGATCGACACCGCCACCGTCCCCGACGTCGATCAAAAAGGAACCAGCGCGTTAGCTACGACGAACGGCGGCTATACCTTTCTTACCAGTGCTGGCGCGCCTGTTCCGATCAGCAATCCTATTACCGGCCAGACTTACAACGGCGTGATCCCTTTCGGGGATCCCAGCGTCTCGAGCTTCGCAAAGGGAGTAATTACCAATTTGCCTACGCCGAACCTTTCCGGCATCGTCTCCAACAACTACGTTTCGCTCCCTGCTGACACGACCCGCAATGATAAAGGCGACATCCGTGTGGACTACACGGCCAGTTCGAAGACCACAGTGTTTACCCGCTACAGCCACAACCAGACCAACATCCTGCAGCCACCGGTAATTCAGGGCCCGGCCGGGGGTAACAGCAACGGCTTCGTGTTGATCTTCAACCAACAAATTGCGGGCGGCGTGACCCACAGCTTCAACGAGCACTCCATTCTCGATGCACGCTTCGCCTTCACACGCACCGATGGCGGCAAGACTCCCTATGGCCACAACCTTCCCAGCCTCGAGACTGGCATCACCGGCCTGCCGACCAGCGGAGTGGAGACGACCAGTCTTAACGCGCAGTCGGTGAATAACTTCTCGCAGTTCGGCGGCAGCGGCAGCATCCCGCAGTTCCAGAACCCCTACGTCTTCAACCCGAAGGTCAACTACACGTGGATCAAGGGCCGCAGCACCTATAAGTTCGGCTACGAGTACCAGTCGATCTTCACCTCGATCGATGACTTCAACCCGAGCTTCGGTGAAGACACCTATAACGGCTACTTCAGCTACACCGGAACGTCTTCGTCCGCGCTCAGCGGTGGCGACTCCGGCACGAAGGAAGCAATCTCTCTCTCCGACTTCCTGTTCGGCGCACGCGACACCTTACAGCTCAACAACTTTACCGTTGCGCATATCAACCAGCGCATGCACTTTCTCTATGTGCAGGATGACGTTCGTCTGACCTCGAAGCTGACGGTGAACGTCGGCCTCCGCTACGAACTCGTCACGCCGCAGTGGGAGTCCAGTAACAACCTCGCCAACTACAACCCGACGACGAACGCCATGATCACCGCCACGTCCGGTTCGATCTATAACCGCGCGCTAAGGAACATGCCGAAGCTGAACTTCGCTCCGCGCCTCGGTGCTGCATACCAGATCGATAAGAAGACCGTCGTCCGCGCGGGTTACGGACTCGGTTACGCGCAGTTCAACCGCGAAGGCGGTGAGAACCTGCTCATCTATAACCTGCCCTACATCGTTGATACCATCGCGACGCAGGCTCCGCTATACGGAAACGCTGCTGAAATCGGAAAACAGACTCCCTTGACGCCCTGTACAGCGGCGCAGGCTAGTGCGACCTACAATCCTTCCAACCCTACGCCCTGCTTCCGCACGTCAAATCAGGGCTATCCCGCAGGCTTCGCTACTCCGGCAAACGTAACCGCAGCCAGCACTCAGAATACCGAGGTGCGCTATCTGCCGGCGAACCTGCCCACCGGCTACGTCCAGAGCTACCATCTGACCGTCCAGCGCCAGATCAGCTCCAACGATACGTTTGAGGTCGCTTACGTCGGCGAACACGGCGTGAAGCTCCAGGTGTTGAGCGACCTGAACCAGGCTGAAGCCAACCCTGTGACAGCAACCTGCAATACCACTGTCACGTCCGGTTGCCTCTCACTGGCCCAGCGTCGCCCGATTCAGAACTTCTACACCATTGAACAGACCCTGCCTGCCGGCTTTCTGCTCTACGACGCTCTGCAGACAAAGTTCGAGCATCGCACCAGCCACGGCCTCTACCTGTTGAACTCCTTCTCCTGGTCGCACGCAATCGACAACGCCGGCGGTCACCTGGATTCAAACGATGGGGACAACTCGCGCATCAACCTTGCGAACCCACGGGGTGAGAGAGGCGCGTCCGGTTACAATCAGCCTCTCAACGAAACACTGTCGATCGTCTACGATCTTCCGTACGGAAAGGGTCGCGCCTTCGGTAATGATGCGCCTCTCGCCGTGCAGGATATCCTGGGCGGATGGCAAGTCAATCTCATCAATAACATCAACAGCGGTCTTCCGTTCAACGTCATCTATTCGCCCACCAGCGCGCAATCGGCCAGCACCATCCTCAACCAGCGTCCAAACCAGAATGGCCCGGGCGTGCTTCCGAAGGGGAGCCGAGTGAAGACCGCAACGCAGATCCAGTTGCTCAACACCAGCTCCTTCAGCCTGCCCACTGCGAACCAGATCTACGGTAACGCAGGCCGCAACAGCCTGCGGCTTGATCCTTACTACGACGTCGACTTCGCACTGCACAAACAGTTCCCGCTGTACAGGGAGCGCGTAAAGTTCGACTTCCGCGCCGAGGCGTTCAACCTCTTCAACAAAGTCAACTACCAGGGCCCTGCTTCCGAGACCTTCGGTTCCAGCAGCTTCGGTTACGCAACCTCATCATCTGTTTTCCCGGCGCGCGTTGTGCAGTTCGCCGGCAAGATCATCTTCTAACTCTCTGCTCCGAGTACGATGAAACAGAAATCAGTGGCGCGGTTCTTTTACCCGCGCCACTGATTTCTTCAAACCGATTCATGAGGACTACGATAATGTTCAGCAGGGCCACGCGGGCCGCAGTATGGATAGCCATAGCGATCACAGCTTCTGGAGTCTCAGCCCAGCAAACAACGCAGGCCGCACAGGACAAGATTGTTCATATCAATCAAATCCAGGTGATCGGGTCGCACAACAGCTATCACGCAGGCTTTGCGCCAAGCGAGCGCAAGTTCATGGAGATGAAAAATCCCAAGGCTCTCCGTGCACTCGACTACAAGCACGCTCCGCTCGGCGACCAGCTTACCGGAGGCGTTCGGCAACTTGAGATCGATATCTACAACGACCCACAGGGCGGCCGCTTTGCGCATCCCGCGATCGTGAAGATGGTTGCCGACGCAGGCCTGTCACCCGATCCGGACTTCGATCCCAATCACGAGATGGACAAGCCGGGTTTCAAGGTGATGCACGTGCAGGATCTCGATGAGCGCGTGACCTGCCATACCTTCGTGAGCTGCCTTACCGCGATTCGCGACTGGTCGAAGGGACATCCACGAGCGCTGCCGATATTTATCCTCGTGGAAACGAAGGAAGGCAAGCCGAAGGAGATGCCGAATGCTCCGGACGCAGATGTCTTTACCTCGAAGATCTTCGACGCGGTCGATGCCGAGATTCGCACTGTCTTCAAACCCGGCGAGATGATTACACCGGATGAAGTCCGCGGAAGATTCCCAACACTGAATGACGCAATCCGCCACGACGGATGGCCTACGCTCGACAAGGCCCGGGGCAAAGTCATCTTCTTGCTCGACCAGAAGCACGCCGGCCCGGTCTACGCTGAGGGTCATCCTTCGCTAAAGGGCCGCCTCATCTTCACGAACGCTACCCCGGGTGAGCCCGATGCCGCCTTCGTCGAAGAGAACGATGGCACGCATCAGGAGATCGACGCTTTGGTCAAGCAGGGCTACCTTGTTCGTACTCGTACAGACGAGGGAACCGAGCAGGCTCGCACGAACGATAGAACTCGCCTCAACAACGCTCTTGCAAGCGGCGCGCAGATGATCAGCACCGACTATCCACTCTCCGAGCCCTCGCAATGGAGCGATTTTGTTGTTGGTCTTCCCGGTGGCGAGGTCGCCCGTTGCAATCCGGTAAGCAAACCTGCCGGTTGTGACGACAAGGTATTAGAAATCAACGGTGGTTTGAAGTAGCCGGAAGTTGCCCTGTGAGATCGAAGTGAAGGTGGGAAGTATGGTTTCAAGAAGACGTTTTCTAGGCGCTGCATCGTCGGCGACCCCGGCTCTGTGCGCGAAGCGTTTGGTTTATCGGCATCCTTCAACGCGTTCCTCTCGGCTCCGGCCGGGACTATATTGACCGACGACACGAAGCTGGTGAAAATTGCCATCGGCACGGGCGGACAGGGTCATTGCTATCCTGGCGCCACCTTCCCGTTCCGAGCCGCGCAGCTTAGCCTGGATAGTGGCATCAAAGATTCAGACCACTGCTATCACTACAACGAGGACTCGATCCTGGGCTTCCGCCACACGCATCCAAGCGGCACTGGCTGTGATTCGGCTGCCTGAAAAATCGTTAGTGAGGCTGAGCTGTCGCTCGTGAAGGCTCTTCCGTCTTTACCCACGTCGATTCAGGTCCTTCGGGTTTCATCGCTTCAGTCAGCACGCGTCCAACCGCCGCGCTCGGGCGATTGATTCTTAGCAGGGACGCGAACGTGGCCGCGATGTCTACAGGCGCAACCACGCCGTGATACGTCCCCGGAACAAACGGCGCGCCGAACAGCTCGAGCGGCACATGCCGGTCATAACTGTTCGCAGAAAAATGCGTGGTGCCCTTTCCGTTCCAAGGAAACTGGTACGGCCCAAAGTTGATGTGCAGCGCCCATCCAACATAGGGTGAATAGCTGTGCGCAATCAGTCGCCCGTACTGCGTGTCCGGCAATGTACCTTCGCGCATCTGCTTCGCAGTGAAGATGTGCGTGACAACAGGAGGCTCTTTCACGCGGTTGGTTGCAGAGCCGTCGCCGGCCATCGAGAAGCCCGCAAAGATCTGCTCAAGCATGGCCTTCGCTGTGTCCTCAGCTACGTCTTCAGAGACGCCCGCGGCCTCGAACGCACCGCGATTCAGCAGCAGATAAGGGTTGTCCATCTGAATCACGTACTTGCCCTGCTTCGGCTTGAGTGGAAACTTCTCTTCGAGCATCGTCTCCAACGGAGTTGTAAAGGAAGCAGCAGGGAAGTCGAGCACAGGCATGTTTACTGCGTCGCCTGATTTCTGCGAGGTTGCAACGCCGTGGTCGCCCGTCATCGCAACCACTACGTTGCTCAAGCCGACCGTCTTATCGAGGTAGGTAAAGAATGTATCCAGCGCTGCGTCCGCCGCCAAAATGAGTGCACGCTGCGAAGGGTCATCTGGCCCAAACGCGTGTCCGTTGATGTCGGTTGATGAAATAGAGATGGTGATGAGATCGGTCGCGCCTTTCGGGTTATTACCAAGCTTCTCAGCGGCGATCAGAGCCTGCGCGAACTCCAGTTGATACTTCACGCTCGCGGGCGACCTTCCAACCTGCTCATAAAAGCTACCCTCCGCCACGCCACTCTCTTTGCGCGCATCTGCTATATGTGAGCTCGCGTTGAACTCCTTTGCCCACTGCGGCAGCTCAGTCATCCAGTAGGTCGAGGTCTCCCATGTACCGGTGTCGTGATCGGTCCAGAATGCACCGTTCGTTGCATGGCCGCTGGTCATGATCGCAGCCCTGTCCTTCATCGAAACCCCATACACCCGCGAGCGGCCGCCTGTCGCAAGAACAAGCTCGTCGCCCAGCGTCGTCGCCATCTCGCGATGCGGAGACGCGCCAGTCAGGTCCTTTGTCCCGGCAGGCGCGCCCACCAGTTTGTAGCGATCATCAGCTACCGAGCTTACCTGCTTCAGTGTGCCATCGGGTGCCTGCACCCACCACTCGTTGAGCGGGATGCCGTGACCATCCGTGTAGGCTCCGGTGCCGATGGTCGCATGCCCGGCAGCCGTCACGAGGTTTGCATAATCGTAATAGCAATCCGTGAAGTGAGCGCCTCGCTTTAGAAATAGATTCCAGCCATTCTTTGCCTTGAAGTCTGCACGGTATCGGTCGAGGTAATCGCCCCGAAATTGGTCAAATACGAGTACCACGACAAGCTTTGGCTTCGCATCATAACCGTCCGCTCGCGCCGCAGGCAGGCACAGACTAATCAGCGTCATCAATGCGATCAAACGAACAAACTTCCTCATGAAGAAATTCCTTTTCATGTGATCAATTCGGCGAAAGTAGAGCGATTGTTGATGTTGAACAGAATCCTCCGCGATACGTTCGTCCAATCCGTCACATGCTCCTTGCGGTTCGTTAGCTTCCTGGTTAGCCATGAGTCCATTGTTCCGAAGGCAGGCTAGCCGCGCTCCTACAACGTCATCGAGCAGCCTACCGTTGCGCGATCGAGTAAACGTATCCGTGCTCGTCCACGATCATGGTGCGGGAACTCGTGGTGCCCCGGTTGAGAGCGAGGGCTTAAGGTTTGCTGTCAAAATAGTCCTGAGTTAGCGGTAAAGATACGGGATTCTCACAGATATGAAAGTCCAGTATCGGACATTGCGGGAAAGGTAGCAACCCGGTTGGACGATGTCAAGAAGCTCTACTGTCCGTGGCTCGAAGCAGTCGCTGCCGTCGCGGTTCCTCTCCCGGTCAGCTCCCGTATCAGGTCCACTTCATGCTGCCGATAGGGGGTATCGTCCTGCCGGAAGACCTCGTGAAACCAGACCTTCGGCTGAGTCTTCACGTAAGGTCTGTCCCACGAGTCCCACGGAAGATACGTCTGCGTCTTTCCCGCAACCAGCCCCCAGTTGATGGCTCCGACGTTGTATTTCTTCGCGATCGGAAGGCTGCCATCGAAGGTGCTGCCAACGCCGCGTGCCATGTACTCCGTGCAGATGATCGGCCGCCCCAGTGGCTGAAGCTCCTTAATATGCGCCTCGAATACTTCAGGCCAGCCGTAATCATGAAAGGTGATGATGTCCGATTCTGCCAGCTGAATCTTCACCGTCTGACTTTCCTGTGCGGGATCACTCCAGTTGCCCATCCATACGCCACTCGTAAGCGGCTGAGTAGGATGCACCTCTCGCGCCCACGCAAACACCTGCGGCAACAGCTCATTCACTCGCTCTATCTTCGCCGGAACATCTGCAGGGACATCGCCGCCATTATTCTGTGGCTCGTTCCAGACGTCCCACCCAAGAACGCGATCGTCGATTGCAAACGCACCAACGACTCCTTCAACATACGCCTTCAACTCCGGCTCGACTCTACGGTCCTGCAGCCGCTCTTTGCCCGGACTTTGCACCCATCCCGAGTTATGAATCCCCGGAATCGGCGGGTGCTGCGGCCCTAGCTTTGGGTTCGTCTCCCAGCACGAATCGAACAGCACCAGCAGCGGCCGGATATGGTGCTTCGCGCAGATCGCTAGAAAATCGCTCAGCCGCTTCTTGAATCCCTCGGGATCCTGCTTCCATAGCTGGTCCTGCAGAAACACACGCATCGTATTCATGCCAATGGACTCCGCCATCCCGAGCTCTTTATCGTTCAGAGCGGGATTGAACGTCGCTGCCTGAAACATCTCCAGCTCATTGATTGCGTCCGATGGTATGAAGTTCGCTCCCACCAGCCATGGCTGCTTCGCGTACCAGGCGTTTGCCCTTTCGGCGGTCCAGCGCGGCTCATTGTTAGCCGCCTGCGCCGCCCGCGTGGTCACCGTTCCAAAAGCGAAACCCGAGACTAAAATTGCCAGATAGAAAACCTTCTTCACGCTGCCTCCTGTCAGCATCCCTTCTACTCTGCGGAAGCAAATCTCACAAGTCCGAGCGCAGGATTGGATGTTTGTCTATACGAATCTTGGAGAATTCCTGACACCAGCGGCCTTGTTGCAGGAGGGACTCTTGCCCCCGCAACGATTTTGGCAACGTCGCCGGGGACGGCTGCAGGCCGCACGATCCTGCCATCAATCGCAGATGGCGGTAAAGTCCAACCTTCGGCGACGTCGCCACTGTTCTAGAATTTGACGATTCGGACTTCAATAAAGCCGTGATGCCGAGCCTTCCGATCGCTGATGTGAAGGTTTCAGTTCCAAGACGGTCAGGCGATTGCCTTTCGGAGACGCTACGAACGGCCATGCCGGCGCGCGTGTGTCACGCCTTTCAGGAGGTCTCTGCGTTCGCTGGGCGTGCCAATCGCGGTGACAACACAAACATAAGCGGCACAACTGCGAGGGCCGTTAGGGCTGTAGCGGCGGTAGCCCAGACTGGACCGGCCGCATCGCCAAGCCGTCCGTAGAGCACTGGGGCCAGCGCGCTTGATCCGAGAATGCCTGTATAGAACGAAGCGAAGGCTTGCTCGATCCTTTTCGGGGTCACGAGTTCTGGGACGGTGCCATAGAGTACGGAGGAGGTGCCGTTGAGCATCACCCCCAAGAGCGGCAGCAGTGCCAGGCTTGACGCGAGAGGCAATGCGAGCACCGTCAAAATGGCTGCTGCGGTGCCAACCTCGGTCGTCACCACGGTTGCGAGGAGACCGAGACGCGCGCCAAGCCAGCCGCAGGCAACTTTTCCGAACGCTCCGCCAATAAACACGAGCGATAAGGCCAAACCAACTGTTGTCAGCGATGCGCCCTTAGCTTTGAGCAGAAAAGGCAGGAACAGTAGGAAGCCCATGCGTACCGCAGTGTCCAACAAGCCGATGACAAAAAGCAGACCGAAGCCGCCCTTGCCCTCGGCTTCGCGGTCCGCCGAAGTCGCGATTTCATGCGAAGCCGGAGGAGCCGGAACGACCGGCATGAGCCTGCCCATCACCACCGCGACAAGCGTCCCTAAACCTGCTGCGGCCCAAAGCGCCGAGCGCCAGTGCATTACCGTGAGCAAAAGAGAGAGCAGCGGCGGGATGGTCGCTTTGCCGAGGTCGCCAGCAAAGTTGTAGGTGCCGAGCGGTCCACGGGACCTCTCGCCGTAAGCTCGCGACACGGCAGCCGAAGCAAGTGGGTGTTGCGTACTGCCCCCCGCCCCGGCCAAAGCAAGAGACACACACAATCCCGCGAGACCGCCCGAAAAGCCGGCCAGAGCATACCCCGCCGCGCTTAGCAGTGTCCCCAGTACGAGGACGGTTCGAGCATTTATATGTCGTGCGAGATGAGCAGACGGCACTTGGAGCGCAGCTAAAACACCAACGTAGAGGGCGCGTAAAACCGCGAGCGCTACATAATCGAGCGCAAACTCTGCTTGCCAAACCGGCAAGAGCACATAGATCATGTCGGTAAAACCGTCGTGCAGGGCATGGGCGAGGCTGGCGAGTACAAGAGTTCGTCGGGCAATCAACTTGCCCGTCTGGTCCGTGCCGTTCGGTTGGTCGACCGCTAATTGGCTCAACCGCAGCTCCTCTTCCAGAACGATAAACGACGAGCCTTGCACCTACAGGACGGTGGAGTTGTAGGGCAGACGAATGACGCAACGTGCGCCTTGATGAAAGGTTTCGTCGAACCCGATACGTCCCCCGGCACGTTCGACGACTAACTTCGCAATGGACAGACCAAGTCCTACACCGCTCGTATTCGCCGTAGAACGCTCGCTGCTCGTGAAGAAGCGATCGAACACCTTGGCATATTCTTCCGATGGAATGCCCGGCCCTTCATCCTCGATGCTTATGTGGAGCCAAGATGCCTCGGGTTGTGCAAAACCGATGTTGATCGCGGAGTCTCGTGGCGAGAATTTCAGAGCGTTGTGAATCACATTCATCAGCGCAATTCGCATCAAGCCGCGATCAGCGCGTACTTCGACGGTCGCCAACTCATGCTGTCTTTGAGTGATCTTCACACTACGCTCCTCGCCGAGGACTTCGAGGAGCGCGACGACTTCTGTGACGAGATCGCCAATGACGAAGACAGGCTGTGATTCACCAGGCGGAGTAATCTCAGCTCGAGCCAACAGCAGGAGAGAATCGACTGTTTGATTGAGACGATTGGACTCTTCGAGCACGTTGCCGAGAGCTTCGTGATAGGCTTCAGCGTTTGTCGGTTTTGCGAGCGCGACTTCGCTGATGGTGCGAATTGCCGCAAGAGGCGTACGCAGTTCGTGGGACGCGTCAGCAGTGAAGCGCTGTAGTTGCCGAAACGCCTGTTCCAGGCGCTCCAATAAATGATTGAAGACCCTCGCCATATTTCCGAGTTCGTCGCGCTCGTTCGCTATGTCGAGCCGATCCCCGAGGTTGCTGGCAGTGATGCGCTCGGCGCGGGCTGTCATTTGTTCCAGTGGTCGAAGGGCGCGCTTGGCGATGGACTGTCCCGCGACGGCCGCGAGGGCTAACGCGAGGGGTATAGCGATGAGCAGCATGAGAAAGAACTGAATCATGCGGTCGCGCAGCGGACCCAGATCATAACCAAGGCGAATAACCACCGTGCGGCCTTGCATCGTGTGGATGTGGCTGACGACGAAGGCATGTGACCCGTCCGATAGCCTGACGAGGCGTTCATCGAATCCAGCATCGCCCTCACCTTCGCGAAGAGGCCCTCCAAGCGCCATATTATGCAAGGTCGAACTGCGGTAGAGGATCTTCCCGGAGAGGTCGCGAACTTCCATGAGGCGGTCTACGAGCAGATGGGATTGCGGGCGGGAGTAGTAATTCTGTGTGAGTCGTAGCTCGCCGGCCTGGTCAAAGAAGAGAAGACCTTCGACGGTCACCACGTCCTGCACTTCATCGTGATAGAGCTGGCGCGTCAACACTCCATACTGGAACGCGAGAACCACGGTTGCGTAAACGATGAGGAGCAGGGCGAGCACGCCGACATACCAGAGAGTCAGCCGGGTGCGGAGATTAGTGGGCCTCAGAGTCACGGTTATGGCTCCCGCAGACTGAAGCCAAGGCCACGAACGGTTTGAAGCAGCTTGACGTTGAATGGATCGTCAATCTTGCGCCGGAGGCGCGCGATCTGTACGTCGATGACGTTGTCGATGGGGGTGAATCGCGATGTTTCCCGCCATACGTCTTTAGCCAACATCTCGCGAGAGACGGTGCGACCACCGTTCTCAGCAAGGTATAGCAAGAGATCGAACTCGCGCGGTGTTAGATCCAGAAGTTCGCCTGCGCGGTAAGCCATTCTGTTCTTTGGATCGAGCGAGAGGTCGCCAACTTTGAGCGATGCCGGAGCGGTCGGCGGCAGAAAACGGCGCAGCAATGCGTCCATGCGGGCGAGTAGTTCGGGGAAGGAGAAGGGCTTGCCGAGGTAGTCGTCCGCTCCCGAACGCAAGCCTTCCACCCGATCATCGACTGTATTGTGCGAGGTCAGAATCAATACTCGGATGTCAATTCCTTCCTTGCGAATCTGCCGAAGCACATCGAGGCCGTTACGGTGCGGCAGAGTCAGGTCCAGGAGCAAGAGGTCTGGCTGTCCGCTGTGAACGAGAAAGAATCCCTCTTCCGCAGTGCTCGCGGCCAGAACTTCATAACCGGCAGACCGGATGCCGGAGACGAGGGCATCGGACATCTTGCGATCGTCTTCGATTATCAGAACCTTCGATGAAGGGTACGACATAATGATGGTTGCCTCTACCTGATGATTCCAAAGCGCGATGCCGCCCGCAAGGGCATTCGTGCAATGTCAGAAATTCGTCAGAATTCTGTAAGGACAAGCGGTGGTTCACTTTGAGAGGTGGCTTTCGAGGTGAACCATGGCGATTTCCCAAGTCTTCTTCGTTGCTCTCCTATCATCAACCCTGGCTCTATCTCAGACAGCGAAAGGTGCCACTCCCAGTGCGGCATCTCCGCGAACCGCGCTTCCAATTACATTCACGAAGACCGTGAGTGCTGACAAGGCGCGAGTGGGCGAGGTCGTTTACGCTAAAACGACCCAGGCTGCCAGACTTGTGACCGGTGAGGTAATTCCTGCCGGTACTGAAGTCGTGGGGCATGTAGCCGCCGCAAACGGTTTCGTCTACGACAAGACGCCTTATGCGACTCAAAAAGAGTCCGTTCTGGAAATCCAATTCGACACGCTTCGTCTTGGCGGACACGACCTACCTCTGAAAGTTACGGTGCGCGCGATGGCCGACCCGCTCACAAGCTGGGGAGCACGCGAGCAGAATGTGGCGGACGACTCACTGGCGACGGTAACTCAGATCGGCGGTGATGTGTTGATTCCATCGCAATCCGAAGTTGTCAATCGGAATGGCGACGTCATCGCCTACAACCG
>Ga0302310_10003229_pt1 | contig 12770 bp, 9 predicted proteins | sample III_Palsa_N1_2_FD_200451 | JGI IMG/M metagenome (GOLD analysis project Ga0302310, IMG submission 200451) | Peat permafrost microbial communities from Stordalen Mire near Abisko, Sweden - III_Palsa_N1_2 | ecosystem: Environmental > Terrestrial > Soil > Palsa > Peat permafrost | place: Sweden... | reverse complement strand
GCGCGCGGTGGCAGAAGCCGAAAACGAATGGCTCGACGCCGAAAGCGCACTATCGGAAGCGAGCTAAGTGACAAAAGTTTTTTGCTTCTTTTTTTCAAAAAAGAAGATTTTCTTTTCTTCTTTTTGTGAACAAAAAGAAGCAAAAAAACTTTAACACTTGGCGCGTGAGGACCTCGATGATTGCGATCGGCAGTGAAATTGCTTCGGCACACATCAATCCATTGGGCGCGGAACTGTGCTCGCTGCGCGACGCGTCAGGGCACGAATATCTTTGGCAGGCAGGGCCGGCTTGGCCGCGACACTCGCCGGTGCTGTTTCCGATCGTGGGGCAAGTGAATAATGACACGCTGCACGTGAGCGGACAGAAATATCATATGGGGCGCCACGGGTTCGCGCGGGACCGCGCGTTCGCGCCCGTCACCGTCGCACCCGGTCACGCCAGCTTCGTACTGACCGACGACGCAACCACGCGCAAAATCTACCCGTTCGCATTCCGCCTGACGCTCGATTACGCCCTCACCGCCAAAGGCCTGCTTCTCACCTACATCGTGGAAAATCCCGGCACCACGCCCCTGCCCTTCTCGCTCGGCGCCCATCCCGCCTGGAACTGGCCGCAGCCGAAAGACGCCCAGCGCCTGATCTTCGACCAGCCCGAGCCCGCCCCCATCCGCCGCCTCGCCGACGGCCTGCTCGCGCCCGAATTGCACCCGACCCCGATCCACGGCCGCGATCTGCCGCTGTCAGACGCTCTTTTCGTCGATGACGCCCTGATCCTGGACCAAGTCGCGAGCCGCGGCGTGCAATTTGCTGGCCTCCACGTGTCCTGGTGCGATGCCATGCCGTTCCTGGGAATCTGGAGCAAACCGGGATCGGATTTCCTGTGTATCGAACCCTGGGCCGGTCACTCCGACCCGGTCGGCTACACCGGCGAGTTCAAGGATAAGCCCGGCGTGGTGGTGCTCGCACCGGGCGGCAGGTCGGAGTTTTGGTGGGAAGTGGCGTTGCTGTCCTAGTCCAGGGGGAGATTGACAGCGAGGCCGTGGTTCGTGTCTTACTTTCGGGAAAATTACAAAATCATAACGAAAGTTAGAAACGTCCAATGACCATCAGCACCCTGACCGGCACCTATTTCGTTACCGTCACGCCGGGCAGCGGCAACTACGGTACAACGCTCACCATCACCGACGCGGCCGAAATCGAGCCCCCCGCCGGCGCGAACGGCGTTTATGTGTCCGCCTCGATCACCGGCGTCAGCCTCGACAATGCGGGCATCATCAGAAGCGGGAATGGTTTCGATAACGGCGTGGTTTTGGAATCCACGGCGAGCTTTACCAATAGCGGACTTGTTTCAGGCGGTGCCTTCGATCCCAGCGATACCCAAGCCCCGCACGGAATTGGCATATATTTCGCGGCCGGCGGCACACTCATTAACAGCGGCACAATCGCCGGTGGGACCGCCGGGATTGGTGTCGATCTCGGCACCGGCGGGAATGTGACCAATCGCGGCAACATCGACGGCGGAGCGGGCAACTTTTTTCTCAATACCGCTAACCCTGAAAGCGGTGGTGCGGGCATCGTGGTCGGCACCAGCACGCTTGCCGACACAACCATCACAAATTACGGCGCAATCGCCGGCGGCTACGGTCAAGGCACCCCGATCGGCATTGCCGGCGGCGGCGGCATCGGCGTCAGCCTCGCGGGCAGCGGCACCCTGATCAACGACGGCAGCATTACCGGAGGCAAGGGCGGCTACGTCGATTATTCCTACAGCAACGGCAGCAGCGTTGCCGGCCGGGGCGGAGCTGGGGTCAACCTTAACGGCGGCACGTTGGTGAACGCGGGCACCATCACCGGCGGTGCGGCCGGCCCCGTGCAGATTTCCGGCCCGGCAGGAATTGCAGGAGACGCGGTTCAATTCGGCAGTCTCGCCGGCACGCTGGTGGACGATCCCGGCGCCATATTCAGCGGCGATGTCGTGGCCAACAGCGCTGTGAACGACATGCTTGAGCTCGCCGGCACCGCGGCCGGCACGCTCACCGGCCTCGGCACCCAGTTTACCGGGTTTACCACGCTCGATGTCGCGGCCGCCTCAGATTGGACCCTCCAGCACGTCAACACGCTCGGCAGCGCAACGAATTTGACGGTCACCGGCACGCTCAATAACGTTTCCGCGTTCATCGACACCGGAACCGCGACCGTCGAGACCGCAGGTGTGCTCAGAAGCGCCGTCACGGGCGTCACTCTGGTGAACGGCGTTACTCTGGCGGGTGGCGACCTGATCGACACTGCGGACGCCAAATTCATCGTCGGCTCCGACGCCGCGGGGGCGGCGGCCGGAAAGTTTACCGTCAAAGCCGATGGCGCGATCGCCGGCTTCGGCTACATCGCCGGCGCTGCAGTGGTCGACAACGGCAATCTCACCGCCAGCGGAGGCGCGCTCGACGTGACAGATGCGGTATCGGGCGTCGGTCGACTCACAATCGACATTGGTGCCTCACTGGTGCTCGGAGCGGGAGTGAGCGGGGTGAAAATGGTCTTCGCCGCCGGCGGCGACGAATACCTGAAGCTGGACGCGGTTGGGTCGGTGAGTAGTTTCATCGTGGGTTTTGCCGCGACCGACAAGATCGATCTGAAATCGATCCTGTCGACCAAGCTCGAATACGCTGGTCACACGCTGGAAGTTTTCGACGGCACGAAGGAAGTCGCAGCCCTGGATTTCTTGGGCGCGTACACGCTTGGGGACTTCCAACGTTCCAGCGACGGTCATCTGGGCACGCTGATCAGCTTCCACAGCTGAGTCACGGAGCAATCGGCCGGATAAGAAATCGGCGCAAGCGACCTCGATTAATATGGGTTGGACGCATACGAACTCGGCTGGCATCTCCAGCATAGCGGCGGCGGATCGCCAGTTCGAACGCCTGGGTATGGTTCGCTCCGCTCTCCTGCGCTCCTCGCGTTGCGCATGGCACCCAGCACGCGGCGGTCCGGCATTGTCTATTGGCGCTGGAGACACCAATTGTTCAAAAGTTTTTTGCTTCTTTTTTTCAAAAAAGAAGTGCTTTTCTTCCCCTTGTCTTCCTCGCCTTTTCGTGGTGAGAACAATACGAGAACACCAAGGCGAGCGATTTATGACCGGTCCGATTCGCGTGCGCGGCGCGCGCGAGCACAATCTGAAAAACATCGACGTCGAGATCCCCCGCGATCAACTTACTGTGATCACGGGCCTTTCCGGGTCAGGCAAGTCGTCGCTGGCGTTCGACACGATCTATGCCGAGGGCCAGCGCCGCTACGTTGAGTCGCTCTCGTCCTATGCCCGTCAGTTCCTGGAGCTCGCCGGCAAGCCCGACGTCGACCAGATCGAGGGTCTTTCGCCGGCGATTTCGATCGAGCAGAAGACCACCAGCAAGAACCCGCGCAGCACCGTCGGCACGGTGACCGAGATCCACGATTACATGCGCCTGTTGTGGGCGCGGGTCGGCGTTCCCTATTCCCCCGCCACCGGCCTGCCGATCGAGGCGCAGACCGTGAGCCAGATGGTCGACCGGCTGATGGCGCAACCGGAGGGCAGCCGGTTTCTGCTGCTGGCGCCGGTGGTACGCGACCGCAAGGGCGAGTATCGCAAGGAACTCGGCGAGCTGCAGCGCAAAGGATTCACTCGCGTCAAGGTTGACGGCACGCTCTACGAAATCGCCGAGGTGCCGGCGCTCAACCGCAAGGTCAAGCACGACATCGACGCGGTGGTGGATCGTCTGGTGATCCGCCCCGGCCTGGAAACTCGGCTGGCCGACAGCGTCGAGACCGCGCTCGGTCTGTCCGACGGGATCATCTACGCCGATCCCGCCGACGGCGGCGAGCGGCTGATGTTTTCCTCGCGTTTCGCCTGCCCGGTGAGCGGGTTTTCCTTGCCCGAAATCGAACCGCGGCTATTCAGTTTCAACTCCCCGCACGGCGCCTGTCCGGCGTGCGACGGGCTGGGCATCGAGAGCTTCTTCGACCCGGCGCTGATCGTGCCGGACGAGCGCCGCACCATCGCCGAAGGCGCGATCGCGCCCTGGGCCAATGCGGAAAACCCGTTCTACGCGCAGACGCTTCAGGCGCTGGTGAAGCATTTCAAGATCGGCGCGCGCACCCCATGGAGCGATATTCCGGAGCGCGTGCAAACCGCGATCCTGGAAGGAACCTCGGAGCCGATCACAATCACCTACAAGGACGGCGCCAAGACCTATCCGGTGATCAAGCCGTTTTCCGGGGTGATCTCGCATCTGGAGAAGCGCTATCGCGATTCCGATAGCGTTTGGACCCGCGAGGAGCTTTCCCGCTACCGCGCCGACAAGCCCTGCGAAGTATGCCACGGCGCGCGGATGAAGCCCGAGGCACTGTGCGTGCGGGTGGCGAACAGCGACATCGCCAAGGTTTCCGACTTGCCGATCCGCCGCGCGCTCGACTGGTTCGCTGGGGTCGAGGCCACGCTTACGCCGCAGCGGCGCGAGATTGCGCGACGGATATTGCGCGAAATTTCCGACCGGCTGCGGTTTCTGGTCGATGTCGGCCTGGATTATCTCACTTTGTCGCGCGGTTCGGCGACGCTGTCAGGCGGCGAAAGCCAGCGCATCCGGCTGGCGAGCCAGATCGGTTCGGGGCTGACGGGTGTTTTGTACGTGCTTGATGAGCCCTCGATCGGGCTACACCAGCGCGACAACGAGCGGCTGCTCGGCACGCTGGTGCGATTGCGCGATCTCGGCAACACCGTGCTGGTGGTGGAGCACGACGAAGAGGCGATCCGCGCGGCCGATCATCTGATTGACATGGGGCCGGGCGCGGGAGTGGCCGGCGGCAACGTGGTGGCGCAGGGCACGCCCGAGGAGGTGGCGGCGAACCCGGCCTCGCTCACCGGGGATTATCTGTCGGGGCGGAAAAGGATTGCAGTGCCGCTGATGCGGCGGAAGCGCGATCCCAAGCGCGTGATCGAAGTGGTCGGCGCGCGCGGCAATAATTTGAAGAACATTTCAGCGGAAATTCCGCTCGGGCTGTTCACGGTGATCACCGGCGTGTCGGGCGGGGGCAAATCGACGCTGATCGTCGATACTTTATACAAGGCGATTTCGCGCCGGCTGATGGGTTCGGGCGAGGTGCCGGCGCCGCACGAGCGGATCGAGGGGCTGGAGTTGCTCGATAAGATCATCGACATCGACCAGTCGCCGATCGGCCGCACGCCGCGCAGCAATCCTGCCACCTACACCGATCTGTTCGCACCGATCCGCGATTGGTTCGCCGAACTGCCGGAGGCTCGGGCGCGCGGTTACAAGCCCGGGCGTTTCAGTTTCAACGTCAAAGGCGGCCGCTGCGAGGCGTGTCAGGGCGACGGGCTGTTGAAGATCGAGATGCATTTCCTGCCCGATGTGTACGTGACCTGCGACACCTGCAAAGGTCAGCGCTATAATCGGGAGACTTTGGAGATCAAGTTCCGCGGCAAGTCGATCGCCGATGTGCTGAAGATGACGGTGGACGAGGCGGTGCCTTATTTCGGCGCGCAGAATCGCATTCGCGATCGGTTGAACATACTGCAGCAAGTCGGCTTGGGCTATGTTGCGCTGGGGCAGCAGGCGACCACGCTTTCGGGTGGCGAGGCGCAGCGCATCAAGTTGGCAAAGGAGCTGGCCCGGCGCGCGACCGGGCGCACCTTGTATATTCTCGATGAGCCCACGACTGGCTTGCATTTCGAAGACGTCCGCAAGCTGCTGGAAGTGCTGCATGCTTTGGTCGACCAGGGCAACAGTGTTGTGGTGATCGAGCACAATCTGGAAGTGATCAAGACCGCTGATTGGATCGTCGATCTTGGTCCCGAGGGCGGTGACGGTGGCGGCGAGATCGTTGCCACGGGAGTTCCGGAGGACGTGGTCAAGGTCGCTCGCAGCCACACCGCCCGTTTCCTGCGTCCCTTATTGGCAAAGTAAACTGACAAAGTTTTTTTGCTTCTTTTTGTTCACAAAAAGAAGATTCTTATACCAGCCGCCCAAAATTTTGACTCGTGACCAGCGATTTGGGCGGCTGGTATGAGTCTTTGTTTTGCGCGCGCCGCCCGCCAACCCGCGCGCGATACCAGCGGTCAAGAGATAGGGCCGCTGGTATTACTGCCTTACTGTGGCGCCGTTTACGGCGACCGCCGCCGCATCCCCCGTGGGTTGGCTAAGCACATCGTTGGTAAAGCTCGCCACCGTCTGGGTCGAGACATCGCCTGGCACGATCGCCACCGTCGAGGTCCCGGCGGTGGGATCGCAGCCGACTTGCTGGCTGGCTGGAGTTGCGGCGCACTCGGCCAGTGCCTCGCCCGGTGTGGATTCCCTGATCACCAGCTGGCCGGCGGGGACCGCGATTGCCGGCGAGCAAGCCCCGGCTGCGACCGCGATCGGCGCGAGATTGCCGGGGGTGACGGTGAAACTGGAGACGCTCGGCGTCGCCGCGGCAGCGCCGGCGGGCGGCTGTTTGCAGATCGCGAGATAACCGTTGCGCGCCTCGTCGGTGAAGGTGAGTTCGGTAACGCCGCTGCCGCCGCTGAAAGTAACGCTGCCGGCGCCGGTATCCGCGTCGCCGACCTGCCGGGTGGCAGGAGCGACGGAGATGCCGGATACCGAATTCCCGGGCGGAACATCCTCGGTCACGGTCACGTTCGCACCCAACGCCACGGTCGGGCCGAGCGCACAGGCGCCCTCAGGCCCCGCACCCGCCGCCACCACGGTCTTGCTCACCCCGCCGGCGCCGCTGTAGCTGAAGGTGAACGGAGTTCCTGCCGCGACACCCGAGCCCGCGACCTCGCAAATTTTCACCAGCCCCGACGGCGGCGGCGTCACCGTGCAGGCCCAATTGGAGTATCCCGCCTGGCTTACGCCGCCCGCCGCCTCGCCGGCGGTATTGCTGGTGTAGAAACCACATTCGATCGGCGCGCCGGCACCTGAGAAATCCGGATGGACCATCGGGTTGCCGACTTGGTAGAAATCACCTGCGGAGAGTGCGGCACTCGCCGTTGGGCCGCTCCAAACCGCGCGCGGCGCCGTGCTGCCGGTGCTGGCAGGAGTCTTGGAATAGGCGACAAAATAATTGCCGCCCTGCAGCAGCGCGGGACCGAAAGTCTGGCCGTTTCCCGAGCAGGAACCTGGGAAAAAACCCGGCGGCGCATCGGGACACTCGTAATTCAGCGAAATCGCGATCGAAGTGATCGGGCCCGAATAGGCGCGCGCGTTATAGATATGCACCCCAAGGGCGACGGCATTCGGCACGTTCGACGCCACCTCATCGACCACCTCGCGATAGGCCGTCCCGGCGGCGGTGGGACCATCATTTTCCGAGGTCGCAGTGACCTTGCTGCTGGGCGTGCTGAAATCCTTGAGCGCCCAAGTCCCCGGCAAAAAAACCTGATCGGAAAATACCGTCTGAGCTGCCGCGGGCCAGACGCAAATCAGCGCGAGGCAGGGAATGCCCAGCTGAAGTAGAAATAATCTCAGGCGGCCAGTCAAAGTCTGGAAGGCTGGATCAGCGGTCAATCTGCCCATGACTAAACCCTCTCGTGCCGGCGCCGAAAATTGGCAAGGGCACTGTAGCCTAGTCGAACTGGGCTCGATACCGCCCGAAAAGGGGGAGGAAGAAGTCTTCTTTTTTGAAAAAAAGAAGCAAAAAACTTTTGTCACATTCGCCGAATCAACCGTACGGGTGGTGCCGAGCGATTTCGCTCCCTATATCTGCGATCCCATCGGTAAGCAGCGCCTCCGGTGGAACCAACCCGATCCAGGTACCGGCAGATGACGAGATTTGGTCACCTATTTCGCGCTACTTGGCTTTTGGTCAAGCAGAGCGTGATATCGTTCATCGACGACAACGCCCTGAGCAAGGGTGCCTCGATCGCGTTCTACCTGGTGCTGTCGATCGCGCCGGTGCTGATGATCGTGATCGCCATCGCCGGCATCGCGTTCGGCGACGCGGCGGCCCAGGGTGCTATCACCGCCGACCTTTCGGGGTTGATCGGGGTGCAAAGCGCGGAGCTGCTGCAGTCGGTGGTATACAACGCATCGGGCCGGTTCTCCGGCGTGATCGCAAGCATCGCCGGTCTGCTCACCCTGCTGGTGACGGCGTCAGGGGTGTTCGGCGAAATGCAGTCCGCGCTCAACGCGATTTGGCAGCTGCCGCCCCAACGCATGAGCGTGATGAATTTCATCAAAGCCCGCGCCGCGAGCCTGGGCCTGGTTAGCGCCTTGGGGTTCCTGTTGCTGATATCGCTGGTGATCAGCGCCGGCTTGGCGGCGGTCGGCAGCCTGGTCGAATTACCGCACCCGTTCGGACACGTGCTGTTGTTGGTGTTCAATTTCGTGATCTCGTTCGCGCTCACTTCAGTGCTGTTCGCCGCGATCTACAAAATTCTGCCGGACGCGCCGCTCGATTGGCGCGACGTAACGGTCGGCAGTCTGGCCACCGCGGCCCTGTTCGAGATCGGCAAATGGCTGATCGGTATCTACATCAGCTCGAGCGCGTTCGTATCGAGCTATGGCGCGGCGACCGGACTGATCGTGCTGTTGCTGTGGATCTACTATTCGGCGCAGATCTTCCTGCTTGGGGCGGAGTTCACCAAGGCGTACGCACGAGCGAACCGCGGGGTTGCCGGGGAGGGTGCGAGCACGCCTCGCATTGCGGGGGATGATCCGGCACCGAACCATCCAATATAATCAAGCTCAAACACGCATGGGAGGTGACAGCGGCCTTCCCTCAGGACGATCGCATATGGGTTGCCTGGTGGCAGGTGCCGGCTGTTGCCCAGCCGCGGGCGCTTTTTTAACCAGCCGCGGGCGCTTTTTTAACCAGCCGCGGGCGCTTTTTTAAGTTGTGCCGGTTGTGCGAAACGCAGGCGAGCGGCGCTGATGAGTGCCTGCATAGCATAATTTAGGAACAAATGCCAGATACTTGGGTTCGGAGGCGGGCTGCTGACTTCGCGGGCCTTACGATACTGAAATCGCGGATTTCCGCATCTGATGCAGACCACCCCCCAACCGTCCCCGAGCCCCCACCCCCCGCGGGAACTTCCATCACCACTTCCTTCCCCATAAACTGCCCCACTCCGACTGCCCGGAACCCGCGCCCCGACGCATATTCCCGCATCGTCGCCTCGAATCCGGTCCCCGGATCGTAACCTATCATGATCAATGACGCCGGCGTCAGCGATCGGCTCACGTCCGAATACCCCCTGAACCATGCCGCCTTTGACGCCAGCACCGGATCCAGCCGCATGATGAACGGGCCCTCCGAGCTGATGCGCGCGATCGCCACGCCGCTGCCCACCGCCGGGGTTGCGAACGCCGAGATCAGCTCGCCGTGGCAGCCAGGATGCCTGGCGTCGATCGGCGCCATTACGGCTGTGATCCGCTTCTGCAAGCCTGGCACCGCGATGATGCTGTAATTCCCTGCCGCCAACTGCCCGCGCGCCTCGCCCACCATCTGAACCGAACGCCATCCCGCAAGCAACAACGCCAAACTCACCACCAGAACAGCGACGCGCGGACGTGCCTCCAGCCGCCGGGCGAAGATCAAGCATCCCAGCACCACCAACAGGAAATCCGGCGGCGCCCAATATTGCGGGAACAGAATCGCGGGGGTCACGAGCCCGATCATCGCCGCGGCCAGCAGCACGACAATTCCCCAAGCCTCCGCCCACAGCAATGGCGCCGCCACCAACACCAGCAATCCCACCAGCGCCAACGGCCACAGCGGAACGTGGAGCGGCACGCCGCGATAAATGTTGATCAGGTAGTGATAGGTCACGTTCTCGAACCAGAAGACCTTTGGCGCGCGCAGCAGATAAAACAGGATCGGCCCCAGGCCGATCAGCGCACCAACGCCGTAAGCCGGCACGTTCCGCCACCGCCTCGCGCCGATCAGATAGAGCAAACCAAAAGCCGCGACGAAGTAGACGTTGCTCAACTTCGCCGACGTCGCCAAGCCGGCGAGCAACCCCACGGCCCACGCCCAATCACGCCGCTCGAGATAAACCCAAAGTGCTACGGCAAAAAACACCAGTCCCAGGCTGTAGTTGCCGATCTCGCCGCCGATCACCACCAGCGGCGGCAAGGCCACGAACGCCGCCACGAACAGCAGCGTCACCAGATTTTTCTGCGCCGTGCGCTTGCGGCAAATCGCAATGCCGAACCCCGCCGCCTTCCACAGGCACAGCAGCGACACCACCCGTTGCGCGACATAAAGGTGCCGCGCGCAGACCAGCTTCAACAGCGCAAACCCCAGCCAAGCTGCGAGCGGCGTCTGATCGAACGAGAAGTCTTGATACAGCCAGCCGTGTTCCATCAGCACCGGCGTCACACCGTACTGAAAGTCGTTGTGGTCGAAGTGGCCGAGGTCGTAAAAACCGGTCACCGCCAGGGCGCACAGCACCGCCAGGCCGGTCGCGAGCTTGCCCTGCCAACCTTTTTCGATGTGTTCTAAATCCATGCCCCTCATCCGCGACGCCAGCGAACCGGACCTGCCCGCGATCCTCGCCATCACCAATCAGGCGATCCTTTACACCACCGCGATCTGGAGCATCACCCCCACCGACCTCGCCGCCCGCACGCAATGGTGGCGCGACCGACTGGCGCAAAATTTTCCGGTGCTGGTGGCGGAAGACGCCAGCGAGGTGATCGGCTTCGGCTCGTTCGGCCCGTTCCGGCCGCACGAGGGTTACCTCCACACCGTCGAACACTCGGTCTACGTCGCGCCGAACGCGCAACGGCGCGGGACCGGCACGGCGCTGATCCACGCTTTGATCGAGCGTGCGGTGGCGTCGGGCAAGCACGCGATGATCGGCGGGATCGCTGCCGACAACGCGATCTCGCTCGCCCTGCACCGCCGGCTGGGTTTTCAGGAAACCGGCCGTATGCCCGAGGTCGGCCGCAAGTTCGATCGGTGGCTTGATCTTGTGCTGATGCAGAAGCTGCTGAGCTAATTTCCGGGGCAGGTATCCGACAGGTACTGGCCTTCGAGATGGACCTTCTGGCTCACCGGGCGGCCGTTATCGATGCCGGTGAAGCTGAAATCGCCGTCGAAATGTTCGGGCGCCACGTTCATCACCACGGTGCCGGTGCCTTGCATCTGGCCGTTGCAGGTCATGCTGACGGTCACGTGGCCGCCGATGTCGCTCACTTGCTGTTCGGTGCAGCCATCGCTTTGGCGGGCCACGCTTGGCGTATCTCGCGCCGCTTCGGCTGGCGTGACGCAATGCTGGACCGAGAAGCTATTGCCGCCCGGCATGGAGAGACCCGCGGCCTTCATTTGTGCCATCACTTGCGGCGACATTTGCGGCATCACCATGCCGGGCACGGTGGTGGTGAAGCTCCACAAGCCGGGTTTGAGCGTACCGGCGTTGGCGCCGCTCAGTCCCATCGCCGCCGCGCCCAGCAGTCCCATTCCCACTTTGAAGCGCATTTCGTTTCCTCCCAGAAAGCCCCTCTATGGCACATATTCTTGAGTCGGCTTAACAACAAAATAGGTTTGGCGTGCCGGGATTTCGTACGCCCTAACCGACAAAGTTTTTTTGGTTCTTTTTGTTCACAAAAAGAACACCTTACCTACCCTGTTTTTACCTGACTCGGCTGAAAAACCGTCCGAGCCTGACGCCCTCGATCTTCTGCACGATCCCGCCCGGTGCCGCGAAATCCCACGATCCCAGGATCCAGTCGACGCGTCCGATCAGATTCGCCACCGGCAGCATACCGACGCCGCCTTCCGCCACCGGCACGCGGCTATCGTCGGAATCGTCGCGGTCGTCGCCCATCACGAACACATTGCCCGGCGGCACCACCACTTCCTCGGTTTCGCTCAGGGCGCCGTCCAGGCTGAACTGATAGATCTGGTGCGTCACTCCGTTCGGCAAAGTTTCCAGAAACCGCAGTGCGGGTTGGGTACTGCCGTCGTCGTTTTCAACTGCGCCGTCGGGCTCGGGGGTTTCCTTCACCGCCTCGCCGTTGATGTGCAGCACGCCGCCGATCATTTGGATGCGGTCGCCGGGCAGGCCGATCACCCGCTTCACCCAGACTTCCGAGCCATCCCCGGGCCAGCGGAAGGTGACCACGTCGCCGCGCTTGGGCAGTCGCCCGAAGATCCGACTGTCGCCCGCGTGCACCACCCCCAGCGGCAGCGATGCGACGCTGTAGCCATAGGAGAATTTGCTCGAGATGATCTCGTCGCCGATCAGCAGCGTCGGCTCCATCGACGCTGAAGGGATATAGCGCGCCTCGGCGATCGCGGTGCGGCCGACCAGGATCACGGCGATGATCGCCGCATATTCCGCCAGTTCACGCTTCCACCGCCGCTTTTCTTGAGCCACCGTCGTCTTCTCCTCGCTGCCGGGCGCCAGACGCGCCGTTCGTGAGCGGCTCAAATAGCGATCCGCGAACGCGGTGACAATGTTGTGACGCGCTGCATCGGCTGTGACAAAGATCGGCAGCCACTTGCCCGAAGCGGCAGAACTGACCAGTTTCGGGCCGGGTTCGACCTGCATATTTTGCGGCGGCGCAGCTTTCCTATCCGAGGCGCCGCAGTGCAACATACATATTTTCAGCGTGAAATCGAGTAAACCTCAATTTTAACATGTTGAATGATTGAAGTCTGGCTCGCTTTGAGTATACTGTCCCAAGACTAATAATCGAGGTCGCCTATGTCTTTGCTGCGAATGTGTTCGTGTCCAGGTGTCCAAGCCGCGCTCTAAAGAAGCACAGCTCATTCAGGTTGAAGGAGGGCGC
>Ga0302310_10003228_pt1 | contig 12770 bp, 10 predicted proteins | sample III_Palsa_N1_2_FD_200451 | JGI IMG/M metagenome (GOLD analysis project Ga0302310, IMG submission 200451) | Peat permafrost microbial communities from Stordalen Mire near Abisko, Sweden - III_Palsa_N1_2 | ecosystem: Environmental > Terrestrial > Soil > Palsa > Peat permafrost | place: Sweden... | reverse complement strand
GGTCGAATTTTCCTTTGGGCCGGCATCGTGCTGGGCGTGCTCTTCGTCGTCATCATGTTCACCAAGGGCTTCGGCCTGTTTGGCGGCTCGGGCAAGGGCGACGAAGGGCCGGCGGCTATGGTCCGCCAGGGCGACAAGATCATCATTCCCGAAGGCTCCCCCTTGCGCGACCGGCTGACCGTGGCGGCGGCGCCGTCCGAGGCGGTCAACGACAAGCTGGTGTTGCCCGCGATTGTCGAATCCGATCCGGCGCGCACCGCCAGCGTTCTCCCCCCACTCAGCGGCCGTGTGCTCGAACTCAAGGTCGGGCTGGGCGATCGCGTGACGCGCGGCCAGGTGCTGGCGGTGATCGATTCGCCCGACCTGGCGCAGGCCGATGACGACAACGACAAGGCCAAGGACGCGGCCGCGCTGACCGAAAAGAACCTGGCGCGGCAGGAAGAGCAATCCAAGATCAATGTGATTTCGGATCGCGACCTGGATCAGGCCAGGAGCGACAACGCACAGGCCCAGGCCGAATACACCAGGACCCAGGCGCGCCTGAAAGTGCTTGGCGGCCCCGCTGGTGGGCCTGGCGGCACTGCCGACGGCAAGCAATCGCGCCTGCTGACGGTGCGCGCGCCGGTGGGCGGCAGCGTCACCACCCTGGCGATCTCGCCGGGCAACATGATCAACGACCCGACCCAGCCGATCATGACTATTGCCGACCTGAGCACCGTCTGGGTCACGGCGCTGGCTCCGGAAAAGGACGTCGCTCTGGTCGCACGGGGCCAGGATGCTGATGTCAGCCTCACCGCCTATCCCGACCGCGTGCTGCACGGCAAGGTCGCCTTCGTCTCCGACGTGATCGAGCCCGATTCGCGCCGCAACAAGATCCGCATCGCCTTCGCCAACGCCGACTACGCGCTGAAGCCCAATATGTTCGCCACCGTCACGCTGATGGGGCCGAAGGAAGAGCGGGTGGTGCTGCCCAGTTCCGCGCTGCTGATGAACAACGACCGGACCAGCGTGTTCGTCGCCACCGCGCCGTGGACCTTCGAGCGCCGCACCGTCGATCCGCAGCTGGAGGAAGGTCCCTCGGTCGCCATCCGTTCCGGCGTGCAGGCCGGCGAGCAGGTGGTGGTGAAGGGCGGAATCCTGCTCAATGATTGACAAGTTCGTCGGCTTTTGCCTGCACCAGCGGCTTGCGGTCATCATCCTGGCCCTGCTGCTGAGCGCATTCGGCGTCTATGCCTGGGAAACCCTTTCGGTCGAGGCTTACCCCGAACTGGGCGATGTCTCCGCCCAGGTCACGACGCAGGTGCCCGGGCTCGCCGCCGAGGAAGTGGAGCAGCTGATCACCGTGCCGCTGGAGCGCGAGATCAACGGCACGCCGGGGCTGTTGCTGATGCGCTCCTCCAGCACCTTCGGCCTGTCGCTGATCACCGTGCTGTTCCGCGATGGCTACGAGGACTACTGGGTACGGCAGCGCCTCAACGAGCGCATCAGCCAGGCGGTGCTGCCGGCCGGGGCGGCGCCCTCGCTCGACCCGGTGGCCGGCCCGGGCGGCGAGATCTATCGCTACACGCTCGAGTCCGACACGAAAAACCTGCAGGAGCTGTCGGAGATCCAGCGCTGGATCGTGATCCCGGCGCTGAAGTCGGTGCCAGGTGTGGTCGACGATACCAATTTCGGCGGCTTCACCACGGAGTACCAGCTCGATCTCGATCCCAAGCAGTTGCAGCACTACGGCCTGGGCATCACCGATGTCATCAACGCCATCAACAACAACAACACCAATGCCGGCGGCGGCCGCGTCTCGCGCGGCGACCAGAGCTATGTCATTCGCGGCGTCGGCCTGATCCACAACCTGGCCGAGATCGGCTCGATCGTCGTCACCCAGGTCAACGGCGCGCCGGTGCTGGTGCGCGATCTCGGCCGCACCACGCTCAGCCACCAGGAGCGCGAGGGCGTGCTGGGCAAGAACAGCAATCCCGATACCATCGAAGGTATCGTGCTGATGCTGAAGTACCAGAATCCCTCGCTGACCCTGAAGGGCCTGCACGCCAGGGTGGTCGAGCTGAACCATCAGCTGGAGAAGGACGGCGTCAGGATCGTGCCGTATATCGACCGCGACGATCTGGTCAAGGCCACCATCAGGAAGGTCGGCCGTACCATCGCCGAGGGCATCGCCCTGGTGTTCGTGATCCTGATCCTGTTCCTGGGCAGCCCGCGCAGCGCCCTGGTGGTGGCGGTCACCATCCCTCTGGCCCTGGTCTCCGTGTTCTCCCTGCTCAACCTCACCCATGTGTCCGCCAATCTGCTGTCGCTGGGGGCCATCGATTTCGGCATCCTGGTCGACGGCGGCATCGTGGTGATGGAGGCCATGCTGCGCCGGCGCGAGGCCATGCCGGATGAGGAAATGAGCGAAAGCGAAGCCAAGGCCGCCGTGGTGCAGGTGACCCGGCCGATCTTCTTCGCCAGCCTGATCATCATCACGGCCTATCTGCCGCTGTTCTCCTTCGAGCGAGCCGAAGCCAAGCTGTTCACGCCCATGGCCTACACCATGGGTTATGCCCTGTTCGGCGCCTTGCTGACCGCCCTGGCCCTGGTGCCGGGCCTGGCCTACATCGCCTTCCGCGCCCCCGGCCACGTCTATCACAACCGCTGGCTGGAACGCCTCACCGAGTTTTACGACCGCCTGCTCGCTGCCTGCCTGGAGCAGCCGCGCATCATTTACGGCGTGGTGATCTTCGCCCTGCTGGCGGTGATCGGCCTGGGCGGCACGGTCGGCCGCGAGTTCCTGCCCAACCTGGACGAAGGCGCGCTGTGGCTGCAGGTGCAGCTGCCGACCGGCCTGTCCCTGAACAAGGCCAGCGACATGGCCAGCGACCTGCGCCGGGCGGTCCTGAAATACCCGGAAGTCTCCTATGTGGTGACGCAGACCGGGCGCAACGACGACGGCACCGATTCCTGGACCATGTCCCACATCGAGGCGCCGGTCGGCCTCAAGCCCTATGACACCTGGCCGGATGGCGAGTCCAAGGCCGAGTTCGTGGACAAGCTGGAGAAGGGCCTGAGCAAGGATCTGCCGGGCTACTCCATCGGCATCAGCCAGCCGATCATCGACGGCGTCAACGACCTCATCGGCGGCGCGCACAGCCCGCTGGTGATCAAGGTCTACGGCGACAACCTCGACGAATTGCGCGACATCAGCGGCCAGATCGTCAATACCCTCTATACCGTTGAGGGCACGACCAGCGCCTCGATTTTCCAGGAGCCGCCGATTCCGCAGATCGAAATCAACCTGGATCGCGACAAGGCGGCGCGCTATGGCGTCAACATGACCGACGTGCAGAACGTGATCCAGACCGGCGTCGGCCAGGCGCCGGTTTCCACCGTCTATGTCGGCGAAAGAACTTATCCCCTGACCGTGCGCTACACCCAGGACACCCGCAACAGTCCGGAAGCCCTGGGCAATCTGCTGGTCAACACCACAAGCGGCGTGCAGGTGCCGCTGTCACAGATCGCCGAGGTGCGCACCCGCTCCGGCGAAAGCACGGTCACCCGCGAGAATGGCCAGCGCAACCTGACCATCCGCATTGACAACCCCGATCGCGATCTTACTTCGTACTTGAAGGATTCCCAGGCGAAGATCGCCGACAAGGTGCATTTCGACAAGAACAAGATCCGGCTGGAGTGGGGCGGGCAGTTCGAGAACCAGAAGCGCGCCGAATCGCGGCTGCTGGTGATTCTCGGCCTGGTGATGGGACTGATGCTCATTTTCCTGACCGTCGGCACCCACTCGTTCCGGCAGGCGCTGCTGATCCTCAGCGTGGTGCCCCTGGCCACCCTCGGCGGCCTGATCTCGCTGCACCTGACCGGCCAGAACCTCAACGTCGCCAGCGGCGTCGGCTTCATCGCCCTGTTCGGCGTAGCGGTGCAGAACGGCATCATCATGGTGTCCAACCTCAACCGCATGCGCAAATCCGGCCTGGACCTGCACGAGGCGATCATGAAGGGCGCTACCGAGCGCCTCCGCCCGGTGCTGATGACGGCCACCGTGGCCACCCTGGGCATGCTGCCGGCGGCGATCCATACCGGCGTCGGCAGCGACGTGCAGCGCGGCATCGCCACCGTGGTGGTCGGCGGGCTGGCGATCTCGACCCTGCTCACCCTGTTCGTGCTGCCTTCGATGTACCACGTCATCGAGCACTGGGCCGAGCATCGTCATGGCCAGGCCCGGTGGGGGCAGTGATGGCGCCGCGCCTCGTTGTCGCCCGCTTTACCGTTGCTGGCTTTGCCGCATGCCTGGCGGCTTGCGCGGTGGGGCCGGATTTCAAGCGGCCGGACGCTCCCGCTGCAACCGGCTATGGCAATGCGCCCTCGCAGGGCCAGACCTCCGCGGTCGAAGGCCCGGCCGGCAATGCGCAGCGTTTCGTCGTCGGCGCGGACATCCCGAGCCAGTGGTGGGTGCTGTTCCAGTCGCCGAAAATGAGCCATCTGGTCGAGGAAGCACTCAAGGCCAATCCCAACGTCGGCGCCGCCAAGGCGGCGCTGCGCCAGGCGCATGAACTCTATTCGGCGCAGTGGACCAGCTATTTCCCGACCGTCCAGGGCAATTTCGGCGCCACCCGTTCCAAGTACGCCTCCGAAACCATCACCCCGGTGACGACTTCGACGAACACCGAATACAGCCTCTACACCGCGCAGTTGAGCCTGAGTTATACCCCTGACGTGTTCGGCGGCACGCGGCGCGCGGTGGAAGCGGCCAAGGCCCAGGAGGAGGGCACCCGCTTCCAGCTCGAAGCCGCCTACCTGACCCTGAGCAGCAATGTCGTGGTGACCGCGGTGCAGGAGGCTTCGCTGCGCGGACAGATCGCCGCCACCGAGCGCCTGCTGGAGATCGAAAAGCAATTGACCGAATCGGTGCAGAAGCAGCGGGCGCTGGGCACCGCCAGCGATCTGGATGTGCTGGCGCAACAGTCGGCCGAGGCGCAGACCGCCCAGACCCTGCCGCCGCTGCAGAAGCAGTTGGGACAGTCGCGCGACGCCTTGACCGCCCTGCTCGGGCGCCTGCCGTCCGACGAGCCGCAGGAAACCTTCACCCTGGACGAGCTGACCCTGCCGACCGATCTTCCGGTCAGCCTGCCGTCGAAGCTGGTCGAGCAGCGCCCGGACGTGCGCCAGGCCGAAGAGAACCTGCATCTGGCCTCGGCCGAGGTCGGCGTGGCGGTGGCCAATATGCTGCCGCAGTTCACCATCGATGGCGACATTGGATCGAGCGCCCTGACTATCGGCAAATTGTTTACGCCCTATACCGGATTCTGGGATCTCGGCGCCTCGCTCAGCCAGACGCTGTTCGATGCCGGCGCCCTGCTGCACAAGAAGCGGGCCGCCGACGCCGCGCTGGACCAGGCGGGTGAGCAGTATCGGGCCGCCGTGATTCTCGCCTGCCAGAATGTGGCAGATACCTTGCGTGCCTTGCAGGCGGATGCCGACGCCGTGAAGTCCAGCGCCGAAGCCGAGCGTGCCGCCAAGGCGACGTTCGAGCTGGCCCGGCGTCAGCGTGGGCTGGGCACGGTCAGCCTGGTGGCCGTGCTCAATGCGGAGCAGGGTTATCAGCAGGCGGAGCTGGCCCTGGTCCAGGCCCAGGCCAATCGTTTTTCGGACACCGCAGGCCTGTTTCAGGCGCTGGGCGGCGGGTGGTGGAATCGCTCTGAGGAGTCTCATGATGAGCAGTCTGGTACTGCGGGAAAATAATCACGGCGCCGCGACGCTGACGCTGAACCTCCCGGAGAAGCTGAACGCCCTGTCCAAGGACGTGTTCGAAGCCCTGGAGGAGCACGTCGACGCCATCGCCCGCGAAACCAGGACCATCGGCCTGGTGATCCTGCGCGGCGCCGGCGGCAATTTCTCCTCGGGTTACGACATGGAGGAGATCCTCCAGCACGTCAAGGCCCGCGCCAAGCCGCACTATCACTCCGATGTGATCCAGAAACTGGCCGACCTGCCGCAGCCGGTGATCTCCGCCGTGCAGGGGCACTGTTCGACCGGAGCCCTGGAGCTGGCCCTGGCCGCCGATCTCATCGTCGCCTCCGAATCGGCGCGCTTCTGCGACGTCTACGCGCGCTGGGGCCTGACGCCGGTATGGGGCCTGAGCCTGCGACTGCCGCATCGCGTCGGCACGGCCAAGGCCAGCGAAATGATGCTCACCTGCCGCAGCTATTCGGGCAACGCGGCACATGGCATGCACCTGGTCAATTTCTGCTTTCCGGACGATCAGTTCGAAGCCGAGCTGGCCCGGCTGGCCGAGGATATCCTGGCCAACTCCTGGTACTCCAACCAGGTCAACAAGCGCGCCCTGCTCGCCAGCGATGGCCTGACCCTGAAGGCCGCCCACGCACTCGAGTTGTTCAAGAACGAGGGCCTGGCCCCGGATGCGCAGAAGCGCATCGCCAAATTCTTCGACAAGCACAAGCCCAAGGTATAACGCGCCGCGGCGCCCGCCCGCAAATGGCGCTTCGCGCTAATCAGTAGAAGCCACCTCACCAGCGTCCCCTCTCCCTGCGGAGCGGGGAGAGGGCCAGAGCCTGCCCCCGAGGTTGTAGTCGGGGGGTGAGGGGCGCCGGCGCAGCCGGCTCACGCCCTGGAATGCAGGCATCCGCTGGATCGAAAGCACCGCCCAAGCCTTTGCGTGCGTGGAAGATAGGGGATTTATGGCGCGAGCTTTATATACCGTAGGGGGGTATGGTATATTGGCGCATGAGCCATCCCACCGCAGACAGCGCCAACCCCGAAATAGTCAAGCGGCTGCGCCGCGCCATCGGCCAGCTGAACACAGTAGTCGCCATGATCGAGGGCCACCGCGATTGCGCCGAGGTGGCGATGCAGCTGCAGGCGGCGGAAAAGGCAGTGATGCAGGCCAAGAAGGCCTTCATCCATGAGCACATCGCACACCGTTTCGAGCCGGGCGACACCGTGTCGCGCCAGGCCCTGAGCGAGCTGCACGAAATTTCGAAGTACCTTTAGATCAGGCTGCCTCCATGACCTCTCTTGCTGAACTGTTGCGCGAAGGCAGCGGCAACGCCTGGCTGTTCGTGCCCAGCGCCATCCTGCTCGGGGCCCTGCATGGCCTGGAGCCGGGCCATTCCAAGACCATGATGGCCGCGTTCATCGTCGCCATCCGCGGCACCGTGGCGCAGGCCGTGATGCTGGGCCTGGCCGCCACCGTGTCGCATACCGCCATCGTCTGGGCCATCGCCCTGGCCGGCATGCACTTCGGCAGCCAGCTCAACGGGGAGAGCACCGAGGGCTGGTTCCAGCTCGCCTCCGGCGCCCTGATCATCGCCATCGCCCTGTGGATGGCCTGGCGCACCTATCGGGAAAATCATCCGCATGACCATGACCACAGGCATGCTCACGACCACGACCACGACCACGACCACGACCACGACCACGACCACGACCACGACCACGACCACGACCATGGACATGGACATCATGGCCATGATCACGGCCACCATCATCACCCGCATCCGCAAACGGCCAAGGCGGCTACGACGGAATTCCAGGATGCCCACGAGCGCGAGCACGCGGAGCAGATCCGCAGCCGCTTCGCCAATCGCAGCGTCACCAACGGCCAGATCATCCTGTTCGGTCTGACCGGCGGCCTGGTGCCGTGCCCGGCCTCGATCACCGTGCTGCTGCTGTGCCTGCAGCTGAAGCAGTATTCCCTCGGCGTGGCCCTGGTGCTGTGCTTCAGCATCGGCCTCGCCCTGACCATGGTCATGACCGGCACCATCGCGGCACTCAGCGTGCGGCACGCATCAAAACACTTCAGCGGCTTCGGCGAACTGGCGCGCAAGGCGCCTTATGTTTCCAGCCTGCTGATAGTCGCTGTAGGTCTGTACACCGGTTACCTGGGCTGGAGCTCCATCCAGGCCTGAGTAGCTGCGATCATTCCGGCATCGCAAAGGGATGAGTCTCAGATGACCCAGCGCACCGTGGCCAGGCGCAACGCATCGGTCTGCTCCTCTAACGAGGCGGGAGCATCCGGCCTCTCGGTATGCTGCTGCAATACCTGCGTCAGTACACGGTCTTCCAGCGCCGCAAATGCCTGTGAGCCGCGTGTGCGCGGGCGTGGCAAGGCCACCGCCTGGTCCAGGCCGATGGTGCCGTCCTCGATCACCACCACGCGATCCGCCAGCGCCACCGCTTCCTGCACATCATGCGTCACCAGTAGGGCGGTGAAGCCGTGCTCGCGCCACAGGCGCTCGATGAGTGCATGCATCTCGATGCGGGTCAGCGCATCGAGCGCGCCCAGCGGCTCGTCCAGCAGCAGCAGTTGCGGCCGGTGCACCAGGGCTCGGGCCAGGGCGACGCGCTGGCGTTGGCCGCCGGAGAGGGCTGCGGGCCAGTCCTTGGCCCGGTCTTCCAGACCCACATCGCGCAGCGCGGCGCGCGCCGCCGGCAGCGCGGAGCGCGGCAGGCCCAGCCGCACGTTCTCGATCACGCTTTTCCACGGCAGCAGGCGCGCATCCTGGAACATCAGCCGGATGTCCGGGCGTTGTTCGCAGGCGCAGCTGGCGGTGCCGACATCGAGCTTGCCGCCGTCGGCCCGCTCCAGCCCTGCGACGATGCGCAGCAGGGTGGACTTGCCACAGCCGCTGCGGCCGACGATGGCGACGAAGCTGCCGCGGGTAATGTCCAGCGACAGGCCGCGTAACACCTGCCGCTCGTCGTAATGCTTTTCCAGGCCGCGAATGGCGATGGCCAAGCCGCTGCGGTTCTTCGTTCCCGCCATGCTCCCAGCAGGGGACTGCGGCTGCTCGCGCCCGGCGAGCGTGCTATCGCGCAGTAATTGGGTGTGGGCCGCGGAGCTCATTGGTAGGACGGATGCCAGCGCAGGCACACGCGCTCCAGCCCCTTGGCCGCCACATCGGCGATCTTGCCGAGCAGGGCATAGAGCAGGATGCCGACCAGCACGATGTCGGTCTGCAGGAACTCGCGCGCGTTCATGGTCATGTAGCCGATGCCGGAAGAGGAGGAGATGGTTTCGGCCACGATCAGCAGCACCCACATCAGGCCCAGCGAGAAGCGCAGGCCCACCAGGATCGAGGGCAGGGCGCCGGGCAGGATCACGTCGCGGTACAGGCGCCAGCCGGACAGGCCGTAGCTGCGCGCCATCTCGATCAGGTTGCGGTCCACCGTGCGGATGCCGTGGAAGGTGTTCAGGTACAGCGGAAAGAACACGCCCAGGGCCACCAGGAACAGCTTGGCGCCCTCGTCGATGCCGAACCACAGGATCACCAGCGGGATCATCGCCAGCGGCGGAATGTTGCGCAGCATTTGCAAGGTGCTGTCCAGCGCCACCTGGGCCGGCACGAACAGGCCGGTGAGCAGTCCCAGCAGCAGGCCCAGGCCGCCGCCGATGGCGAGGCCGGCGAAGGCGCGGCCGGCGCTGACCTTGAGGTTGCTCCATAGCTCGCCGGTCTGCACCAGGTGCCAGGCGGCTTTCGCCACCGCCCAGGGCTCGGGCAGCACGCGCGTCGACAAAAGGCCGGAGCGGGCCGCGTATTCCCAGGCGGCGAGAATCAGCAGCGGCAGCAGCCAGGGCAGGATGCCGGAGCCGAAGCGGCGCCAAGTTGTCGATCTTTCGCTTGCTTGGACCATCGCGGAACTCTCAGAAAATCATTTTCATCCCCTCTCCCTTCGGGAGGGGGGCAGGGGTGAGGGAGCACGGTTGGAAGTGATGCGCGAGGTTGATGCCGCAGTCCCTCACCCTAACCCTCTCCCAGAGGGAGAGGGAACTGGAGCAGTGGCGTCTTGAAATAGCCATGACTGCTCCGCCTATGAATAGATCGAAGGCAGCGGCGGCTCGCCGCTGAGCAGCCAGTGGCCGATATCGCGCAGCTTGTAGTCGAGCGGATCGTGCAGCGAGTGGGTGCGCACATTGCGCCACCAGCGGTCGAAGCCCCAGCGCGAGGCGGTGGCGCGCGCGCCCATGGTTTCGAAAATCTGCGCCGTCACTTCCAGCGCGGAGCGCGCCGCGAATACGCGTGCCTCGGCGATGGCCACGGCCGCCGCGCCGCGTTGCTGCGGTGTGATCGTCTCGCCCAGGTCCCAGGCCTCCTGCAGCGCCTGCGCCGCCTGTTCGGTCAGGCTCACGGCCGCGCGGTACTTGCTCCACAGCTCGCCGTAGCGCTGCTGGATGAAAGGATCGTCGCCAGCCTTGGCCACGCCCGAGCTGACCCAGGGCCGCGCCTGCTCCAGGGTATAGGCCCGCGCCGCGGCCAGCGCGCCAAGCGCATTGCCGTTGTAGATCTCGGTCAGCACCAATTGCGACACGCAGGGCCGCAGGGTCGCCCGCGGCGATCCGCCCGGGCCCGGCGGGCCGAGAATTTCAGCGGCTTCCACCCGCACCTGCTCGAAGCGCACGCTGCCGCTGTCGGTCTGGCGCTGGCCGATGGCGTCCCAGTCCTCGTTGGCGTGGATGCCGGTGCGGCGGCTGGGAATGGCGATGATCAGCCGGTTGGACGGATCGCCGCCGCGCGGTGCCGACACGTTGAGCATGTCGGAGTCGAGCGCGCCGGAGCAGAAGGTCTTGAGGCCGTTCAGCGTGTAGTGCTCGCCGGCGGAATCGCTGGCTGGCTGCAGCACGATATTGCCATCCAGCGCATTGGTGGCATTGCCCCAGAACCAGTTGTGGCGGACGGTGCCGTCCAGGTAATGCTGTTGCTGCGCCGGATTGGCGAACAGCAGGATGGTGGCGATTTGCAGATGCTGAAAGCCGTACAGATGGGCCAGCGAACTGTCGGCGGCCGCGAGGCGCCGCACGATGCGGTAGATCAGCGGCCAGCGCTCGCCGGGGCCGCCATACTGGCGCGGCACGCTCAAGGTCAGCAGGCCGCTCTGCCGGATCAGCGCGCGCTCGGCCAGCGCGGTGCCGCCGCGCTTGTCGCGCTCCACCGCGGTCGCGGCCAGCTTGACGGCGAGCGCGTCCACCGTCGCGGTATAGGCGCCGCAATCGACATGCAGCAGATCCGGTGGCGCCGGCGGCGTGCCGGATGGTTCCGGATGATGCAGCGTCAAGGGACTCATAACGGTTTCCAGATCTCGGCGCCGCGCGTGTCCACAGCACTGGGGATCAGGGCCGCGTCGAGGAAAGCATCCGCGATCCTCTGCTCGTCGTCCAGCGCCTCGGCGCTCACCGCCCGCACCTCGTAGCTGCGCCGGTCGTTGGCGATGCGCACCGTCTGCGCATCCAGCCCCCACACCGGTGCCAGCTGTGCCGCCGCTTCCTGCGGATGCGCCTTCACCCAGACGCCGGTTTCGCGCAGGGCATCGAACACGCCTTGCACGATGTCGGGATGTGCCTTGGCGAAACTTGCCGATGCCAGATAGTAACGCCGATAACTGGCGATGCCGCTGCCGTCGGTCAATACCCGCGCCTTCACCTGCTGCTGCGCGCCAGCGACATATGGGTCCCATACCGCCCAGGCATCCACCGAGCCGTTCTGGAACGCGGCGCGGCCGTCGGCGGGGGACAGATAGGCCGGCCGGATGTCGCTGAACCGGAGGCCGGCCTTGCGCAGGGCCGCGATCAACAGGTAGTGCGCGCCGGCGGCCTTGGCCACCGCGACTTTCTTGCCTTTCAGCCCGGCCAGGTCATGGATGGGGGAGTCCGCCTGGACCAGGATGGCCTGCGCGGTAGGCGAGGGCAGCTCCTGCGCGTAATAGGCCAGCTTCGCCCCCGCGGCCAGGGCAAACACCGGCACCGTATCGGCCACGTCGGCGGACAGGTCGATGCCGCCCACGTTTAGCGCTTCCAGCAGCGGCGCGCCGCTGCTGAATTCGCTCCAGCTGAGGTGCACATCCTTGCCGGCGAACTTCCGTTCCAGCGTCCCCTGCGCCCTGAGCAGCGCGGTCAGGGTGGAGGATTTCTGGTAGCCGATACGCACTTCCACCGTGCCGGCGCTGGCGATGCCGGGCACGGCCAGCGCCGCGCCGAGAGCCATGACGATGCCGCAGAAGCGGCGACGGGCAAGGATGGTCACGGCCGGCTCAGCTCTGCGAAACCTTGGGCACGTAGGTATTCGCCACGATTTCGCCGAAGGGGCCGGACAGCACGCCTTCGGCCGGGCGCTTCTGCTGCCGCTCGAGTGGCAGATGCGGGAAGGTCAGCTCGGCGAAGCGGTAGGCTTCTTCCAGGTGAGGATAGCCGGAAAGGATGAAGGTCTCGATGCCGAGATCGGCGTATTCCCGCATGCGCGCCGCCACTGTCTGCGGATCGCCCACCAGGGCGGTGCCGGCGCCCCCGCGCACCAGACCCACGCCGGCCCACAGGTTGGGCGACACTTCCAGCTTGTCGCGGCGACCGCCGTGCAGCGCTGCCATACGGCGCTGGCCCTCGGAGTCCATCTTGGAGAACGCCGCCTGGGCGCGCTCGATGGTGGCGTCGTCGAGCTTCTCGATGAGTTCGTCGGCGGCGCGCCAGGCCCGCTCATTGGTTTCGCGCACGATGACATGCAGGCGGATGCCGAAGCGCAGGGTGCGTCCCTTCGCCGCCGCGCGGCGCCGGATGTCGGCGATCTTCTCCGCCACCGCGGCGGGCGGCTCACCCCAGGTCAGGTAAACGTCCACCTGTTCGGCGGCGAGGTCGTGCGCCGCCGGCGAGGAGCCGCCGAAGTACAGCGGCGGGTAGGGCTTCTGCAGCGGCGGGAACAGGGTGCGGCCGTTCTTCGAGCGCAGGTGCTTGCCGATGAAGTCGATCGAGCCGCTGTCGTGCG
>Ga0302310_10003225_pt1 | contig 12776 bp, 18 predicted proteins | sample III_Palsa_N1_2_FD_200451 | JGI IMG/M metagenome (GOLD analysis project Ga0302310, IMG submission 200451) | Peat permafrost microbial communities from Stordalen Mire near Abisko, Sweden - III_Palsa_N1_2 | ecosystem: Environmental > Terrestrial > Soil > Palsa > Peat permafrost | place: Sweden... | reverse complement strand
AGCGCCAGCACCCCGCCCTCGCCGTTGTTGTCGGCGTTCATCAGCACCAGCAGGTATTTCAGCGTGACGATCAGCATCAGCGCCCAGATCACCAGCGACACGACGCCATAGACCGCCAGCGCGCCCTCGCCGCCGTGGCGGGCGTGGCCCAGCGCCTCGCGCATGGCGTAGAGCGGGCTGGTGCCGATGTCGCCGAACACCACGCCGACCGATCCCAGGGCAAGCCCCAGGAAGGTGCGACGGGTTCCCGGGGTGTGGCCGCGATGACCAACCCGGCCCTCGGCGGCGCCGGGGTCCTGTCGGTCGATCGAACCGTTCGGGGGGGACAAGGTCGCGCCGGGCGCCTCGCTTGTCATGAATGATCTCCAGGTCGCCCGACTCTTACCGAACGGGGTGACCGCAAATAGGACGCGGCGCGATACTCCCTTTCCTCGCATGCATCAACCACGCCGTTGTCAGGCGGTTCCGTCGCCGAACTGTCAGGCTTGTCGCTTGAACGCTTCGGCGGCGCGGGCCACTCTGTTCAGCCTGGACCTTCGGAGACCTTGACCGGCCCATGACCCGCCGCCTCTGCCTGGTGACCGGCGCCTCCTCCGGGATCGGCGCGGCCTTCGCCCGCATCTATGCGAGCCACGGATACGACCTCGCTCTGACCGCGCGGCGGACCGATCGGCTGGAGCAGCTGGCCGATGAGATTCGCTTTCGCTACGGGGTCGAGACCCTGGCGATTTCCGCCGATCTGGCGGATCCGGACGGTAGTGGCGAAATCCTTTCGGAGCTGAACGCCCACGGGCGGGTGGTCGACGCCCTGGTCAACAACGCCGGCTATGGCGTCCCCGGCGCCTACGCCGCCACCGCCTGGGGCGATCAGCGCGCGTTTCTGCAGGTTCTGCTGATCGCGGTCTGCGAGCTGACCCACCGGGTCACGCCGGGCATGATCGAGCGGAAGTTCGGTCGCATCGTCAATGTCGCCTCGCTGGCGGGCCTGGCGCCCGGCGCCGCGGGCCACACCCTCTACGGCGCGACCAAGGCCTTCCTGGTCCGCTTCTCACAGAGCCTGCACCTGGAGACGATGGACAAGGGCGTGCACGTCAGCGCCCTGTGCCCGGGATTCACCTATTCGGAATTCCACGACGTCACCAAGACTCGCGAACAGGTTACTCGCGGCACGCCGGCCTGGCTCTGGATGGGGGCGGACGAGGTCGCGGCGGCGGGCTATGAGGCGGTCGAGGCCAATCGCGCCATCTGCGTGCCCGGCGCGCCGAACAAGGCGCTGGCGGCGCTGGCCAAGCTCATCCCGGACGACTGGGCGCTGGCGCTGATGGCGCGGGAGTCCGGCCGCATCCACCGCCTATAGGTGGCTACGCATATCGGCGCGGGGGCGACCGGCCTTAGAGGCTGTCGGTTATGGCCTGACTCTGATAGGCGGCCAGGCGCTCGGCGCGGCGAGACTGGGCGTCCATCTTTTCGTTGGCCTTCCGCTCCTTGCGCTCCAGCCGCTTGGCTTCCAGCACGGCCTGTTCGGCGGCGACCTGGGCCTCGCGGGTGGCGGCTTCGCGCAGGGCGCGGGCCTCGCGCTGCTTTTCCTTCTCGGCCAGACGCTCAAGCCGCAACTCTTCGCGCTTGGTCTCACGTTCCGCGGTGCGGTCGATGGGCTCGGCGGCGGTGATGGTGGGTTTGGGCTTCAGTTTCGCGAGCAGGGCGCGTTTGGCTTCGGCTTGGGCGCTCAGGCGCTCTCCGAAGGTGATTTGCTTAGAATAGCTCATTCAATTCCCGGATGGATGACAAACCCCGCCGTCGCAAGCGACGCGCGGTTGGCGCTTACTTAGAACGAATTGGGTTTTAGGCAAGTCGCGGAACAGCGATTTGCCGGTTCTGCGGCGACAAAACACGGGAGATCGCAAAAGGTTCACGCCCCAGGACGGGCATTTGGCGTCGCCGACCGGTCCTGGGCGGGCCAACGCTCGCCCACCGCTGGCAGCGGCGTGCGTTTGCCGGTGATCCGCTCGATGGTGATCGCATAGACGGTGATCTGCCCCAGGCGCGGGAAGAAATCCTTCGGCCGGTCCAGGCCGTCCGGCCCATACTTGGCCATCAGCAACCGGCAGAAGCGCTCCTTGGCCGCGCGATCCGCCGCGACCCGAATTCGCCCGAAAGCCACCACGCTGCGGTAGGCCACCGAGGTGTCGCACTCGAAGCGGCCGTAGGGGAACACCTCGCCGGCCTCGTCGACCTCGAAACAGACGCGAGGATCGGCGTCGACATTGGTGCGGAAATGGCCGGGCGCGTTGGCGTTGTGCACCCACAGCTCGGCGCCGTCCAAGACGTAGAGCAGGGGCGTGATATAGGGCGCACCGTCGGGGCCAACACTGGCGAGGCGGGCGGAAAAGCCGTTCGTCAGCAGCTCGCGCATTTCGGCGTCGGACAGCGCCTTGTCCGCGCGCCGCAGTTCTGGGGTCTGGCTCATGGTCCTGCTCCGGCCGAAGGTCTTGCGCCCCCGATGGGACAGCCGGCCCCGGCGCGTCAACAGCCAAGCGACGCTGGGCGGGCGCGAGGCCTTAAGAAAACCGCTCCCACGCCGCCTGGCGCGAGACGCCGAGGGCCTTGCCGATGGCCGCCCAGCTCACCTTGCGGCTGCGCAGGACGTCAACACTGTGTCGCAGGCGGTCGCTGACGTCGCCGTAGACCTTCTCCATTCCGCCCAACATGAAGAGCATCCGTTCGGTGGGGTAGGCGTCGAGCCAGTTGGCCTTTACCGGCTTGCGCTCCGCCCCTTCCGGAATAGCCGCGATCACGCCATTGCAGAGCTCTACGCAGGCCTCGCAGATGGCGACGCCCGGCCCGGCGACCAGGGCTTTCACCTCGTGCTGGGTCTTGCCGCAGAAGGAACAGCGGAGGGTGGGGTCGTCCGGTTTGGGTTCAGACATGGCGCGATCTACGTCAAGGTTGCCTTGACGCTTTTCTCGCGCCGGTCGCGCCGCTTGTCAAGGTAGCCTTGACGGCCGAATCGCTCGCATCTAGCGGGCCTCGCCCGGCGCCAGCGCCGTCACGGAGAGCGCATGAACCGGCCCCGCCAGCTCCTCCGAGAGTGCGGCATAAACGGCGCGTTGCCGCTGCACGCGGCCCATGCCCTTAAAGACAAGGGCCTCGATCACCACATTGAAATGGGTTTCACCGCCGGGGCGGGCGCCGGCATGGCCATGATGCCGGTCACTGTCGTCCTCGATCTCGAGCAGAACCGGCGAAAACGCCACGGAAAGCTTTTTTCGCATAATATCGGCGACGGCGCCCATCGAATCTGGCCCTCATTTCGTTATTGTCAATTCTTGAAAGCGAAAGCTTACGCCGCATACTTCAGCCCATGAGCACTGCGTTTCAATACAAGCCCAAATTCGTCGATATCCGGGTCCGCCCCCCAAAGGCGGATGAGGACAAGCGCGCCGAAGATGTGAACGCCCTCAAGCCGGGCGAGCGGCCCTGCGACCATCCGGGTTGCCGCAAGGCGGGCGAGGCCAAGGCGCCGAAATCGCGCCTGATGCTGAATGAGCACTACTGGTTCTGCCAGCCGCATGCGGCGGAATATAATCGCCATTGGGATTTCTTCTCCGGCATGAACGAGGCGCAGGTGCGCGCCCATCAGGCGTCGAGCGCCACTGGAGACCGGCCGACCTGGTCCTTTGAGGCCTCGCGCCACTCCCGCGAAGCCGCCGCGGCGCGGGCGGGCGCCGACCGCAAGTTCACCGATCCCTTCGGGTTGTTCGCCGCGGCGCGGCGGCGGGCGGAACAGGCGGAGGCCGACCGCAAGATCGGCAAGCTGGAGCGCAACGCCCTGGCTGACCTCGATCTCGACGGCGCCGCTGACGGCCCGGCCATCCGCGCCCGCTACATCGAGCTGGTGAAGCGCTGCCACCCCGACTCCAACGGCGGCGATCGCTCGGCCGAAACCAAGCTGCAGCGGGTGATCAAGGCCTACCAGGTGCTGAAGAAGGCCAAGCTGGCTTAGGGATCGGCCGTCGGTGTGTGCCGAAGACGAATTTCACCACGAAACTCACGAAGTCCAGGATGAAAGCGGTCTGTTCGGCGCACTGAGCCGGTCGGCGCGTCGCGCCACCTTCGTGCTCTTCGTGTGCTTCGCGGTGAAACTGAAAAGCCGCGCCGTCGATGTTCAGGCCGCATTTGCGCCAAACAGCCGTTTGCATCCGGGCTCGAAAACGCTAAGCGATTTCGCATGTCTAGCCTGACCGAAACCACAGACGATCTGATCACCCTCGTTCCGGACAAGAGCGTGTCCATACGCGATGCATTCGGCGTCGATTCCGACATGAAGGTTCCGGCCTTCTCGACGCGGGACGCCCATGTGCCCGACCTCGACGAGGCCTACCAGTTCGATCCGCAGACCACCTTGGCCATCGTCGCGGGCCTCGCCTACGACCGCCGGGTGATGATCCAGGGCTATCACGGCACGGGCAAGTCGACGCACATCGAACAGGTTTGCGCGCGCCTCAACTGGCCGATGATCCGGGTCAATCTGGACAGCCACGTCAGTCGAATCGATCTGGTGGGCAAGGACGCCATCGTTCTGAAGGACGGCAAGCAGGTCACCGAGTTCCGCGAAGGCATGCTGCCCTGGGCGCTGCAACGGCCGATGGCGCTGGTGTTCGACGAGTACGACGCTGGACGCCCGGACGTGATGTTCGTTATCCAGCGGGTGCTAGAGGCGGGCGGCAAGCTGACCCTGCTCGACCAGAACCGGGTGATTCGGGCCAACCCCTATTTCCGGCTCTTTTCCACGACCAATACCATTGGCTTAGGCGATACGACGGGGCTCTACCACGGCACCCAGCAGATCAATCAGGGCCAGATGGACCGCTGGTCGATCGTCACCACCCTGAACTATCTCGCCCACGACGTGGAAAACGAGATCGTGCTGGCCAAGAACCCCAGCTACGACACGCCGGAGGGCAGGCGGAAGATCGCCGCCATGGTGCGGACCGCGGACATGACCCGCAACGCCTTCATGAACGGCGACATCTCCACGGTCATGAGCCCGCGTACGGTGATCACCTGGGCGCAGAACGCCGACATCTTCGCCGGCGACATCGCCCTGGCCTTCCGGCTGACCTTCCTGAACAAGTGCGACGAGCTCGAGCGGCCGACGGTCGCGGAGTTCTTCCAACGCTCGTTCGGCTCGGACCTGCCGGAAAGCGCGACGCGGGTGAAGGTGACCTGAGCCGGCGCACCCGCGCCGGCGCTACGACGTCCGCTCGACCTTGTGGAAGCCGAAGATTGCGTGGCCGATCCAGCTGACCAGGCCGGTGACGATGGCGCCCAGGATAGCGTTGAGCAGGCCGTCGACGTGGAAGCCGAACGGGAGTTGGCCCACCAGCCAGAACACCGCACCGTTCACCACAAACAGGAACAGGCCCAGCGTGAGGATGGAGATCGGCAAGGTCAGGATGATCAGGATCGGCCGCACTATGGCGTTGGCGACCCCCAGGATCGCCGCCGCGATAATCAGGGCGAGCAGTGAGTCGTAGTGGATTCCGTGGATCAGGAAGGCGGCGAGCCAGAGCCCCGCCGCGCCGATCAGCAGGCGAATGATGAAACCGAACATGATGTTCTCCTCCCAACGTGGGGCCAGCTTAGCTTGAACCGGCGGACATGGGGAGGCGCCCGCCGTGCGCTTTACTGGACAGACCTGACCGTACATTGTGCGCCCCAACCAAAGACAAGGCTCGAGGGGGAACACCCATGCTTCGCCATCTTCTGATCGTGGGCGCCGCGGCGCTCGGACTGGCCGCGGGCGCGGCTCAAGCGCAGACGCCAGCGAGCGCCCCGGCCGCCGCCGCGCCCGCCCCCGCGCCGATGGTCCACAACGACTATACCAATCCCTCCACCTGGCTTTGCCGGCCGGGCCGCGACGACGCCTGCACGGTGAACCAGGACGCCACGGTGATCACCGCCGAGGGCAAGATGAGCAAGGAGACCTTCAAGGCCGACCCCAACGCGCCCATCGACTGCTTCTACGTCTATCCGACCGTCTCGCACGACCCCGGCGTCAACGCGACTATGGCGATCGAGCCGGAGGAGCAGTCGGTGGTCCTGGCCCAGTTCGCCCGCTTCGGCGCCAAGTGCCGGCTCTACGCCCCCATGTACCGCCAGTTCACGCTGACCGCGCTGCAGGCGCGGATGCAGGGCAAGACCATGACCGGCGGCGATCCGGCGATGGCCTACGCCGACGTGCTCGACGCCTGGAACGAATATCTGGCGCACGACAATCATGGCCGCGGCGTGGTCCTGATCGGCCACAGCCAGGGCTCGGGCATGCTGACCCAGCTGATCGCCAAGGAGATCGACGGCAAGCCGATCCAGGGCAGGATCATTTCCGCCATCCTGATGGGGACCACCCTGCAGGTTCCCAAGGGCGGCGACGTGGGCGGATCGTTCAAGTCGATGCGGTTGTGCCATTCGAACACTCAGACCGGCTGCGTCATCGCCTTCGCCGACTTCCGCGCCGACTCCCCGCCGCCGGCCAAGAGCCTGTTCGGCAAGGGCCGGGGCGACACCGTCGCCGCCTGCACCAATCCCGCCGCGCTCGGTGGCGGCTCGGGCGCGCTCAACGCCTATATGAACACCGAGCTCAGCCCGGCCGGCGGCGCCAGCAACTGGACCAAGCCGCCTATGCCGGTGACGACGCCGTTCGTGAAACTGCCAGGCCTGATGACCGCGGCCTGCGTGTTCGGCGCCGACGGCGACTACATCGCCGTCAGCTTTCACGGCGCGCCGGGGGACATTCGTGTGGGCGACGCCGGCGGCGATGTGAAGGTGGGCGGCGTCATCCTGAAGGAGTGGGGCCTGCACCTGATCGACGCCAACCTGCACATGGGAAATCTGGTGCACATCGTCGGCGAGGAGAGCCGGACTTATCTGGCCAAGGGCGGCCAGTAGCTCAGTTGAGCCTCAGGCGCACGCGTTCGCGCGCCGCCCGGGCCGCGATGGTCGCGCCGCCGTCCAACTGCTGGGCGTGGCCCAGCGCCTGCAGGGCGCCGGCCAGCGCGCCCTGGCCCTCGCGGGCGGCGGCGACGTCCAGCCAGGGGCGGTGATCGCGCGGGTCCAGCAGGGCGCGACGTAGGGCTGAACGTTCGGCGCGGGCGTAGTCCTTCGCCTGGCTGGCGCGGGCAAAGATGTTGTTCTGTAGCCGGATCAGCACCGCGCGATCGCTGACCGGCGCCATCAAGGTCTCGAGATTGGCGGCGACATCGGGGGTAAGGCCAGTCATCAGGGCGCGGCGGGACAGCTCCGACGGCAACACCACGCGGCCTTCCGCATAGGGGTCCAGCGCCAACGGCCCTTCATCGGCCTCGATGCGCAGCAGGAAGTGGCCCGGAAAGTCGACGCCATAGACCGGCAGGTCGCAGCGGCGCGCGACTTCCAGATAGAGCAGGCCCAAGGCCACCGGCAGGCCCTTGCGCCGCGCGCAGACGCAGATCATGTCGGCGTTGTCCGGGTTCTCGTAGGTCATCGGGTCTCCGGTCAGATGCAGGTCTCCGGCCATGGTCTCGGCGATCGCCTCCTCCGGAGCCTCCCGTTGCAGGCGCCTCGTCAGTCGATGCGTGGCTTCCAGCATCAGGTCGCGAGCCTGGGCCGGATCGCGGCCGGGCTCTTCGTGCAGGGCGCAGCCGAGCGCCGCCTCGAACAGGGGGAATTGGTCATCCTTGGCCGCGCCGGCGGTAGTCAGCGCCTGTTCGGCCTCTTCACGCGTCATCGCCATTCACTCACGAGCCACGCTTAGCGGAACGGATCGTCCTCGCTCCAGGCGTCGGGAATATGACGCGGCAGGCGGCCTGGCGCGAGGGCCATCAGATCGAGGCGGATCGTCGCCTCGGCCAGGCCCCGCCGCTTGCCCGCCACGAACCGCAGCGCCCGGCGCAATCGCTGCCGCTGATCGGCGCTTACCGCCGCCAACGAAGCCTCGAGGCTGGTGCGGGTCTTCACCTCGACCCCGGCCAGCACCTTGCCGCGCAGGGCCAGCAGGTCGATCTCGGCGAACGGCGTTTTCAGGCGAAAGCCGAGTATGCGATAGCCCTTGGCCATCAGCCACAGGGCCGCGAACACCTCCGCCCGGCGTCCGGACGCACGGGCCGCGTGGCCCCGAGCGCGGCGCGCCTCGCTCAACGCACCCCCTTCAGCGCCAGGGCGCGGCGGTAGAGCTCGCGTCGATTGAGGCCCAGGGCGCCGGCGACTTCCGATGCAGCCTCCGCCGGTCCCAGCCGGGTCAGGGCGTCGGCAAGGGCCGCGTCGGCGTCGGCGGGAGTCGCCGCGACCTCGGCGCCGGGGCCGACCACCACCACCATCTCGCCCTTGGGCGTGGCCAGCGCCGGATCGGCGGCCAGGATGTCCAGCGGGCCACGGATACAGGTCTCGTACAGCTTGGTCAGCTCGCGCCCGACCATGGCTTCGCGGGGTCCGAACACCGCGGCCATGTCGGCAAGGCTGGCGGCCAGGCGCGATCCGCCCTCAAAGAAGACCAGGCTGGCGCGGATCGGGGCCAGCTCGGCGAACAGGGTCCGCCGGCCGGCGCTCTTCGAGGGCGGAAACCCCACGAACAGGAACCGGTCGGTGGGCAGTCCGGCCACCGCCAGCGCCGCCATCACCGCCGACGCGCCGGGGATGGGAATCACCGCCGCCCCCTGCTGGACCGCCTCCCGCACCAGCCGGTAGCCGGGATCGGAGATCAGCGGGGTGCCAGCGTCCGACACCAGGGCGACCCGGCCGCCTTCCGCCAGCAGCCGCAGAACGCGCGGCCGGACCCGCTCTGCGGCATGTTCGTCATACCGCTCGAGCTTGTTCTTCAGTCCATAGGCGGACAGCAGCTTGCCGGAAACCCGGGTGTCCTCGGCCAGCACCAGGTCCGCGGCCGCCAGCACGTCGATGGCGCGCAGGGTGATGTCGCGCAGGTTGCCGATCGGCGTCGAGACGATGTAGAGGCCCGGCGCCAGCGGCCCGCCCTTGGCCGGCGGATAGTCAGGCATCTGCCAGCTCCGCGATGACGCGGTCCAAAAGCGGTCGTCCCGCCGCCGTGGCGCGCAGCCGGGTTTCGCCGGCGTCGATGAGGCCGAGATGCGCCAGACTGGCCGTCGCCGCACTGGCCCGTGTCAAGCCGAGCGGCGCGAGGTCGCGCCAGCAGACGCCTTCGTGGGTCCTGAGGCCCATCAGCAGCCGCTCCAACGCCGCCTCGCGCGGGCTCAGGGTCTCGCGGCTGGCGAAGCCCACGCCGGTCGCCTTCACCGTCTCGATGTAGGCCTTCACGCCCCGCGCAGCTTCGGTGGCTGTGCGCGCGCCGGCGACGGTGATCCGCCCGTGGGCGCCGGGTCCCGCGCCGACATAATCTTCGCCGCGCCAATAGGCGAGGTTGTGCCGCGACCGGGCCTCGGCCGAGCGGGCGTGGTTGGACACCTCATAGGCGTCGAACCCGGCGTCGCCGAGGCGGGCCTGGGTGATCTCATAGAGGTCCGCGCCGGTGTCCGCCGACGGCGGGACCAGGCTCCCCCGCCTGGCCGCCCGGCCAAAGGCGGTTCCCGGCTCAATGGTCAGCTGGTAGGGCGACACATGGTCGGGCGCGAAGGCCAGGGCCGCGTCGATCTGGGCCGACCAGGCGGCGGGCGTCTGGCCGGGCAGGGCATAGATCAGATCCAGCGACACCTGGTCGAACCGCTCGCGCGCCAGGCTGGCCGCCCGCCTCGCCTCGCCGGCGTCGTGGTTACGACCGAGGAAGCGCAAAGTGATATCGTCGAAGGACTGCACGCCCAGGGACAGCCGGTTCACCCCGGCCTCGGCAAACGCAGCGAATCGGCCGGCCTCGGCATCGGTGGGGTTGGCTTCCAAGGTGATCTCCACCCGCTCAGCCGGCCTCCACAGCCGGCGCGCGGTCTCGGTGATCCGCGCCGCCCATTCGGGCAGCATCAGCGACGGCGTGCCGCCGCCCAGGAAGATCGAGACCAGCCGTCGTTCGCCCGTCAGCGCCGCCTGGCCCTCGAGGTCGCGGACGATGGCGTCGATCAAGGCCGCCTGCTCGGCCTGGCCGCGGTCCCGCACGACGTTGAAGTCGCAGTAGGGGCAGACCCGGGCGCAATAGGGCCAGTGGACGTAGAGCGCCAAAGGGGGCGTCGCCAACAGTCGGGACTCGCTCAAAACAGCGCGGCCTTGAGCTGGGCGAAGGCGCGGGCGCGGTGACTGACGGCGTCCTTGGCCGCCGGGTCCATCTCGCCGAAGGTCAGCGCACCGCCTTCGGGAATAAAGATCGGGTCGTAGCCGAACCCCTTGTCGCCGCGCGGCGGGAAGATCAGCGACCCGTCGATGCGGCCCTCGACCACCACCGCCGGCCCCTTGGGCCAGGCCACCGCCAGGGCGCAGGTGAACCAGGCGGCGCGATCGTCGGACCCGGTGGCTTCCATACGCTCCTCGACCTTGGCCATGGCCATGGCGAAGTCCTTGGTCGGCCCGGCCCAGCGGGCGGAATAGATGCCGGGCGCGCCATCCAGGGCGGCTACGGACAGGCCGGAGTCGTCGGCCAGGGCGATCAGGCCCGAGGCGTCGGCGGCGCGGCGCGCCTTCAGCAGCGCATTGCCGACGAAGCTGGCTTCGGTCTCCTCGGGTTCCGGCAATCCCAGCGCGCCGGCGGCGATCAGCTCGAAGCGGCCATCCAGCAGTTCGGCCAGTTCCTTGGCCTTGCCGGGATTGTGGGTCGCGGCGACGAGGCGGGTTCCGGGGGAAAGGATCAGGCTCATGAGAGGGAAATACGCGGTTTCTGGCCAAACCACCACTTGAGCATCACGCGGGGGGCAAGACGGCGTTAACGCTGCATTGCAAAAGTTTAATATCGATTACCGATAAGTAACGTGATTGATAATCGATGCGAGCGTATCGACTAACGCCATGGACGGTCGTTGTGACGGTCCTGGGGCCCCAAACCAATCCGGTCTCATACTGCAACGCACAATAGCTGAGGGATTAGCCATGACCTTCTCGTTCACCAAATGGGTCGACACCGTCGCCAACACCGTCGCCAACTCGGCGATGATCGCCATCCTCCCCGTCGCGGCCGTAATGCTGCTGGTTCATCCGTTTTGATCCGGCGGACCTTTCAAGCTGACGTATCACGGGGCATGTTCGCCGCCGGTTCCGGCCTGATCCGGCCGGCGGCGAAGGGGGACAAGCCATGCGCGCCTTGGGGCCTGGCTCCGTATCAAGTTTTCTGAAGATCATCCTGGACGTCGCCCAGGTGGCCCTGTCGATCGGACTGGGCGTGGTGACGACCCTGGGCCTCGCGGCCCTGCTCTTCCACTTCGATCCGAAAATCGTCTTCCAGGACGCCGACTTCAACCCGGCGGACGCCGCGTCCGCGCGCCGGATCATCGCCGGCGGCCTGCTGATCGGCGCCCTCTACATCGGCGGCGTGCTGGTGATCGTCGGGCGCCTGCGCCGCATCTTCTCAACCCTGACGGCCGGCGACCCCTTCCATCCGGACAATGTGCGCCGCCTGCGCACCATCGGCGTGGTGCTGGCGGTGCTGGAGATCCTCCGCTACCCGATCATGCTGATCACGGTCTGGCTGGCGCCGGAGGTGATGGAGAAGAATGGGTTCAGCTTGAATCTCACGACCTGGTTTGCGGTGCTGGTGGTGTTCGTGCTCGCCGAGGTGTTCCGCGAAGGCGCCCGTCTGCGCCGCGAAGCCGAGCTGACCATCTGATGCCCATCCGGGTTCGCCTTGACCGTATCCTGCTCGAGCGGCGCATGTCGCTGACCGAGCTCGCCGACCGCGTCGGCGTGACCATCGCCAACCTGTCGATCCTCAAGACCGGCAAGGCCAGGGCGATCCGCTTCTCCACCCTCGACGCCCTCTGCCGCGAACTGGACTGCCAGCCCGGCGACCTGGTCGAATTCGAACCCGGCCCGCCGATGGATCCGGAAGATGGGGAGGAGGGGTGAGAAAAATGCGAGCCTATGTCGACAAGCACCAACCTGCTGATCCCGCCTACGACGCCTGGTTTCGCGCGAAGGTGCAACGGTCCTTGGATGATCCCGGCCCCGACATTCCCCACGAGGAGGTCATGAAGGCGGCGAGGCGGCGACTCGAAGCAGGCCTTGCCGGCGCGGCGAAACGTGCGGATTAAATGGCGGTCGAGGGCCACGAGGACCTAGACGAAGAGGACGCGAAGTGAGGAGGAGTGTTTTCGCCGCAGTGCTGTGTTTGACGCTCTCCACGGCTGGCGGCGGGCGGGCTGAGACGCCCAGCTGCAAGGCCAGTCCGTTGGTCACGCAGCCTTGTTTCACCGTCCATGCCCGGCTGTTCTTCGCCAATGGAACCCCATCTGCCCGACTTTGGCCCGTTGGGACGCGGCGGTTGCTAGGCGTGGATGGGCCAGAGGGCGACGCGGAATCCGAGCAGTTGTTGCCGCCGAATGTGCGGTTGTTGGCGACTCGTCAGGCCGCCGGCGATCTGCGACCTTTGATGGGGACATTTCGGGTCTGTCCGATGGAGCGCAGTCGGCCGGGGTGGATGCGACACGTGTGTATCCAGAGCGCCAGCCATCTTGTGCTTGATGTTCGCCGAGAGGCTCGTCGGTAGGTCCCCGACTAAAGAACGAGACCGCGCCGTCGATCGCATGGACAGCCTACTTTCGGCCGGCCCGCTTACTCAAGGACGGCGCTTTGCGCCGCCGCGTCGCGGCCGCCGGAGGCGGTCCTTGACTAAGCGGACCGGCCGAAAACCATTC
>Ga0302310_10003224_pt1 | contig 12783 bp, 17 predicted proteins | sample III_Palsa_N1_2_FD_200451 | JGI IMG/M metagenome (GOLD analysis project Ga0302310, IMG submission 200451) | Peat permafrost microbial communities from Stordalen Mire near Abisko, Sweden - III_Palsa_N1_2 | ecosystem: Environmental > Terrestrial > Soil > Palsa > Peat permafrost | place: Sweden... | reverse complement strand
AACCTTCTTCCAAGGCCGTCGCGCAGGCCTTCATTGGCGGTAGACTGGTTAAGGGCTTCAATCATTTGCCCGCGGCCGTCCTTGACCAAGATCCGGCCGTACATGGTGGCAGGAGAGTCGTGTTCCTGGCGAGCGACGATGACGGCGCCGTAGCGGAGATTGGTGCGGTTGCGGAAAATCTCGGTTTCTCGCCGATCAAACTTGGCGGGCTTTCGGAAGGTGGACTGCTTGTGCAGGCACGCGGAAATAGCTGGGGTCAACTGATCTTTATGGACTTGGTCAAGTTCGACTGATGAACACGACGTCCCCACCGGCAGGGACACGACGCACGCGATCGGATCGAGCGCGATCCGATCCGGGGGAAATGGAGAACTTCCTATGAGTACCGAGAAGAACGTCCGGGCCGTGAAGGACTGCTTCGCCCCCTCGCACGCCGCGCGCTCGTCGAACGCCCAACCGTAAACAACCATAAAGGAGATCCCGATGTACGACCAATCCAAGCTATCCGAGTTGATCCGGTTCGCACGAGTCGATGCGGGTTCCACCGTCATCGACGTTTACCCAGGCGACGGCGACTGGACCCGTCTCTTCTCCGACATCGTGGGACCCGAAGGACGGGTCTGCAGCTTCGTGCCGGCCGAAATCGCCCACATCAAGAATGATTCGGTCGACCGCATGCGGACGCTTGCGAAGGAGCCGGGCCGAGAGAACGTCGAAGCCGTCTCGGCGGACCTCGTGGCGATGCCGGCGGCCACGCAACCAGCGGATGTCTTGTGGCTGCACCTGTTCTACCACGATCTCCACACCGCGCTGATCCAGGCCAGGGGCGCGACGGCGGCTCACTTCAATCGAGCTGTCTACGAGCGGCTGAAGCCCGGTGGGTTTTACGTCATCGTAGACCACGCCGCCGCCGTCGGGGCGGGCACGGGCGACTCCCAGTCGCTGCATCGGATTGAGCCTGCATCCGTTCGCGAGGAGGTGGAGGCCGCCGGCTTCGTACTGGACGCGGAAAGCACCATGCTCGCGAACAAGGACGATCCGCACACGATCAAGGTGTTCGATCCCTCGATCAAGGGCGAGACCGATCGCTTCGCCTATCGGTTCGTGAAGCCCTGACAGGTCCCGGCGCCGACTTCATGTCGACCTCCCCAATGGGCGCAAACAAGCCCATCGAAGACATCGAGGCAACCCTGCTTGCCGCCACGAAGTCGGCTTTGTTGGTGCGCTTGCCGTTCCTGCACGCATCAAACATCTCCTCGACCGTGTAGCCGAGTGCCGCGAGGTTGCGGCTGTGGCATTCCCCGACCTAACCGCTGGTGTGATCTGCGCCACCTACCTCCTTGCTGAAGGCGAGCAGGAGCGTGCTGAGCCGAACCGGCTGCTCCTGTTGGACCCAGTGACCGGCGCCGTCGATCAGCTCGATGCCACCCATCCTCGTCGCCGCCTTCGTCCTCATAAGATCGATCGCGCCCGGCGCCGAATAGGTACCCCAATCGCTCTTCCCGCCGATGAAGAGCGACGGGACATCGATCGTCTTGCCCGACAACAGGCGCAACTCAGCGTTTAGGTCAGGATCGGAATAGACGCGATAAGCCTGCAGGGCACCTTGAAACCCAGTGCGGCCATACTCCCCCGTGTACACACCAAGTTCCGGCTCGGTGAGCCATTTGCAGGCCAGGACCTCGGCGGCGGAAGGTTGGAATGGAGCGACGGTCTGGGGCATCGTCTTGCCGAGATCCATGACGTAATAGGTGGGCATCTGTGCAAGTTCTATGGCGGTTCGCGCCTTCAACGGATGCGGCTTATTTCCCGGCCAGTCAGCGCTCTTGACGTAGAAAAATGCACGAAGAAACGCGTGTAAGCCTTCAGGGGGGTGCCACATGTCATCGTTCGCCTCCCGTGTGCTCAAGTATTGTTGATAATGCTCTCTGGGCGGATCGAGCGCCGCCAGCGCGGCCGCTAACTTTTGATTTTCAGTGTTCGGTTGAACCGCCGATGCCTCGCTTTCCGCGGTGTTGAACGGAAGCGCCGGCGGACCGGGGAACGGTGCGCTCATCAGTACCACCGAGGGAAAGACGTCAGGTCGGGCTAGCGCACAATAGGCCGCCACGGGCGAGCCGAGGTCGTGCCCGACGAGCATCGCCGTACGCCGATACCCCAATGCCGAAACCAATCCGAGGGCGTCGCGCGTCATATTCAAGAGGCTGAAGGGCTCTAGCTGGGCGTCATAGCCGTTCACCCAACCGGTGGTGCGGCCAAAACCCCGCTGGTCGGGCGCCACGACATGGTACCCGGCGTCAGCCAGAATTGGGATCAGGTGTCGCCAGCCGTAAGCCAAATCCGGAAAGCCGTGCAGAAGCAGCGCGAGCGGCCGGCCGCGGCTTTCGTAACCGGCCTCGAGAATATGGACATCGAGGCCGTTGACCCCATGGATCATGCGCGAGCGGACCCCCTTGGGAAGCGTTCCACCGCCATACGTTGATGTTGTCAAATCAGTTGATGTGGTCAAATCAGTTCCTCCGGGGGTTTGCGCGGGCCAATCGAAGTGAAGCCGCAAACAGGCTGGCCGCGCCCATCGCTAAGATGGCTCGTCGGGACGCCGATGGCTTGAAACTTTGCCCGCGGACAGCGCGTTTCGTCATAAGTCATCACCTTCTTGGCTTAGGATTCGGTAGAGGGGCATCGCCGGACTCGTTCTATGGCGACCACCATATTATGTCGATCGCCATAGCGGCGTCAAGCGAACGTGTTATGTTCACGGCATGCCACGTAAGACTGACGCCCGCGCTCGCGCGATTGCCACGGCCGAACGACTGTTTCGTATCCAAGGCTACACTGCGACCGGATTGATCCAGATCCTTGAAGAAAGCGGCGCGCCTAAAGGATCGTTCTACTTTCACTTTCCACGCGGCAAGACACAACTCGCAGAAGAAGCAATCGATCATTACGTTGCGAATAGAATTGCTGTATTGCGGAATATCTCGGCGAATACGACGGGTGATGCTCTGAATTTTGTTCATCAGATTTTCGGCACATTCGCGGCCGAAATGGTCGCCTCCGATTTCCAGTATGGATGTCTAATGCAAAATCTGGCGAATGAGCTGCCCGCGCTCGACGCTGAGCTGACCAAACGGGTAGCGCGCGGATTTATTGATTCGACCGAGATTATTGCGGAGCATTTTAGGGGGAGCGGTTTCGCTCCCGCGCGCGCATCCTCTACCGCAGCCGCATTGGTAGCCGCCCTCGAAGGCGCGCGAACGATCGCCCGCCTGGAACGCACGCCGGCTATATTCGAGGCGCTGGCCGATGTTAGTGTCCAGAGGTGGTCTGCCCCCGAGGGGTGATCCGGGTCCAATGTTCTCGCCCGGGCGTGGAAAGCCGATCCGGACGCTGTAGTGATAGGGGAAGACCGGTGAGCCGATGGTGGAGCGCACCCCTCGTCTCATATCCAGCTATTAAGTCCCGAACTTATGGAATCATAAAATATAATTAAAACAGATAGTTACGATCTGCACCATGCTATTTACGTAAGAGCAAGACCGCTTGACTTGCCCTCCATGCAATCATTGATTAAAGTGCAATCATTGACTAATGGAGGGCGTATGGCGAGTATGACGATCCGAGACATAGATGAGCGTCTCAAGGCGCGATTGCGAGTTCAGGCCGCCCATCATGGCCGCTCCATGGAGGATGAAGCACGCGACATTCTGCGGACGGCGCTGTCAACCGAGCGCTCGCGGAGTGGAACTCTAGTGGATTCCATTCGGGCTCGAATTGAACCGTTGGGGGGTGTGGAGTTGGAAATTGCACCGCGCGAGGCCATACGTGAACCGGTGAACTTGGATACATGATCGTTCTTGATACCAACGTACTTTCTGAGGCACTGCGACCCGTACCTGAACCCTCCGTCCTGGATTGGCTGGCGCACCAGCCGCGTGCGTCTTTGTTTACCACTGCCATAACTCGGGGCGAAATTCTCTACGGTATTCGATTGCTATCCGACGGAAAACGTCGGAAAGGGCTGTGGGATGCCGCGATCAAAATATTTGATGAAGATTTCGCCGGTCAAGTATTTGGTCTCGACAGCGATGCTGCAGACATGTATGCCGAGCTCGCTGCTTCACGGCGCATCGCAGGTAAACCCATCAGTCAGTTCGACGCAATGATTGCCGCGATGGCGCGTTCGAGAGGCGCAATTCTCGCTACACGCAATGTGAAGGATTTCGAGGATTGCGGCATTGACGTAGTTAATCCGTGGACCGCATAGACGGATGGCTAGTGAAGGGGAAGGGGGCGAGCAATATTCCGACGACGGTCAGTGCCAGCAATGGCCGTTAGGAGTGAGGTCTATTCCGCCGCGAGGCGGCAGCTCTCAATCGGGCGAGAACGGTCGTAAAGTGCTGAATCTCTGTTTTAGTCCCTGGTACGTTGAACCATAGGCCGAGTTCATCGTCAAAAACTGGGGCAGCCTCCGTAAGCTTCCGTAATCCAAGTGCTGTCATTGAAATGATCGAGGAGCGGCCATCGGCCGAGTCCTGCTGCCGCTTGCAAAGACCCTTCTGTTCTATTCTGTCAACGGCCTGGCTGGCTCCGCCCACGGTGATCGAGAGCTTCTCCGCAATGTCGTTGACGCGACAGGCGCGGGTGCTTTCTACAACCAGCAGCAGATTGAAGGTCCCAAGGGGTACGCCAGTCTCACTGCGCAGGCGCACATCAACCGCGTTCCAGAGCTCGGTTTCAAATCGTACGAGGTCATCGAAGACCTGACGTAAGCGCATTGTTGCCCCCTATGTATATTAGTGCTAATATTACTGCTAATACAGTTTAACCCATTTAGGAGTCTCTCGATGAACTCATTACTTTCACAAGACCCAACATCATGGTCTGCGACTCATCCCACCACCGCAGAAGACAAAGTCGCGATGGCGGCCCTGCGAGCTATGGTTGAACCGCTCAAGGGAAAGCTTCAGGGGACGGCGGCCCGTGAACCGTTTGACGCGATCATGGAGCATGTTCCCGCGCCTGAGGACGTGAGCTTTGAGGCCGATACCGTGGGAGGTATCTCTGGATGGTGGTGCCGACCAAGACACGCTCAATCAGAACAAGTGATTCTTCACCTGCACGGTGGCTGGTTCAACTGGGGCTCGGCAAAGGCATTCCGGAACCTCGTCGGCCATATCGCTGCGAGTGCCGGCGCGAACGCCTTTATTCCGGACTACCGGCTCGCACCGGAACATGTATTCCCCGCGGCCGTAAGAGACGTGGAATCCTGCTACGACGGACTGATCGAGCGGGGTTTCGCCCGGATCGCTGTGGTTGGAGATTCAGCGGGCGGTGCCCTGGCACTGGTCCTGTTAAGACTCGTCACGACGCGGAATGCCGGAGGCGGTGTGATTCCGGTTGGTGCGGTGGCACTTTCTCCCGTGACCGACCTGACACTCTCCGGACAAAGTTGGACGACCCGGGCGGCGGCTGACCCGTATTTCATCGAATCTCAGGCGCGTGAGCTTGTCCGCTCTTACCTGAACGGCGCTGACCCCACAGCCCCGAAAGCTTCGCCCCTCTATGGTGAGCTCGCTGGTCTGCCGCCGGTCCGCGTGCATGTGGGCGACGACGAAGTGTTGCTGGATGACGCGCAGCGCTATGTCGCGCGTGCCGTTGACGCGGGAGTCGATGCGAAGGTCGATGTGTGGCAGGGCATGCCGCATGGTTTTGTATCCGGAGTCGGCAAACTCGCGGCCGCGAACCAAGCACTGGCGGCCATCGGGGCATTCCTGGCCCAGCGACTGGGCGCGAGTTGACTGACACTGCGGAAATTGCCCGGACGCCGTGGGAATTTGCGCAAGGACACGGACTCATGGATATGACGGGTAATACCGTGCGAGCGTTTTCTGCCAGCGCGATGCCTCGGCGTTCTCGCTGGGCATCGACATAATCGGCCCCTTCTCATCGAAGAACGGCAGAGGATGGTCGAGGAGGTCGAGAAGCTCCGTCTCGATGTCGTCACGGGCCTTTGCCTGTTTCAGCATCCAGCCGGCGGCCTTGTCGGCGTACCGACCGGGCCGGGTCGAGCCAATCACGATGGCGATGCGGGGTTTGGCGGTCATGATAACCGCGTATTTTGATTTCGGATGCCGGTGTTCGCGGAGGCCCGCGCCAGTGCTTGCGTGTCGACATACTCCCGGATGTTCGTCAGCTTGCCATTTCGAACGGTAATGGCGAAGACCCAGTGGTCCTCCCACGTCCTATTCGTGGCTTTGATTCTCCCCTTAGCGAAGCCGACGACCAGAACCCGGTCTCCCTGCGCTACGAATTCGGGGGGCTCTGGGAATGAAGTTTCCACCGTTGCGGAAGCCTTCTGAAGCAAATCCGCCAATCCCGCGTGCCCGCGGTGCGTGCCGGCCAGCGGCCAGTCCTCGCCCGGAATGATCCACTCAATATCTTCGGCAGTCAGCGCCAGCAGACCTTGCTTGTCGCCGCTGCCCATTGCTGCAAAAAAATCCTTCACAATCTGGACATTCTTTTGAATGCTCATAGAACTCTCCATTTCTTTTCCATCGGATCGCGTGGTGTCGGTAGTTCAGCCCAGACCGACGCCAAGTTGTTGCTGCATTACGGAAGGCTGGTTGTAGCAATGAAAAGAGATGATCTTTCCACTCTCGAGGTGATAAACATCGCAACACGGGACATCTATTGCCTTGCCCGTGGGAGCTAGAGTTCCAGACGCAAGGGCCAGCTCACCTTTATGCGTTCCCCGAATTGCGAGCTCGACAACGACGACGTTCTTCGCGACATAGATGTTGAGTAGCTCGCGGTGGACATCGGGAAATGCATTTACCAAGCCGGCAATAGAGTCACCAACGGCCTGCCCGCGAAACTCAGTGCCGGAAGGAACATCCCGCATGTATCCTTCGTCAGAGAACATGGAGACAAACTTCTCGATATCCGTTCCTTGCCCCTCTGCGGCGGCGTAGAGTTCTCTGATGATTTCTTCATTACCAAGCATCTTGGATCCTTCCTGCAGTCGGTTACTGTCGATATCGACGTTCAAGGCGATGTCGAAGGTGCCGGCACCGTTTTTGGCCAGGCCGATCATCAGCAGGCCGCTCGCCTCGAGTGTCTGGGCCATGTGCAGGCCCCCGAGATCGAACGGACGCAGCCCGATATTCGTGATGAAGGTTGAGACGCGCGCCTTGGCCTCCGGATCGTCGGCTGCGATGAACGCGTCGAGGCGTCCACCCCGAGCAAGTACGGGGCCGAAGAGGGTGTTGAACGCCTTCACGACATGTGCGCCGGCGGGGGCGACCTTGGCGATCTCCTGCGCACTGGAACTGCCGGCGGGGGTGACGAGGCCCTTGAGGTCGGGGGCGACCGGGTTGGTGATGTCGATGATCACCTTGCCGTTGAGCGCATCCCCGTACTCGGCCACCACCGCCGCCGCACTGGCGTACGGCACGGCGAGGATGACGATGTCGCCTGCCGGGGCGGCACCGTACGTCCCCGCGGTCGCTCCGGCTGCGAGTTTCTCGGCTAGCGCCCGCGCCTTGGCGGGATCGCGACTGATCACCTCGACGGTATATCCCGCTTTGGCGGCACGGCCGCCGATCGCCTTGGCCATGCCTCCTGAACCGATGATGCTGATAGTGCTCATGTGCAGTCTCCTAATGAGTTGAGGTATTGAAGTAATGGCCGTTGTCCAAATCGGCGAGCAGCCTCGGCTGAGCGAGTTCCCAGCCGAGGGTCTGGCGGGTGATGAGGTTGGACGCCGGGAGGTCCAGCGTGACCAAATTCGCGAGGAACCCAAAGTATCCCGGCAGCATCAGCACGTCCGCGGGAATGCTCACGGCCGGCAGGCCCAGACGGCTGCCAATGGCCTCGGCGATCTCGCGGAACGGGATGCCCTCGCCCTCAATCCCGTGCCAACTTTTGCCGGCCGGACCCTTCTCCAGCGCCAGGCGGAACAAGGAGGCGAGATCGCGGCTGTGCACGGCCGGCCACAGGTTCGCGCCGTCTCCGGGATAGCCGATGACGCCCTTGTCCTTCGCGAGCCCGATCAGCAGCGGGAGGAAGCCGGCATCGGTCGTGCTGTGCGCGATGGGAGGAATCCGCACGACCGAAGACCGCACGCCCCGCTCGGCGAGGCCGACTACCGTGAGCTCCACGATGTTCCGAACCCGCAGGGTACCCTTGTACGCATCGCCGCCGGGAAGGGCCGGGTCCTCCTCGGTGGCTGGCCGGCCCAGGTTTTCCCACCCGGGCGAGCCTATGCTCCCCGACGCGACCAGCGGCTTTCCGGTCCCCGCCAGCGCCTCGCCGTACGCGAGCATGATCTGGAGCTCCGCGGCGGCCACGGCGTCGATCCCCCCGGAGGGAAGCAGGTCTTGCCTGTGCGCGACGTGGATGACGCCGTCGGACTCCGCCGCCGCCGCCTTGAGCCCATCGAGGTCGGAAATATCCCCGCGACGCACCTTGGCGCCGAGCGCGGACACCGCCGCCGCGGACTTGTCCGACCTGACCAAGCCGGTGACCTCGTGGCCGGCGGCGATGAGCTCGGGGATGATGTACGAACCAATATGGCCGGTCCCGCCAGTGACTAAAACGTGCATTTGCTGTTCCTTGTGGGCGATGTGATGCGAGAAGTGGTGGTACCGGTGCACTCAGCGAAGAACGCTGACGCCGAGTGAGAAGTTGGTGTGGTGGACGGAGTGGGCGACGAGGCCCAGCGACAACAGGGCGACGTTTTCCAGCGTCCGGGCCATGGGCAGCTGCCCGGTATCCATCGGGCGCAGTCCGAGGCTCTCGATGAACGCCGAGACGCGTGCCTTCGTCTGCGCGTTGTCCCCTGCGAGGAACACGTCCAACGGGTGGCCCTCGGCGGGACCAGCAGCCAGGACGTGGGAGAACTGGGTATTGAACGCCTTGACGACGTCCGCATCGGCAGGGGCCGCCTTGGCGATCTCCTGCGCGCCGAAACTGTCGCCAGGGGTCACGAAGCCCGTGTGGTCGGAGTTGATGGGGTTGGTGATGTCGACGAGGAGCTTGCCTGCCAGCTCTTCGCCGTACTGCTTCACCACGTCGAGAACGGCTGAGTAGGGAACCGCCAGGATGACGATGTCCCCGGCCGGGGCGGCGCCGAACGTCCCTGTCGTCGCGCCAGCTCCGATCTGCTCGGCCAGCGCCCGCGCCTTCACGGCGTCGCGACTCATCACCTCGACGGTGTGTCCGGCCTTGGCGGCAAGGCCGCCGATCGCTGCGGCCATGCCGCCTGAGCCGATGATGCTGATAGTGCTCATGTGCAATCTCCTCGTGAGTCTGGTGATGCTCGTACTTCCTAAATGGGACGGTGCGCTGTATCTTGTGGAAAACATTAACTCGTATCCGATCTAATCGTATGCGACTTACAATGATCTGCTGCCCCGGCGATGTCAAGCGCTTCCGATTTAATCGCGTCCGAGTTATAATGGTCGTATCATCACAAACTCCGGAGGTGCCAGTGACCCGCTCCCCGAAAGCCCAAGAGACGGCCCAGGCCAAAGGCCGAAAACTCTCGAATTACCTGTGCTTTGCCGTCTATTCGGCCAATCTGGCCTTTGGCCGCGCCTACAAGCCAATCCTGGACGCGGTCGGACTGACCTACACTCAGTACATCGCGATGGTGGCGCTGTCGGAGGCGGACGAGCAGACCGTCAGCGAACTCGGCGAGAAGCTATTCCTGGAATCCAACACGCTGACGCCGATCCTCAAGAAGCTGGAGCAGACTGGCTATATCAGCCGCGTCCGCGATCCCGCCGACGAGCGGCAGGTGAGGGTGAGCATGACCGCGGCCGGACGGCGCCTGCTCAAGAACGATCTCGGTAGGGCACTGGTTGAGGCCTGCGGCCTGGGTGACGAGTTCTCCGTCGTGCAGAAGAACGTCGTCAGGCTGCGCGACAATCTGCTGCGCAACACCAGGGGCAAGCAAAGGCAAGCAGGATGAAACGTGATGCCGTGCGGCGTACTGCGGCGAGAGCCTGTGGTTATTTTGAATCCCGAGACGGTGCCGGTGCAAGGCGCTCAGCGGCTGACGTTATTGTTCCCGCAATGGATCATAGGCGACCCGGTGCCGCCCAACGCTCTCGATCAGCTCGCCGGCCTGGTGGTCAGTGCGGCCGGCAATACGCTGAAGTGGCAGCGCGACGCGGCGGAACCCGCCGCATTTCACGTCGACGTGCCCGCGGGTGTCAGGGCCGTCGATCTCAGCTTCCAGTTTCTCGTTCCCTCGGATCAACGCGTCGGCCCTGTGCTCGCGCCCCCACGATGCTCGACCTGCAGTGGCAAAGCCACGTGCTATACCCGGCGGGCTATTACGCGCGCCGTATCATGATCGATCCCTCGGTGACGCTGCCCGCAAGTTGGGAGTTCGCCTCGTCCCTGGACGGCGCTCAACGTTCAGGCGATGTCGTGCGGTTCGCGCCCACGTCACTCGAAACGCTGGTGGATTCGCCGGTCATGGCCGCGCGCTGGTTGAAGCAATACTCGCTCAGCGAGGATCCGGTCCCGGTACGCTTGGATGTCGCGGCCGACACCGAGGCGGGCCTCGCGGTACCGGACGCGGTCATCGACCGATATCGGCGCGAAATAGCGCAGGCCTACAAATTGTTCGGCGGCCGGCACTACGGCCATTACGATCTGATGACATGGCTGTCGAACGACTTCGGCCCGAGCTATTTCGAGCAGCGCCAATCCGGAGAGGATGCGCTGCCGGCGGACTTCTTCAGCAACCGAGAGCGTTACTCTGCCCGGTTGGGCGTCCCCGTCCACGGATAAACACCGACTTCGGGATGGCGCTTTCCCATGGCGAGGGGTTCGATCTGTGTCCGCGATTGAAAGCTCTCAAGGATCGTCATTTGTTTCTACCGCGCGGCTGCTCGGTACCCGAGATACTGGAGCCGATTTGCGAGGCGAGCTTGGATTTCAGCCGGGTGCCACAGTATTGGGACCAATGGGTCCGTTTGCTCGCCTCGGTCCGCAGCGGGCACACCAGTGCCATCAGCATCCTCGCGCGCTTTGGCTCCGCAGCGCGCGGCGATCCGCTCTATGAGGTTGGCGTCGGGATCGGGCGATTGCTGCGTACCGTGTTCTTGGTCGATTACTTCGTCAATCCGGTCTTCCGCCGGGAGTTGCTGCGTGTGCTCAACCGGGGTGAGGCGACCAATGCGCTGAAGCGGCTGATTTACACCGGTCGCGTCGCGAACTATCAAGCCAAGAGCGAGGATGAAATGCAGGCCGTCGCCGATGCCCTGAGTCTTCTCGCCAACATCGTCATGGCCTTGAACACGACGAAAATGCAGTCCATCTTCGATCGCTGGGCGCAACGCCGTAGCAGTGCCATCCCGCCGGAATTGATCGCGCGAATCGCCTCGACGCGCACTGTGGGTATCAATATGCGGGCGTATTCCGCTTGCCCATCGAGCAGTACGCCGACCAACTGCTGCCGTCACGGGTCCCTCCAAAGATCCATGTTTTGGGGCAATAAATCGGCACCGACGAGGCCGAAAAATGCTGACTTGGATCAGCAACAGAAGCACAACTACAATCATCGAGTTACGCTTGGGTCCCCGAAAAACACCGGGAAATACGTGGTGTTTCTACCGTCGCTTTTGGAAGCAAAAATGAGGGTACCCCCATAGAGATGTCCTTGAACATGAATACCATGAGAAAAAAATCGAACGCATCCAACGTCCAGCCGAGATACGCGGCAATCACCACGTTGCGCTGGCTACGAACCAGAAGGCCGGAAGTCTGAACCTCTTTCGCCGCGTAGTGCGGCCTCAAGAATGGCCTTGGTCCACTCCGGCGTGCGCTGCAATGCCTTGAGATCATCGGGGGCAGGGGAGATGATTTGGCCGTTTTCCATTTCGAGCACGAGCACAGGGTCCGGCACGGTGCCGTCGGCGGCTGCCTCCGCGCTATTGTCGTAGACCTTGATGTATGCCACGTGCGGCATGAGTTTGATGAGGTTCAACTGTGCACTCGGATAGCGCTCGCGGATTTTCTCTTCTGGAATAGGATGGCCACCTGCCGCAACGCGAGCCGTGACACGCGCGATGTGCAGTTCGGGAGAAGACAGTCCGCAGAACCAAATCAAGACGTCATGCGTTTTTGCGGCCTCCAGAATTTTTGCCGTCACTGACTTACCGCCCAGTGTCGTTTCGAAGGCATGGTTCAAACCCTTCTCGATGGCTTCTTCCAGGCGACGCATGCCCTCTTGCCACGCGTACCCGTTCGCTGTTTCCTGGTCGCATCCAGTTGAGGCCATGAGCTCACGAGCGAACGTATCGGGGTTGAACCAGGTCAGTCCGTCGCGTTCGAGGAGGTGCCCACCGACTGAACTCTTGCCGGCTCCGTTTACGCCGGCAAGGACATAGAGAACGGGCGGCGTCATCAATAACCGGAGCCGGCCTTTACTTTGCCACCCAATTTGGCATGACCGCGCATCGTTGACTGCAGGCGAGTGCTAGCGGACCGGCCCTGGAGCACCGAGAGACGCTCATCAAAGGTTCGCCTTAAATCTGCAAGCGCCGTTTCGGTCTGAGCCTGCGACTGCTCCACGAGCTGCATGAGGACGTCATATTCGGCCACTGGAATGATAACGGCCTCGGGCTCATCGTGATTTGTCACCACAAGCGACCCGTTGCTGCGCAGCGCGTTCATCATTCCGCGCCAACCTAACTTTTTTACATCGGACGCTGGAGTGCGAGGCAGTTTCGCGTGGGGCAGAAAGGCGTTCGGCTTTGCAGAGAC
>Ga0302310_10003222_pt1 | contig 12788 bp, 4 predicted proteins | sample III_Palsa_N1_2_FD_200451 | JGI IMG/M metagenome (GOLD analysis project Ga0302310, IMG submission 200451) | Peat permafrost microbial communities from Stordalen Mire near Abisko, Sweden - III_Palsa_N1_2 | ecosystem: Environmental > Terrestrial > Soil > Palsa > Peat permafrost | place: Sweden... | reverse complement strand
GCTGCGTCGCGCCCGCGTCATGTTCCGCTTCCGCGAGATCTTCGAGACCCGCATCGACGAGGTCGCCGCCCTCATCAACGCCGAGCACGGCAAGGTCTTCTCCGACGCCAAGGGCGAAGCTACCCGCGGCCTCGAAAACATCGAGTTCGCCACAGGCATCCCGCAGCTCCTCAAGGGCGAATTCACGGAACAGGTCGGCACTGGCGTCGATAGCTGGTCCATGCGCCAGCCCCTCGGCGTCGTCGCCGGCATCACCCCGTTCAACTTCCCCGCCATGGTCCCGCTGTGGATGTTCCCGCTCGCCCTCGCCTGCGGCAACACCTTCGTGCTCAAACCCTCCGAGCGCGACCCCAGCTCCTCCATTCTCCTCGCCGAGATGCTCAAGGAAGCAGGCCTGCCCGACGGCGTGCTCAACGTCGTCCACGGCGACAAGACCTCCGTAGACGCCATCCTCCAGCACCCTGACATCAAGGCCGTCAGCTTCGTCGGCTCCACCCCCATTGCGCAGTACGTCTACAGCGAAGGCACAAAGCACGGCAAGCGCGTGCAGGCCCTCGGCGGCGCCAAGAACCACATGATCGTCATGCCCGACGCCGACCTCGACCAGGCCGCCGACGCCCTCGCCGGTGCCGCTTACGGCTCCGCCGGCGAGCGCTGCATGGCCATCAGCATCGCCGTCGCCGTCGGCTCCTCCACCGCCGACCAACTCATTGGCAAGCTCGAATCCCGCATCGCCGACATGCACGTAGGCGACGGCGCCAAGGGTGCCTCCGACGCCGAACCTGACCTCGGCCCGCTCATCACCCAGCAACATCTCGACCGCGTCACCGGCTACCTGGACCTCGGCAAGAAAGAAGGCGCGGAACTCGTCGTAGACGGCCGCACCGCAGCTCTTCCCAAAGGCGAAGGCTTCTTCCTCGCCCCCTGCCTCTTCGACCACGTCAAGCCCACCATGCGCATCTACACCGAAGAGATCTTCGGGCCCGTCCTCGGCGTCGTCCGCGTCAACAACTTCGAGACCGCCCTCCAGCTCATCAACGACCACGAGTTCGGCAACGGCACCTCGCTCTTCACCCGCGACGGCGACACCGCCCGCGACTTCACCCGCCGCGTCCAGGCCGGCATGGTCGGCATCAATATCCCCATCCCCGTCCCCATGGCCTTCCACAGCTTCGGCGGATGGAAGCGTTCCCTCTTCGGCGACCACTCGATCTATGGCCCCGAAGGCATGCGCTTCTACACCCGCATCAAGACCGTCACCGCCCGCTGGCCCACTGGCATCCGCACCGGCGTCGACACCACCATGCCCACCCTCGGCTAGTTTTGTCGAGACGGGGCTTCAGCCCCGTCATCTCCCTCGCCACAAAAACCGGCTTTAGCCGCGGAGGGAAAGTCAGTGTGCCCCAGGATGCGCAACCGTGTGCGTCGTATGTCTCACAGCATGCGACGTCCGATGCGCCACATGCCGAGTCGTCCGCGCCGTCGTATGCACAGCATGATCAGTCACATGGGCCGTATCCCGCGCCGCGACCTTCGTCCCATGGGCCGTATCGTGGCCCACGGTCTTACCCGCATCCGCCGTATCGTGGCCGGCGTTCTTCATATCCTGCCCCACCTGCGCCTGCGCCGCTCCAATCGACAGCCCAGCAACCAAAACCAGTGCCCCGGCAGCATTCTTCAAATTCATCATCCCGATCTCCTTGATACTCAACTTGTAGATACTCAACTTGTAGATACTCAGCTTGTAGGAGGCCCATCGGCCCGGCAAACGTTGGCCGCATCTGCAAGTATCTCTTCCTCGCACAAAAGGTTGCCTTTTAACACGCTTGCGTTACCCTCCTAAGAGTCATGGCTCCTGCGAAGAAGAAAGCGAAGCAACCTACAAAGCCCTCGAAGGCTCCCGCGAAGTCCGTTCGCCCTAAGCCTTCAACCCAACCCGCGCCCACGCCGCAAAGCCGCTTCATCAACCGTGACGAGTCCTGGCTGCTCTTCAACAGCCGCGTCCTCGAAGAGGCCAACGACCCCTCCAACCCGCTCCTCGAACGCCTCAAGTTCCTCGCTATCACCGCCACCAACCTCGACGAGTTCCTCGAAATCCGCGTCGCCGGCATCCTGCAGCGCATTGAAGAGGACATGGGTCTGCCCCAGAAGCTCGACGACGGCGGCTTCACCCTCGACGAGCGCATGGAGCGTCTCCGCGACCGCCTCCATGCCTTCACCGCCGATCAGGACGCCTGCTGGCACAAACACCTCGCCCCCGCACTCGACATAGCCGGCATCCGTCTCGCCTCCTGGAAGCACCTCCGCGAACCCGATCGCCTCTTCGCCGCGCGCTACTTCCACGACCAGGTCGACCCCCTGCTCACCCCGGTCACACTCGACCCCTCGCACCCCTTCCCGCGCGTCCTCAACAAGTCTCTCTGCCTCGCGCTGCTGCTCCGCCACAAGCGCAAGAAGTCTCCACGCGCCCGCAACAATGCAACCGCGCTCGGCGTCATCACCATCCCCCGCTCGCTGCCTACGCTCATCGCTCTCCCTGAGCGCGATGGCCAGCGAAACTACCTGCTCCTCGAAGAGCTCATCGAAGCCCACGTCGAGCGCATGTTCCGTGGCTATGCTGTCCTCAGCCGCGCCGCCTTCCGCGTCACCCGCAACAGCAACCTCTACATGCAGGAGGAAGAGTCCCGTTCCGTCCTCGAAAGCGTCCGCGCCGAGCTACACAACCGCCGCAAGGGCGACGTCGTCCGCATGGAGATCGACGCCTTCGCTGCCGAAGAGATCGTCGAACGTCTCCAGCTCAACTTCGAGCTCGAACCCTGGCAGGTCTTCCGCACCAAGTCCCCCGTCAACCTCTCCCGTCTCATGGACGTCTACAGCTCCATCAAGCTCCCCGAGCTCAAGTTCCCCGAGTTCCACGGCCGCCGCTTCAAGTTTGGCCCAAAGTCCGCGAACATCTTCGATGAGCTCCGCACCCGCGACATCCTCCTCCACCACCCCTACGACAGCTACAACACCGTCGAAGCCTTCATCGAAGCCGCCACCAACGACCCCCGCGTCATGTCCATCAAGCAGACGCTCTACCGCACCAGCGCCGACTCGCCAATCTTCCAGGCCCTCACCGACGCCGCCCAGAACAAAGACGTCACTGTCGTCGTCGAGCTCATGGCCCGTTTCGACGAGGCCTCCAACATCCGCTGGGCCCGCGAACTTGAAGACGCCGGCGTTCAGGTCTTCCACGGCATCTTCGGCCTCAAGACCCACTGCAAGCTCGCCCTGCTCGTCCGCAAAGACCCCGACGGCGTCGTCCGCAGCTACGCCCATCTAGGCACCGGCAACTACAACCCGGTCACCGCGCGCTTCTACACCGACATCAGCCTTCTCACCTCGCGTCCCGAACTCACCGAAGCCATTCAGCGTGTCTTCCGCTACCTCACCGCCGACTGGGAAGCATCCGCCGACGCCTACCGCCCACTACAGGTCGCGCCCCTCACCCTCGCGTACGACATCCTCGCACTCATCGCCCGCGAAGTGGCCCACGCAGCCAAAGGCCACAAAGCCCACATCATCGCCAAGATGAACGCCTTGCTTGACGCCCCCACCATCGAAGCGCTCTACAAAGCATCGCAGGCCGGCGTGGAGATCGACCTCATCGTCCGCGGCATGTGCGCGCTCCGCCCCGGCGTCCCCGGCCTCAGCGAGCGCATCCGCGTGCGCTCCATCGTCGGCCGCTTCCTCGAGCACAGCCGCATCTTCTGGTTCAGCAACGCCGGCCATGAAGAAGTCTTCGCTGGCTCTGCCGACTGGATGCCCCGCAACCTCTATGAGCGTTGCGAGGTCGTCTTCCCCGTCGTCGACAAAGCAGCTGCCAGGCGCCTGCGCGACGAGATCCTCGCAACCTATTTAAGCGATACGGCCAAGGCCCGCCTCATGAACCCCGACGGCACCTACACCCGCCCCACCCACACCGCTGCAGCCTTCAGCGCACAGAACTGGTTCATGCATCAGGCGGCCGCTTCACAGAAGTAACCGCCCACTCCTCGAACTCTCCGCCTAATTCACGGTCAGCGTCACCGTAGCCGTCTGCGTAATGCTTCCAGAGGTCGCGGTCACCGTGACGCCCGAGCTGCCAACCGGCGTGCCACCGCTGGACGTACCGGTGTTCGGAGCGCTGCTGGAGCCGCAACCCATCATCGTCGCCGCTCCGATCAGCAGCACACCCATACCCAGTAAAGCAACCAGGCGCGGCCTGCGCCGACGCGGTACAAACAGCAGCCCGAAGCAAGCCAGCGCCACAGGTCCACCGCCAAGAATCAGCAGCGTATGCCCTCCAATACCGTCCACTGCGGAAGGCGCAGTCGTCGTAAACGTCAACACCGTCGTCCCGCTTGTCGTCACGGTCGTTGGTGTGAACACGCAAGCCGTCCCATACGGTAGGCCAGCGGTGCAGGCTAAACTCACCGTGCCGGTAAAGCTATTCACTGGGGCAACAGTCAAAGTAACGCCCGTGGAAATCTGTCCCGGCGCGGTCGCCGTCGCTGTAGCAGGAGGCGTGGCTGTCAGCGTAAACGTCGGCGACAAGTTCACCGTCACCGTCAGAGTCGCGCTCCCGGTACTGAAGACGTAGCTGCTGCTACCCGAGTAAGTGAACGCGATCGTATGCGTGCCCACGCTCAGCGTCGTCGTAGAGATATTGACAGTCGTACTGCCGCCCGCGAATGTGATCGGCGAACCGGAGTTCAGGCCGTCCACCACCAACTGTAGCGTTCCCGTCGCCGCCGCCGGTGTAACCGTCACAGTCGCCACCGAGGTCACACCCTGGGCAACACTAACCGGATTCAGCGACACGCTGGTCGTGGTCGCCGTCGTGACGAACGGAGTAATGGTCAATGTAGCTGCTGGAGACTGGCTCGACAAATACGTGCTGTCGCCCGAGTACAGGAACGCCACGCTATGCGTGCCAACCTGCAACGTAGAGGTCGGCAGTGCCACGGTCGCAGTCCCTCCAGCGATCGCAGTCCCCAATCCATAGACATTGCCATCGAGTATCAGCTGCACGCTCCCGGTCGCCGCTGAGGAAGTCACCGTAGCCGTAGCCGTCGCGGCTGCGCCCTGCACCACAGTCGTCGCTGACAGGTTGATGGCGGTCGTCGTCGCCACCGTCGGAGTTGGAACCGTGAAGTACACCACCGCCGACGTCGACGCCGCATAATGCGCATCGCCCGAGTACACCGCGTACACCGGGTTCTGGCCCTCAGGCAGCCCGGAGAGCACACCCGAAAGCTGTATCGTATTGACCCCGGCGCCCGGCTCATACGGGCCATACGCCACGCCGTCGATATACAGGATGAAATCGCTGGTTGCGGTCGCCTCGGACGGCGAAGCCTTGATCGTGATCGCAAGTACGCCCCCGTTGGTAAACGTCGTCGGAGACACAGTGACGGTCGTCACGCTTGGCGTCAACGTTCCCTGCGTCACCGTCACGCTCACCGACGATGAAGTCGAGCCCGTATAGTTGGTGTCGCCGCCATACACCGCCGTAATCGTGTTGCTCCCTACCGTCAGCGCGCTCGCCGGAATCACCAGGTTCGCGTAGCTCTCGTCGTAGTACGTGGCCGGGTCGTAGGACTGGCTCAGAGCCACCGTTCCCAGCACCTTGCTCCCCGCCATAAACGTCACATTGCCGGTCGGCGAGTAATACCCAAAACTCGTCGTAAAGAAATTCGCACCCAGCGTCAGCGTGGCGTTCGTGCTCACCGTGGTCGGGGTGGCGCTTAAGCTTCCTGTCGTCGGAGCCTTGGTCACCGTAAACGTCGCCGACGTCCCGCTGCCGCTCTTGAAGCTCGCATCCCCTCCATAGCTCGCCGTAATCGAATGCGTTCCAGGCGTCAGCGATGGCGAGTAGTCGTCGTACCCACCGGTCGAATTCAACTGAATGACTCCGCCATCGAAGACCACGCCGTTGTCCTTCACCGTCAGGTCTCCGGTCGCCTCACCCTGTCCCGACACGCCCTTCACCAGGAAGCTCACATAGTCCACCGAGCCGTAAGCCACCGTGCCAGACACCGTTGTAATCGCCCCGGTATAGAAGTTCTCCTGCTCCGGCGTCACCGAAACCACACTCGACTCAGGCGTCACCGTCAGCGAGACCGGCGTCGAATCGCTCTCCGCATACGTCGAGCTGCCTCCATAGTGCGCGGTCACCGTATACGTCCCACCCGGAAAGTTGCTGATCCCGGTCGAATACGCGCCAGCCGTCAGCGTGCCGAACAGCACCGACCCATTTGGGCTTGCCCCGTTGAACGACACATTCCCCGTCGGCGTCCCCGAGCTCGCCTTCACCGTCGCCCCCGCCGTCACCGCTGTGCCGTGTACCACCGATGTCGGCGTCAACGTCAGCGTTGTCGTCGTCGCGGTCAGCGCTGCCGAAGCCCAGTTATTCACCAGGTTGTTCGCATTCACCGACCCCAGACCCACCGCGGTATCGTAGCCCACCGTCGCCAGGCCCCCGTTCAGGATCCCATACGCATCGCCTGACTTCGACACCGTGCAATTCGGAGACCCCGAATAGCAAGGCTGCTGAATCGACCCCGTCGTCACATCGTTGAACGTGCACGTACTCGCCGGCGTCGCGCTGGACGAACTCGCGCAGGACGTACCCGCGGTCACCTGCGCGTTGAACAGCTTATACAGCACATAGTTCGCGTTGCCCTGCCGCGAACCTGTCTTCTCATTGACCATCGCCATAATGCCCGCGAACGCAGGCGAAGCCACTGACGTTCCACCGTACCCCTCGAAGTCCTCATACGGCGAATTGACGTTACAGGTGTTGTCCGGCGTCGCATCCTGCTCGCAGATAATGTAGAACGCCCCCAGAAAACCATTCGATGCAAACAGCGAAACGTCCGGTATATCTCGCACGCCGTCCGCTGGAACGCCCGTGCCCGTCTGCCAGCTCGGCTTCGCATAACCGCCGGTGCAACTGCTCACCGTCGAACCATTCGAGCTAATGCAATTGCTCGGTCCGCCGCTGCCCCCGCCAATCGAAGCCAGCCCGTCGTCGATCGCGGTCGTGTTGTTGCACACCGCCTCCGGTGTATCGCCCACCCACGGACTGAACAACGCCAATATCGGGTTCGCGCACGAATCGTTCCACGGAATCTCCGGGATATAGCTCTTCGCCGAGGCCTCCGTCGTCCCATTGTTCGTACTCGAGAAGTACGCCGTACCCCCGTTGGGAATATCGAAGTCCGTCCCGCCCACCGCAACATTGAAAGGCGTCGACGCATAGCCGCTCACCGCATCGCCCAACTGCGCCGGCTCCGGCGAATCCTGCTCGCATCCCGCCGTACCCGAGTCCCCGCTCGACACCATCGCCGTTATGCCCTGCGCCGACGCCTGCTCCCACAGTTGCAGATAGAGCAAATTGCCGCTGGTGCCCAGTTCAAGCTCGCACGCCCCATAGCTCGTGCTCATCACAGGAGCCAGGTTGTTGTCGATAATGTACTGCGCCGACAGGTCTATCCCAAACGTCGTCAGGCTGTCCGCGCTCGTCACAAAGTCGATCGTCGCGCCCTTCGCCACCGCCGACGACCACTGCGTATCGATGTCCGCCTCCGGCTCATCCCCATTGATCCCAGGGTTCGGCCCGTTGTAGATGATGTTCAGGTAGCTCGTCCCGGTCGCATTGGTGGTCTTCCCCACCGGCAGCCCGAAGATCGTGCGGAAGTTGATGAAATCCACCGGATTGATGTCCGTACGCCCCGCGATCGCGACCACCTCCCCGGTCCCGTCGATCGGGCTCGACGCGGTCCACAGCGGCGTCACGTTATAGATCGTCGCAAAGTCATACGGCGTAATCCCATACTCAGTGTCGTTGTCCACCGTAAACGTGAAATCGGGACTTCCGCCGGGGCCGTTTCCAAACGTCCCGCCGCCCGTTACAGGCTTACCGGAGGCATCCAGCCTCACAATTTTTCCCGTCGCGTTATCGCGGCGAAAATCTCCCGCCTTACGGTTCTCCGCCTTGCGCGGAAAGTTATTCAGCGACGCGAACCCTGCAACCACCGGAGCCAGCGCCGCCGGTATCTTCGGATCGTTCGCATTGGCGGTGTACAGAGTGCCTTTCACCAGGTAGTTGTGCAGCGACGTATGAAACGCGCTCTTGAGCCCACCCGCCGTCCCCGAGAACTCAATCACGGTCCGCCCCGCGTTCACCTTCACTCCGCTGAAGCCGTTGCCCGCCAACCACGCCGTCAACGCCGAAATGTCCCCATCCGACGGCCCATACGCCTTGCCGAAAGCCTCCGGCGTCAGCCACTGGTGGTATTGCGGCGACGATGCCATCTGCTGCTGCTCCAGGAACGTCCGCAAAGCCGTCTCCTGCTCCGGGCTGCGCTGCAGTACCAGCATCATGCGCGCCGCCGGCGTCGCATCCGGCGCCTCGCCCTGATCGAACTCCGCCCTTGCCAGCGGATGCACACCGCCATGCAGCGTCACCAACTGCCCTCCGCTCACCGGCGACGTTACACGCGACCGTACCTGCGCCGTCTGGGCGACCGCGAACACTCCAACCAATGCAACGATCAGGGTGGCCACAACCGGCCGTACGCTCTTGACGCCTACTGAAAACATGAATGTCTCCCCTTGCGCTCAAGGCGCCGATACAGTTCGCGGAATGTTGTGAAAATTAATCGAGACGATTGCAGACGAAAGAACGATGTTTCCTATTTTCCGGTTCGAACCCCGGGCCGTCAAATCTGCCCGTTCACAATATCCAGTTAGCCGCCTGGCCTGTTGCAATGGCCTATTGCACCACGAACGTCACCGTCGAAGAGTGACTGCTGGTCACGCCGTTCACCATCGCAGTACCCATGACCAGCACCGTGTACGTCCCCGTCGGCGTTGGACTGATGTCCGACCCGGGCACCTTGAGCGGCGGTGACGAGCATCCCAGCACACCCAGCGCACTCACCGTAAGCACCACCACCAGTAGCCCTGAAAGCCTCCGCCGCCGTGGCAGCACCAGCAGCAGCAATCCCGCCATCGCGAAGCCCGTACTCACTCGATACCAGCTCGCCGGCTTTCTCTCCGCAGCTATCTTCGCCGCCCCCAAACCACCTCGAGCGTCTGTCGTGTACGCAATAAGCGACAGCGCCGTACTTCCCGTAGTAGCCGTCGAGCTCAGCACCACGGGGTTGATCGTAAAGGAGTACTGCGCATACAGCGCGGAGGATGTGCTCGCCGTAAACACCACGTTGCCCGCGAACCCATTCAGTTCGGTCACCGTGTACGTCACCGCCGGCGCAACGCTCCCCGAAGCGACCGTCACCGTCACCGTAGAAGGCGAGAGCGCGAAGTCCGGAGTCCCCGTAGCCCCGATAGTGATGACAAACTCGCCCTTCGACCCGGAATACGTGCTGTCGCCGGAGTAGGTCGCCTGTACCGTGTAGGTGCCCGCGGGTATCGCGGTGGTGATCAGCGTGTACGTCTGCGTGCCCGCCGCCAGTGCAATCGACTGTACGCCGACACCATTGAGCGTGATCTCTACCGTACCCGTTGGAGTCGTGGTCGACTCACTCGACGCCGACGCCACCGTCACCGTGAACGCAATCGAGGTGCCCGCGGTCACGGAGTTGGCACTCCCCGCCAGGCTGGTGAACGTAGGCACAGACCCTGTCGTCACCGCCACCGGAGTTACCAGCGCCCAGTCGTTGACCAGCGCATAGGCGTCCACCGAACCCCATCCGCTGGCCTGATCGTAGCCGGCCGTCGCCTTGTACCCGATCGTGCCCCCCCCGGCGCAGCCCGTCGAGCCCGTCGTGCAGGGGCTCGCATTGGTTCCCGAAGTTATATCGTGAAAGACGCTCCCGGAGTACGTGCTATTCGCCAGCGCATAGAGCACCGGATCGGCGTTACCCAGCGGCTTACCGCCTGTCTTCTGCTCCACCAGCGCCAGCAGACCCGCGAACACCGGCGCGCCTATAGACGTCCCACCCACCACGTCCAGGCTCCCCGACGCATTCGCAAACCCATTCACGCAGCTCCCGTTCGTGCAGATCAGATAGCCGTCATGAACGATCGAGGCACTCAGCGAAACATCCGGAACATCCCGCGAATAATCGTTTGGAACGCCCGTGCCTGTCTGCCACACCGGCTTCGGATAGTATTGGCTGGCCCCGCCTCCACCGGCGGCAAAACCGCTGCTGCTGTCGTCGTTCCACACCATCTCGGGAATGTACGAAAGCGCCGAGCTCCCAGTGCTTCCATTGGCCGCCGACCAGTAAGTCCCCGTTCCTTCGTTGAACTCCGTGCCGCCCACCCCGGTTACCTGCGGCGATGAAGCCGGAAAATCGACCGCCAGGCCGCTGACGGCGCTGGGGCCGGCATCGCAGTCCGTCGCGCCATCATTCCCCGCCGCCGCGACGATACTTATGCCCTCAGCGCTGGCCTGTCCCAGCAGTTGGCCATAAAACGCGAGGGGCCCGGTGCCCAGGGCGGCCTCGCAAGAGCCATAGCTGCTGGCCACAATCGATGCCACGTCGTTATCCACCGCCTCGGTCAGAGAACCGGTCAGCACCTCCGCGGACGTCACAAAGTCGATGCTCGCCCCCGGTGCGATCGCCCCCACCCACTCCAGATCCAGATCGGCCTCGGTCAGGTCGCCGCTCGATGGAAATCCCGGGTCCGCGCCATACAGCAACACCGTCGGTGGTTTATTGGCCAACCCGGTCAGCGACTGGAACGTCGCAATATCGCTCGGATAGATGTCCGTCTGGCCGATCACCGCAATCGTCACGCCCGTGCCCATAATGTTGCTCGTGATCAGGTTCTTCTCGTCATAGATCGTGTAGAAGTCGCCCGGAACCAGGTAATGTTGCCCATTGGACGTGTACTCCGGTCGCACCCCATCGCCGGCAGCTGGCCCCGATACCCACCGCTCCCGGAAGTGCGGCTTCAGCCGGAAATCGTCCAGCCCGGTCACCCCTGCCGTTACCGCCGCAATCGCTGCCGGAAGCTCCGGTGCCGTCAGGTTCGCGATATGCTGCTCGCCGTTCAACGACACGTTGTGTAGCTGCGTATGGAACGCCGCCTCAGCCTGCGCCACGCTCCCCGAAAAACGCACAAACGACGCCCCGCGCGCCACCTCGGTCACCGTAAACCCCTGCGACGTAAGCCATGCCGTCACCTTCCCCAAGTCATCCACGGCAAGCCCGAACTCCGCCCCGAACTGCTCCGGCGTCAACCACTGCCGGTACCGCGGCGACGCTGGATTCTGCTGGTCGCCCAGCAGTTGCGTCAGTGCCTTCTGCTGCGCGGCGGTCATCGAAAACCGCAGCGACATCGACCCCAGCAGCCGGTCCCCCGCAACCGAGCCCAGGTCCTTCGCCGCCATCGCCCGCGGAGAAACCCCACCCGCCAGCGCCACCGCCTTCGAGCCATCCACCGCTCCGTTTATCCGTGAAGTCGAGGCCCACAAGCAGTTCGCCACTGTAGCGAGAACCACGCCGGTTGCTGCACTACGGAAAAATCGGGAGAGCGGCATTAAGAATCCCTTTAACGAGAACCCCATTGCGAATTGCTAATTGCAAATTGCAAACTTGGATGTCCGTCAGTTTACAGGTTTGCCCCGCATATTGTCCCGCAGGGTACAGTTTCCGCTGGAACGGCACGATAAATCAATCGAAGTCGCCGCTGTGCTCGTTGCTGTTGTTAAAGACGATGTTTCTCTTGTTCAGGATGACGATAGAAAGATTGTCGCACGCGCCCTCACCCCTCCGCACCACGCCGGGCAAAGAATCCGCCCTACTGCACCGTCACTTGGTAGTTCGTATCGATCCGCAGCGTCGTATAGCCGTCCGTCCCCGAGGTCGTAATCGTCAGCAGTTGTGTCCCCTGCGGCGTCCCGCTGCTGCCACCTGACGTACTGCCCGAGTTCACCGTCGTCAACTGCGTGCAACCCGAGCCGCCCAGCAACACCGCCGCCGCAACCACGGCCAGCAGCATGGACACCCGCCGCCGCCGCGCTCCCGGCAACAGCAGACCCAGCAACAACGTCGTCAGCGAAACCGCCGCCAGCGATATCTTCTGCACTGACCCCAACCGCGCCGGCTGCCCGCCATACGCCGTCGCTGCCGTCGTCGTCACCGACAACACCGACGTCCCCGATCCGTTGATGATCGCCGGACTAAAGCTACACGTCATCAATGCTCCTGACGGAGGCGTGCATCCCAGCACCACCTGTCCCGCAAACCCGTTGTACGACACTACCGTCGCAATCGCAGCCCCGCCCGTGCCCCGCGTCAGCGACATCTGCGACGGCGCGAACGTATACCCGTAGTCCGTAATGTTGATCACAATCGTCGAAGTCGACGACGCATACGCCGTGGATCCGACGTACACGGCGGTGATATTGTGCGTGCCCTTCAAAAGCCCTGTCGTACTCAGCTCCGCAATCGAATATCCGAGAATCACGGGAGTGAGATTTGCCGTACCCACCAAAGATGGTTGCCCGTTATACAGATCGTAGAAGGTCACCGTTCCCGTCGGCGGCGCAGGCGTCGGCGTCAAAGCCGTCGGTGCCACCGAAACCGACGCCGTCAGCAACACGTTCGCTCCATACAACACCGAAGTCTCATTCGCAGTCAGTGAGAGAGTCGTCGGCACCGGCTGGATAGTCACAATCAGCTGCGCCGAACTGCTCCCGTTCCAGTTCGTATCCCCGGAGTACACAGCCGTCACATAGTTCCCGGTCGTCGCCGTCAGCACCACCGAGTACGTCGCCGTTCCAT
>Ga0302310_10003220_pt1 | contig 12790 bp, 7 predicted proteins | sample III_Palsa_N1_2_FD_200451 | JGI IMG/M metagenome (GOLD analysis project Ga0302310, IMG submission 200451) | Peat permafrost microbial communities from Stordalen Mire near Abisko, Sweden - III_Palsa_N1_2 | ecosystem: Environmental > Terrestrial > Soil > Palsa > Peat permafrost | place: Sweden... | reverse complement strand
CCAGGAGCAACACGGCGAAGGGACGGTTGTTGCGATTGGTGCGCTCGGTCTCATTCTCCAGCTCATCCAGCAACCGGCGATAATTCGCCAGACCTGTCAACGGATCGCTTACCGCGAGATGCCGAACCTGCTCGAAGAGTCGCGCGTTGTCCAGCAGCGCGCCGCCGACGGCGATCGCGTAGCTCATAACCGTAAACGCCTGCGCGAGCACGAAGGGTGCATCCAGCAAGCGCTCCGACTGGCTCGCCGCCAACTGCGCGGCAAGGTTCATCCACGCGGCGAAGTAAATGGCATTGTCGAATGCCGTGTGCTCTTGAGAGAGCCTGCGCCGAAACCAGATGATCGCCACGATGAACAGCATCGCGGGTAGCAGTTCTTGCGGACTGGGGAAGAACGCTCCCGGATGTGGCGAAACCTCCGGCGGCATGCGTCGCGTTGCAGCGGTGATCAGATACGTCATGCCAATTACGGTGAGCAGCGCGCCGGCGATTTCTCCGCGCGGATGCCGCGAACGGGGCAGGAAATGCTCCACCAGCAGAGCGACGACCAGCAGCAAAGCCAAAACCATCCGGCTGGCCCACCAAGCCAGAGGCGCCCAGCGAAATGGCACGCCCGCTCCGTTCGAGAGCTGAAAGAACAAAACGGCGGAGGCCATCAGCACCGTGCCAGAAAGCAAGAATCCCGAACCCAGGATCAGCGAAATGCGATCCTGCGTCCCTTGAAATCGCACCAGCGTGACGGCGGCGAAAATGAAGGACAAAAAGCCGGTAACGGCTTGCAAGTAACCCTGCAATATCGCGTCTGGCGTGATCAGGATACGACGGGAAGAATAAGCCGCGAGGAGCAACAGCAGGAAAGCGGCAATGTTCGTGAGCGCAACATTGGTTGCGCTGGCGTGCCGTCCGGTGATGCGCGTGAGTCCAGCCATGTTCGTCAGAGGGAAACCAGGCCGCTCGCCTGCTTACTTAGACTACGGAAGCGACAGGCGCGTTGTGCTAGAAAAGTATCGCATTGTGCACATAGTACGAAACTGTACTAAGGGTCAGGCGCGAAATGTGCTTTGGCGTTACGGGAAATCCCCAGGCCTCCTGGCTCGTTCGCCGCGCAGCAAAATCGCTCTTGCGCGGCGTGGCGTTTTGCCGCAAAATGGTGGCTATTAAAACGATTCAATAAGCCCTATTTGTGGGTATTTGCACCTCAGACAGCGGGCCACGCCATGGGCCTCGTGCTACGATGGCGCCTCCTGGATGAGTGCCTGACGGAGTGCAACGTGACGAGATCCAACCGCCACAAAAAAATTCGAATTGCCGGTCAGCGCGCGCCAAAGTCGTCAGCCGCCACCCCCGGTCGGCACACGTTGCGCGAGATTCTTTCGCAGCCCTTGACCTGGACGGACACCTTTGCCCGATTGCACCAAGAGGGCACCATCGCGCGCCTGGCGGAACAATTTACGGCGGAGGAACCCTGGCTCTTCGTGGCTTGCGGATCGAGCTATTACCTGTCGCAACTGGTGAGCGCCATCTGGTCGCGAAATCTCGGCATTCGCTGCTCCGCCGTTCCCGCATCGGAATTGTTGTTCGCACCCGAGGACATCTTGCGAACCAGCGGCGCGAGACAGATTGTTTTTGTTTCGCGCTCCGGGGAAACCACCGAAGCCATACGCGCGGCGGAAATTATCCGGCGGCACAAGGAATTTCGGACGCTCGGTGTCACCTGCAATGCCGGGTCGCGTTTTGCGTCGTTGTGCACGCATATCTTCACCCTGCCCTGGGCCGACGAAAAGAGTACGGTGATGACGCGGTCGTTCACGTCCATGCTGCTCGCCTTTCAAAAACTTGGCGCGCGATTGAAACGCGAGCAAACGCTGGCCGCCTCGCTCGACAGTCTTCCACAAACGACGGCTCCGTGGCTCGACGCCAATGCTGATAGAATCCGCAAGTTCGCCAGCACGCGCAAATTCGCTGATTTTGTTTTCCTTGGGCAAGGTGCGCACTATTGGTTAGCGCAGGAAGCCGCGCTGAAGGTCACCGAAATGTCGGCCTCCTACGCACAGGCTTATCACACCCTCGAATTTCGCCATGGACCTCGTTCGATCGCCGGACCGGAAACACTGATTACCTTTCTTATTTCTGACGCTGCAGCCGAAGAAGAAATACTGCTGGTTCGCGAACTCAAAGCGCTCGGTGCCGCCAATCTGGCGATCGTGAACCGCGCCACGCCGGAAATTCGCGATTCAAGCGATTTGCTTATCGAGCTGAATCTCGATGGGTTGGAATTCGCGCGGTTCGCCGTGACCGCCATACCCGCGCAGTTACTCGGCGCCGCCGTTGGACTACGCAAAGGACTGGACCCCGATGCACCCAGGCATTTGAGCCGCGCGGTAGTTCTGGGCGAAACCATCCACAACCGGAAAAAGCGATCCCTGAAAGCTAAGGTAGCGCGCTCTTGAGTCTCGAAAGTACTTCTTCTGTCGCGGTGGGCGCTCCTTCTTCCCCGACCCAGGGGCCGCAGCTGCGGCGTACCCTCACGCTTTGGAACCTCATTATCATTGGCATCGTCATCATCCAGCCGACTGCGCCGATGGGGATCTACGGGGTGATCAGCAATGCGGCCGGCGGCCACGTGGTCACCACCATTTTGATCGCCATGGTCGCGATGCTCTTCACCGCCATTAGCTACGGAAAAATGGCGCGCGCGTATCCCAGCGCCGGTTCGGCCTATACCTATGTCGGTCAGGAAATTCATCCGGCGCTCGGTTATCTGACCGGCTGGGCCATGGTGATGGATTACATTCTGAATCCGCTGATCTGCACGATTATTTGCAGTCAACTGACGCAAAATATTTTGCCCGGCATGCCGTACTGGACGCTGGCTATTCTGTACGCCGCGTTTTTCACCGGTTTGAATCTTCGCGGAGTAAAAACTTCGGCGCGCATCAATGAAGTGCTGGCCGCGGGAATGAGCATCGTGGTGCTGGTATTTTTCGTATTCGTTATCCGCTTCGTCTGGGGTCTGCATCATTATGGCGCGGGATATTTCACTCTGCCGTTCTATGATCCCGCCACATTTAATTTCAGCCGCATCTTTCGCGGCACCTCCATCGCGGTGCTCACGTATATCGGCTTTGACGGCATTTCCACGCTTTCCGAAGAGGTGGAAAATCCCCGCCGCAATATCATGCTGGCGACCGTGCTGGTGTGCGTGATCACCGGGGTGCTCTCTTCCTTGGAGGTTTACGCAGCGCAGTTGATCTGGGGCGCAAAACCGTTTCCTCCGGAACTGGAAACTTCGGCGTTCCCGCTGGTGGCGCGCCAGATTGGCGGATTTTTTCTTTTCCATTTGCTCAACTTCACCGTACTGATCGCCAACGTCGGATCCGGAATGGCTTCACAATTTGCCGCCGCGCGGCTGCTCTACGGCATGGGCCGCAACGATGCCTTGCCGAAAGGATTCTTTGGAAAAATTGCCGCCAAAACACGCATTCCGGCGAACAACGTCATCTTGATCGGCGCGATCGCACTGGCGGGCGCGTTCATGATCACCTACGACCGTGGCGCGGAGCTGCTGAACTTCGGCGCCTTCATCGCCTTCATGGGCGTAAATGCCGCCTCTTTCATGCGCTATTTTGTGCGGTCGGAAGAAAAGCGCGCCGGTAATTTCCTAATTCCGGTGCTGGGATTTCTGATTTGCGGATTTATTTGGTGGAATTTGAGTCCGGCGGCGAAAATTGCGGGATCAATTTGGCTGGCCATTGGGATTGTTTATGGAGCATGGAAGACCTCTTGGTTTCGCACTCAGATGTCGTTTGAGGTTGTGGAAGAATGATTTTTTTGGTGATTCATTTTCTTGCTTTAGGAGCAGGTCGCCACTGACCTCGGCCGCCAAAAGGGTTAGATCACGGCCAGACAGACGGTGTGAGGTTGCATTTACGGTTGTGCCGGAAGGATGATGATGGCCACGGGGGACCCTCCCTTGAAGCGCCAGACCAGCAAACCGCCTACCGTGACCATGCGCGACGTGGCCACGGCCAGCGGCTTTTCTTCCGCCACGGTGTCGATCGTGCTGAATAACGCGCCGCTCGCGAGATACATCGCGCCGGCCACAAAGAAACGCATCGAGAGCGCCGCCAAGAAACTTGGTTACCGCCCCAACGCCATGGCCCGTTTTTTGCGCAGCAAGCGCAGCCACACCATCGGCGTAATGTTCTTCGATATCACCGATCCGTATTGCACGCCAATTCTGCGCGGCATCGAAAATGCCTTGTATCAATCCTCCTTCGTGCCCATTTTTGCCGACGCGCATAATCAGAAAAATCGCTTCGAACGTTATCTGGAAATGCTGCTGGAGCATCACGTCGAAGCGCTGATCGTCGTGGCCAACTGGCTCCTCGTGGACATTCATTTGCTCGCGGACGTCAGCAAGCGAAACATTCCCGCGGCCACGATTTGCTGGGAACTCGATGGCGAAACCGTCAGTTCGGTCATGGTGGACAACGAAATGGGCGGCCGGCTGGCGCTCGAGCATCTGCATCGTCTTGGCCACCGCAAAATCGCGTTTATCCGCGGGCCAAAAATGCTCATCGACAGCGCGCCGCGCTGGAGGGGCATTCAAAAATTCGCGCAGTCGGTCAAATTGGAAATTGATCCCGCGTTGGTCGTGCAACTGACCGATTCACTCGACGCAAATTCCGGATTCGACGGCGGCTACCGCTTCACGGAAGAATTGCTTCAAAAGAAAAAGCGTTTCACGGCCCTGCTCGCGTTTGACGATTTGACCGCGCTGGGCGCCATTCGCGCGCTCTCCAAAGCCGGTATTCGCGTGCCGGAACAATGCTCGGTCATCGGTTTTGACGACGTGCCGCTCTCGGCGCTCTCTGCTCCGTCGCTGACCACCATTCGCCAGCCCCTGGAGGCCATGGGTAATGCCGCGGTGCAGATGGTCATGGACAGCATTAATGCCGGGCTCGAAAAACGCGACTGGACGAGCTCGCGACAGCGTATGACACCGGAATTGGTGATTCGTGATTCAACTCGCGCCGTCTCGCACACAGGTTCAGACGATTAGACTGCCGCGTACCGGGACAGTTGCGTGCCAAAAAATAAAGGCGCGAATCTTAACTTCGCGCCTTTACCTGCCAAACTCCGTTCTTGCAAAAAATTTACTCACCCTTCGGAACAAAAACTTCCGAAGGAGACATAAACTCCACATTCGGAACTTCGGTGGCCACCCGTACCCGTTCGAAACGTCCCTTCTTGCCGCCTCCGCTGGTCGCGAACGTCAGTAAATACTGGTTGTTCAGGTGCATGAAGATTTCGTCGAAGTACGGTTTCAGTGTTACCGCCTCGCCAAATCCCAAGTAATAGGATTCCGCCCCGGTCTCGTCGGAAAGCTGGCTTAGATTCGATTGCGCATTGAATACGCGCAAATACCCGCGGCCCGCGTGCCCCGAATCCGGCGCATAAATCGTCCAGATATTTACGTTGGATTTCTGCGCGCGCTCGATCGTTGGATCCAGGTCCGGGCTCGTCGGTCCAAAATATCCGCGGAAATAATCGATGCCGGAAGAAATCAGGATGATGGATTTGCGCTCATTGTTGTCTGGCCAGCGCTTGATCATGTCTTGCAGTTCGAGGTATGGACTGGAATACGCACCCGACCCGACGGGCAGGCGCAAAGCCTTCGCCGCCAGTTCATGGTTCGGCGTGAAATCCTGTGCCACCAGCACGGTGCCATTTCGTCCGTAGAACACGCCAACGTTCGTAGTCGGCGGCTGTTCCATGATGAACGCTCGCAAATCTTTCCACTGATTGGCGATGTCCACCCCCAGTGAGTCATCGATCACAATCGCCAGCAGCAGTGTTTCGCCCTTTCGCCAGTCGGCTACTTGCAGCCGTTCTTTGCCTTGATTGAGTTCGACGTCATTCTTGGCGATCGGCGGCGGCGTAGAATCTTTCTTGCCAACCGCGGTGACCGTCATGGTGACCAATCCCGGTTCGGCCGCGGCCCCAGATTCCGTAGCTGCGACCGATCCCGCTGCAACCATCATCCCCAAACCGATGGTCAGCAGGCCCAGTGTGGTACTTCTCGTAAAATCTTTGATATTCATCAACGTGCTCCCTTTTCTAGCCTACTTGCTTAGATGCACCGAAGGTATAAACACGTGCATCGTGACGAAGTTTCTGCGATCGAGCCGATCCGCCTCTTGGCTCGCTGCGCCTGCGATCTGCCGGGGGTGGCTTGCGAATTTTTATTCCGCCGCAATCGCCGCGTCGTAACCGATACCGCATACCTCTGCCCCCTCGCCCATCTGCATGGCGATTCACGCGCTATTCTTTGTTCGCATGCCCTCGTTGCTTACCGCCGAACCGCCGGTTGCCCGGCCTGAAGTGCGTCCGGCCGGCGAGGTCGCGTCGCCGAGCCCGTGGATCTATCGTCCTGCCATCGACCTCATCATTGGATGCGGCGCATGGTCCGCGCCGTTGCTGCTGCTCGCGTTTTTTGCGTCCAATTCGCACTCCCAGGCTTGGACCATCGGATTTTACTTCGTCGCCCTGCTGTTCAACTATCCGCACTTCATGGCCACCGTGTATCGCGCGTACCACACGCACACGGAATTTGCGAAATATCGGGTGTTCACCGTACACGTCGCGTTGCTGCTCCTCGCCGCGGGTGTCGTCGCGCACCTGTGGTACCCCCTGTTGCCGTGGATTTTTACGCTCTATATCTTCTGGAGCCCGTGGCACTACACCGGCCAAAATTTCGGTTTATTGATGATGTTCGCGCGCCGCTCGGGCATTTCTCCCACCACGTGGGAGCGGCGCGCATTGCGTTTCGCATTCATCGCTTCTTTCATTCTGCTGATGCTCAGTTTTAACACCGGCTCGTCGACGGACCCCCTCATTCTTTCGCTCGGGCTGCCCGCCAAAATCACCTTGCCCCTGCGCGGTGTACTCGCCGCATTTTTCATTCTTGCCTCGCTTTGGGCGTTTTCTTCTCTGCTGCGGCGCTCCAATCTCAAAGCCCTCGTACCCGCTACGCTCCTCGCCCTCACGCAATTTTTGTGGTTTCTGCTCCCCGCCATCGTCGAGTTGGCCACCGGGCGCGACGTGCCGCAAACCCGCTACAGCAGCGGCATCCTCGCGGTGCTGCACTCGACGCAATATTTATGGATCACCAGCTATTACCAGCGCCGCGAGGCCCGCGCTTCCGGCGACGTAAACTGGAAATTCTCCACTTACTTATTGACCTTGGATGGCGCGCTCTGGAAACTGCGTGATACGCGAATTGCATCGCTGCTCCTAAACACCGAGCCGGCGAAAGCAAAGCAGGAATCTCGCGCGGATGCTGGCGTGCTTTCTGCCCTGCGCTGGTTCGCCGGCGCCGCTCCCGCCGCCCGGGCTGTGCGCATCGGTTTCGTCGTGCTGCTTTTCGTTATCGCCGGGGTGGATCAGCTGCATTTTTACTGGGCCAACCGCGTGGATCGTTTGGACGCCCTGCAGCGCGCGGCGGCGCTGAATCCTGATGATAGTGGCGTGCAGTTGCGCCTCGCGCATGCGGCCGCGCTGGCTGGCAAGGTCGACACGCGACTCGACGCTCTGCGCCGCGCCGCCCGCGTGAATCCGGGAGACCTGAATGTCCAGGAAAATCTCGCCCGCGGTTTGATCGAATCCGCCAAGACCGCCGAAGCCTTCGCGCAATATCGCCTAATCCTCGAACGTTGGCCGCGCAATGCCGAGGCTTTGGTGAATGGCGGTATCCTCGCGCAGCAACTCGGCCGCGATGGCGAGGCCGCGGACGATTGGCAACGCGCCATCGATGTGGACCCCGCGCAATCGCGCGCGCAACTCTACCTCGCGCAGCTCCTCGAACAGCAAGGCCAGCCGCAGGCAGCGGCTCGCCACTACCGCGCGTATTTGCAACTTGCCGCGGACCAGCCGGAAGAGGGCTCCGAAGCCGCGAAATCTCGTCTGGCTTTGTACATCAAGGTTGCAGACGCCGACGCGGCGGGAAATCGCCCCGAGGACGCGCAACGCGAATACCTCGCGGCCATCCAGCGGGCGCAGCAATCCGGCGACGGCTCTCTGGAGAGCCTTGCCCTCGCGCATTTCGCGGAGTTGCAGGAAAAATTAAACCTGCCGGACGATGCCGCGCATTCGTATCAGCGCGCGCTTGCTCTGGATGCTTCCCTTGCGGATTCGCGCAGCGCCGCGGCCGACTGGTTGAATTACGCACAATTTCTCCGCCGTCGCGGACAGCCGGAGGAATTGGTCTTCGCCTGCCTGCTGCACGCGCAAGAACTTCTAAGCGCCATTCCCGGCGAGGAATTGAGCGCGGTTGCGCAAGCTCGCGCGGACAGCGAAGCGCGGCTCGGTCCCGCCGCTGCCGCAAAGATTCGCGCAACGGAGGCCGTCGCATTGCAAAAGTCCCTGTCTGTTCCTCCGAAAACGCTTTCGAGCGCCGGCCGCTGAAGTTCGGCTGGTGTCGCCGCCTCGCGACCACCAGATCCCTTCGGGGAAATGCCGCCTATCCCTGCCGGCCCGCGCTCCGCTAAAATACCTCTCGTTCCTGACTTCTCCGGAGGCTCTCGCAACATGCCGCTGCTGCGTTCCCTGCTGCTCGCCGCAGCGCAGAATCGCTGGCTGCGCGATCGCGCTTCGCGCTATAAGTTCGTCCGCCGCACGGTTTCGCGTTTTATGCCCGGCGAATCGCTGGAAGGGGCCCTGACCGTGGTGGCGGCCTTGCGCCAGAAAAATATTGCCGCCGTCTTTACCCACCTCGGTGAAAATGTCGCCGACCCTGACGAAGCCCATCAGGTTACCGCCCACTATCTCCTCGCGCTCGACCGCATTCATACTTTAAGCGGCGGCGGGCTCTCCACCGAAATTTCCGTCAAACTCACGCAACTCGGTCTCGATCTGGATCCCGCGCTATGCTTCGCCAATTTGCAGAAAATCATTGAGCGCGAAGACCGGAGTGCCACCGTCTGGATCGATATGGAGTCCAGCGAATATGTGGACCGTACCTTGGCGATTTATCGTCGCGCCAAGCAGTCCCATCCGAACGTTGGCATCTGCCTGCAGGCCTACCTCCATCGGACCAGGGACGACCTCGCCGCGCTATGGCCCCTGCGCCCCGCAATTCGCCTGGTAAAAGGCGCCTACAACGAGCCTGCACAAATCGCGTTCGCCAGCAAAACGCACGTGGACGAAAGCTATTTCACCCTCGCCGTGGAAATGCTCCAGGCGCAGAAAGATGGGCGTTGCCTGCGCGCCGCGTTTGGCACGCATGACGTGGCCCTCATTCGCCGCCTTGCGGACGCCGCCTCCGCCATGGGAATCTCCAGGCGAGACTTCGAAGTCCAGATGCTCTATGGCATTCAGCGCTCGGAGCAGGAGCGCCTTGCCCGCGAAGGATGCCGCTCCGTCGTGCTGGTGGCTTATGGCACCTTCTGGTATCCCTGGTTCATGCGGCGCCTGGCGGAACGCCCGGCAAACTTGTGGTTCATGCTTCGCAATTTATTCGCAACTTAGCTCAGGCCATTGCCTGATTCTGCTGCATCCAACGGCCGCCGCACTTCGTAAAAGGCTGGTGGATTCCCAGAGTTTCTTTATCCTCATCGCAGAGCCGGGAGGCGAGTATGACAACGGTGGCAGAGAGATTGGTCGAGATGCTGGTGCGCGCGGGCGTGAAACGCGTCTACGGGGTCGTTGGCGATTCTCTGAATAGCATGGTGGACGCTATTCGCAGGACCAAAGGCATCGAGTGGGTTGCCGTGCGCCACGAGGAAGTTGGCGCATTCGCTGCGGGCGCCGAAGCCCAGTTGAGTGGCAATCTGGCGGTATGCGCCGGCAGTTGCGGTCCCGGCAACGTACACCTGCTGAATGGGTTGTATGACTGCCACCGGAGTTACGCTCCCGTGCTCGCCATTGCCGCGCACATCCCCAGCAGCCAGATCGGTACTAGCTATTTTCAGGAAACGCATCCCGAGCGCATTTTCAACGATTGCAGCCATTTCTGCGAAATGATCGGTTCCCCTTCGCAAATGCCCCGCACTGCCCAGAACGCCATCCGCGCCGCGCAGAACCAGCGCGGAGTCTCCGTGCTGGTGATTCCCGGAGACGTGGCGCTGCAAAAAGTCTCCGGTGATTTTCCCCCGCACGAAGTGCGCGCTGTACGTTCCGTGGTGCGTCCCGCGGAAAGCGATTTGCAAGATCTCGCGGAGATGCTGAATTCCCCGTCCAAGTGCACGCTCCTCTGCGGCGCCGGTTGCCAAGGCGCGCGTGAAGAGGTGCTGGCGCTCGCGGGCGCGCTCAAGGCTCCTGTCGTTCACGCCCTGCGCGGGAAGCAATTCGTCGAATGGGACAATCCATTCGATGTGGGTATGACCGGTCTCATCGGTCTCGCCTCCGGCTATCGCGCCATGGAAAATGCCGACCTTCTGCTGATGCTGGGCACGGATTTTCCTTATGACTCGTTCTATCCCAAGAAGGCCAAGATCGCGCAGGTTGACTTGCGCGGAGAGAATCTGGGCAGGCGCGCCCGCCTGGATCTCGGGCTGGTCGGTCAGGTACGCGAAACCATCCGCGCTCTATTGCCCAAAATCGAAAAAAAGAAAAAGTCTGCCCATTTGGAAGATTCGCTGAAACATTACCAGCAAGTCCGCGAAAAAATGGCCAAGCACGTGGATAATCTGGACAACGAGGCTGGCATCCATCCGCAATATCTCGCCACCACCGCCAGCGACCTGGCCGCCGATGACGCCATCTTCACTGCCGACACCGGAATGTGTACCGTTTGGGCCGCCCGGTATGTGCGCATGAAGAAAGGCCGCTCGCTCATCGGCTCCTTTAACCACGGCTCCATGGCCAATGCTTTGCCCCAGGCCATCGGGGCGCAAATGCTCTTTCCGGATCGCCAGGTTCTTTCATTTTCAGGGGATGGCGGGCTCGGCATGCTCATGGGCGATTTGCTCACTCTCGTGCAGCACGATCTTCCGGTGAAGGTCGTGGTCTTCAACAACAGCACCTTGGGGATGGTGAAGCTCGAAATGCAGGTGGCTGGTATCCCCGATTTCGGCACGGATTTCAAGCCGTTCAATTTTGCGAAGATTGCGGAGGGTGCGGGCATTCGCTCTTTCCGCGTGGAACGCGGCGCGGATGTGCGTGGTGCGCTGCAAGCCGCGCTCAAACATAAGGGTCCCGCCCTGCTTGATGTGGTCACCAATCCTTACGAATTGAGCATGCCGCCGAAGATTATCGGCGAACAAGCCTGGGGCTTCAGCCTGTTCATGATGAAGGAAGTAATGCTTGGCAACGTTAAGGAAGTGTTCGAGGAATTGAAAACCGTGGTCTAATCCAGCGATCGAGCCTGATCGCGCCTAAGGAAGCACTTCGGCTTTCGGCGCGCGTGCACGCTCCGCGGGAGGGCACGCCGCAACCAAGCCAAGATCGCAGGCTTTTCTGAGGCGGCGCATCGCCAGTTGGTGATCCTGCACGCCGCCGACCCCGCGGTTGTATAACATCGCCACTTCAGCGCAGCTCGCGGCGCTGTCGCCTTTACAAGCTTTCTCGAAATTGGCCACTGCGAGCGCCGGATCGGGCGCCGTGCCCTGGCCCACTAGATAACTTTGCGCCAAACGGCCGCAGCCGCGCCACCACCCCGCGTCGCACGATTTTTCAAAAAGTTGGAATGCCCGTTTGCCGTCTTGTGGCACGCCCATACCTTCACTGTACAGCGAACCGAGAATAAAACAGCTCGCGCCATTTCGCCGCCCGCAGGACTTCTCAAAGACGTCTTCACCGTCCTGATTCTTTACGAAGTCTTCCAGTTGCGAGCACGCCTCTTTCAATCCGAGGTCGCAGGCCCTGCCAAAGCTCACTCCCGCTTTTCCGGCGTTCAGCAACTCGCCCATCTGGAAACAGTTCTCTCTCGCGCCGTCTTGGCATGTGGCGTTGAGCCCCTGTACCCACGTATTGCACGCCTTCCAGCGGCCTTCTTGACATGCCTGCTGCCAGAATCCAATGTTGCCGCCCGGAAAGTCCGCTCCTTTGGCCATGAATCCGCTCGCGGTAATGGCGCTGAAAAGCGCAATCCACACGCCCATGAACGCAAAATTGGTCATGCGCGGAGTCCACTTCCATTCCCAGCCCGCGGATGCGAGACGTACGGAAACGTTGTTGCTCAGGCGGTCCAGGGCCCGCACGCACAAATTCAGGATCGGCACACAAAGTAATTTGTCGTAGAACGCTGGCGCCCCGTACCACGCCAATATGCCAAAAGCCGCGAAGACCCCCACGCCATACAGTGCGCCAAAAATAAATTTGCCTAGATATCTGCGCGGTGATGTTGCGGGATCGGTGACCAGCAGGTGCAGCCCGAGAAATACCGATACGGGAATGCCGCAGTCCACGAAGTGATACACACCCGTGATGTGCGTGTACACCAAATTCATGGCCACCAAGACAGCCGCGGCAGATAGCGTTACCAGCGTCACCTGGAACAGTGATTGCACCACCAGCCCTAACAGGAAAATCTCCAGATAAATGTGCGGCGGCCGGTGCAAGGTGGTCGAAATTTCTACTCCCGCCGTAAGCCCCGTGTTCTTCGTCGCCAGCAGCGCCACGGAAAACACGAACAGCGACAATGCGGAAGGATTGAAGATATGCACCATCTTCCCTTCGCGCTTCCATTTCAGGAATTCCTTGCCCAGCACTCCCGTCGCGATCAACGCAAATTGCAGGAAAAACCAGTCGTCGCGGAACCACAGAAAAAGATTCGTGCTCAGCACGAT
>Ga0302310_10003218_pt1 | contig 12791 bp, 10 predicted proteins | sample III_Palsa_N1_2_FD_200451 | JGI IMG/M metagenome (GOLD analysis project Ga0302310, IMG submission 200451) | Peat permafrost microbial communities from Stordalen Mire near Abisko, Sweden - III_Palsa_N1_2 | ecosystem: Environmental > Terrestrial > Soil > Palsa > Peat permafrost | place: Sweden... | reverse complement strand
TGTGACCTCAGATCCTCACCCTTCAGGACCGTGGCGTCGACCGCCGCTTTCTGCAGATTGACCTTCCGCTTATCGGCGGTAACCGTAATGGTTTCGAGGCGAATTTGCCCGGTTCTCGAGCTGGTTTTGGTAGAACTGATACCGCTTTGTAGGCTGGTTACCGACGTATTATTCGTACTAGTGGCAGTACTTTCATCATTGTTCTGCGCCAGCGCCGCGGAGGCGCCGGCACATAGAAAAAACAGACCTGTTGAGGTCATCAGCAATTTGCGCATTTGTCTCCCTTTCGCGTGCGCGCCTTAACCTCCCCAGCCGAGGATAATTAGGACGCATTTATGCATTCTTCGTTCAGACTGCATGTCGCGCGCGCTGCGCCTACGAAATTCGATACACCGCTGGCGTTGCCAATTTCGCTTATCGCGAAAGACATTTTTTATACGCCGATTGTTTCCTCCCGTAGGACCGAAGCCGCTGACGACCCGAGCCTCCCACCGCTTTATCTCCAATGTCGCGAATTGAAAAGGGAGAAAATTGCGCCGAGTTAAGGATTTCGCAATTACTGTGACCTTTCTGCCAGGGTAGAGGCAAATTTTGACGCGGACGGGTTCGATATAACCGGAATTACTTATGCGATATAACTTCCTGGACAACCGACCTAAAGAGAATCGGCTCAAATCAAATTACCGATATGGTCAGCACCTGAGCAAAGTGATTCGTTGCCATGCTGGCGATCGAAATCGATAAAATCGCAGCGAAGGAAGAAAGCATCTTTTTTGAAAAAAAGAAGCAAAGAACTTTTGTTCCAAAGGATCGGTACGCAAATTTGCCCGATCGGTATGCGCCAATTCTAAATTGACAAAAGTTTTTTGCTTCTTTTTTTCAAAAAAGAAGACTTCCTTCCTCTAAACCCACTCTGCCAGCAACCTCAACAATTCGCCGGCACCCCAGCCTCTCTTAACACATCGGCCTGGCGCGTCTCCAGCACCACCGGATCAAACCCCTCGATCAGCTCATGAAACATCCGGCTCCAGTTCAATTCCGCACGCAACCGCAAGAACACGCTTCCCAACCCGATCGCCGAGCGATCCATCAGCACGAATTCGCGTGGTGGTTTTACGCCGCCGGTGCGTTGCAGGCCGGCGTGGACGCGTCCCGCCACTTCGCGGCCGAATTCGACGTCGTCGGTCTCCTGGATGCGCCGCACTCGATCTTCCAGCAGTGGCTCGTACAAAAACCGCGCCCATTCGTTCAGCACGTCCATTTTCTCGCGGCTGAGGTCGACAAAACCCCAGGTGGTATACGCGTGGTGCGCGCGTTCGTCGTCATGATCACGCACCGCCTGATAGAGCTCGATCACTCCCGACAGGAAGCGCGCCGGAAACACGCGCACCGCGCCGAAATCGAGCAAATTGATGCCATCGTCGGGCCGCACCTGATAATTCCCCAGATGCGGATCGCCGTGGATCACGCCGTAATGGTACAGCGGCACGTACCACGCGCGGAACAGTGCCTCGGCGATCCGGTTGCGGCTTTCCTGACTGGCATTCTCAGCAAGACGCTGCATCAGCGGCACGCCCTCCAGCCAATCCATGGTCAGCAACCGCCCGGTAGAAAGCTCCACCACCGGCGCCGGCACGCTCACACCCGCCTCACCCGCCAGCATCAGGCCGTACATCCGCATGTGCGAAGCTTCGCGCTTGTAATCCACTTCTTCGCGCAGCCGTTCGGCGAGTTCCTCGTAGATATTATCATGCTGGATCGCATTATCGATCCGATGATAGACCGCCAGGGCCATGCGCAACTGGCGCAGATCGGCCTCCACGGTGCTCGGCATATTGGGATACTGCAGCTTGCATGCGACCTCGCGCCCATCCAGCAGCGTCGCGCGATGCACCTGGCCCAGGCTCGCCGCGGCGGCGGCCTCGCGGCTGAACGCCGTAAAGTGCTTCTCCCAATCCGCCCCAAGTTCGCTCACCATCCGCCGGCGCACGAAGCTCCACCCCATCGGCGGCGCGTTGGCCTGAAGCTCCCCCAGTTCCAGCGCGTATTCCGGCGGCAGCGCATCGGGCACGGTGGCGAGGAACTGCGCCACCTTCATCAGCGGCCCTTTGAGACCACCCAGCACCGCTTTCAGGTCCTCGGCGTGTCCGGCGCGATTGGTCTTGATCCCGATGCGCTCGCCGGCCAGCCGCGCGGCGATCCCGCCCACCGCGCCCGAGGTGCGGGCAAACCGGCCCAGTTGTCCGAACAGGGAAGGGCCTGACGCCATCAACTCTGCTCCAACTCATCGATGAAGCCCGAAATCACGTCGAGCCCCTTGGTCCAAAATACAGGGTCCGACGCATCGAGCCCAAACGGCGCCAGCAATTCCCGATGGCGTTTGGTGCCTCCGGCGCGCAGCAGGTCGAGATACTTGGCCTCGAACCCCGGATGCCCTTCCTGATAGACCGCGTAGAGCGCGTTCACCAGGCAGTCCCCGAACGCATAGGCGTAGACATAGAACGGCGAATGCACAAAATGCGGCACATAAGTCCAATACACCGCGTATTCCGGGGTGAACTCGAATGCCGGCCCGAGGCTTTCGCGCTGCACGTCCAGCCAGATTTCGCCGATGCGGTCCGGCAGCAATTCCCCCTGCCGGCGTTCGTCATGCAGCCTGGTTTCGAACCGGTAGAACGCGGTCTGGCGCACCACGGTGTTCAGCATGTCCTCGACTTTGGAGGCCAGCATCAGACGCTTTTGGGCCGGATCGGTTTCGGCATCCAAAAGCGCGCGGAAGGTCAGCATTTCACCGAACACGCTCGCAGTTTCGGCGAGGGTCAAAGGCGTACCGGACATCAAATACCCCTGCGGCGCGGCCAGGATCTGATGCACGCCGTGGCCCAGCTCGTGCGCCAGCGTCATCACGTCGCGGGTGCGTCCGTGATAGTTCAGCAGCAGATAGGGATGCACCGACGGCACCGTGGGATGGGCGAACGCGCCGCCCGACTTGCCATCGCGTGGCGGAGCATCGATCCACGGCGCATCGAAAAAGCGCTTGCCGACGGCCGCCAATTCCGGACTGAAGGCACCATAGGCGCGCAGCACCAGGTCACGGGCCTCGTCCCAGCGGATGGTGTGGTCCTCGGCGCCCGGCAGCGGCGCGTTGCGGTCCCAATGTTGCAGCTTCCCCAGCCCCAGCCATTTGGCCTTGAGCGCGTAATAGCGGTGCGACAGCCGGCCGTAATTGGCGGCGACGGCGGAGACCAGCGCGTCCACCACCTCGTCTTCCACCATATTGGCGCGGTTGCGGAAACTGCCCGGGCGAGGATAGTGCCGCCACTCGTCGTCGATGCTCTTGTCCTTCGCCAGCGTGTTGGTGATCAGCGAAAACAGCCGGATGTTACGCGTGAAGGTCTCGCCGATCGCGCGCCCGGCGGCCTCGCGCGCGTCGCGGTCGCGGTCCGAGAGCTGGTTCAGCGCCCGGCTCACGGTGAGTTCCGCGCCCGACACATTGACCCGCAGCGCCGCCATGGTTTCGTCGAACAGCCGGGTCCAGGCGCCGTAGCCGGTGACGTCCTTCTCCATCAGCAGCTTTTCAAGCTGTTCGGGCAGTTCGTGAGGCTTGAACACCCGCACATCGCGCAGCCACGGCGCGTAGTGCGCGAGCGCCGGATCGGCCAGTTTGTCGGCCAGGTCCGCCTCGTCGATCTGGTTCAATTCCAGCGTGAAGAACAGCAGGTCGCCGGCGATAGCGGTGCGGCGTTCGCTGATGGTTTGCTGGAACTTCCCGACCTCCGGTTTCGAGCTATCGGCCGCGAACAGCAGCGAGGCATAAGACGAAAGCCGTCCGAGGATTTCCTCGATCGCGGCGTATTCATCGATCGCCGTGGCCAGCGCGCCACCGTCGAGCCCCGCGAGCTTGCCGGCGTATGCTGCGGCAAATTCCTTGGCCCGAAGTGCTGCCTCGGCCAGATCGGCGTGCAATGCGGGGCTTTCGGTGCCGGGATAGAGGTCCGTCAGGTCCCATTCCGGCAGCGCCGCCAGGTTCGCATCGTGTGAATCCATAATAATCTGCCTCATGACAATCGTGAGCCCAACACTTAAGGAGAGGGGCCCGTTCGTCAAAGGCCGAATCCCTAAAAGAGTCAAAGATGGAAATCCCGTCCGGCATCCCGAATTTGCCCAGCCTGTTGTTTGCCCGCGCCGCCATGTGGACGGACCAGCCGATGTTGCGGCACTTTGCCAAGGGGGCATGGCATGCTGTCACCTGGGCGGAGTTCGCCCGGCAGACCGCGGCTTGTGCGCGGTTTTTTCAGAGCGTGCCGATCCCGCCAGGGTCGCGCGTTCTGATGGTTTCCGACAATCGCCCCGAGCTGTTGATGGCCGAAGTGGCGTTGATGGCGATCGGTGCGGTTCCGGTGCCGACCTATACCACCAACGCGGTCGCCGATCACGCCCACATCATGCGCGATGCGGGGGCGGTGATCGTGATCGCCGGCAACCGCGTGTTGGCCGACCGATTGCGCGCCGCGTCCGCACAGGCGGCACCGCTCAGCCATCTGTTTGTGCTCGACGACCCGCTGCCCGGCGAAATCCCGCTGGCGCCGGCGTTTACCGATGCGGGGCCGCCCGACACCATCATAGCCGCCGCGGCCCTGATCCCGGCGGCCAATCTCGCGTGCCTGATCTACACCTCGGGCACCTCCGGCCCCGCGCGCGGCGTGATGCTGCCGCATCGTTCGATCCTGTCCAACATCGCAGGCGTGGCCGAAGTGGTGCGCAGGCTGAATTTGAAAGACGAGGTCTATCTCTCGTTTCTGCCCTCATCGCATAGCTTCGAGCACACCGTCGGCCAGTTTCTGCTGCCGGCGATGCAGGTGGAGATCGTCTACGCCACCGGGATCGAGCACCTCGCCGACAACATGCAGACCGTGCGTCCCACCATCATGGCAGTGGTGCCGCGCATTCTGGAAGTCATTCGCGCCCGCATTCTGGCGCAGGTGGGGCGGGGCGGGAAGGCGAAGCAACTGCTGTTCCGTGCGGCGATCGAGGCCGGCGGGCGCGCCGCGGCAAAACACCAGCGCGTCTCGGATCGCTTGTTGCTGCCGCTGCTCGACCGCCTGGTTCTAAAACAGGTCCGTGCCCGGTTCGGCGGGCGCCTGCGCATTTTGGTGTCCGGAGGCGCGCGTCTGCCACCGGAGGTCGGTTTATTTTACCAGGCGATCGGCTTCACGCTGCTGCAAGGCTATGGCCAGACCGAGGCCGGGCCGGTAATTTCGGTGAACCAACCCCCCTCAATCCGCCCCGAAACCGTGGGCGCGCCGCTGCTGGGCGTGGAGCTGCGCATCGCGGATGACGGCGAGATCCTGGTGCGTGGCGACCTGGTGATGCAAGGCTATTGGAACCGCCCCGAGGCGACGGCGGCGACGCTGCGGGACGGCTGGTTGCACACCGGCGATATCGGCGTGATCGAAACTGACGGGCATCTGCGGATTACTGACCGGAAGAAGGATCTGATCATTCTTTCGGGCGGGGAGAATGTCTCGCCCGCCCATGTCGAAAGCATCCTGATGGCCGAGCCGGAGATTTTGCAGGCGGTGGTGGCGGGGGAAGGGAAGGCGAACCTGTCGGCGCTAATAGTTCCGGCGCAGGATGCGGGTGAAACCCAAATTCGCGAGGCGGTGAAACGAGCGAACGCGCGGCTGGGAAGCTTTGAACGCGTTCGCCGGCATTACCTGGTCGAGGCGTTTACGATCGAGAATGGGTTGCTGACGCCGACACAGAAAATCAGGAGGGCGATAATTATCGAGCATTATAAGGACCGCCTCACACTCGACCCCGGGATTGAGAAGTAAGGAAGAAGGCTTCTTTTTTGAAAAAAAGAAGCAAAAAACTTTTGGTGAATTAGATCGGAGTGCACCCCCGCAAGACAATGCATCCCTAATTGACAAAGTTTTTTTGCTTCTTTTTGTTCACAAAAAGAAGATTCTTCCTGCAGCTCAACCTATTGATTTTACTTGCCATCTTTCAGGACGGAAGGTACTTCATGAGCGTTACCTCTACGATGACGGAATCGCTGGGATGGTGCGTAATCAGGAAAACTTTTGTCGGTTCTGGGGCGGAGCCGATGCCGCTATCGGTGGAATATCATTGTTAGCCGGGAATGATAAAAACGTTGGAGATAATGCCGGTGTCGATTTCGATCAGAACAAGCTCGTCACCATCCTGCACCCATTCGTAGCCGTAGGTCGGCTGTTGTAACTGATAGAGGCCCCAGTTGGAGAATACCACGCGGCTGCCCCCATAATGACCGCCATTGTTCCAACGTTGCGGCCCCCGCGCTTGCTGATGCGTCTGAACCGCGGTCCGGTGCTGCTGGTCATAGTGAGCCTGCGCCGGCGCAGCATGAATTACCGCACGCGGTGCAGGTCCCGCAATATGAGTGTCGGTATGCCGCTCGGCGGCGTTGCGATCAGTCTGCTCTGACTGCGCGAGCGCCATCGACATGCTGGCTACGGACCACGCAAATCCCAGTGCCAATAGCGAGGTCGATGAAAATCTCATGGAAAATCTCCTTAGGGCGCATTTTTGCGAATGTGGACAAAAAAGACAAAACCGCTATCGCGACGCATTCCGTTAGAAATGCATCGAATCATGGTTCAATTCTGCCGATGCGGAGCCCTAGCTGAGAGGCGATGGTCCCGGTAGAGTCGGAAACTACTTATAACAACGCGGCGCTGTGTGCTCCTGTGTCGCAACCCATCCGCCTAGTCGATTTGGGGATTCGCATCCACCGACCTATCGGCGGCGGGATCCGAACCGAGTGACCAAAAGTTTTTTGCTTCTTTTTTTCCAAAAAAGATGCTTGCCTTCTTCTCTACAACGCAGAAAGTCCGCAATCGGCAAGAAATTTGGATTGCCGCGCACGAGCTTGCAGCGCCGCAGCGGTTTTTGCTTCTTCCGGTTCAAAACCAGAAGGCGGTTCCCGTTGCCTCAATACGCGACATGAAACCTTAGTCCGATCACGTCCAATGGGCCATGCGTGGCGTTGTACGCCGGGCGGCCGATAAATTGATTGTCGAACGTTAGCCCAACTCCGTACCTTATATAAATGTTATAGTAGCCTTCGACGATCCGCTCAGGCCCATATTTGGCCTGCGAGCCGTCACCCACGACAACTCCTAAACCGCCTGCTGCAAAATAATCCCGCGCCGGCTTGGAAATTCCATTCACCACGAATGCAAGGCCGACGTTGTCATTTGCCCGCGTCCACGAGGTCCCGTCCAGCGAAACTCCTACAGAGAGCGACCGATCGATATCGGACGTTTCGTAAGCTTCCTTATGCCCATCGGCGATCGACCCCCGCGCGAACACGCCGATATCGCCGGTAATTGCCTGCTGGCCATTGAACTCAAACCCCCCGCGATCGCCGTATCGGCGCACCAGCGCGACGTCGGGGATGGTATCGGTCTCCAAACCCAGCCTGGTCGCATCGGAATAATTCGCCATATCGCCGCGATTGAAAAAGGCGAGCAACGCTACCGCGCCATTTTGAGTCCCGATATTGAAATGCTCTTGAAGTTCGGCGACGGCTTCGAATGCGCCAAGGCCACGATCGAGCGCGGTGCTGCCTGGAGCGCGTGAAAGATCGAACACACCCGCGCGTAGTGCGGTCGCGCTCTCGTTCCATTCGGCGCTCGCGCCGTAGGTATAGCCCCACCTGTCCGACGCATAATCGAACGCGCCGGCGTCGATAATCGATCGATTGAGGAAATCGCTGGTGGGATCATGTGCGAAGTCATTATTGTCGAACACGTCAACAACACTGAATTTTCCGAAGGTGATCACGAGGTTATCAGGCTGTCTAGCTTCGGCGAATTGGTTCGGACCCGGGTCGATCGGTTCGGCGTCACCACCAAGTCCGATCACGTAGCGCGCGAACAGGCGTTGCAACCGCACGTAAGGATCGGCCGCGCTCAGTCTGGCGCCTTCGCCGTTCGGCTCAGCTGCGATGCCCTTGCCGTCGCTGAGGTCGAAACCCTGATCGATTTCGGGATCGGCATAGATCGATAATCCGCCCCCCGAGGTCGCGCCAAGATAGAGTGTAGCGGTGCTGGTCTCGTCACCACGGGCGCCGGGATCGAGGCTATTGGCGCCGCGCGTGGGCGAAGTAAATGCGGGATGGAACTGCCAGATTTCGGTATCCTGGGCATGGATGCTGAGCCAATCCGGCACTGGCGTTCCGAGCAGCGCCGTGGTTTGCGCTTGTGCGGGGGCGCTCAAGCAGGCGCCCGCGCAAAGCGCAAGTGTGGGCGCGATTGGCCTCGTAACAACGATCAAAAGTTTTTTGCTTCTTTTTTTCAAAAAAGAAGACTTTCTTCTTTGGGGATATTGTCGTCAATCAGTATGCAACATGGAGTCGCAGGCCGAGCACATCGACCGGACCGCGCTTAGCGTTATAGGCCGGATTCACGATGAACTGGTTATCGACCGCCAGCGTGATATCGTACATCAGCCCCAAGTCGTAATAGGTCTCGACAATCTGCTCCGGCGCATATCTCTTAAGCGAGCCATCACCCACCAGAATTCCGAGTCCCCCCGCGGCGAAATACTCCTGAGCCTCCTTCGAGATCGCATTGACCACGAAGGCTGTGCCGATGCTGTCGTTGGAGCGGTTCCACAATGCGCCCTTAAACGATACGCCGGCCGCGAGCGACTGATCAATGTCGGTGTACTCGTAAGCTTCCTTGTGGCCGTCACTGATCGAGGCGCGCAAAAAGACGCCGACCTTATCGTTTATGGCTTGTTCACCGTTCAATTCGAAGCCGGCCCGATTGCTGTAATGGCGAACCAGTGCCACATTCGGAATGGCATCGGTCTCCAACCCGAGTCTGGTCGCGTCGGTATAGTTCGCCATGTTGCCGCGGTTGAGAAAGGCAAGGAATTTTACCGATCCGGCTTGATCGGCGATATTAAAACGCTGCTCGAGCTCAGCCACGGTGCCGAATTCGCCGAAACCGCGATTAAGTTCCCCGCCGTTGGGTACCCGCGACAGATCGAATATTCCGCCGCGCACGCTGCGGGTATCCTGATTCCATTCCACGCTGGTGCCGTAGCTATAGCCCCAGGCATCGGCGGGGTAATCGAACGCGCCACCATCGACGATCGACCAGTTCAAAAAGTCGCTGGTGGGATCGTGAGCATAGTCGTTGTTGTCGAACACGTCGGTGACATTGAATTTGCCCGCGGTGATGATGATGTTATTCGGCCGGCGGGTTTCCTCGACCTGGTTCTGGTCCGACATCACCGGCTGCGGCTCGCCGCTGAGCCCGATCTCGTAGCGCGCAAACAGGCGTTGCAGACGGAGATAGGGAACCGCCTGTCCCACCTTGGCGCCTTCGCCATTGACGTAGCCGGCGACGCCGGTGGTATTGCTGAGGCCGAAACCCTGATCGATTTCGGGATCGGCATAAACCGAAAGTTCGTTGGTAAGACGCGCGCCGAGATAGAGCGTCGCGGTAACGGTTTCGTCACCCCGAGCGGCAGGATCGAGACTATTGGGCCCGCGCGTGGGCGAGGTGAACCCAGGGTGGAACTGCCAGATGTCGGTGTCCTGCACGTGCACACTCGCCCAATCGGGAAAGTTGATCTGAAACGGCTGCGTGGTTTGGGCGCGCGCTTGCGTCACCGATACACCGGTCGCGAGCAGGGCCGACAAAACGAAACCAAGACGCGCACGGGGGGCGAGAGCAACAGTGAACAAGAAAAGGGGTTCCGTTAAGCGCGACGACGAATGGCCGCGTAGGATGGTTTGCCAGGGATCGTCAACTGTCTTATTTCTGTAATCACCTAGGCTGAGGCGAAGGAAGGAAGCATCTTTTTTGAAAAAAAGAAGCAAAAAACTTTTATTCTAATAGATCGGCGCCCATGGTCAGCAGATTGGAACACCCCTAATTGACAAAGTTTTTTTTGCTTCTTTTTGTTCACAAAAAGAAGACTTCTTCTGCATCTCAACCTATTGATGTTACTCATAATCATCCCCGACAGACTGTGACGCCCCAGTGCTGCTTTGCTCTTACGTTTCCGGCCCGAATGCGCTAGGAACCGCTGTCCTTGAACCTCTAGGCACCATGACACGCACCGCAGACATCTCGCGCAAAACCACCGAGACCGATATCGTGCTGCGGCTCGATCTCGACGGCAGCGGGCAGACCGACATTGCCACCGGGATTGGGTTTCTGGATCACATGCTAACTTCGCTCGGCCGTCACGGTTCGTTCGATCTCACGATCCGCGCGCAGGGCGATCTGCACATCGACAACCACCACACCACCGAGGATGTCGGCATCGTCCTGGGCCAGGCGTTGCGCCAGGCGCTCGGCGACAAGCGCGGCATTCGCCGCTTCGGCCACGCGGTGGTGCCGATGGACGAGGCCCTGGCGGAAGCCGCGATCGATCTGTCGGGCCGCGCCTTCATGGCATGGAACGTGACCTTCGAGCGCGACAAGGTGGGCGAGATGGACACCGAGCTGTTCGAGGAATTCTTCCGCGCTTTCGCCGGCAACGCGCAGCTCAATCTGCACATCAATCAACGCGCCGGCAGCAACGCGCATCACATCGCCGAGGCCTGCTTCAAGGCGACCGCCCGCGCGTTACGGGAAGCCGTGGAGATCGACCCGCGGGCCGCGGGCGCGATCCCTTCCACCAAAGGCGCGCTGTGAGATTGATGCTGGTGACCGTGGTGGACTACGGCAGCGGCAACCTCGCCTCCGCCTCGCGGGCGCTGGCGGTGGCGGCGGCGGACGCCGACATCGCGGCCGAGGTGACGATCACCCGCGATCCCGATCTGGTGCGGCGCGCTGACCGGATCGTGTTACCGGGCCAGGGAGCCTTCGCCGACTGCGAGCGCGGGCTTGAGGCGGTGGACGGCATGAAGGAATCGATCATCGATGCGACCGAGGCCGGCACGCCGTTCCTGGGGATTTGCGTCGGCATGCAGCTTATGGCCACCAGGGGTCTGGAGCACGAGGTCACTTCCGGCTTCGGCTGGATCCCGGGCGACATCGCGCCGATGGATGCGCCCGGTTTGCGAATGCCTCAGATGGGCTGGAACGCGCTCGATTTCGAACCTGGGCATCGATTGCTCGACGGCGTCAATCCAGGCGACCACGTCTATTTCGTCCATTCCTACGCACTCGCCGGCGCCAACGCCGGGGACGTGCTCGCGACCACCGATTACGGCGGTCCCAGGGTGGCGATGGTGGCGTCCGGCGTGCGCGCGGGCACCCAATTCCACGTCGAAAAGAGTCAGCAGGTCGGCTTGCGGCTGCTCCGAAATTTCCTGCGGTGGACGCCATGACCAGCAAGGTGCGCACCTCGTCGGTCGAGCGCCTTACGGAGATCTCCGAAGACGATCTCGCCGCCTTATGCGAAGCCGCCGACGCGGCGATTTTCGATGGCGGCGGGTTCGGCTGGCTCAACTCGCCAGGGCGGCAGGGCATGCAACGCTACTACCGCGGCGTGCTGCTGGTGCCGGAACGTGAACTGTTCGTCGCCCGGCTGGATGGGACGTTGGTGGGTTCCGCCCAACTGGTGCGCCCGTCACGCAACAACGAGGCGCAAGCGTTCGCAGCGGGCCTGATGCACGCCTTTCTGGCGCCCTACGCCCGCGGCAAGGGGCTGGGGCGAATGCTGGTGCGGGCGGTCGAGGACCACGCCAGGTCACAGGGCTATCACGTGCTCAATCTCGACGTGCGCGAGACCCAAGTCACCGCGATCGCGCTGTTCGAAAAGCTCGGCTACACGCGTTGGGGAACGCATCCTTGCTACGCGAAGATAACCGGCCGCACCGTCGGCGGATTTTATTACTTCAAGGCGCTGAAGCGTCCCCGACCGGAAGGCGTGCACCCCGAGACCGCGGATGACAAGCAACCACGATGACCGTTCCGATCACTCTCTATCCCGCCATCGATCTTAAGGATGGCGTTTGCGTGCGGTTGCGCCGGGGCGAAATGGCGGACGCGACGGTCTATTCCGACGATCCGGGCGCGCAGGCCAAAAGCTTCGCCGAGCAAGGCTGCGCCTGGATCCATGTGGTCGACCTGAACGGAGCCTTCGCCGGCCGCAGCGAAAACCACGCCGCCGTGCGCGCGGTTCTGAACGCGGTCGCAATACCGGTGCAGCTCGGCGGCGGGTTACGCGACCTTGCCGCGATCGAATTTTGGCTCGCCCTGGGCGTGAGCCGCGTGATCCTGGGGTCTGCGGCGGTGAAAAACCCTTCCCTGGTGCGTGAGGCATGTGCCTTGTTTCCCGGCAAGATCGCGGTCGGGATCGACGCACGCAACGGGTTTGTCGCCACCGAAGGCTGGGCGGAGACCTCCGACATGCAGGCGACCGATCTTGCCCGCCGGATGGAAGATGCGGGAGTGGCCGCGATCGTTTACACCGACATCAGTCGCGACGGGATGCTGTCGGGCCTCAACCTCGATCAGACCTTCGCGTTGGCGGCCAGCACCGCCATCCCGGTGATCGCAAGCGGTGGCGTTGGCTCAGGCGCCGATCTGGTGGCGCTGCGAGACCGCGCGCCGGACACCGGGGTCGCAGGCGTCATTGTCGGCCGCGCGCTCTATGACGGCAGGATCACGGTAAAATCGGCGCTCGCGATTCTCGCCGGAGGTGCGCCGTGCTGAAGCTACGTGTGATCCCTTGTCTTGACGTGAAAGACGGCCGGGTAGTGAAGGGGGTCAACTTCGTCTCCCTGCGCGATGCCGGCGATCCGGTGGAGCAGGCCAAAATCTACGATCGCGCCG
>Ga0302310_10003210_pt1 | contig 12816 bp, 15 predicted proteins | sample III_Palsa_N1_2_FD_200451 | JGI IMG/M metagenome (GOLD analysis project Ga0302310, IMG submission 200451) | Peat permafrost microbial communities from Stordalen Mire near Abisko, Sweden - III_Palsa_N1_2 | ecosystem: Environmental > Terrestrial > Soil > Palsa > Peat permafrost | place: Sweden... | reverse complement strand
TCTTGACGCCGGCTTCAGAAATCTCCGCTGACTGTGATGTGCCGTCCAGCGGGCAAATCCGCCGCATCTCGGCCGGCTAGCCAAACTGGACGGCACGCGGCTTCACGTCGCGCGTGTAGGCGCCGGATCCTTTTGCTTACGCGGTGCGCGGCGAGCGGGCTTCGTTTCTGCTGCCTGTGCCGCGGCAGGCGTTGGCGTCTTAGTCCGCCGCGGCTTTGCAGCCGACTTCGCTGATACCGGTGCGGTTGGTGTCGGCTCCAGCACCGTCGGCTGCGCCCGGGCGGCTAGCGCCTTCTTTGCCGGCGCCTTTTTCGGCGTCGTCTTCACTTTCGTCTTCGATGCGGCGCGCACGGCCGGCTTGGCCTTTGCGGCGACTGTTGGGATCGCTTCGGGAGGAGCCTCCGCCGTCTCTGGCGGGGGAGAGGAGGGGGCAACGACGTCCGCGGCTTTGATCTTACGTCCGAGACCGAGTCTTTGAGCGACCTCGCGGCGATGTTCGGAATAGGATTTTGCCACCATCGGATAATCCTTTGGCAGCTTGTAGCGTTCGCGATACTCGGCAGGCGTGAGACCGTTGCTCCCAAGATGCCGCGTGAGCGTCTTGTAAGGCCTTCCATCGATTAAGCTGAGGATATGTTCCGGCGAGCCAAGGCTCTTGCGCACCGACACGGCGGGGACGAACTCCTCGGCGACGACCTCAGCCGGCGGCGGCGCGCTCAATTGTTTGAGCGCGTCATGCGTTGTCTGGATCATACCAGGCAGGGTTGCGCTATCCACGGTGTTGCTCGCGAAATAGGCACTTAAAAGGTTCACAGTAAGGGTGGTCAGGTCGGGCTGATCAGCTTCGGCCATTACAGTCTCCACAAACAACATGCCGTCGTCAGCGTGACAAGCAGGGACATCGACCATAGTGGCTCGCCGCCATCCTGCAAACTTGCTGCCTCCGGCTGCTAGTGAGGAATGCCATACGTGTCACTTTACCTCCGGGGCAAAGTGACACCAGTGGCAACATACGTGAGCGGAAGGGGAAAGAGGGAGCCGACGTTGCGCACACCTTTTCGGTTGCGAAAGGTGAAGTGCCACTGGTGGCAAAAGTGTAGGTTTCCTGCGGCAAACGACAGAAAAGGGATTCACAGCGAGTCCCTATTGTGCTTGGTATGTTCTGTCATGAAGCACGCTGTTCTCATCGCCCCGCAGGCCGAAGACGCGCTGGACCTGCCGCTTATCATGCAGCGGGTTACCGCCAATTCGTCTCGCCCGCGTTATACGTTCATGGTGCTCGATCTCATTTCGCGGCTCGCCCGTGAGAATGGCTCCGTCGGACCGTATATTCGTGACGGCGAAGCGCTCGTACCGATCCGTGAATGGCTCTCCCTTGCAATCTCGCCAATTGCCTCCCATCATCATCGGCGTATCGCTATGATGGAGCATGTCCGCGCAGGTCTCGCCGCAACCGGGCGTCTTTGCGGCGATCAGGCTTTGGCCGAACAGACGGTGGATGAAGAGGTGCGCGATCGGGTGAGGACGTCCGGCATGACGGCCGTCAGTCGTGCGGTTTCCGAACTGGTCAAGGCAGGTCTGGTCACGCGCCACTATCAGGGCTTCTGTGTCGATCACGAAAACCGCGGCGCCAAGCGTCTGGCGGTCTATACGATCTCGCCTGCCGTTCGCGATGTATTGCGTACCGGGCAGGGGAATACTGGCCGGATCGCGGCAGCGGCTTCCGTCACCGCTCCCGCACGACGCCGCGCTGCGCCGATCGCCGACGATCTCTTCTCCGGCACAATGTTCGCCCCTGCACGTTAGCGTCTTCTTCAAGAATGAGCGCGAGGATGCGGGCATGATGCCGCATGACATCCAGAACTGGCTGAGCATTTATCTAGCAACCGCGATCTGTTGCGGCTTCGCGATAACATTGACCACACTCAGTCTCTTGGCCGACCTGATTGGCGAGCGTTTCTGGGCGGGCCCATGGACGGCGGCGCGCGGAGTCCTTTTCCTGCCACGCATCTGGTGGCGCTGGCAACGCCGCTACTTTCTGTCGACGCCGATCACGCTCGGTATCGTCAGTGCCTTTGCCACCAGTCTCAGTTGGTCTTAGGCGGCCCAAAACCGAACATCTGCGCCGTCTGGCGCGCCGAGATGGCAGGGCTCATCGGGCCAATCCCAGGTGCCGTCCAATAGCTGAGGACACGCTGGACATAACCGGGCGTCTCCCCATTCGCCGGTATTCCCCCGACGCGCCGCACTGCCGCAGGTCCGGCATTATAGGCCGCTAGCGCTAGCGGTATATTGCCGGAAAAATCGGCTATGAGTTCGCGTAGATACCGTGCCCCAGCCTCTATATTCGCCGTCGGATCCAGACGATCGAGAACGCCAAGGCGAAGTGCGGTCAACGGCATCAGCTGAGATAGCCCGACGGCGCCTGCGGGACTGACGATTGTCGGATCGTAGTGCGACTCTACGAGAACCACGCTGTCCATCAACCCCGACGGCAAACCGAGTCGGCACTCGGCAGCCGCGATTGCTGGCCAGAACATGTGACGCGCCTTCGAAACACGGGCGTCGAGCACGCGCGGCGGCGCCGGGGATTCACTGCTACATGCTGTTGCGGCGAAGGGAGTTGAGTACACCGTCTGCAGCTCCGGTACCGCAAGACCAGTCTTGGTGGGTGGGCTTCTCGGCGACGCGGGCAGCACCTGCTGCAGTAGCTCGTGAAGCATGAAATCACGGGTTCCGCCTGGCGGATCCCTGCCGCGCAACGGTTCGACGGCGGGCATCCGGTCCACGCCGAAAAGTTGCACGAAGGCTGCCTGCCCCGCAGCCGGCGGCGCCGGTCCAGCGACGGCGCCGAAGGCGACGAGCGGCCAAGACCAGGCCATTATGCGGGGCCGAGGCATTAGTCAGCGGTCGAATGATGGGTTCGGTGACGGCGCAAATGCTTCTGCCAACAATTTGCGTTCAACGTGCGCCGCCATCAATACGCCGAGATGATGCGCGCTCCCCTGAGCCCATTTCGGATTCAGCGCCGAGCCGAAGTCGTTCAGGGTGTCGAGCAGTTTGGGCATCGCGGTCATCAGACCCTCGATATAGGCCATGGTCTCCGGCGTGAATGGACGGTCCTCGCCGAGGCAGGCCAACATGAACAGCGCGCGGCTTGGAAGCCGAACGGCTTCGAAAACCGTCTCCGCCTCATCGACCGTGACCGGCGCTTTGCCAAGACGCATCCGGCCAAGCTTGGCGCGGGCGATGCCGGTCGCTTCATGCAGTGTATCGAGCGTCATCGACGATCGCTTGATGCTTTCGGCGACCTGTCGCTCGAGCAAGGCCTGACGTCCGCCTCGTATGCTTGATTCGATCATAGGAGACCCCCTCCGAAAGAAATGGTTAACCGCTCCATCTTCGCGCGGCAAAGCGGTGTTGGTGCCATTCTGGGAGCAATTAGCGTGCGTTAGCGAAACTTCGACGATCGTCGAACGTAGAAGCCGTCGCCCTCCGAGTCGCGCCATCTCGATGTTCGCTATCGAGATGCGTATCTCAATTTCGGTATCCCGCGTCTCTGGTGCGGATATCTCAAGGCCCATCTGTGCGACGGCTGTCTCAGCGGCGAGACGTTACCCCGTTTGTCTGTCTCAATATTGACGATGGACCGATGAAACAGCACGAACTACTCTCGCCCATTGGCAATTTCTTCATAATCACGAGGTGTCGGTCGTTCGTGGCCGGCTCTTCCACCTCAAGGGGGACACGCCCATGAAGACAGCCTTGTTTCTGGCGCGCCAGAAGGCGCGCATCGCATCGGTCGAACCAGCCAAGCTGCTCGATTACGCCATACCTCTTGCTCTGGTCACCGTGTTGGGAGCCGAGGCGGCGTTTGCCGGCACCGATACGACCTTCAACACCGCTCTCACCAAGTTCACGAATTTCCTCGAGGGCTCTGGCGGCAAGGTGATTACCGTGCTGAGCCTCGCAGGCGGCGTCGTGGGCCTCGCCAGCGGTCGGTTCAGCCTCGCCCAGATCGCCGTGCCTGTGGGCGTCGGCGTGGGTGTCGGCACGGGCGTGCCGATCGTCACATCGACCGTCACGGCAACGATCTGATCATCGGCTGGGGGTGGCGGCAGCGATGACCGACAAGTTCGTAGTTCCGAAGCATCTAGATGATCCGGAGCTCATCGGGCTCTGGACCATCGACGAATTCCTCGGAATGGTGATCCCCTTTACAGGGGGCATTCTCACGCAGCATATCTTTATCGGCATTTTCTTGGCCGTGTTCAGCTGGTTCGCGCTACGCAAGGCAAAAGCAGGGCGAGCCTCTACCTGGGTCATCCACGCCGCGTACTGGTATCTGCCTTCGAGCTTCGTCGGCCTGAAACTTACGCCACCCTCATACTGCCGCCTGCTCGCAGGATGAGGGAATATGGACGCGCATTTCGCACATAGTCACGGTCAGAAGGTCCTCAAGCAGCGCAACCTCCTGCTGGTCGTCATCGTCGGGCTCGTCATCCTCGTCGGCGTCCTGATAGGCCTAGTCGCGACCAGGGATCGCGAGGTCGTCCTGCAGCCGATCCTCTCGCGGCCGATGACGATCAGCTCGTCCGGCGTTACCACCGATTATCTCGAAGCCGTCACCCGAGACACCGCCTATCTCATTCTCAATCGCAGTCCGTCCGGCCTCGACTACTGGATGGATAATATCCTCAAGATCGTCAGCCCGGACGCTTATGGCGCGATCAAGGCCCAACTGATCAAGATCGTCTCCGAACAATCAAATACCGATATCGCACAGTCATTTCTGCCGACCAAGATGACGGTTGATCCGAAGTCAATGACCTCACAGGTGACCGGCCAACTGCGGACATTTGTGGGCGACCAGATCATCGCGAACGAACAGAAGACTTACGTCTTTTCCTGGAAATATTCGGGCGTGTCGCTGAGCCTTATCCGCTTCGGCGCGATCGTCCCCATCCAGACCCCGGAGAATCCATGATGTTGAGCATGCCCCTCGTCGTGGGGGTCGCCGGCGCGACCGCTGTCTCAAGCGCAGTGCTGCGGAGGCATGACCTCGTTCTGCGCTGGATGGGCCACGGGCTCATCGGCGCTGCCGCCTTTCTCGCCGCGCGGCCAGCTCTTGCCGACCAGTATAAGATGGCAGCCGACAATGCGCGGGTCGATTGCACGGTATCGCGCCACGAGCTCACCCGCATCAGTCTCGTTGGCGACCAGATAGCGGCGGTGAGCAAGATCTCGAGCGGAGGGCCCTACAACGACTTCTCGGTCGTGAACGAGCCGATCCGGGGCGACATCTACGTTGCGGTCCCGGATAGTTATGCGCCCAAATCAATCAGCTTCTTCGCGACGTCGAAGAAAGGCTTCGTCTATAAATTCGCGTGCGGGATCGAGGGTGTCGAAGCCCAGCAAATCTTCGTCACCAATCCCGGTCTCGCGACTGAAAAGGCAGCCGAGTGGGAAGGTCAGACCAGCCTTCAGGACACAGCGCTTCGCCTCATCCAGGCGATGGCGCACGAGGGCAATGTCGATGGCTACGAGATCCGCCAGCCGGCCAACGCGACAGCCAGGGTCGGGGATCTCGCCATCCGCCTGATCGCCGAATATCGCGGCGCCGCGCTCGACGGCAAAGTCCTCCGCATCGAGAATAAGAGCGCTGCACCCGTCCTCCTGAACGAGGCCGACCTGGCGCCGAAGGACACGCTCGCGGTCACTATTTCCCAACTCAGTCTCGCACCGGGCCAAGCAACGGCGGCCTATCTGGTCGGCCAGAATGGAGCGCGGTGATGATCGCTCAGCCCTCAGATCGCCAGGACAATAGCCGCCCATCTTCGCTTGCCGAGGCGATCGCCGGGATTAATGCCAAAACGTTGAAGCGGCAAAAACTCATCCTCGGCGGTGTCGGCGGCGCGGCGCTCGCGGGTGCGCTCTACTGGATCGCGGCGCCCGCCAGCGACGGTCATGCCAAGGCCGGTGCCGCCGATGATCGCCAGGTGCAGGTCTCCACCGACGACATGGTCAACAAGACCATGGACCAGAAGGCCTGGATGGCAATGTCCGGCAACCGGCTCAACGGCCAGGACGAGAGGATCAAGCAGCTCGAAGGACAAGGCCAGAATCTGGAGCAGCTGCAGGCGCAGGTCGCCTCCCTCCAGCAGCAGAATCAGGAGATCAAATCCGACGGGCAGCGAGTTATCGACGCCTATGACAAGGAGAACCAGCGTCTGAAAGAGGACGGCGCTGCGGCCACTCCGGCCGGCGCTTCGGGTGCCCCTGCCGGCGATCCGTTCCAGCAGGCGGGCGGCGCACCGCCGACCTACGGGCCGGCGGGCGGCTATAATGCCCAGGGCATGGCCGCGGCGGTAGCCGACGGGCAGCCAGGGCCGATGTCGCCGCCTGAGGTGAAGATCATCAGCTTCAGCGGGTCGGGCAAGGACGACGCAGGCGCGAGCGGTGGCGGGGGAGGCCGGTCTGCCCGGCCGGATGCAGGACCGGTCGTCGTCGAGGACAGCCCCGATTATCTGCCGCCCAACAGCTATGCGCCGGCCAAGGTGATCGTCGGCGTCGACGCCAGTGCCGGCGTCAACAGCCAGACCGACCCACTGCCTGTCGTGCTCCGGATCACGGGTCCCGCACGCTCCGTGGTTCAGAACGGCCGTGTCCTCACCACCAAGGTGGAAGGCTGCATCATCAACGGTGCCGCTCGCGGCGATCTCTCGAGCGAGAAGGTCTATGTGAAGCTCGCCAAGATGACCTGCGACCAGCCAGGCGGCAGGGTGGCGGTCTCGGACGTGAAGGGCTTCATCTCCTTCGGGGGCAAGACCGGTGTCCGCGGACGGGTCGTCAGCCGGGAAGGCGCGCTCGTCGGCCAGGCCCTTGTCGCGGGCATTGCCGCAGGCTTTGGCCGCGGATTTGCCGCCAACACCAACGCGTCGCTCGGTGGCCTCCAGGTCTCGACCGATGGCAAGATCCCGCAGCTCGGCGCCGCCGACCTCGTGCGCGGTGGCCTCGGCAACGGTGTCGCGACCGCTGGCGACGAGGTCTCCAAATATCTGATCGAACGCGCCGAGCAGTACCAGCCGGTGATCGAGATGCCGACCGGCATCGATGTCGAAATCGTCTTCCTCGATGGCGCCTATGTGAGGACTTCCCGATGATCTGGCCGATACAGTTGAAGAGCCCGACAGCCGTCGCAGTTGCGATGGCCCTTCTTGCAGGCGCTGGCGGCGGCATGCTCGTCCATGGCATCGCCGCTCAAGCCAGGATCCCGGGATCGCTCGATGCGACGCAGGTCGCAGCGGCACTCGCCCAGCGCCTGCCCAAAACCCAAATCAGCCATGTCGACTGCAAGAAGCTCGCAGGCCTCTGCGAAGTGACCGCCGGGTCCAACCTCTTTTATGTCGACGCGACCGGACGGTACCTCGTGATCGGCCGGGTCTATGACACCCAGACACGCCAGGACCTGACCGCCGCGCGCCTGCTCGAATTGTCACCGGATGCACTGCTGGCGGGTGCTCCCAAAGCCGACGGCCCAGGGGACGAGCCCGACGCGGGCGAGAGCCCGGCGGCAACTCACGCTATTGCCGCCAAGCCGGTCAACCTCAAGGAGCTTCCGGCCACGGGTGCGATCCGCTGGGGTCCGGTTACCGGGCCAAAGCTCGTTGTCTTCACCGATTTCCATTGTGGCTATTGCCGCGCGATGACCGGAGACCTCGAAAAACAGGGCTTTCGCGTCGAGGAGCGCCCGATCTCGATCCTCGGATCACGCAAGCTCAGTGAAGCGGTCTATTGCGCGAAAGATCCTCAGGCGGCGCTTCATGCCGCGTACGAGGGACGCGAACCAGCGCCGGCCGCGCACTGCGACACCAGCGGACTCGATGCCAACGAAGCCTTCGCGCGGCGCAACGGCTTCAACGGGACGCCGGTCATCGTTCGGCCCGCCGACGGCGCGGTGATCCAGGGGTATCGCCCGATCCAGACTCTTGCGTCCTTCGCGCGCGGCGGTGCCGCGTCGTGACCGCGCTGTTGCTCGGTGCAGGGGCTGCGGGCTTCGCCCTTCGCCCCATTGTGGTGACCACCGTGAGCCTGGTCGCCTTCGTCCTCGACCACCTGTTCTAAAGGAGCGAGCCATGAAACGGGTACCCTATCTACTCGGTGCTACAGGCCTCGCGCTCGCGCTCGGCACGGTCTCCTGCACCACTCTCGGCACGCATGTGAAGGGCGGTTTTGCGTGTAAGGCACCGGTCGGCACATGTGCGCCCATGTCCCACATCGACGCGCAGGCGATCGCGGGCCTTGGCGCTTTGGGTGCCCAGGCCATGCCGATCGCCAACGATGGGATGGACGGGCAAGCCCGTTTCATCACGACGGGCGCAGAGGGCGTGCCTGTCCGCACAGGCGAGCGGGTCATGCGGGTCGTCTTTCCCGCGCATACCGATGGCCGCGGCGTCTTCCATGATGAGGCTGTTGCCCATGTCGTGAGCGGGCAGTCCGGCTGGACGCTTCGCCCGGTTGACGCGCCGACCGCCGGATCCCTCGATGCGGCAATCGCCGCGGCGTCGCCTTCCGCCTCTGGTACCGCCTCGGCGACCACCTCGCCCGGACCGGTCACAAGTGCGGTGCCACTCAATCTGCGCGAGGCGGCCGCAGGACTGAGTGCGCCGGCAGACCCGCTCCCTGACGCGCCGCATGAGCAGGTCGCGGTCGACATGCCGGCTGGTTCGGACGATCTGCCGAGCCCGCAGGCGCTTGCGGCTGCGCATGCCGGGCACCGCATTGGCGACGCGGTGCCGGAGCACGCATCGTCGGCGCAGTCGAGCGCGAAAGCCGGCCTGCAGTGGGCAGCTCTTCATGCCCATCACCACAAGCCATCCGGCCATGCCGTGGCGGCAACGGTACCGGGCGCCGCGACGGCGGCCCTCAATCGCGCGGTCCTTCGCAAGCTCGGCTCAGCCGGGCCGCACGACACGACAGCCGCATCCCCTCAGGCGGTGGCCTCGCTCGCCTCCGCCGGCGGATTGCCGCGATGAGCCTGATCGACAAGCTCGCGACGCGGGTCTTCGGCCAGGGATCGTCCCGCGAGGCGGAACGGCCCGTCATCAGCCTCGCCATGCTGTCGCAATTCCTGCCCTGGCGGGTCTTCGATCGCACCGACCGTATGTATCTGAACGCGCGCTCGACGGGCTTCATCGTCGAGATCCCACCGATGCTGGGCGGTGATGAGCGGACGTCGGAGATCCTCACCCAGTTTCTGTCCGAAGGTCTGCCGAAAGGCGCCTGCGTCCAGATCCTCAGCTGGTCCAGCCCTCGGGTGGGCAAGGTGGTCGGTCGCTGGTTCCTGCCGCGTTACGAGCAGGGCGGGGTGTTCGAGCATATGGCGCGGTACCGACAGCAGCTGATGCTGGGCGGCGTCTGGCAATCGCTGTCGAAAGACGCGCCGTTCCATACGCGCCAGCACCGCGTCATCGTGTCGATCGGTCTCCCATCGGGTTGGTCCGACGCACGGGCCAAGCTCGTCGGCGTCCGGGACAATCTCACCTCGGCGCTCCGCTCTATCGATCTCGACACGCGCATCCTCGACCCTGTCGACCTGATCGCGCTGGTCGATGACCTGACCTCGCCCACGACCGCGGCGGAAGACGACGCGCTCGACTGGAACGAGCATGATCCGATAGCGGACCAGGCGGTGCGCCGTGACATCCAGATCGAGGTCGAGGAAGCCCGCCTTCGGCTCCGGACCGAGCGTTTCCGGCCGACGGGGCGCGAGGACGATGGCGCTGCCGAGATCGGCGAGGTCTATCCCGACTATTTCGACATCCGCCATTTCGGCGTGAAGAACCTGCCGTCACGCTGGGCGCCCTGGGAATGCGCGCGCCTCATCGGCGATCTCTTCACCGACAAGCTGCGCATGCCGTGCCCGGCTGCAACGATGCTCTGCCTCGTCTATCCCGACGAGGAGCGCTCCCAGGCGCGGGCCGGGTTCAAGTTCATGCGGACGTCCAGTCTCGCGGACTCCAAGGGCGCCAGGTACATGCCCAATATCCGCGAACAGTCGTCGGAATGGCGCCACGTTCAGGACCAGATGCGCGAAGGCCGCAAGCTGGTGAAGGTCTTCTACGGCGTCACACTCTATTCGCCGGATGGCGAGGGCGATCGCAACGAGCGGACGCTAAAGTCCATGTACAGATCGGCCGGCTGGGATCTCTCCGACGAGCGCTTCCTGCAGATCCAGGGCCTGCTCGCCGCCTTGCCTCTGACGCTGGCGGATGGGCTCGCCTCCGACATGGCGCGGCTGAAGCGGCTGCGGACCCTGCTGTCGTCGACGGCGGCGAACATCGCGCCGATCCAGGGCGAATATCTGGGCGGCACTATCCCGCACATGCTGTTGCTCGGGCGGCGCGGCCAGCCATTCTTCTGGTCGCCGTTCGAGAATGGCGCCGGCAATCACAATGTCGCGATCATGGGCAAGTCGGGCTCGGGCAAGTCCGTTTTGCTGCAGGAGATGTGCGCGGCATTGGTGGGCGCGGGTGCCAAGGTCGCGGTGATCGACGACGGCCGCTCCTTCATGAACTCGGTCAAGATCCAGGGCGGTGCCTTCATCGAATTCACGCTTGGGTCGGGCTTCTGCCTCAACCCTTTTTCGATGATCGACGGTGACCGGGTTATCGCCGATGAGGATTACAAGCTCGACTGCATGTCGATGCTGAAGAGCATCGTCGGACAGATGTGCCGGTTCATCGACCGCCTCAACGACACCGAACGCGGCCTGATCGATGCCGCGGTAAACGCGGTCTGGACCGAGCATGGCCGTGCCGGAAGCGTCGACTTGGTCGCGCGCGCGCTGGCCGACACCGGCAATGCGGACGCCGCCAACCTGGCGCTGGCGATGAAGCCGTTCACCAGCGGCGGTACCTATGGCGCCTTCTTCGTCGGAGAGGCGACGTTGAAGCTCGAGGCGGACTTCACGGTCTTCGAACTGTCCGATCTCTCGACCCGCGAAGAGCTGCGCTCGGTCGTGCTCACCGCGATCATGTTCATGACTACGCAGATGATGACCCGGACCTCGCGCTCGGTGAAGAAACTGCTGCTGATCGACGAGGCCTGGCAGATGCTGAAGGGCGGCTCGATGGCCGACTTCGTCGAGGTCTATGCGCGCACCTGTCGTAAATATGGCGGTGCGCTCGCAACCGCCACCCAGTCACTCAACGACTATTATAAATCGGGCGGCGCACAGGCCGCGCTCGAAAACTCCGACTGGATGCTGATCCTTCAGCAGAAGCCGGAGACGATCGCCGACTTCAAGAAGCATGAGCGGCTCGAAATGGATGCAGCGACCGAGACGATGATCCGGTCGCTGAAGCGCAACGGCACCGAATATTCCGAGGTGTTCATCAAGGGTCCCGAGACGCAGGCGCTTGGCCGGCTTGTCCTCGATCCTTTCTCGGCAACCGTCTTCTCCTCGTCGCCCGACACCTTCGCGCGCATCGAGGCCCTGCTCGAGATCGGCTTGCCCATCGACGCGGCGATCGAGCGGGTCGCCTTTCCTGACAAACCCGTGCGCAAGGAGAGCTCCTATGCCGTGGCTGCTGAATAAGGCGCCGCGGGCGATGCGGCCGCAGCCCGAGCTCCCGTTCGTGCCGCCGCTCTGGCGGCGATGGACGCGCCGCGACCTGAGCGACGCGCTCTTCATCGCGATGATGACCGCGGGCTGGCTGGCCGGAAATGTCCTGGCGCTGCTCGGCTGTGTCGTCGCGACCTTCCTGATCATCTCGCACGGGGATTTCACGGTGTTCATGGCGCACATCGACAATGTCGCCTCGCGCTACGTGGCGGCCGACGTCGGTCGCCGCGCCAGCTTCGAACACGAGGTCATCTTGGCGCTGTCGATCTGCGGAGCCGTGTTCTTGGGTCTCCGCCTGCCGCGCTTCGTGGTGCGGCTCCGCCTCGAACTCTCTCAAGGGGACTCCGATGTCGACCAGCACGCTTGATCATCCCGAGGCCGAGCCTCTCGATCGCCGGGCCGAGCCACCGAGGGTAGACCCGTCAGATCATCCTGAGCCCGTGGCAGTCGCCGCATCGACATCCATGCCTCGCAGCGTTGCCGGCTACCGATTGACGACGCTCGCTCTCGTTGCGGTGATCGCCGCGCTCGTCGTCTGGAACGCCTGGATCACGCGCGAGGTGATCACGCTGCGGCACCACAAGATCGTGTCGGTCAGCCTTGCATCAATCATCACCGACTTCGTCCAGACCCAGGCCCGCCAGCCCGGCTCGCCCGACGAGGCGGCCGCGCGCACCAAGATGTATCTGTTCGCCACGCAAAAGGCGCTTCTGGAGCTCGCGAAGAACGGCACTCCGATCGTGGCGTCCGAGGCGGTGCTCGGCAACTCGGTCCCGGACGCGACCGCGCAGGTGAAAGCCTCCGTAGCCCGGGCGATGGCACCCCAGGCGGACCAGCATTGAGATGGCGAGCCTCGCATCCCCGTCGGTCCGGACGCCAGCTTCCTTCTGGTCGCCGCGACGCCGGCGTCTCTACGGCGCGTTCGGACTTGCGGTGCTGCTGTTCGGCGCCGAGCGCGCGATTGCAGATTGGCGCGACTGCCATGCCTTCCTGATCAACGCGACACAGAGCTTGCCCAATTGGGCGTTTCTAATCGAACGCGGTGCCCGGCCGACGCGCGGCGCCTATGTCTTCTTCGATCCGCCGCACGACCCGCTGGTGATCCGGCACTTCGGCGCGCGCCCGGCGATGTTCGGCAAGATCGTCTACGGTGTAGGGGGCGATGTCGTGACGAGGGTCGACCGGACCTT
>Ga0302310_10003194_pt1 | contig 12870 bp, 11 predicted proteins | sample III_Palsa_N1_2_FD_200451 | JGI IMG/M metagenome (GOLD analysis project Ga0302310, IMG submission 200451) | Peat permafrost microbial communities from Stordalen Mire near Abisko, Sweden - III_Palsa_N1_2 | ecosystem: Environmental > Terrestrial > Soil > Palsa > Peat permafrost | place: Sweden... | reverse complement strand
CAAGGGCCTCTCGGCCCTTGGTGGGGGTCCAGGGGGCAAAGCCCCCTGGCCTTGCCTTGCTTACTTGTCCCCCCCCCATCACTCCGGCGCCTCTGTGATCCGGTCGAGGTGGTGGAGTTCGAGGCTGTCGAACTGGGAGCGGATGCGGAAGAAGAAGATGCCGAAGACGATGAAGGCGATCATCACCAGGAAGGCGACCGAGAGTTCGACCACGATCGGCATGCCGGGCATACCGACCGCGGCAAGCGCCAGGCCGTTTTCGACCGAGAGGAAGCCGATGGTTTGGGTGAGAGCGCTGCTGCGGGTTACCATCATGGCGAGGCCGAGCAGCAGCACCGACAGCGACATCGCGAGGGTCTCGCGCGTGAGTGCCGCGCCGGCAGGGATGCGCATCACCACCAGAAGCGAGAGACACGCCAGGAACAGGCCGAGGGCGAGCGACGGGTAGACCCCGAAGCTCATTTCGATCGATCCGGCGGCGTGGGTTTGTTTGGCGATCCGGGTGAGCGCCCACGGAAAGCCAATGCCTTTGGCCAGCAGCGTCACCACGCCGGTGGCGAACAGGTCGCCTGAGTGCTGCACGTGGGACTGCCAGAAGCACGAGGCTGCGACGGTAAGGGCCTGCGCGGTATAGGTATTGATCACCGCCGACAGCCGGCGCTGGTAGAGCAGCACGAACGAAAACAGCAGCGCCACACCCTCGAGCAGGTGCTCCATGTCGTAGTCGAGCACGCCGAAGCCGGCCGGGTTCGGGTTCATGTGTAGCCTTGGCTCACGAACAGGAACAGCACCGCGAGCAGCGCCAGCATCAGCGCGATGCCAAGCAATTCGGGCACGCGGAAGATGCGCATACGGGCGGTGCCGGCCTCGAAGAAGCAGAGCGTGCCGGCGAGAAGCAGGATCTTGGCACCGAAGGTGAGCAGGCCGCGCGGCCAATCCAGGATGTCGCCGGCGGGGGCGATGCCGAACGGGATGAAGATGGCGGCGAGCAGGGCGAGCCAGGTGAAGAAGCGTAGCTGCGCACCGGCCTCGATCAGGGCGAGCGAGCGGCCGGAGAATTCCAGCGTCATCGATTCATGCAGCATCGCGAGTTCGAGATCGGTTGCGGGGTTGCCGATCGGCAGCCGTCCCAGGTTGGTGAGCCCCACCGTGATCGCGGCAGCGAGACCGAGGCCCAGCGAGACCCGCAGGCCAAGTGCGCCGGTGCGCAGGGTATCGGCGATGTGGTCGAGGTTGGTCGAACCCGCGATCAGGGCCAGGGTGAAGAACACCAGCAGCAGTGCCGGTTCGGCGAAGAACGACAGCAGCGACTCGCGCGAGATCCCGATGCCGCCGAACCAGGTTCCGGCGTCCATTGCGGCGAGTGCCATGGCGCCACGGCAGAGCGCGAACAGGCCGGCGATCAGCAGCAGGTCGGAGGTCGCGGCGGTGGTCATCCCGAGCGCGAAGCTCGGCACCAGCAGTGCCGCGGTGGCGCTGGCGGCAAGGATCACCAGCGGCGCGTATTCGGAGACCGGCGAGGCGTTTTCCGCCAGCACGGTTTCCTTCCGCCACAGCCGCACCAGGTCGCGCCAGCTCTGCAGCAGCGGGGCACCGCGTCTGCCCTGCAGATTTGCGCGCAGCTTGCGGGTGAAGCCCGTGAGAACTGGTGCGGCGAACGCCACCAGCGCGGCGTGCAGCAGCCACGCGAGCAGGCCTTCGAGCGGGATCATGACTGCTCCAGGAGTGCTACGATCACCAGGAGCGCGACCAACGCGGCCACCATCATCCCGAGCGTGCGCCGGATGGTAAGCCGTTGGATCAGCTCGGCACGATCGGCCAGCCAGTCGCGGGCGCGCAGCACCGGCGCGTGCAGAAAGCGCAGCACCGGATCGTACCAGACGATGCCGAAGCGGGCGGGGCCGGTTTCGCCCGGCTCGGGGATCGAGGTCGCCATCTGCCAATCGAACAGTGGCACGCCCAAGGACCGGCCGAGTGGCTCGGACAGCGACGTGGCGCCGTATTGGGTGGTGGTGTCGCCGAACGGCAGGAACGGCGGGGGCGCGGCGAAACCGCAGTCCCACGCCCGCGCACGGCGAGACAGCGCGGGGTGACGACGCAGCGCCAGCCAGATCACCGTGCCGATCCCAGCCAGCACCAGCACGGTCGGCACCGCGCCGTAATAGGCGCCTCCGCTTACTTGGGTCCCCACCCCGAACCAGCCGGCGCGGCCGGAGAGGTCGGCGCCGGTGAGCAGGTACAGCGCCGGGCTGGCCAACCGCAACGCCAAGCCCGGCAGCACGCCGAGCACCGTGGAGGTTGCGGCGAGTGCTACCAAAACCAGGCTGATCGGCAGGCTGGTCTCATGCGCGCCGGCGGTCCGCACCGCCCGCGGCCGGCCGAGGAAGGTCACCCCGACCAGCCGCAGCATCGCCGAAAGCGCGAGCGCGCCGCCGCCGGCGAGTAACGTTGCTGCCACCGGGATCAGCATTTGGAGGACAAACGAACCCAGCCGCGGCGCGGTGAGCAGCCCTTGGAACACCATCCAGATCGCCGCGAACCCGATCATCGGCGGCAGTGCTGCGAGCGAGGCAGCGCCCGCGATCGCGCACGCCGTCGTCACCGGCATGAAATGCACCAGGCCGCCCAGCCGATCGAGCCTGCGGCTGCCGGCCTGGTGATCGACCGCCCCTGCGATCAGGAACATCAACGTCTTGTTGATGCCGTGCCCCAGCACATGGAGTAGCGCCGCCCCCAGCGCAAGCGAAGCAAGCAACGGCAGATGCGCGGCGCGTGCGGTGAGCGCGAGCCCCAACGCCACTGCGATCACGCCGATGTTCTCGATCGTGCTCGAGGCGAGCACCGCCTTGATGTCGCTCTCGAAATTGGCCCGCGCGGCGCCCAGCAGCACCCCCAGCGCGCCCATCACGATAAGCGGCACGCCCCACCACAGCGGCGGGTTCGGACCGGCGAGATCGAACAGCAGGCGCACGATCACGTAGAGCGCGACCTTGGTCATCGCGCCCGACATCATCGCCGACACCGGCGCGGGCGCCGCCGGGTGGGCGATCGGCAGCCAGCCGTGCAGCGGCGGCAGCCCGGCTTTCGATCCCGCGCCGATCAGCACCAGCAGCAGCAAACCGGCGGCGCGGGCGCCGGTTGGCGGTGCAGCCCGCCACGCCGCGAAATCGCCGCCCACGCCGAAACCGACCGCCATCGCCGCCAGCAGTGTGAGCGCTCCGGCAATCGCCATCGTCATGTAAAGCCGGCCGGCCTTGGCCGCGGGCAGCGGCGGTCCGTACGACAGTATCAGCAGCCACGATGCCGCCGACATGGTCTCGAAGCCGGTAAACAGGGTGAATCCATCGCCGGCGAGCAGCGTGATCACCATTCCGGCGACGAACACCGGGATCAGCGGCGCCGCCGCCAGGGTTTCATCCCGCGCTACGAACAGGGCCGCGGCGGCGGCGAGGAAGACGCCGATCAAGAAGAACGCCGATAACCCGTCGAGCGCCAATGTGATTCCGATCCCGAGCGGGCCAAAAGGAAGAAGCAGGGTTTCATTCGGCAGCACCAGGATCAGATCGAGCACAATCGCGGTAAAACCCGCGAGGCAAATCGCCGCCGCGACCGTCCGCACCAGCCGGCCGTGTCGCGGCAGCAGCGCCTCGGCAACGCCGGCACCAATTAGCGCCGCCACGATCGCGAGCAGAACCAGAAGCATGAAGCCATGGTACGTGCCGCGTCGATTCGGGGGAAGGCCGCCGACCCCCTTGACAAAACTTTTTTGGCTTCTTTTCTCAAAAAGTAACGCCAAATTGAATTTGCTTCATTACAAATAGAGGAAGCAAGTCTTCTTTTTGTGAACAAAAAGAAGCAAAAAAACTTTCAACCATACTTCTTCGTGGTTTTAAGAACATTGTCCTGGGCGCGTACATTAACCCGTTTGGAGTTGCAGACTTGACCATTCTTCTCATACTGATTGCGGGGTAGTAACGTAAAATCACTGAAAGCCGAATCGTCAACATACAGATGCGTTCTCGTCTACTCGCCGAACCGCTGCCACCCGTAGAGCCGGCACAATCGTCCCGGCGCCGGCACGTGCCCCGAGCATGACCGTCGCGCCGCCTGAATTAACGCCGGAAGGTTTGCTCGCATCGGCGCAAACCAACCTGCTCGCCGCGAACCTCGACATCGCCAAACTTCAAGCCAGTCAGGCGATCGCCCTGGCCGAGGCACTGGACCATCAGCAGCTCTATGCCCGCGCGACGACGATGTTCGCGCGCATCCTCTCCAGCCGCGACGAAACCCCGGAGGCGATGGCCTGCGCGCTCAAGGCGATCGAACTCTGCCGTGCCGCGGATGATAAACCGTCCCTCGCCAGGGCCCACGAAGTAGCCGCGCGAATCCTGCTGCGAGTTGGCGAGACCGCTGCCGCGTTGGCGGCGGGGCTGGCAGCGCTGGAGGCGGCGGAGGCCAGCAAAGACCTGGACGCCTTCAAGATCGCGATGAGCGCGCTCACCAACGTCTACGCCGAGCTGGGGCAATGGGACAAGGCGCTGGAATTCGGCACCCGTTACTGTGACACCGCGCGGGCGCTCGGCGACAAGGCGGCGGAAAGTGCCGCGATCGGCACCATCGCCTACATCTATATGGGCATGGGTACCGAGGCGGAGGATCGGGGTGACGCAGCCGCGGTCCGCACCTATGCGGAGGAAGCGGCCGCGCGGTCGCGGGCGGCGATGGAGCTGGCGCGCGAAGCCGGCAGCGCCCTCGCCGAAGCCACCTGCTTGTCGAATCTGGCTGAGTCGCTTTCGATCCTCGGCTTGCATCAGGAAGCGATCGAGTTGCTCGAAAGCCGGCCGCTCGACCCGGCTCGCGACTCCCCCAGCACCATCGCACACTACCGGGAAACCCAAGGCATCGTGCTGGTGGGCCTGGGCCGCTACGACGAAGCCGCCGAACTTCTGATCAAAAGCGTGGCCGAAGCGCCGAACAAACTGCACGAAATCACCGCCTGCCGAGCGCTGGCCAGCCTGCTCGAAAAAATCGGCGACACGCGAGGCGCGCTCGAGCATCAGAAGCGCCTGTTCGCCCTGGTCTCCGAACTTTCATCCGAAAAGGCGAAATGCGCCGCCAGCGTCACCGCGGTCCGGCTGGAAACCGCACAGGCCGAGGCCCGCGCGGCCCAGTTCCAGGCCCAGGCCGCTACGCTCAAACATTCCAACGAACAACTCAACCGCCGCTCCGAGGATCTCCACCGCCAGGCCTACGAGGACCCACTCACCGGTCTGCCCAACCGCCGCCGCCTCGACGACCTGCTCACCGTGGACCTGCGGGATTTTACCGTCGTGCTGCTCGACGTCGACCGCTTCAAGCTGGTGAACGACGACCATTCGCACCTGGTGGGCGACGCAGTGTTGTGCGAACTGGCCAAGCTGCTGCGCGCGACCTGCCGGGAGGGCGACACCGCGCTCCGCTTCGGCGGCGAAGAATTTGCCCTGCTGCTGGTCGGCGCATCCGCCGAGGGCGCGATGATCGCGGCCGAACGCGCGCGGGCGAGCGTGCAAGCGCATAATTGGGGGAAACTTTCGCCCGGACTGCGGGTCACGGTGAGCCTGGGGGTAGCGCTCGGCAGCGAAGCGGATAACAGCACTTCATTGCTGGAATTGGCGGACCGCCGGCTCTACGCGGCCAAGGGACTGGGACGCAACCGAGCGGTCGGGCCGGGATAGGACAAGGATACGACAAAGTTTAGGAAAACAACTCTTCTTTTTGTGAACAAAAAGAAGCAAAAAAACTTTGTCAATTGTTTGGGACAACGCCGATGACCGTACAATTCGCTGATGTCAGCGCACCACGGCCGACACGTGACGGCTTGGCGAGCCTCGGCGCTGAACTCCAGGCGCAGATCGACCAGGGGGAACGAACGGCGGCACTGGCGAAATGGGACCAGGCACGGCGCAGCTATGAAAGCTGGAGCTCACTGGTCTACCTGCGCTTTGCCCAGGATACCGCGGACGAACACGCCAAAGCCGAACGCGAATACGCGGACAGCCTGGCACCGGCGGCGCTGGCACTCGATACCGAAATCAAGCAACAGCTGCTCGCGGATCCCGACCGGACTGGACTGGAACACCTTGCCGGCGCCCACGCGGTGCGGCTGTGGCAGACCGACGTCACGATCTTCCACCCCAGCATCGCGGGCGATCTGGAACAAGAGGCCAAACTCTACGCCAGCTACACCGAATTGCTCGCCTCGGCGAAGATCGAGTTCGACGGCAAAACCCTCAACCTGGCCGGGCTCGGCCCCTACAACGAGGATCTCCGCCGCGAGACCCGGCACGACGCGCAGGCGGCGCGATGGGGGTTCTTCGAACAGAACGCCCGCGAATTCGACCGGATCTACGACGAGCTGGTGAAATTACGGCACGGCATCGCGCTGAAACTCGGCGACCCGAGCTTTACCCCGCTCGGCTACCGGCGGATGCGGCGAGTCGATTACGACGCTGGCGACGTCGCGCGCTACCGGCAGCAGGTGGCAACCCACGTGGTGCCGCTGGTGGCGCGCATCGTCGAGGCCCGGCGAGTAGCGAACGGGCTCGTCCATCTCTATTTCTGGGACGAGGCGCTGATCGACCCGCAAGGCAACGTCAAGCCGGCCGGCGGCTACGAATATCTGGTCGATCACGCGCAAACCATGTTCGACGGCATCAACCCGGAACTCGCGGACTTTTACCGGCTGATGAAAGTCGGCGGCTTCATGGATCTGAAGAACCGGCCATCGAAGGCCGGCGGCGGGTTTTGTACGTCGTTTCCGAGCTTCGGGATGCCGTTCATCTACGCCAACTTCAACGGCACCCACGGCGATATCAACGTGTTTACCCACGAGATGGGCCACGCGTTCCAGAATTATAAAAGCCGCGACCTGCCGGTGATCGATTATCTGTGGCCGACCTCCGAGTCGGCCGAAATTCACTCGATGAGCCTGGAGTTCCTGACCTACCCGCAAATCGGCGAACTGGTGGGCGATGCTGAGGCGGCGCGATTCCGCCGCATGCATCTGATCGGGGCGTTGGAATTTCTGCCTTACGGCGTGCTGGTGGATCATTTTCAGCACGAGGTGTATGCCAATCCTGAAGCGACGCCGGCCGAGCGCCACGCGATTTGGCAACGGCTGGAGCGGATCTATCTGCCGTGGCGGGACTACGGCGATCTGGCCTACCCGGCCAAAGGCGCGCGCTGGCAGGCGCAACTGCACATCTACGGCATGCCGTTCTATTATATCGATTATACCCTAGCGCAGTGCTGCGCGCTGCAATTTTGGGCCCGTGCGCGCAGGGAGCCCGTGGCGAGCATGAAGGCGTACGTGACACTGTGCGGACTGGGGGGATCGGCGCCGTTTCAGGAGCTGGTGAAGGGGGCGGGGTTGATTTCGCCGTTTGCAGCGGGGGCGCTGGAAGATGTGGTGCGGGAGGCGGCGATGGAGCTGGGGTTATGAACCGCGCGTAGGTCGGAAATATCCCGGCCTGCAGCCTGCCACATTCGAGCGCAGCTCCCTCGGCGCCACTCTGTCATCCCTGAAGCCCGACATATTAATAGGTTAATAGCCAACCAGGTATCTTATTGCCTTATTGAAGACAAAGAAAACAATCAGAAGTCCAATAAATATTGAAATCAGCTTTACTCCCAATTGGATTTCAAATACGACTTCCTGGGATTTTGTAAGAACGACTCCGTTGTTTTTGTGACGCCGATTTATTGCGGTGCGATACAAGTAAAAGAGATAAAAAAACGCGCAAAGTGCCAGTAGCGAGAGCGGGCCAAATATTTTCAAAACATTGATATCGATCTTATATTGCGTGATGCCGAGGTGCTTCGGTGTCAGTAAGTCATTGAAAACCGTAACGAAATCGATGCAAAACACGTAAAAGACGATGGTAGCCCCGCACGATGAGACCGCAGCCACTTTGATTGCGTTGGTCTTATTATGCAGCTTATTTGGCATAGCGAGCGCCCCGATTATTATCAAAGACAGCAACCGTTAACCTCGGTATAGTGAGCCCGCCAGAGAGGGCCGTTAGCTTTGGGGAAAATACGGAATAAGTGCGCCGATGGCCTATGGTTCAGGCCTTCCTCAATTGCTGGTGCACATCAATAACGGTCCAGGTATTTGCCTCAAGGATGCAATCGATCGGGCAACTGCCTATTGGCAATTGCTGCAGGCGTAGGCGCGGCGTGGTTTGTATCTTCCAGTTCGCCAAAACGTGCCCTACGCCGCATCGCGGATCAGCACCTCCGCCGGGATGTGCCATTGATCGTGCAGCCGGCGGATCATGCCGATCGACAAACGCTTGATCGAGCCGGTCATGATTTCCGATGCGCGGCTGCGGCTGTTCAACAGCCGTGCCAAATCGGCCTGGCTGTAGCCCATCTGCTCCATCCGGAACCGGATCGCGTCGATCGGCGAGGGCGCTACGATCGGAAACTCCTCCCGCTCGTAGCGTTCCACCAGAATGGCCAGCACTTCAAGTTCGGTCGCCTCGGTCGTCCCAGCGCGCGCATCCATCAGTTGGTCGATCCGCGCCAAAGCGGCGCGATGCTCTTCGGGGATTTTGATCGGGCGCAGCATGGTCACACACTCCTCACATCAATCTTATCGTATTCTTCGTGCGTGCCGGCGAAGCGGATGCGGGCAACGCCGGCGGCATAGTTGAACTGGACCACCAACCGATAGCTGTTGCCGCAGATATCAAACACCATGCGGTTATCGCCCACCATATCGGCACTAACGTAAGTCGCCTTGACCTCGGTCGGCTTCTGCCACCGCGCTTGCTCCACTTCCTGCTTCCAGGCGGCGATGCGGCGATCGAGCGTCTTGCCCAGTTGAGGCCGCACCCGGTTCTCGCGCTTGATCAGTGTCGCGACGATGTCGAAACCGACGATCAACATGGATCACTATGACATGTTCCGGCTTCTGGAACAAGGGCGCTCCGTTCGCCTCGGGTTATAATTTCAGCTTTTTGAACTTCCCCTCCGGGATCGACTTGATGATCGTCATCACCAGTCGCCAGACCGGCCGGACGTAGATCACGTCCTTGTGCTTGCCCTCGGCCGCGAGGATGGCGTTCGCCACCTCTTCAGGCCCCGCCGTAAGAGGCGCGGGCGTCTTCATTCCCGCCAGCATGCGGGTTTTTACGAAACCGGGCTTCACCGTAATCACCTGCACGCCGCGCACTTCCATGCGACCGCGCAAACCGGACAGAAACGCGGTAAATCCGGCCTTCGCCGCGCCGTAGAAGTAATTCGACGCGCGGCCCCGCTCGCCGGCGACCGAACTGATGCCGACGATCACGCCTCCGGCCGCCATCTTGTTGGCGCAGGCCTGCAAAAACAGTGCCGGCGCGTTGAAATTGCTGCGAAACACCAGATCGGCAGCGAGTTCGTCGGTGGCGCTGGTCTCGTGATCGCCCATCAGGCCAACCACCGAAATCACCGTGGTCGGAAACGGCATCAGCTCCTCGAGCAGCTCGCGGTGTGAATAGAGCACGTCGAACTCGCGGGTTTCGACGATCGCGCTGTAGCGCAGGCGCAGATGCTCGGCCTCGCGTTCGAGTTTTTCGCCGTCGCGGGCGAGCAGGACCAGCTTGCGGCCGGTGCCCGCGTAGGCACGGCCGATCGCGACACCGATATCGGAAAGCGCGCCGAGGATGAGAACCGGACCGGTGTTGTTCACAGACCTAGCCTTTGCGACAGAAGCGAAGCGAAACGATGCTGCGGATCATAGCGATCGCGCAGCGCGCGGAATTGGTCGAGGCGTTGATAATGCCGCAAAGAATCTGGGCCGGCGCAAGCGTCTTTCGCGAGGTACAGTCTGCCGCCGTGATCCAATGTGATGGCATCGAGCCGTTCGAACAGGGCGAAGATCGCGGCAGTGGCGGGGAAATCTAGCGCGAGGCTGAAGCCGGGACGAGGAAACGACAGCAGTCCGTTGCCCTCCTCGCCGCAAAGTTTCAGGACCACCAGAAACGAACCCAATCCCTGGCGGGCGATTTCGTCCAGTAGCAGCCGCAGGCCCGCTTCGCCGGCCTCGTGCGGCAAAACGCATTGATACTGCACCAGGCCACGTTTGCCGTAGAGCCGGTTCCAGCCGTGCAGCGCGTCGAGCGGGTAGAAGAAGCGCCAGACATCGACCAGAGCCGAGCCCGCCCGCGTGGCGTGGTAGTAGGTTTGATTGAAGGCTGCGATCGAAAGCCGGTTCAGGGTGAACGGGGGCACGTCGCAGGGGACGGCGCGCGCTCGCGGCACTGGGGGGACTGTGGTTTCGGGCGCGTGTTCGCCTTGGAACACGACGCCGCGGCCGCCGGCCAGGCAGTCGATCCACGCGACCGAATAGGTCGCGGTGCGGGAGGATTCTGACGCGGCCAGGGTTTCGGCGAGGTCGCCGGTTTTGATCGCGGTCTGGCGGATCATCCCACCGGCGACGCGGATGAGGCGGAAGCGGATCGTGAGGATGACGCCGGTCAGCCCCATGCCGCCGATGGTGGCCCAGAATAGTTCGTGGTCCGGGGTGCAGCGAATTTGGCTGCCGTCGGCGAGCAGCATGGTGAGGGCGCGGATGTGGCGGCCGAAGGTGCCGGCGCCGTGGTGGTTTTTGCCGTGGACGTCGGCGGCTGCCATGCCGCCGATGGTGACTTGGGCGGTGCCGGGGGTGACTGGCACGAAGAAGCCGCGCGCGAGCAGGAAGGGCAGCAGATCGGCGAGGATTGCTCCGGCTTCGACCTCGATTTCGGCGTTTTCGGGGTCGAAGGCGAGGATGTGGTCCGCGCGCGTTTGTGTCAGCATGGCGGAGTGGCTTAGAGCCGCGTCGCCGTAGGCGCGTCCATTGCCGCGCGGTATCAGCGATGGGTGGCTGGCGATCAGGGTGCGGGCTGTGTTGGCGTCATCCGCCTCGATGATGGTGCCTTCAGTTCGTGGATATCGTCCCCATCCCGCGATCATAGCGGTGTATTGTTAAAAGTTTTTTGGTTCTTTTTTTCAAAAAAGAACCCTTCCTTTCGTTGCTGCGTCATACCGCCGAGCTCACAATCAGCACCGCGACAAGGATACTGGCGACACTGATCTTATCGGTTGCCGCAAAGATCAGCGGATCCGAGTGGATCTTACCCCGGTGCGCAAGCATCAGGGTACGTCCGATCCAGTAGAGCAGCACGACGCAGACGAACCAGAGGTGGCTGGGGTAGCGATAGAGCGCTCGCACCGCCTCGCTATTGATGTAGAGCGCGAACACCAGGATGGAGGTCATTCCCGAGGCGGCGGCGAGGCCGCCCAGCAGGGGTTCGTCGCCGGACTGGTAGGCACGGCCGGCGATGGTGCCGGTTTCGCGTTTCTGCGCCAACTCGGCCATGCGTTTCACTACCGCGAGCGAGAAGAACAGGAACAGCGAGAACGCCGCGAGCCAAGCGGTTAGTGTCACCCCTGCGGCGACCGATCCGAGCACGAGGCGCGAGCCGTAGAGGCAGGCCAGCATCACGACGTCGAGCATCAGCAGGCGCTTCAGCACGAGCGAGTAGGTCAGGCTGGCCGCGGCGTAGGCGGCCAGGGCGGCGAGCGAGAGTCGCGGCAGCGCGGTGCTCGCCACCATGGCGCCGATCAGCAGCACCGGCACCATGATGAGCGCTTCCTGCAAGGGGACCCGGCCCGACGCAAGCGGCCGGCGGCGCTTGGTATGGTGGGCCCGGTCGCGGCCGAGATCGATCAGATCGTTGACCAGATACAAGGCCGAGGCGGTCAGGCACATCGCGAGGAAACCCAGCAGCGCGCCGAGCAGCGGCGCGGCCTGCAGTCGATGCGCCGCCAGCACCGGCACGAACACCAGCAGATTCTTCAGCCATTGGTGTGGCCGCAGCGCGATCAGGCGGTCCTTGAGGCGGCCCGGCGCGCCGACCGCTTGGGCGCCCGCGAAGCGGCGTTCGACCAGACGTTGAAAGGCGGCGCCGGGGTGGGCAATCAGCACCCGGCGCGCTTGCTCCCACACCGCCAGATCGGTGAAATCATTGCCGAGGTAGTCGAACCCGCGCACGCCGAAGCGCTCGACCAGCGCCTGAGCCTTGGTTTCGCCGCGCAGATTGGTCGTGCCATCCGAGCCCATCACGCCATCGAACGTCCCGAGATGCTCTGCCACTGCGCGCACCAGGAACGCGTCGGATGCCGATACCAGCCATACTTCCTGGCCGGCCTCGCGGGCCGCGGCGATTTCGGCGAGCACCGCCTCGCTATATGGCAGGCTGGCGGGATCGACCGGGGCCAGCGTGGCGATCTGGCGCTTGAACGCGGCGCGCCCCTTCACCAGCCAGCCCAGCGCCGCGAGCGCCGCCAGCGGCCGCTCCGCCAGCAGCGCGAAGAAACTCTCCAGCAGCGTGTCCGACCGCAGCAAACTGCCGTCGAGGTCGATCACCAACGGCGGTGGGGTCATGGCGTAGAGGAGTAAGTAAGGCGGGGGCTTTGCCCCTCGACCCCACCAAAGGCCGAGAGGCCCTTGGAACCCGGGACTTGGTGGTGGGGAGGGCGGTGCGGCCCTCCCCACCACAAAGTCATGGGGGTCCAGGGGCCCCTTGGCTCCTGGCGGGGTCGAGGGGCAGCGCCCCCGCCTTGCTTCCTTCCCACGCCGTTACCGCGTCGGCCGCGGCGGCGTCTGGGTGTAGTCGTAAAAGCCGCGGCCGGCTTTGCGGCCGAGCCAGCCGGCCTCGACATATTTCACCAGAAGGGGGCAGGGGCGGTATTTGCTGTCGGCAAGGCCTTCGTGGAGCACCTGCATGATCGAAAGGCAGGTGTCGAGGCCGATGAAGTCGGCCAACTCCAGGGGACCCATCGGGTGATTGGCGCCGAGCT
>Ga0302310_10003192_pt1 | contig 12875 bp, 11 predicted proteins | sample III_Palsa_N1_2_FD_200451 | JGI IMG/M metagenome (GOLD analysis project Ga0302310, IMG submission 200451) | Peat permafrost microbial communities from Stordalen Mire near Abisko, Sweden - III_Palsa_N1_2 | ecosystem: Environmental > Terrestrial > Soil > Palsa > Peat permafrost | place: Sweden... | reverse complement strand
TTGGGAGCCGGCGCTTCAAAGGACAGGCGCGACGATTTGAGTACCGCGGACGCTCCTCTGCAACCCCAGCGATGCCAGAATATTCCGGAAAGCAACACGTCGCTCATTCGACCTGGATTCGGGCATCCTGGATCAGTTTGCGCCAGCGCGCTTCCTCAGCCCGGAAATAACGATCGAGTTCCGCGGGCGGGCGCGCGACCATGACAAGGCCTTCGTCGACGCCGAGCTTCTGGAAAGCCTCGGATCGAACGGCCATGGCGGCCGATTGATTGAGGCGATCGATCGCCTCCGGCGGCGTCCTGGCCGGCGCGAACAGGCCATACCAGCTTTCCGCGGCATAGCCGGGAACGCCAGCCTCGGCGACGGTCGGCAATTGCGGAAACGCCGGCGAGCGCTCCGCCGAGGTCACCGCGAGCGCGCGCAACTGGCCGCTCGCAATCAGCGGCGCCGCGCTTGCGACCGTCGTGAACATGACCTGGATCTGGCCGCCGATCAGGTCGGTGAGGGCCTGGGCTGCACCCTTGTAGTGGATGGTCGCCAGATTGACCTTCGCCATGTCCTTGAACAGTTCACCCGCCAGATGCGCCGAGGTGCCGATGCCGAATGTGCCATAGGACAATTTGTCAGGCTCGGCCCGCGCCGCCGCGATCAGGTCCGCGATCGATTTGATCGCGGAGTTCGGATTGACCACGACCACATTGAACGAACGCGCCACCAGCGCCACAGGCGCAAAATCCCGGTGCGGATCATAGGGCAGCGTGGCTTTCAGGCTGGGGTTGACCGCGTTGGCGAAGGTCCCCATCAGCAGCGTGTAGCCATCGCCTTCGCTGCTCGCGACGGCCTGGGTGCCGATGATGGTCCCCGCCCCCGGTCTGTTCTCGATCATGACGTGGACGCCGAGATTTTGCGCCATCTCCTGCGCCAGCGTCCGCGCCACCACATCGGTGCCGCCGCCCGGCGGAAACGGCACCACGATTTTGATGATCCGATCGGGATATCCGGCCAACGCAATCGTGATCGACGCCACGGACAGCAGCGCGAATGCTGCGAGCGCGAACGAGACTTTGGTTTTGAGATTTCGTCGAAACGACATTTTCAACGCAACCACCAGAGAGGACATTTTCATACCCTGAAACCCGAGACCTCGTTGCGGGCCATGCGCAAGGCGATGAACGGTCATGACGCGGATGTCAGCAGCAAAGATGGACGTCAGCACTTCCGATAGACTAGAACCCGCCGCAAAGACAAAAGCAAAACGAGCGCCCTGGAGAGCGAGCATGAAGCATTGGTTGGTTGGATTATTGTTGCTGGCAGCATCACCGGCTTGGGCACAGCAGAATGTGCCGGTGATTCCCTTCGAGTCCGTCCCCAATCCCTTAAAGCTGCCGGCCAACATGTATTTCGGCGAAGCGTCCGGCGTCTCGGTCAACTCCAAGGGTCACGTCTTCGTGTTGTCGCGCGGCAATACCAGCGGACCGGCCTATGCCGCAGCGGCGACGCAGCTTTTGGAATTCGACGCCAAGGGCCAGTTCGTCCGCGAAATCGGCAAGAACCTCTACGCCTGGTCGTTTGGCCACACCGTCAAGATCGATCCCCAGGACAACATCTGGGTGACCGACAAGGGGTCGGACATGGTGATCAAGTTCGATCCCGAAGGCCGCGTCGTCATGGTGTTCGGCCGCAAGCAGGAAGCCGCCGACGAGGATACCGAACCGCTCAAGCATCCGAAGCCGCCGCTGCCCGCCGAGGATGGTAGGTTTCGCCAGGTCACTGATGTCGCCTGGGACAAGGCCGGCGACACCTTCATCAGCGATGGCTACATCAATTCACGCGTCGCGAAGGTCGACAAGGACGGCAACTGGCTGAAGTCATGGGGCGAGCGCGGCAAGGAACCCGGCCAGTTCAACACCCCGCATTCGATCGCGACCGACGCCAACGACAACGTCTATGTTGCCGATCGCGGCAACTCCCGTATCCAGGTGTTCGACAAGGATGGCAAATTCCTGCGCCAGATCATGATCGACCTGCCGGTGCCGCCGGACGCCAAGCCCGCGATCGGCAAGATTCCCGATGAAGCGATGATGGCCGGCGGCACGTTCCATCCCGGTTCGCCGTGGGCGATCTGCATCACGCCGCCGCCGCATCAGGTGCTCTACAGCTCGGACTCGTGGCCCGGCCGCATCTACAAGCTCTCGCTCGACGGCAAGGTGCTCGGCATGCTCGGCCAATCCGGCAAGCAGCTCAAGCAATTCGGCTGGATCCACGCGCTGGCCTGCCCGTCGGAAAACGTGATCTACGCCGCGGAGTTGCTGAACTGGCGGGTGCAGAAGTTGATTCTGAAGCCGTAGCGATTGTTCTTCAGCTCTCCCCGCGTGCGGCGAGAGGTGAGGCCAGCGTTATTCGCTGGCACAGCTTCGCGATGAACGTCAGGACCACACGACGTCGCTGTCCGCGAAAGCATCGTTCGTCGCGCACGCTGTATCGCTCGCGATATGCCCCCAAGAGGGCACAAGACAGCGTGGGATAAAGAGATGATGATTTGGGTCAGGTGAAAACAGGAAATATTTTCACAAAAGCGGCTGGACCGGTGGAATCAACTTGATTCCGCTTGAATAAAATCCGTGCCCCGTTGTTCGAAAACAAGGGATTTTGGCACTTTCCAGCAGATTGAGATATGGATATAATACAATCATCGGATGAATGATTAATTTGCTCAAAAGGAATGAATAATTAGCTCAAAAAGGGAGACCGGCCATGGCGACCAACGAAAGCGACTTCGCAAAGCTGCTCCTCGATGCGCCGATGGCGCGAGACGCTGACATCGTGACTGTAGCCGGTATTCTGGAGCGAACCCACGACACGGCGCGCTTCATGCTGAGGATGTCCGACGGGCGGTCCGTCGTGCTCGATGTGGACGCCGTGAAGTCGGCCAAGACGATAGCGGGCGCTGTCGGCCAATCGCTGGTACAACTGGAACTCGACGCCAAGCGCGTTCCCGAGGGCCTGTTGTCCAACTACAAGTATAGAGATGACGTACCGATTACGGGGGCCTCCGGCGACGTCCATTACGGCACGGGGTTGTTCGACCAAGTTGGCAGTCATCCAGCCATCGAGGCCGGCGTCGATCCGACGGCGGGGCTAGCGCCGTTCGTCGCACGATCGCACCACGTCCCGGACGCTACCATCCACGCGCTGGCGCGTTTCGGCAATCGTACTTACTTTACAGCTTATGATTGGACGACCGATCATCATCTCGTACAAAAGGCCTATGATCAGCCCTAGTAGCGATGACGGTCCTGATCATCTCCAGTCTTGCGGACCCACACGCTCGGGCGGTGATCGACGCGTTGGGTGAGCGCGGAGCACGGGTAGAGTTGCTGGATCTTTCCGACTATCCCGGCAAGCTCACGCTCACGCTGGCGTTCGGGGATGGCAAGCGGCGATTTCAATTGAGACGGCCTGGTGCAGGCGAGCTTGATCTGGAGGCGGTGCGCGCCGTATGGTGGCGCCGGCCGCGAGCGTTCGGCCTGCCCGAGACGCTACGCGACCCGACGCATCGCCGACTCGCATTGTCGGAGGCGAGCACCGCATTCCACGGCGTGTACGAGTCGATGAACGCGCTCTGGATTAATCCGCCCGCGCGCGATGCGGTGGCCGCGCATAAGCCGTATCAGCTCGCGGTTGCTCAAAGCCTCGGGCTGGAGATCCCGCAGACGATGATGACGAGCGATCCCGAGGAGGTGCGTGCGTTCTGGCGGCAATGCGACGGCGACGTGATCTACAAGCAGTTTCTCGCGCTGCCCGAGGCGTGGTCGGAAACCCGAAGGCTGGGCGAGGCTGAAACCAAGGTCGGCGATGCAGCGATCCGGCTCGCTCCCGTGATTTTCCAGCAACGCGTGGCGGCCGTCGCCGACCTGCGAGTGACGATCATCGGCGACGAGGTTTTCGCCGCCGCGGTCGACGTGCGCGATCTCGCCTATGACGTTGATGTGCGCATGAACCTCAACGCCAACTACGTCGCCCATGAACTGCCGGATGATGTCGCCGACAAACTGCGCGCCATGATGCGGCGTCTCGGCCTCGTGTATGGCGCGATCGACCTGCGACTGACCGCGGAAGGGCGCTACGTTTTCCTTGAAATTAACCCGGCGGGGCAGTTCCTGTATATCGAGCAGGCAACGGGACAGCAGATAACAGCCGCTCTCGCCGCCCACCTCGCCGCCGGCTAGAGCCTTTTCGGTTCTGATGGAATCAGAACCGGGCTCTAGACTCTTGTTTTGACGCGTTTTCTTGACGCGAACCGGTGTCCACTTCGCTCGAAAACGCTCTAAGGCCGCGGGCGCTTGCTTGTCAACGTCGGACAATCAGTTCGCGGCACACCGCCGCCAATATCAAAAGACCGCGACGGCGGCATTCTGATTTCGGCAATCCCGCTCCTCGCAATGACGGCTTTGGCGTTTCGACGCTAAATCATCCGTGCCACCAGCGGGATCCGTCGTAGCAGAACGGTCAGCGCCCAGCTTCCCGCCAGCGTACCCAGGAACACGCCGGCGGCCTTGACGCCGGCCGGAAGCGCAAGGCCGTACATCACATATTGCAGCCAGATGATGAACATGTAGTGCAGGAGATAAATGCCATAGGCCTGCGGCCGCATCGCATCGAGCAGGCTCAGGCTGGAGCGCGCCAATCGCAACGAGGTCGCCAGGATCGTAAACGGCATCGCCGCGCTGAACAGCGCGAAGGCAATGCCGTACGCTACCTTCCACCACAGCGCCGGCGAATAAAAATCCGCCAGCCAATTGTGGTGGGCATAGACCAATAGCAAAATCGCGCCATAGAACACCACCGCAAAGCCGAGCCAGACGGCCCAGCGTTTGGCGATGGGGCCTTGTTCGGCGAGCACGCCTGTCGCGAGGCTGACGGCGCCGATGCCGATGCCGGCAAAGAAGAACGCCGGATACAGCAGGATGCGGCTGCTCTGGACCGGAAACGGATAATGTCCCGGCTCGAACCAGGCGCCATCGCCGAACACGAGATGCAGCGGCAGATAGGCTACGACCGCGAGAATAGAAAATGCCACAAAGGCCGCGACCGGCCGCGCGCGCAGCGCCGCAATCCATTGGCCGAGGCCCGTGAAGATTTGTGGCGCCGTCGACCAGATCGCGGCGGCGACGAGATCGAACACCAGCAGCACCCACAGGAACCACGACTGTCCCGACGGCCAGGGTCCGACCGTGAGCATGTGCCACCAGAAATGAACAAAATTGAAATCCGTGGTGCCGGCCGGATGATAGCGCAGGAACGACGCGTAATAGGCGATCGGAATCAGCACGAAGATCGAGACCAGCAGCGGCACTCCCAGCCGCCAGGCCCGGTGGCGCAAATAGCCTGCCGCTCCCCGGCGCGCCAGGCTGCCATGAACGAACAGTCCCGAGATCAGGAACATGAAGGCCATGAAGAAGCTGTCGCAGAACAATGCCACCAGATCGAAGCCGAGCCAGCGCATGCTGTCGCCGTTACCGAATACCGTGTAGTCGATGACGGAGTGGTAGAGCAGCACCAAGAAGGTGCCAAAGGTGCGCGCGCGGTCGAGCGCGACGATGCGCCCCTGCACGATGGCGGCCTGCGCGTTGGCGCCGGTGGCCTCCCGCATCGATACGGTTTGCGAAACCGACATTCGATCGCCCCTCAAATCATCCGCGCCACGAACGGGATCCTTCGCAACGCTGCGACCAGCGCCCAGCTCAGCGACAGCGTGGCGGCGAACACGATCGCCGCCTTGACGACCGCTGGAAGCGCATAGTCATAGAGCGCGTATTGCAGCCAGATGATGAAGATGTAGTGCACGAGGAAGACGCCGTAGGCCGACGGCCGCAGCCGATCCATCCAGCGCCAATCGGCGTTGGCAAAGCGCAGGAAAATCGCAGGCTCCGCGAAGGCCATCGCGGCGCTGAACAGCGCAAAGGCAAGCCCGTAGCCGACCTCCCAGTCCAGCGGCGGCGAATTGAAATTGGCCACCCAATTGTGGTGCGCGTAGACCAGAAGCAGGATCGCGCCATAAAACAGCAGCGCGAGAGCCGACCAGATCGGCCAGCGTTTTACAACCTCACCGTTTTGGGCCAAGAGGCCATCTCTCAGGTTGAGCGCGCCGACACCGACGCCAACGAAGAAGTACCCACCATAGAGCAGGATACGGCTGGTCTGGATCGGAAGCGGATAACCGCCCGGCTCCAGCCAGCTCGAATCACCAAACGCCATCCGCATCGGCAGATAGATCACAACCGAGAAAACCAGAAACGCAGCGAAGGCCGTGACCGGCCGGTTGCGCAGGGAAAACATCAAGCGGCCGAGTGCGGCGATGGGGCCGGGGGCAACCGCCCAGACCAAAGCTGCGATCGCGTCCAGCGCCAGCAGCACCCACAGGAACCAGGCCGGCCCCGACGGCCACGGTCCGATCGTCAGCGTGTGCCACCAGAAATGAAAGAAATTGAAGTCGGTCGTCCCCGGCAGATGATAGCGCAGGAACGTCGGATAATAGGCGATCGGCATCAGCACGAAGATCGACAGCAGGAACGGCACCCCTAACCGCCAGGCGCGCTGGCCGAGGTAGCTCGCCGGGCCATGCCGCACCAGGCTGTCACGGACGAACAGACCGGAAAGGAAGAACATGCAGGCCATGAAGAAACTGTCGTTGAACAGCACGACCAGATCGAAGCCGAGCCAGCGCGCCCGGTCGCCGTCGCCGAAATGCGTGTAGTTGACGACGGAATGGTGCACCAGCACCAACAGCGTGATGAACGTTCGCGCCCGGTCAAACGCCGCGATACGGGTTGGGGCCATCGTGACGTCTTCGCTTTTGTCCGATTTCCGCAGCATTGCTTCCGTTCCAATATTCACCGGGTGGAAATTATCCACCGGGTCGATGGATCAGTTCTCGAACGCGTCGTAGATGATCTTCTTGACCGTCGTTATGACGTGTATTCGCCCCGACGGCGAATCCTGCATCACGACGAAAAACATGTCTTCGGCGCGATCGATCACGATGTAGCAGCCGGTGGCGCCGTCCCATTTGATTTCGCCGAGCGAACCCGGCGGCGGCGGCACCGCGTTGCCGGGGCCGGTGCGGACACCAAAGCCATAGCCAAATCCGAAGCCGTCGCCGGGGTAATAGTAGTAATTGCGCGCCACGCCCGACCCCGGCCCGATATGATCCGTCGTCATCGCAGCATAAGTCGCCGCGCTGAGATAGGTTTTTCCGTCCAGCCTGCCGCCGTCGAGCAGCATCTGGCCATAGCGCGCGAAATCGCCAACGGTCGAGACCATTCCACCGCCGCCGGATTCCCATCGCGTGACGTTGAGCGAGTTGCGTTCGACATGACGGTCCTTGTCGAGCGGCTGGGCGTAGCGCGCTCGTTCCGCTGGATCGGTCAGGAAGAATTTGGTCGCGGTCATGCCGAGCGGGTCGAGCAGATTTTGTTTCTCGAACTGATAGAGCGACTGGCCGGAGGCTACTTCGATCACGCGGCCGAGCACGTCGGCCGAATGCCCGTAATCCCACAGCGTGCGCGGCTGTTCGGCCAGCGGCCGCGTCGCGATCCGTTCGGCGAATCCGGCATTGTCGAAATCGCCGAGATAGATGCCCTGATACGCGACTTTGACCAATCCCTCGCCGTAGAAACCGTAGGTGATGCCGGAGGTATGCAGCAGCAGATCCTCGATGTTGATGGGCCGGCGCGGCGGCACCAGATCGAGCACCGGTCTGCCTGATTCATCCTTCCGCTCGACGCCGACTTTGGTGTCGGCAAAGGACGGGATGTATTTGCTGACGGGATCGTCGAGCGCGATCTTGCCGCGATCCACCAGCAGCATCGCCGCCACGCTGGTGATGGTCTTGGTCACCGAATGAATCGGAAAAATCGTATCCAGCGTCATCGGCACGCCAGCGTTGGCGTCGCGTTTGCCGAACGCCTTCAGATACACCGGCTGACCGTGTCGCTGCACCAGCACGACCGCGCCGGGAATGTGGCCGGCAGCGATCTCGCCATTGAGGAAGCCTTCGATCGGCGCCAGCTTTTCCACCGACAGCGCAGCTCCAGGGCGCGGCCCAAACGCCGCATCGGCCGCCGGCGATGCGCCCGCCGCGAGCACAGCGCCCAACAGCGTCGCATAGCGAAGGCAGGACGCCGACACTGCTGAGTTACACGAAAACATAGCCTGGCCCGACTGCTCCAATCGGGCGACGTTATGGCATAGCAGCGGCCTGATCCAGCGTCGGAAGGTATGGGTGCCGTTCGTTTCAACCTAATCCGTTCATTCTTGAAAGGAATGAACAATGCGCGCCGGGTGGGGATACCCCGATTCAGGAATACGGATTGATCAACTTTTGATGTTCGGCGCTGTGGTGGGCGAGCAGATCGATGAAGATACGGACCTTCGCCGACAGATGATGGCGGTGCGGATAGACCGCGTTCATCGACATTTCGACCGGCCGGTATTCCGGCAACAGGCGGATCAGCCGGCCCGATTCAAGGTCGTCATGGACCAGAAATCCCGCCGCCAGGCTGATGCCGACGCCTTCCAGGGCCGCCAGCCGCAGCGTCTCGCCGCTGTTGGTGAGCAGATTGCCCGAGATCCGGACCACGGCGGAAGCACCCTTGCGGTCGGTAAAATGCCATCCATCCTCAAATGGATAAAGCGCGTGGCGAACGCAATTATGCTGCGTGAGCTCGGACAATTGCTGCGGCCGCGGGTGCTTTTCGAGATAAGAGGGCGAACAGCACAGCACATGTCGCCAGGTCGCCAGGCTGCGCACGATCAGGCTGGAATCCGGCGGCGGCGTCAGGCGGATCGCGATATCGAATCCCTGGTCGACGATGTCGATCATTCGTTCGCCCATGGTCATATCCACCTTGACGTCGGGATAGGCGGCCAGGAATTCGCCGACCACGGGCGAGATAAAGGGAATGATGTGCGTCGCCGTATAGATGCGCAGCGTCCCGCGCGGCGTCGATTGCATGGCGCCGGCGATGTCGTCCGCCTGCTCGAGATCGGCCAGGATCTGCGTGCAGCGGTCGTAATAGGCTTTGCCGATTTCGGTCAGGCTGACCTTGCGTGTGGTGCGATTGAGAAGCCGCGCGCCGAGCCGGTCTTCGAGCGACTGGACGTGATTGCTGACCATGGTGGTCGACATGTTGAGATGCCGGCCGGCCGCTGAAAAGCCGCCGCTGTCCACCACCCGAACGAACGCCGTCAGACTCGTCAGCCGGTCCATGGTTGCCTCCGATTATCCTCTCTTACCGGACAATCCTTCCAGTTTTTCGGGGATTATCACATTGCGCGGGACATTGCATCTATTGGCCAACACGGGGGCGCCCGACTGGGGACGCCATCTCTTTGTCGGAGGATGCCATGGCGGACCTTACCTATGCTGCTGATTTGAATGCGAAAACGGGCCTTCATTCCTATCGGCAGGCGGCCAAGCGCGCGGCCCTGGGGTTGGCGTTGGCGCTCGGTGTCGCCGCCGCCGCGGACTTCGGTTACGGCTATCTGACCACCGGGCGGTACCTGGAATCCACCGACGACGCCTACGTCAAGGCCGACTCCACGATCGTCGCGCCAAAGGTCTCCGGTTATCTCGCGGAGGTGCTGGTGGGCGACAACGAGCCGGTCAAGGCCGGGCAATTGCTGGCGCGGATCGATGATCGCGATTTCAGGACCGCACTGGCGCAGGCCCACGCAGATGTCGCGGGGGCGGAGGCCACCGTGCGCAACCTCGATGCGCAGATCTCGCTTCAACATCCGGTCATCGAACAGGGCAGCGCCGATGTCGCCGCCGCCGAAGCAAGCCTGCAATTCGCGCGGCAGGAACAGGCCCGCTACGACGACCTGATGAAGACCGGCGCCGGCACGGTGCAGCACGCGCAGCAAACCGATTCGGCGCTGCGCGAGAAGATCGCGCAGTTGCAGCATGGCCAATCCGGCCTGATCGCCGCGCAGAAGAAGATCGACGTGCTCACCACCGATCGGGCGAAGTCCGTGGCGCAACTGGATCACGCCCGCGCGGTCGAACAGCAGATGCAGCTGAACCTGTCTTATACCGAAATCACCGCACCGGTCGACGGCACCGTTGGCGCGCGGACCTTGCGGGTCGGCCAATTCGTGCAGGCCGGCACGCAACTGATGGCGGTGGTTCCGCTCGATGCGGTCTATGTGGTGGCCAATTTCAAGGAAACCCAGCTCACCCATGTGCGCAACGGCCAGCCGGTCGAGATCGAGATCGACAGTTTCCACGGCACCAGGCTCAAGGGCCACGTCGACAGCCTGTCTCCGGCCAGCGGCCTCGAATTCGCGCTGCTGCCGCCGGACAACGCGACCGGCAATTTCACCAAGATCGTGCAGCGCGTTCCGGTGAAGATCGTGCTCGACGATCACCGCCTGACCGGCCTGCTGCGTCCGGGAATGTCGGCGGAGCCAACCGTCAACACCAAGGCCACGGTGGTCGCCGAACGCGAAGCGAACCGCCGCCTTGCGCAACTGCTTCCCTCGCCCCCAGCGGGGGAAGGTGGCGAGCATCGATAGATGCGAGCCAAGTGAGGGGGTTGAAGGCCCGGAAGAAGACCCCCTCACCCCTTTCTATCAATCTCGATTGGATAATCCTTCCGCTTTTTTACGGATTATCTGATGCCGCCGCCCAATGCATTCTGCCGCTGTCGCCATGAGGAAACAGCCATGACCACGCTGCCAACCGCCGTCAACGCAGGATCTGCCGATCACAACGGCGACCGCCCCGCCAGCCCCGCGGCGCCTGAAAGGCCGGCCGCGACGCCGCAGGCGGTGTCGCTAAAAACCTGGCTCGCGGTGGTCGGCGCCAACCTCGGCGCCTTCATGGCGATCCTCAACATCCAGATCGTCAACGCCTCGCTGGCCAACGTCCAGGGCGGGATCGGCGCCGGCATCGACGACGGCGGCTGGATTTCGACCTCTTATCTGATCGCCGAGATCATCGTGATTCCCTTGAGCGGCTGGCTCGCGCAGGTGTTCTCGGTCCGGATCTATCTGCTCACCAACGCCGTGCTGTTTCTGGTGTTTTCGGCGGCCTGCGCGCTGGCGCACAATCTGCCGCAGATGATCGTGCTGCGCGCGCTGCAGGGCTTTTTCGGCGGCGTGCTGATCCCGCTGGCCTTTACCCTGATCATCACGCTGCTGCCGAAAGCCAAGCAATCCGTTGGCCTGGCGCTGTTCGCGGTGTCGGCCACCTTCGCGCCCGCGATCGGCCCGACCATCGGCGGCTATCTCACCGAGAACTTCGGCTGGCAATACATCTTCTATGTCAATCTGGCGCCGGGCGCCGTCATGGTCGGCATGCTCTGGTTCTCGCTGGAAGCAAAGCCGATGAAGCTCGCGCTGCTGCGCGAGGGCGACTGGCCCGGCATCGCCACCATGGCGATCGGCCTTGGCGCGCTGCAGACCGTGCTCGAGGAAGGCAACAAGGACGACTGGTTCGGATCGGACTTCATCGTGCGCTTGTCGATCATCGCAGCCATCGCCTTGACGCTGTTCTTCTGGGTCGAACTGACCAGCAAGAAGCCGCTGTTGAACCTGCGGCTGCTGGCCCGCCGCAATTTCGGCTTCGGCACGCTGGCCAACTTCCTGATGGGCACGGCGCTTTACGGCTCGGTGTTCATCCTGCCGCAATATCTCTCGCGCATCCAGGGTTACAATTCCGAGCAGATCGGCATGGTGCTGGCGTGGACCGGCCTGCCGCAACTCGTCCTGATCCCGATGGTGCCGCGGCTGTTGAAGCGCTTCGATGCGCGCTTGATCATTACCATCGGCTTTGCGCTGTTCGCAGCCTCCAACTTCATGAACATCACCATGACAACCGACTACGGCTCGGACCAATTGTTCTGGGCCAACGTGGTTCGCGCGATCGGACAGGCATTGGCATTCGCGCCACTCTCCATGATGGCTACCGCGGGTATCGAGGCGGAGAATGCCGGCTCCGCGTCGGCCCTGTTCAACATGATGCGCAATCTCGGCGGCGCGGTCGGCATCGCGATCCTGCAGACTTTCCTGACCAAGCGCGAGCAATATCATTCCAACGTGCTGACGCCGTCGGTCTCGCTGTTCGAGCAGGCCACGCGCACGCGGCTCGACCAGCTCACGCAATATTTCATCAATCACGGCGTCACCGACCCCGCCGACGCCGCCCACCGTGCATTCGTCGCCATCGGCGGGGTGGTGCAGAAACAGGCCTTCATCCTGGCCTTCAGCGACACCTTTTATCTGATGGGCGCAGCGCTACTGGTCGGGCTCGTGGCCGTCCTGTTCCTCAAGAAGGCCGGCCACTTTAGCGCCGGTGCCGCCCATTAAGGCATCCCCCAAACGACAACCGAAGGAGAATGACCATGAAACCCCGGATGAACTTCTATCAGGCCGCGCCCGATACCATCAAAGCCCTCAGCGCGCTCGAAGCCCAGGTGCAGGCGAGCGGTCTTGAGCAATCCCTGATCGAACTGGTGAAGACCCGCGCGTCACAAATCAACGGTTGTGCCTTTTGCATCAGCATGCACACCCAGGACGCGCGTAAACACGGCGAAACCGAAGCGCGGCTGTATCTGCTGAACGCCTGGCGCGAATCGCCCGGCTATTCCGACCGCGAGCGCGCCGCCTTGGCCTGGACTGAAGCGGTGACGCTGATTTCGGAAACCCACGCGCCTGACGACGTTTACGAAGCGGTCCGCGCGCAATTCTCCGACGCCGAGACGGTCAACCTGACCATGCTGATCGCAACCATCAATGCGTGGAACAGGCTGGCGATCAGTTTTCGCGCGGTGCCGCAGATCAAGGCCGACGTTAAGGCCAACGCGGCGTAG
>Ga0302310_10003191_pt1 | contig 12880 bp, 11 predicted proteins | sample III_Palsa_N1_2_FD_200451 | JGI IMG/M metagenome (GOLD analysis project Ga0302310, IMG submission 200451) | Peat permafrost microbial communities from Stordalen Mire near Abisko, Sweden - III_Palsa_N1_2 | ecosystem: Environmental > Terrestrial > Soil > Palsa > Peat permafrost | place: Sweden... | reverse complement strand
TTAATTCCCTACAACTTTTCTAAATTTTACTCTCCCGGATCATGTCCGAAATTCGTCCCCAGGCCTGTTCGACCGCGGGTTCCATTTCCGCTCGGATTGCCGCACCTCCCCAATCGAGGATAGCCTGCCGGTAATTCGCTCGCGATACGATCAATCCCCACCAATGGGTAAGCCCCGGATATTGGGCCACAATTGGCCCGTATCCCAGCGCGATCAGTCGTTCGATATATGGCGTAAGCGCCAAATCCGCGAGGGTATAATCCCCACCCATCAGATACGCGTGGTTTCCCAGGCTACGTTCCATATCGGCGAACAGGCGGACAAAGCGTTCCACCGCGAACCCGACCAACGGCGAGTCGAGCCCTTTCTCGACCAATTCCCGTCGCCGCCAGCGTTTTTCGGCACCAACAATGCCATCGTATGTTGCCTCCAGCCGCTCCTTCGCCATCGCCAGGAACGAGTGCCGGAACACGATCGCAAACGAGAGTGCATTGATCGCGGTGTGAATATCGATGTCGACTTGCGACAACCAAACCCGCATGCGGGCGCGGTCGATCGGGTCGGCGGGGATCAGGCGGACCGCGGGGAAGCTCTCCTCCAGCCACTGCAGGATGACGTTGGATTCCACCAAAGGTGCTGCTCCGACCAGCAAGGTCGGCACCACTCCTTGCGGGTTCAGTTCACGGCGGTACATCGCCATGAAGGTCGGGTTGTTAAAATCCACTTCGACGCCGCGCCACTCCAGCCGCTTTTCCGCCAGCGCCAGCCGCACCTTCTGGGCGCAGACCGCGCCCCGGTGGTGGTAGAGGGTGAGCATCATTTCCGCCTCCTCCACGTCACTGGTCGAGCGGGAAATATGGGAATCCGTCATTCAATCTTCCAGGCCGGCGAGCGCCGCATTTAGCCCATCGAGCGCGCCGATCGGCCGCGCGCCGTAATGTTCGATCACCCGCGCCGCCGCCCGCGCCCCCAAAAGCGCGGCCACGGCCAAATTCTTTCCTTGGGTGAGTGCCGCAAGGAATCCGGCCGCATAGGCGTCTCCGGCGCCGGTGGTATCGACCACCTGGGCAGGTTCCGCGGCGACCTCGACTGCGACCGGCCCCGCCAGCACCATGCTTCCCGCCGCCCCGCGCGTAATCACCGCGATAGCAACTTCCGCCCTTGCCGCCGCCGCGGCGGCGAATACGTCATCGGTCTCATAAAGGCTGCAAATCTCGGCTTCGTTGGCGAACAGGATATCGGTCTGGTCGCGCACCAGTTCGCGGAATGCCGCACGATGGCGCCCCACGCAAAACGGATCCGACAGCGACAGCGCCACTCGCCGTCCCGCCTGGCGCGCCAGCCGGGCCGCATAGCGAAATGCTTCCTGGGCCGGTTCGGGATCGAACAAGTAGCCTTCGAGATAGGTGATCGCCGCGTCAGCCACCAGCGCAGGGTCGACGTCGTCCGCCGAAAATGCCACGCAAGCGCCCAAGTAAGTGCTCATCGTGCGCTGGGCGTCTGGGGTAACCATGATCAGACAGCGCGCCGTGGGAACCTCGGAACCCCCGAGCGGCGTGGTCGGGAAATGGACCCCCGCGGCCTCGATATCGTGCCGGAACACACGGCCGAGCACATCGTCGGCGACCTTGCCCAGGAATGCCACGCGCGCTCCCAAGGTGGCCGCAACGGCGCAACTGTTGCCCACTGAACCGCCGCTGCTTTCGATCCCGGGGGCCATTGCGTCATAAAGCGAAACCGCCTGTGCCGCATCGATCAGCGTCATCCCGCCCTTGCGCAGGCCCAGCCGCGCGATATCGGAGTCGTGCGCGGTTGCAACCACGTCGACAATGGCATTGCCGATGCCAAGCAAATCAAACCGAGTCGCAGTCATGTCAAACCCACGCCAATGAGCGGTGGCGGTAGCAAATCCTACCCACGCGCGCAACCGGCAAGCTTAGTTCCGGGTCAGCAATCGTCGCCGCGATGCACCCTACGCGACGGTTAGTTGTCGCGTGCCAGCGACCATGTTACCCCCCTCGCCACAAACGCGACATCGGCCTAACCTGCGCGCGAAGGGAGAAGACATGTTCAACCGGCGAAAACCCGAAATTCCCGAAGCCCAAGTCGCCAAATTCAAGCCCGACCCGCTTCCGGCGCAGCCGCTATTCGCGCCCGCCGAGGTTACCATTCCGCTCCGTGCACCATCGCCTGAACCTGCGCCACCCGTGCCTGCTTCGGCTGCCCCGGGGTTGCCCGGACCCCAGCAGGCACGCATTTCCACGCCCCCCAAGGAGGCTCTGCCCATGACGACACGTCCGCATTTCCCGACCCCTCCGAGCGGCTCCAGCTCCAACCCCCCGCCCCAGCAAAGCGTCCGCACCAGCTTGCGGCCCGACACCGCCGAGCGCCGCGTGCTGGTGATCGGCAAGGGCATTTCCATCTCGGGCACCATTTCGGACGCCGAGCGGGTGGTAGTCGAGGGCACCCTCGAGTCGCAATTGATCCGTGCAGCGGAGTTTTCAGTGTCGCCCGGCGGCTTTTTCCGGGGCGAGGCGGAGGTGGACGAAGCCGAGGTGGCCGGCACGGTCGAAGGCACCGTCACGGCCCGCTCCAGCCTTCAAGTGCGCTCTCCTGGTAAGCTGCTTGGCGTTGCGCGCTGCCGCCGGCTGCAAGTCGAAGACGGCGGCCAGATTTCCGGAAAGGTCGAGATGTTGACCGACGCCCCGGCCGAGGTCCCCCCCGCGGCGATCGAAGCGCCCGCCGCCGCACCCGCGGCTGCCACCTCCACCGAGGCGTGGCCGAGCGCGATGCCGATCAAGCCCGACCTGATCGGGTGATCCGGCGCTTTGCCGGGGGAGGACCCGCTTGGGGCGATATTCCCCGGATTTCATAAGCTTACTGCCCCTTTGGTCCGGGCTTACCACCATGGCCACGCCGGTGTTGCGCTGGGCATTAGTCCGGCGCGCCCGGCGCGGCAAAGAGGTAGCAGCGCGCTTGCCCGAACGCCGAGGTCATGGCAGCAAGCGGCGGCCGCCGGGCAAGCTGCTATGGCTGCACGCGGCGAGCGTAGGCGAGACGATCTCGTTATTCCCTGTGCTCCGCGCGTTGCCCGCCGAAATTACCGTGCTCTTCACCACCGGCACCGTCACGTCGGCCACTCTGATCGCGGAGCGTTTGCCCGCCTTGGAGCTCGAAGGCCGGGTGATCCATCAGTTCGCACCGCTCGATGTACCGATCTGGGTGCGACGTTTTCTCGATTATTGGCGACCCGATGCGGTAGCTTTCGTGGAAAGCGAGATCTGGCCCAACATGATCGCCCAATGTTCCCGCCGCGGCCTGCCGTTGATGCTACTGAACGGCCGGATGTCCGAACGGAGCCTGCGCGGTTGGCGGCGAGTGCCTCGCTTTGCCCGCAGTTTGGTCGGGGCATTCGACCGGATCTGGGCGCAATCCGAAGCCGACGCCGCGCGTTTCAAACAATTGGGCGGCCGGTGCGTCGAATCCCCCGGCAACCTCAAGTTCAGCGCCGACCCCCTGCCCGCCGATCCTGCCGTCCTGGCCACGCTGCAGGCGGCCCTCGCAAACCGCCCGGTATGGCTCGCCGCCAGCACTCACAAGGGCGAGGAGGAACTGATCGGCCGGGTGCATCACCGCGTAGCTCCTGATTTTCCCGGCCTGCTTACGATCATCGTGCCGCGCCATCCCGGCCGTGGCGCCGAGATCGCCCAGATGCTGGGTGCAACTCCGCTTGTTGTAACCAGGCGCGCATTGGGGGAGCCACCACCCGCTCAAGGAATTTGGATCGCCGACACCTTGGGCGAGCTTGGACTGTTCTATCGGCTGGCGCGCCCGGTATTCGTTGGCAACAGCCTCATAGGCAAGAGCTTGGGTGCCGGCGGTGGGCAAAACCCGCTGGAGCCGGCACGCCTCGGCTGCGCCATCGCGACTGGCCCCGCCACCGGGAATTTCAACGAAGCGGTAGCGCTGCTCCTAAAATCGGGCGGTCTTACCGTAGTGGCGGATGAAACCGGGCTCGCGGCATGGGTCGTCAGGATGCTGCGCGATCCGGCGCACGCCGCTGCGATGGGCGAGGGCGCGCTTACCGCCTTAGGTCGGGAACAGGAGCTGCCGCGGCAGCTTGCACTCTGCCTGGCGGCGAGCTGCTGATGCGCGCACCCGCATTCTGGGACCAGGACGGCATCCTCCCGCGTCTACTCTCCCCGCTCGGCGCGATCTACGGTGCCGCCACCGCGCACCGGCTTACGAGGCCTGGAACCCGCGTCGGCGCCCGGGTGATTTGCTGCGGCAATGCCAGCGCCGGGGGCACCGGCAAGACCATCCTGGCGCTCGCGATCGGTGATCTCCTCCTGTCGCAGGGGCACCGCCCTGCCTTTATCACGCGAGGTTACGGCGGCAAGCTCGCCGGCCCTCTGCAGGTGGATCCCGCGCGCCACAGTGCCGCCGATGTAGGCGATGAACCTCTGCTGCTGGCCGCCCACGCCCCGACCTTTGTCGCCCGTGACCGCGCGCAAGCGGCCGCCCTGGCGGACCATGCCACCGACCTCATCCTCGATGACGGATTCCAGAACCCGGACCTGGTGAAGGACGTGAGCTTCCTGATGATCGACGGCGGCGCCGGCTTCGGCAACGGGCGCCTGATCCCCGCCGGACCTCTGCGCGAGCCAGCCGCCGCCGCCGCCGGCCGCGCCAGCGCCGTGGTCCTGATCGGTCCGGACCGAACCGGTGCGCTCGCAAGCCTTCCTCCCAAGCTCCCAGTGCTGCGCGCTCAGCTGGTGCCGCGCGGCCCCGACCTTGCCGGTAGGCGCGTACTTGGTTTCGCCGGCATCGGACGCCCCGAAAAATTCCGTGCGAGCCTCATTGAAGCCGGTGCCGACGTCGCCGATTTCATCGCGTTTCCTGATCATCACCCCTACCGCGCGTCGGAACTCGCGGACCTCCGCGCGCGCGCGGAACAATTCCACGCCCGACTCGTCACCACCGGAAAAGACCTCGTTCGCCTTGCGCCGAACGATCGCGGCGACATCGTCGCGGCTGGAGTGGAACTCCGCTTTGATCCAGCCGAGGCACTTGCACATTTTCTTTGCTGCAACGCAACGTAATTGAACGTTCGGACTTTCTTATTATTTTTGCCCTAGGCATCTCTCCCCGGAGATGTTAAGTCGCGGCGCGCGAACGTAGTCCCATCGTGCCTGGAACTGTCTGCCCGGAAATAGCTCAAGCAAATCGCGCCCGCAAAACGGCGGTCAAGCCGTGCAATAACATCAGGTTTAATGGATAATGGCGATACGCATTCTTGATATCCGCGAAGCAACCATCCCGATTGCGTCCTCCATTCGCAACGCCAGCATCGATTTCAAGCAGATGACGATCGGGGTGGTCGCGATTGTGACCGACGCGGTGCGCAACGGCAAACGAGTTATCGGCTACGGGTACCATTCCAACGGACGCTACAGTCAATCAGGCGCGATCCACGATCGTTTCGCACCTAGAATTCTGGCGGCCGACCCGGACGATCTGCTCGATGACAACCACGATAATTTCTGTCCCGACCGGATCTGGGCGATCATGATGGCCAACGAAAAGCCCGGCGGCCATGGCGAACGTTCTGCCGCAGTCGGCACGCTCGACATGGCGGTGTGGGACGCCGTGGCGAAAATCGAGCAATTGCCACTCTACGCGTTGCTCGCAGCTCGCCGCGGCGCCGAACCCGACCCGCGAGTGTTTCTGTACGCCACCAGCGGCTATTACTATCCCGGCCAGGACCTGCGTGCGCTTCGAGCGGAAATGCGTGGTCACGTCGATCACGGCTTTACCGCGGTGAAAATGAAAATCGGCGGGGCGACTTTGGCCGACGATCGCAGACGGATCGAAGCGGTGCTCGCCGAAATTGGTCCTCACGCCAGGCTTGCGGTCGATGCTAACGGCAGCCTTGATTTGCGAACGGCGGTCACCTACGCCCAAATGCTGGGCGACTACGATCTGCTGTTCTTCGAGGAACCGGGCGACCCGCTCGATTACGCGCTCCAGTCTGCCGTGGCGGGGATTTATCCTCGCCCGATGGCAACGGGCGAAAATCTGTTCAGCCTGCAAGACGCCCGCAACCTGGTGCGCTACGCCGGCCTCCGCCGCGACCGCGACTTTCTGCAGTTCGATCCAACGCTCTCATACGGCATCACGGAATATCTCCGCATTCTGGCCATGGCCACCGAGCAAGGTTGGACACCAGCACGCATGCTGCCCCACGGCGGTCACCTGATGGCGATGAACATGGCAGCCGGCCTCGGCCTCGCCGGCACCGAGTTCTATCCCGGTCTGTTCGAGCCATGGGGAAATCTACCCGACCACTGCCACGTCGGCGACGGCTACCTCACGCTGCCGGAAACACCCGGTACAGGCTTTGAAGCCAACAACGAACTATTCGCACGCCTTAGATCGGCGACCGAGTAGCCCAAAGAAAAGGGCGCCTACTCGGCGCCCTTTGGTTTACGCAGCTGACTCGATCGATGGTTCCGCCGCTGGTTCCGGCTCAGGCGGAGTAACGACCTTCGGCTTACGGCCACGCTTCTTCGGTAGCGGCGCCGCGGCTGTTTCCGCCACAGGTTCCGCTACGGTCGGCGTTTCCACGGGTTCGAGTTTCGCGCGGGGCTTGCGGCCAGGCGTTTTCTTCACCGCCTTCACCGGCTTTTTGGCGACCGCCTTGGTGGCTTTGGGCGCCTTCGCCAGCTTCTTGGTGGCAACTGCTTTGGTCGCGGTCTTGCGCGTCGCGGTTTTTGGCGCGGCTTTTTTGCCGGTCACTTTTTTCGCGGCCGCTTTCGCCGCTACCGGCTTCTTCGCGATGGTTTTCTTCGCCGCAACCTTCTTCGCGGCAACAGGCTTCTTCGCCACGACCTTCTTGGCAACCGGTTTCTTGACGGCGGTCTTCTTGGCGGCAGCGGGTTTCTTCGCCGTCACTTTCTTGGCAGCCACTTTCTTTGCGGCAACCGGCTTCTTGGCGGCGGTCTTCTTGGCGGCAGCGGGTTTCTTCGCCGCCACCTTTTTTGCTGACGCGGTCGTTTTGGCTGCGACCTTCTTTGCCACCGGCTTTTTGGCCACAGCCTTTTTAGCTGCGGTTTTCTTCACTGGAGCAGCGGCGGCTGCGGCATCCTTGCGCGGACGCCCGACTTTGCGCTTCACCGGCACCGCTTGCGCTGCGGCCTTTTTCTTCGCCGGCGCTTTCGCAGTGGACGCCTTCACAGCGGGCGCTTTGATGGCGGACTTGGCAACACGCGTCTTGCGCGTTGCGGCGGGACGCCCGGTACCGCCACGGCGCGTTGTGGCGCGAGCGGTGGCAGCGGCTTTCGCGCGCGGCTTTTTGGGTTTGCTATCGTCAGTCATTAGAACAGGGCTCCTTGGTTGGCCTAATCACGTGGAATTTTCGTCATCAGTGCAACATCTCGTTCGCGCCGTTGCGGCTCACGTTCCGGCACGATACCGAAGGGTCCAGTGCTGTCCACTACTCAACACTGCCATCACCCAGCACCGTCATCACAATGCGCTGCTTTCGATCACCGAACGAGGAAACCAGCTCGCGACGTATGTTGACCAACGAGAGAGACTGACTAATGGCAGAATCCAACGGCACTCAACGTCTGACGAGAGCGAATTATTCAGCAAGCGAATCGGCAGCGGAAGTCTAGAATCGCTATTGTGCCTTGTGCGCGATAAAGTCAATCAAAAGACAACAGGACAGACGAATTTTTGCGCTTTTTTTGCATTTTTTGTCTGATCGACGTTTCGTCGGTCGCAATCGTGCTTTGGCGGCGTGCCGATTCCGCTCCGGTGAGGTTCTTTGCCGCAGCACTTGCGGCGCTGAAAACACGCGTCAACACCAAGTGGGCACATTGTCTAACTCCAGCGCGGAACAACCGCATTATCATCTTGGGTGCTTGCGAGCCCGGTTACGCCAGCTCCGGCACGTCAGCTAAGCGGCTTAACTCAGCCCCGCGGCCAGACGCAAACGAAGTGCTGCGACAACCTCTCGGACCGGAGAACTCCAGTCGCGGTCGTGGCTTTGACGAAACAGCCGCATGCTGTCGTACCAAGGCGTGTCGGCGCGACATGCGAGCCAGCGCCAATCAGGTGTGAACGGCAGCATGGTCCATACGCATCTTCCCATCGCGCCCGCGAGATGCCCGACAGCGGTATCGACAGTGATCACGAGATCGAGATTGGCGATGCACGCGGCGGTCTCGGCAAAGTCCCCAAGGTGTGGCGCGGCATTGAATATCCGCCCCTTCCATTCGAGCGGCACGGGCCGCCCCGCTTGCACGCTAATCAGGGAAATGCCAGATATATCCAGTAACTCTTCCAGATCTGCGGGTGGGATGGAGCGCCTGCGATCGTTCGAGTGCAGTGGGTTCCCGCCCCATACCAACCCCACCTTCACGCCGTCCGGCAGCAACCCGCGCCAACGTAGAACGCGCACCGGGTCGGCCGATATATAGCCCGCTGCGCCCGGAATATTCTCCGGCAGCGTTCGGAACAGGCCCGGCAACGACATTTGATCGACCCATAAATCAGCGTCAGGCAGGGGGTCGGTGCGATCGAGCACCACGCTCAATTGCGGAAAATTCACGAATAGGGGGACGAGCGGACGCGCGCAGGACAGGATCAATTCGGCACCGCGCTCTGCCAGCATGGGAATATAACGTGCCAACTGGATCGCATCGCCCAAGCCTTGTTCGGCGCAGATGGTTAGGGTCCGGCCCGCGAGCTCGCCGCCCTTCCATTCTTCTCCGCGCGGGATGTGAAAATGTGCTGCGTATAATTCGGGACATTTACGCCACTCATATTGCCGCCAGCCTTCGCTCCAGTCTCCGGCGAGCAGCGAAGCAATGCCCAGATTCCAATGCGCGTAGGCGTGCTGCGGCGATAGTTCCAGCGCGCGCCGGCACGCCAGTATCGCCTGATCGAGCCGGCCGAGGCGCGTATAAATATAACCAAGACTGGCGTAAGCCTCGACCAGACCTGGATCGATCGCGAGTGCCAGGCGGCAATATTCCTCCGCCTCGAGGGTGCGATCGAGATCGGCCAGCGCGTTGCCCAAATTCAGATGCGCCGCCGCGTGGTTCGGCTTCAGCGCGATGGCGCAATATTGCGCGTCCAGCGCCTCTGCTGATCGGCCTTCCATATTAAGTGCAGTGCCACGCAAAAAATGTGCTTCGGCGAGATCGGGTTCGTACTCGATGGTGCGATCCAGCAATACCAGCGCCGTGGCGGCGGCGCGATCATGCAGCGCACCCGCAGCCAGCGCGAGCAGCAGACGCGGGTGTTCGGGGTGATGAGCCAGCGCATCGAGTGCCACATCCCGCATCGCCGCAGGTTCGTTTCGATGGCGCAGTAAGGAAATCAGATTGAGCGCCGCACCCAGATGAGCCGGCGCCCGCGCGAGTAAGGTGCGGTATTGATCCGCGGCTTTGTCGTAGCGCCCGGCGGCTACACAACCATTGGCAAAGGCGAAACTGGTTTCGTCATGCTCCGGCACCAATTCCGCTGCACGTTCAAGATGATGAAGCCCTGCGTCCAGCTCGCCCGCGGCAATTTGCAATTGGCCCAACAGCCCCAAAATTCGCGGGTGATCGGGAGACTCCGCTAACGCGGCGCCATAACAGGTGATCGCCTCGGCCGTCCGCTCGGCGCGGTGATGCTCCAGGCCCGCCGCCAAATTTCCGCCGATCAAAGTTAAGAAAGGCATTTTGCCGCGATCCAACATCGTTGTCCGTGATTTGATACGAAGATCCCGAGACTTGCTCGCGGATGGTCAATTTCTGGTGAACTTTCGGAAGCGCGTACCAAGGCGCGCCGTCCACGCGAACATTCCGCGTGCGGGCCTTGCGGCCGGCTGGCCTAGATGTCACTGCTGCCTAGGCCGAAACGCAATGAAGTTCCTCTATGTTCGCGGCGCGAACCTGTCTATGTTGCGGTGCAATGAATATCGATCAGCACAGGAAAGCAATTTCACCGGACGACTTCGATCGGACCTTGGGGCGTCTGATTTGGCGGCCAAGGCCGGTGATGCCGGATTTATGGCCGGCGATACGCCGCGGCATCGCAGGTCGCTGTCCGGTATGCGGCTGCGGTCCTTTGTTCACGGGCTATCTCCGCGTAACGCCATTCTGCCGGCACTGCTACACTTCGCTCGGCACCGTGCCGGCCGATGATGCACCGCCCTATTTTACGATCCTGCTGGTCGGCCACATCATTGTGCCTCTCTTGGTGCTGATGGAAATGGTCGTGAAACCGCCGATGTGGCTGGAAGCCGCGATTTTTCTGCCATTCACCGCGGCGCTCTCGCTTGCGCTGCTGCGCCCGATCAAGGGCGCCACGCTGGCTTTCCTGCTCCACCATGACTACGAGACCGACATCGCGCCGCAAAAGGATGGGCCCCAATGGGACGGGCCCAAATGATATCAGCGCCCCCATGTCTTGACCGCTTGCCACGAGCCAAAACTTCGGGCGGCTGCTATGACTGAGCCTGCCGATCCAACCGACCGGCTGGCGCGGGTAACGCTTGACGGCATGTCGCTCACGCGCCTATCGCCCGAGCTGGAAGCCGACCGCGCCCAGGCCGTGGCCGATCTCACCCACGAGAGCAACTTCGCGCCCCCAGGGTTCAAAGGCCCGTTTGTCTTGCATCTGGCGATCGTCGAAGGCCGTCTGGTCTTCGACATCAGGAATGAGAAGGACGAAAAACTGATCGCCCACGCTCTGGCCCTGGGTCCTTTCCGGGGCCTGATCAAGGACTACCAGATGCTGGTGGACAGCCACATCAGCTCCGTCCACGAAGGCCGCGAGGACCGCATCCAGGCGATCGACATGGGACGCCGCGGCTTGCACAACGAAGGCGCTGAGATGATGACCGCGCGGCTGGCCGAAAAAATAAATATCGACTTTCCGACCGCTCGCCGTCTTTTCACACTGGTATGTGTGCTGCATCAGCGCATTTGAAGTAAAGTTCGTCCAGGGAGAGCCCCCGCCTCGCCTTCCCTGAAGCGAATGCCCCCACTCCAGGAGCAGTGCATGAAGGTCGACGGCGTTTCCTATCGTAGTGTTTGGGTAGATCCGTCCGATGGTTGGTCGGTACGGATCTTCGACCAAACCAAGCTGCCCTGGGCGCTAGAGATCCTGCGCCTGACGGAACCCGCCCAGGTGGCCCATGCCATCCGCTCGATGCAAGTGCGGGGTGCCCCCCTGATCGGGGCCGTGGCGGCCTACGGTTTGGGTCTCGCGGTCAGGCGTGACGCCTCCGACGATGCGATGGAGCGTGACGCCGCCACTCTCGCCGCCGCCCGTCCCACCGCGATCAATCTGCGCTGGGCGATCGATCGCCTATTAGCCAAGCTGCGGCCGCTCGCCCCGGCCGATCGCCCGCGCGCGGCATATGACGAGGCACAATCGATCTGCGACGAAGATGCTGCACAGAACGAGGCTATCGGCGACTACGGCGCGGGCCTCATCCATACACTTGTTAAGACAAGGCACTGTTTCGCTGGGAAGAGCGGCGAGGTGATCAATATTCTCACTCATTGCAATGCCGGCTGGCTTGCTACCGTCGACTGGGGCACCGCGCTCGCGCCGATCTACAAGGCTCATGATATCGGCCTCAATCTCCACGTGTGGGTCGACGAGACCAGGCCGCGCAACCAGGGTGCCTCGCTCACAGCCTGGGAGTTAGGCAAGCACGGTGTACCGCACACCGTGATCGCCGACAACGCCGGCGGCCACCTGATGCAGCACGGCCAAGTTGACTTGGTGCTGGTCGGCACCGACCGCGTTACACGTCGGGGCGATGTCGCCAACAAGATCGGCACCTACCTCAAGGCGCTTGCCGCCGGCGACAACGGTGTGCCGTTCTATGTCGGTTTGCCCAGCAGTACAATCGACTGGACCGTGAGCGACGGCCTGCGCGAAATCCCGATCGAGGAGCGCGCCGCCACCGAGCTTACCACCATCACCGGCCGAGCCATGGATGGTTCGATCGCGACCGTACGTATTACCCCAGGCGGCTCCCCCGCGGCCAACCCGGCCTTCGACGTCACGCCCTCTCGTCTGGTGACGGGGCTGATCACCGAGCGTGGGATTTGCGCCGCGACTGAAACCGGGTTGTTGGCGTTGTTCCCGGAACGTGCTTGATCTTTGCGTGCTTACTTCAGAAAAACAAGAAGGCATCATCTTTTTTGAAAAAAAGAAGCAAAAAACTCCTGTTAATAAGGGAGTTCCTGCTCGACCAACTTGCTCCAGAACGCCGACCCGATCGGCAACGCCGCATCATTAAAATCATACGTCGGCTGATGCAGCGACGCCGTATGCGTCGCATCACGCTGACCGATGCGCACGAAGCACGCCGGCACATGCTCGCCGTAATACGCGAAATCCTCGGCCCCCAGGCTGGCAGCGCTTTCCTGATGAACTGCGTCCGACCCCAGTAGCGCGATCGCCGCCCTTGCCGCCCGCGCCGTGGGACCCACAGCGTTGATCACCGGCGGGTAGCCCCGATCAATCGTAACCTCCGCTCGCGCGCCGTGGGCGGCGGCGATACCGGAAGCCAGCCGAACCAGTGCCGCCTGAGCCTGCGAACGCGACGCCGGATCAAGACAGCGCAGCGTGCCCGCCAGTTCCACCTGATCGGGGATCACATTGGTAGCGCTGCCGCCTGCAAATCGTGTAATCGAGAGCACCGTAGGCCGCTGCGCGTCGATCTGCCTGGACACAATGCTTTGTGCCGCCACCACGATCTCGGCGCCAACCAGAATCGGATCCACCCCCAGGTGCGGGCGCGCCGCGTGGCCCCCCTTGCCATAAACCCGGATACAAAGATCGTCTTGCGCCGCGCTGATCG
>Ga0302310_10003190_pt1 | contig 12884 bp, 2 predicted proteins | sample III_Palsa_N1_2_FD_200451 | JGI IMG/M metagenome (GOLD analysis project Ga0302310, IMG submission 200451) | Peat permafrost microbial communities from Stordalen Mire near Abisko, Sweden - III_Palsa_N1_2 | ecosystem: Environmental > Terrestrial > Soil > Palsa > Peat permafrost | place: Sweden... | reverse complement strand
CGTCTGCATCGACCTTTTGCGGCGATACGTGCATCCAGCGGACGTAGTTGCCGTGGCAGGCGCGGATCATCTGCGCGGTGTAGTCGTGCATCCAGTCTGGATAGGCCTGCCCCAAGCCAGCCCACTCATCGCTCGAGCGCTGAGCGAAGCCCTTCAGGTAGACGAATTTTCCATTGAGGTGAACGCCACCTTTGCCTGCGCCGCCCGGGAACTCCGCCTTGCGGAAGCCTGTTGTCTCACGCGACACGTCCACTACTTTGCCGTCCACCTTCAGCACAGTGTAGACGTCGTACAGATATGGGTCTTCCACGCTCCAGAAACGCGCATTTTTCAGGCCGCCGGTTGCGGTCATGATGTCCTTCTCGCCGTTCACCATATCGACGGCATCGGCGTCGAACTGTGCGGCCACATGGCCGGTGCGGTCGACGATTACGACTGAGAGGGCGACCGTTGCGCGGTCATCCGAGGCGTTCTTCACCTGTGCTTCTACCGTCACATCCGTGGACTTCGCGGCGAGGTTGAAGTTGTCCGCGTGGATGTATACGCCCTCGGTCTCAAGACCGTAGTAGAGGGGCAGCGTCTGGTAGATCTTTCCGGTGGCATGAAGCCATACGTGCCGGTTGATGCCGCCGAAGTCGGGGTTGAAGTCGTTTGCGTTCCACTCGAAGGTGATGTTCGTTGCACGCTCCTGGTAGCTGGTGCGGTTGTCCACCTTTACCGCCAGCACGTTCTCCTGCTCGCCGAAGTGGACGCTGCTGGTGACGTCCAGCCCGTACGCCGTTACACCGTTCTCATAGAGTCCGACCGGTTTGCCGTTCAGGAAGATGTCTCCGGCCTGGCGCATGCCTTCGAACTCCAGAAAGATTTTGCTGCCGGCCATCTCCGGCGACAACTTGAAGTGCTTGCGATACCAGCCGATACCCTTGAACGTTCCGCGGTCGCCGCCACCGTGGGAGATAATCGTGCGGAAGGAGTCCACGTCGTTCCATGTATGCGGCGTGCTTACCTCCGCCCACTGTGCGTCATCGAACGCTGGAGCTTCGGCGCCGGATACGTCGTCACGCAGAAACCGCCAGCCGATGTTGAAGTTCAACCTTTGCCGCGGTGAAGCCGGTGGCACATAACTGTCGCTGGACTCTCCGGCGGCTAACACTGCCTGCATGGGCCCAAAACCGGACCTCAATCCCGCCGCGGCAACGGCTGCGGCGCCCAGAAACTTCCGGCGTGACAACGTACTCATGGTCATTCCCCTCTCCCATCACAACTTCTCAGCTATTCTCCTCTCCGCAGAGTAACAAATCCATTGGAGAAAATATTTCACTAGGAAACTATCAGAAATGTATGATGGTCTGCACCTGCGACGCCAATCATTTTGTTACAGGGCGCCGCAAACAACACGTCACACCGATGGAGACGGCCTTGGCTCAATCGCTGCACCCAGCAATACCCTCTAACAGCCGCCGCACGCTTGACCTGAGAATCGCCGCGTTCTGCCTGTTGGCTATCTTCGCCGCGCAGGTTTCCCGGTCGATGGCGCAGGCGAAATCGGCATTGACTGCACGGCAGGTGGTCAACTTCAACGACTCCTGGCGCTTTCTCCAGTCCGATGCCAGCGATGCCCAGCAGCCTGCCTTCGACGACAGCAAGTGGCGTTCCCTTAGCGTGCCGCACGATTGGGCCATCGCCGGTCCCATTGCGCAGTCGAATCCCTCCGGCCAGGGCGGAGGCTTTTTCCCCGAAGGCGTCGGTTGGTATCGCAAGGACTTCGCGCTCGGCTCAGCGGACGCGCACAAACATATCTATGTCGTCTTCGACGGGGTCATGGCGAACAGCGATGTCTGGATTAATGGCTTCCACCTCGGCAAGCGACCGTATGGAGCCGTGAGTTTCTACTACGAACTCACGGGCCACCTGAACTTCGGCACCGGGGCGCAAAACGTTCTCGCCGTGCGCTGCGATAACTCCCAGCAGCCCGCCTCGCGTTGGTACCAGGGTGCGGGCATCTACCGGCCGGTGCGCCTTGTCATTCTCAACGACATCCACTTGGAGCCTTGGTCGACCTTTGTCACCACGCCTGTAGCCACCAAAGACTCCGCCACAATCAGCGTCCGGAGCACGGTTGTTAACGAATCCGATGCTCCTGCCCAGGTTGCGCTTGGCCTACAGCTTCAGCTACCTGACGGCAACAGTCTGCTTACAACCAAACCCATCGCCTCAAAACCCACCACGGTTGCCCCGCACTCTACCGTAGACATCACCGTGGCCTTTGCGCTGCCCCATCCCGAGCTATGGGACATCGACCACCCTGCGCTGCACACACTTCACGTAAGCCTGCATTCCACTCCGGGAGCCACAGCGGATGATGAGGCCATCGCGTTCGGCATCCGCGAGTTCCACTTCGACGCCGACACGGGCTTCTGGCTCAACGGGCGCAACTTCAAGATCAAGGGAGCTGCTCTGCACATCGACGGCGGTGCGTTTGGCATTGCCGTCCCCATGGCCGTTTATGAACGACGCCTGCTTGCGCTGCGAGCCCTCGGCGTCAACGCGATCCGCACCGCGCATAACCCGCCGTCACCTGAGTTTCTCGATCTCTGCGACCGGCTCGGCTTCCTCGTGATGGATGAGATGTTCGACTGCTGGACTGTCGGCAAGAACCCCTATGACTATCATCTCTACTTCCAGCAGTGGGCCATGCGCGACACTCGTGATTCTGTACGGCGAGACCGCAATCACCCCAGCATTATTCTGTGGAGCGCGGGCAATGAGATTCATGACACGCCTAATGCCGAGCTTGCGAAAAAGATCCTCTCCGCGCTGGTTACGGACTTTCACGAGAACGACCCTACGCGCCCGGTGACGCAGGCGCTCTTTCGTCCCAACGTCAGCCACGACTATGATGACGGTCTCGCCGACCTTCTCGACGTCGTTGGCCAGAACTATCGCGAGAATGAACTGCTCGCGGCTCACACGCAGAAGCCCTCGCGCAAGATCCTTGGCACGGAGAACACCCACGACCGCAATCAGTGGCTCGCCATGCGCGACCACCCGGCTTACTCCGGCCAGTTTGTCTGGACGGGCGTAGATTATCTCGGCGAGGCCGGCGAGGGTGGCGGCTGGCCGCTCTTCACCAACGGGGACGGCCTGCTGGATCGCACCGCCGCGCCGCGCGCCCGTGCGTTTGAGCGCGAAAGCTGGTGGGCAACTACTCCCAATATCCACATCGTCCGGCGCATCGCACCCAACGACAAGACCGCTGTCGATCCCGGCTATGAAAATCTTCCTAAGGCCCATCAATCGCTCTACCTCGACTGGAGCCCCACCGACAGAGCCCCGCATACCGAGACTGTCGAGGTCTACACCAACGCCGAAGAGGCTGACCTGCTGCTGAACGGCAAGTCGCTCGGCCGTCAGACGCTGCATGCCGATGCCTCTCCGCTTCTATGGAAGGTTCCTTTCGAACCCGGCTCGCTTACCGCCGTCGGTTACACGGGCGGCCATGAGGTTGCTCGCAACGAGCTTCGCACCGCCGGGCAGGCCGTTGCCATCCGGCTGACTCCAGAGCGAGCCAGCTTCGCGGCCGGCCTGGATGAGGTGCTCTATGTACATGCGGATGTCGTCGATGCCAGCGGCACCGTCGTGCCCGATGCCGGGAATCAGCTCAAGTTCAGCGCAACTGGTGGCCTCATACGGGCCGTCGATAATGGCAGCAACGTCGACCACGATCCCTTTCAGGCCGATACGCGGCACGTCTTTCAAGGCCGTTCCATACTGATGCTGCAGGCAACTCAGCCGGGGACGATCACCGTCTTGGCCACAACTGCTGGCCTTCAGCCAGCTAGTGTCAGCGTCCAAGCATTTAGCCCGCCCTCAATCAGCTCACCGCGTTCCTTTTAGTTCGAGCGAAACCTAATCTCTGGTTGTGCCATCAACCCAAATCGCTATACCTCATCCTCAAGGTCAATCATGCGAGCGCTTTCCTGTCGCATCTTCATCCGGGAAGCAACACCATCGAGCTGCTGGAGACGAACTACAAACCGGACGACGCCTACGTCATGTACGACTACTTAGCCCTCGAGATGCCCGGCACTCCGCCTGCGAAGTAGCACTATTAAACAAAAATAAACTTGCCATAAAGCGCAATGGGCGTATTATGACAACTCAACCGCTTACGTTCGTTGCAAGCAGGGTTGCTCCCATGCAGAGCCGATCGTACATTAGTCTCTAATCTCTCCGAACAAAATCCTCCCACGATTCTGAAATATGGGCCCTCAGCACTCAGGCACAAAGCCATGAGATCCATTACCTATGGGGTCCTTGAGCTGATACCTGCGACAGGAGTCTTACTTCATGAAGAATCTCTGTGGACAGTTCCCTCAAGCCGCGAACCCGTTGCCGTTCTGCTCCAACTCAACCCGGCTCTTCTTTTTGGCCCTGACGATACTTTCATTCGTCGCATGCGGGTGCGGTGTCACCAGTCCTACCGAAGAAGTTCATGTCGGGGAGATTTCCGGGCTGGTTCACGGCGGTCAGCAGCCTGTGACGGGATCTCTCATTCAACTTTATGCCGTCGGTACGTCTGGAGACGGTTCTGGTGCTACATCGCTCATCAGCGCAACGGTGACCACCAGCGATGGCAGCGGCAATGCGACAAACAGCAATGCGAATGCGGGAAATGGATTCAACTCATTCCCAGCAGGTGGTTTCACCATCACCGGCGATTACCACTGCCCTTCCGCTAGCACGCAGGTCTATCTCACCTCGGTTGGAGGCAATCCCGGACTCGTAGCCGGCACCAATAACTCTGCTCTTTCGATGATGGCCGTACTGGGTCAATGCGGCAATCTCACCTCTTCAACCTATGTCTTTGTGGATGAGCTCACGACGGTGGCTTCGCTCGCTCCGCTCGCGAGCTACATGAGCTCCTACTCTGCGCTCGGTTCGGCATCGGCAGATGCATCGCAGCTCGACGCGGCACTCGCGGAGGTGAATGAGTACACCAATACCTCACTGGGCACTGTCCCGGGGCCGACTCTGCCTGCCGGATTCTATGCCTCAAGCATAGAGATACAGACGCTGGGCGATATCCTCGCAGGTTGCATCAACTCTGCCGGAGGAGTCGCGGGAGACAGCAGCTTTTGCGGTCAGCTCTTTACCCTGACCACCCCTTCGGGTGGAACAGCGCCGACGGACACCATTGGCGCGATGCTCAACATCCTCAAATACCCGACTCTGAATACATGTTCCATCTTTGGCCTCGCCAGTGGAACCGGGCCGTATCAGCCGACGTTACCCAGTTGCCCGGCCACCTGGAATCTCCCCATCGTTCCGCAGGCCGCGACTCCGGTCATCTCTCCTGCAACCGGCAACTACGTCGGCACTCAGAATGTAACCATCACCGACTCGACGGCGAGCTCGACCATCTATTACACGACCAACGGCACGACTCCGACGACTTCTTCTTCGATTTATTCCGCGGCGTTCCAGGTAAGCTCCACCACGACGATCCAGGCGATTGCGACCGCCGGCGGCTATGCGACGAGCGGAATTGCGACTTCAACCCTTAGCCTCACGGCAGCAGGCAATGCGGCACAGCTCGCCTTCATTACCCCACCTGTCAACACAGCGATCAGCACCATCATCAACCCGTCCGTGCAGATTGCGGTGGAAGATATCCACGGAAACATTGTTACCAACGCCACCAATCCGGTGACCATCTCCATTGGCACAAACCCCGCTGCCGGCAACCTCAGCGGCAGTCTCGTACAGACGCCGACTAATGGAATCGCTACCTTCTCGAATCTACAGATCGACACGATCGCCAGTGGCTATACTCTGGTCGCATCCAGCACGCCGCTTACCCCGGCCACGAGCCCTGCCTTCGCTATCACTCCGTATCCGATCATACTGAACGCTTCCGGTCCGCTCATTGGTGTCGGTTCCACTCTGCCCGGCACCTTCACGCTCAGCCATGCGGCGCCAGCCGGCGGATTGACGGTCAACCTCGCCAGTTCTGATACCACCATTGTTACCATCTCTCCTTCGAGTGTTAATGTCGCCGCGGGTGGAACCACGGGCAGCTTCACCTATGTCGGCGTTAAGGGCGGCACCGCATCGCTTACAGCAAGTGCCGGCGGCTACCTGGCCGGCTCCGCCAGCGTTACCGGAACCAGTTCGCTCATCAGCATGGGCCAGATTCCCACTGTCTCCCTCGGCCAAAGCACCAGTCTTGCTCTCAGCCTCGGCGTCGCTGCACCATCCGGCGGTTTGACTGTCAGCTTTGCCAGCAGCAACCCCTCGGTGGCCACTGTCACGCCAAGCGTCTTCATTCCTGCCGGCTTCCAAATCCCCGTCGAGAACCCACAGATTACCGGCGTGAGCTTTGGATCGACCACCGTTACCGCGAGCGCTCCCGGTTTTGCCTCGGACATTCGCAACATCAGCGTCTCGCTGACGGCCACCTTCCCCAGCACGGCCAGCATTCCACTCACCACCCCGACACCCGTTACGCTCACCCTTAGCGCCCCTGCGCCCGCAGGCGGCCTCACGTTCACGCTTAGTTCCGATAACCCCGCGATCGCCACTGTACCCACATCAATCACCGTCGGCGCGACCTCGAACACGGCCAGTGTGCCCATCACCGGAGTTGCTCCCGGAACAACGACAATCCGAGCCGACTATCCTGGCGTTGCAGAAGCAACGGTTGTAGTCACTGTGGCCGGCACAATCAACGTTGGAGCTACGACGACCGGCGCGGGCGTGTATGTGTCCAAGAGCGTGAGCCTCAGCTCAACCCCGCCCAATCCCGTCACCGTCACGATCACCAGCAACAATCCCGCAGTCGCATTGCTCTCCGCCAGCGCGACGACTGTGGGCACACCCTCCATCAGCTTCTCTAACGTGACCACCACCATTCCCACGTTCTATATACAAGGCCAGGCCGCCGGGTCGACCACTATCTCCGTCGCTGCAACCGGCTATACAACGACGACTGGCACCGTCGCGGTGGACCCAGTGGGCCTCGTACTCTATACCGGAAGCTTCAGCACCACGACGTTCTCTCCGACCACCGCCGTTTCGGTTTACCTAACGTTGCTCGATCCCTCCACATCCGCGGTGTCCTTGTACTGCGGTCTCAGCATCAGCTGCTATATGAATCCCGGAGCAAACGCCAGCATTGCGCTGACCAGCTCGGCCACAGCCGTGGGAACTGTTACCAGCCCCATCGTCGTTCCCTCAGGTGGTTACACTGCCAACTCCACCTTCACCCCAACCGGAGCGGGCTCCTCCACGCTCACTCTAGGGGCCCAGCCTGCGGGCTTTACCGCCCCGACGGGTGCTGTGAATGCCCCGATCACCGCAACCGTGACCGCGCCACAACTCCCTGCCGTCAGCGCAACGACGGGGGCTGGTGTCTATGTCTCTGCTAACTTTAGCCTGCCGCAGACGCCACCCAATCCCGTCACCGTCACCGTTACCATCTCCAACCCCGCGGTGGCCGTTCTATCCACAAACGCCTCAGTGCTTGGTTCCAGCGGGACCCTTGTCTTCAACACCATTACCAGCTCGGTACCGACGTTCTATATCCAGGGTCTTACCGCAGGTTCTACAACCGTCACCGTCTCCGCTCCAGGCTTTACCTCCAGCACGAGCGGCGTCATTACTGTAGATCCCGTTTCTCTAGTGCTCTATACGGGGAACTTCAGCACCACCACGTTCTCCTCCACTACCAGCGTCTCGGTCTATCTGGTGATATTGAATCCAACCACGCTCAATCCTCTCTACTATTGCGGCCTCAGCATCGGCTGCTATCTGAATCCGGGAGCGGGCACCAGTATTCCGCTGACGAGCTCAACTACAACCGTAGGTACAGTCACAAGCCCACTGACCTTCGCAGCCGGAAGCTATGTTGCGAACTCCACCTTCACTCCGACAGGCACCGGGACGACGACGCTCACTCTGGGCGCGCAACCGGCAGGCTTCACCACTCCCACCGCTGGCACGACGAACGCCCCCATCACAGCAACCGTATCCGCTCCCCAGCTTTCCGCCATTAGCGGAACCACCGGAGCGGGCGTTTACATCTCATCCGGCTACAGCCTGCCTCAGACACCTCCAAATCCTGTCGCCGTCACCATTACTCTCTCAAACCCCGCGGTGGCCGTACTTTCTACGAGCAGCACTGTCCTTGGCACCAGCGGGACACTCGTCTTCAATAATGTCAGCAGCTCCATCCCCGCGTTCTACATACAGGGCCTGACAGCGGGCTCTACAACCGTTACCGTCTCCGCTCCGGGCTTCACCTCCAGCACCACAGGCGTTATCACTGTGGATCCGATTGGTCTCACACTCTATACCGGCAACTTCAGTACCACGACATTCTCCGCTACCACCGGAATCTCGGTGTATCTGGTCCTGCTCAACCCGAGCACACTCAATGCCACCTACTACTGCGGTCTCAGCATCAGTTGCTATCTAAACCCTGGAACAGGCCCATTCAACATCGCTCTTACAAGCTCCAACACGACCGTAGGCACTGTCACCAGCCCCATCACCTTCACCGCTGGAAGCTATGTCGCCACCTCCACGTTCACGCCAGTCGGAGCCGGAACGGCCACGATCACTCTGGGAGCGCAGCCGTCGGGCTTTACCGCTGCGGCCAATTCAACGGGCACCATCTCCGCGACGGTGACAGCGCCGCAACTTTCTGCCATCAACGCAACGACCGGGGCCGGTGTCTATATCTCTTCCGGCTTCAGCCTGCCGCAGACGCCACCCAACCCCGTTACCGTCACTATCACCCTCTCTAACCCCGCCGTGGCGGTCTTCTCTACTGGATCGGGCGTCCTTGGTTCCAATGGAACATTGACCTTCACCAGCATCACCGGCTCGGTGCCAACGTTCTACATACAGGGTCTCACCGTGGGCTCTACAACCATCACCGTATCCGCTCCTGGCTATATCAACAGCACCGGCACCATCACCGTAGATCCCGTGTCTCTGGTGCTCTATACCGGAAACTTCAGCACGACAACATTCTCCTCCACCACCAGCGTCGCGGTGTATCTGGTGATATTGAATCCAACCACGCTCAATCCTCTCTACTACTGTGGTCTCAGCATCGGCTGCTATCTGAATCCCGGAACAAGCACCAGCATCCCGCTGGCGAGCTCCGCTACAGCCGTAGGCACCGTGACCAGCCCATTGACATTCGCAGCCGGAAGCTACGTTGCAAACTCTACATTCACTCCGACCGGGGCGGGGACAACCACGCTCACTTTAGGGGCACAGCCTGCAGGCTTCACCACGCCTGCCGGCACCACCAACGCTCCCATTACGGCAACGGTCACAGCACCGCAGCTATCTGCCATCAGCGCAACGACGGGCGCAGGAGTCTATGTCTCTTCCGGCTTTAGCCTGCCACAGACGCCGCCCAGCCCTGTCGCTGTCACCGTCACCCTCTCCAACCCATCCGTTGCGGTCCTTTCCACAAACAGCGCCGTTCTCGGCACCGGCGGGACACTTGTCTTCAATAGCATCACCGGCTCGGTTCCAACGTTCTACATCCAGGGCCTGACCGCGGGCTCTACAACCGTCACCGTTTCCGCTCCTGGATTTACTTCCAGCACGACCGGCGTCATCACTGTAGATCCCGTGTCTCTGGTGCTCTATACCGGAAACTTCAGCACCACGACCTTCTCCTCCACCACCAGCGTCGCAGTGTATCTGGTCGTGTTGAATCCCAGCACGCTCAATCCCCTTTACTACTGCGGCCTCAGCATCAGTTGCTATCTGAATCCTGGAACGAGCACCAGCATCTCGCTGACGAGCTCAGCGACGGCCGTAGGCACAGTCACCAGCCCGCTGACCTTCGCAGCTGGAAGCTACCTGGCAAACTCCACCTTCACCCCAACCGGGGCGGGCACAACATCACTCACTCTGGGTGCGCAGCCTGCAGGCTTCACCAACCCCGCCCCTACTGTGAATACTCCGATCACGGCGACAGTCACCGCACCACAGCTCGCCGCTATAACGGCAACCACAGGTGCAGGAGTCTATGTCTCCTCCAGCTTCAGCCTGCCGCAGACGCCTCCAAGTCCAGTCGCCGTGACCATCACCGTCTCCAACCCATCAGTTGCTGTGCTTTCCACGAACAGCGCCGTTCTCGGTTCCAGCGGCACACTCGTCTTCAACAGCATCACCGGCTCGGTTCCAACGTTCTACATTCAGGGCCTGACCGCGGGCTCCACAACCGTCACCGTATCCGCTCCGGGCTTTACCTCCAGCACCACCGGTGTCATCACCGTAGATCCATCCGGGTTCGTTATCTACACCAGCAGCTTCACCACGACCACCCAATCCGCGACAACCTCGGTTGGAGTCTATCTGGCAATCCTCAATCCCACCACACTCAACGTTAGCTACTATTGTGGCCTCAGCATTAGCTGCTATCTGAACCCAGGCAATGCACAGAGCATCGCTCTCAGCAGCTCCACCCCCGCTACCGGAACGATCACATCTCCGGTCGCCTTCCCAGTAGGCTCCTACGGCGGAAACGCCACCTTCACGCCGCTTGCAGCCGGCACGACGACTCTGTCCATCCCCTCGCAGCCGGGAGGCTTTACCCCCGCAACCAACAACCCCAGTGTTACGTCCATTACGGCCACCGTCACCGCACCGTCTATCACCACCGTCGGTACGACAGTAGCTACCGGCTACGATCTCGAAGTCCCGCAGAAGCTTAGTCTTTCGGTTGCACCCGCAAGCAGCCTGACCATCACGATCACCAGCAGCAATCCCGCCATCGCCCTAGTGTCGAACAACGCGACAACCGCCGGCGCCACCTTCGTCACGATCCCCGGCATTACCGGAACCACGCAGCAGCAGGTCTACATCCAGGGAATCTCACAGGGCAGCGCTAACCTGACCATATCCGCCCCCGGCTATACCAGCGCCATCCTTCCCATTACGGTCTCGCCCTCCGGCTTCATCATCCAGGCGACAAGCTTCTCAACCACAACCACAAGTCCCGACACCCTCATCGCGATGTACCCGGCCGTATTGTCCAATACCCTCGCCTACATCACCAGTGCGCAGATCAATCCGCAGAGTTCGACTCTCAGCATGGCACTCAGCAGCTCCAATACGGCAGTGGGCACAATCCTGGTTAGCCCGCTCACCTTCCAGCCCGGCGATACCGTTGAGACATTCACCTTCCATCCCGTAGGCTCCGGCACGACGAACATTACCGTAGGTGCTCCGCCCGCGGGCTTTAGCACGCCATCGTCGCTCCAGGAGATTACGGCAACCGTAAATTAATCCCAGGCTAAGCAGCTCATATTGAAGGAATGTAGACTTTAAGTTGTCGGAACAGGTCGGCCATAAACCATTCGTTGTTAGCGGTTTATGGCGGGGACGACGGGGCTCGAACCCGCGACCTCTGCCGTGACAGGGCAGCGCTCTAACCAACTGAGCTACGTCCCCAGATTGATTTCCAACCCGGATATTACGTCACCTGGAAAGCAATCCGCTGATTTCAGCCTTTGCCTTCCATCTTGTCGTCGGCGCAGGGTCCAGGTTCGGGCTCTTCACGATCACAGGCACCTTGCCAACAACATAATCGAGTTTATCAGAAGTTCGCATTCTGATGTCCACATCTTCCCTTTATAAGGTCCCCTCATTGCCGCAGTCCGTCTCGCAAGCATTAGTCAGGTGGCCTTCCACTCTGTAGCGCAAGTGCCGCACATTCGTTAGGATGAGTCTTCAACCAGCCGGGGAAACCCTGCCATATCCAACCGAACGGGTCTCATTTGTGACGACAAGGCGCTCTATAGCCGCCGCACTTCTACTCGCAGCAGCGGCGCTGGCCTCCTTCCTGCTGGTGCATCATCGCCAACGCCCGCAGCCCATCGCAACCTCCGATTACGCCGACCCCGCCACCTGCATCCAGTGCCACGCCGATGAAGCCGCAGGCTATGCCCGCACCGGCATGGCCCACGCCTTCTACCTTCCTACCGCAAGCACCACCATCGATAGTCCCTCCAAAGAGCACCAGTTCTTCCACACAGCCTCCGGCACCTTCTACGAGATGACCCAGCACAACGGCAAGTTCTACCAACGCCGCTGGCAGCAAGGCTTCGATGGCAACCCAGAGAACGCCGAAGAGCTCTCCATCGACTCCATCATGGGCTCAGGAAACCACGCCCGAACCTACCTGCACCACGAGCAGGATGGCACCCTCATCGAGCTACCGCTCGCCTGGTACTCCGAAGACGGCGGCCACTGGGGCATGAACCCCGGCTACGATAACGCCCACCCCATGACACGCCGGCCTATCGCCTACGAGTGCATGTTCTGCCACAACGGATACCCTCAGATTCCCCCAACCGCCCACCGCGATCTCTCCGCAAATCCCGTCTACGACGCCACCTTGCCACAGGGTATCGACTGCCAGCGCTGCCACGGCCCCGGCATGGCCCATGTGCAGCTCGCACGAACCCCCGGAGCATCGCTCCAACAAGTCCGCGCCCTCATCCTCAATCCCATCCGCCTCAGCAACGACCGCCAGATGGAGGTCTGCGAGCAATGCCATCTTGAAACCACCAGTCACCTGCTTCCCGACCGCATCCGCCACTACGACCGCGAGCCCTTCAGCTACAAAGCGGGCCAATCTCTCGCCAACTTCAACGCCTACTTCACTCGCGATCCCCAATACGGACGCACGGATAACTTCGAGATCGTCAACGCCCCCTATCGGCTCCGGCAGTCGCAGTGTTACCTCAAGAGCCAGGGGGCGCTGACCTGCGAAACCTGCCACGACCCACACGATCTCCACAAGGGCCCCCAGGCCGCCTCGTACTACGCAAACATCTGCATGAAGTGCC
>Ga0302310_10003182_pt1 | contig 12895 bp, 14 predicted proteins | sample III_Palsa_N1_2_FD_200451 | JGI IMG/M metagenome (GOLD analysis project Ga0302310, IMG submission 200451) | Peat permafrost microbial communities from Stordalen Mire near Abisko, Sweden - III_Palsa_N1_2 | ecosystem: Environmental > Terrestrial > Soil > Palsa > Peat permafrost | place: Sweden... | reverse complement strand
GGACGTGAGCGCTGGGATCTGACCAAGCTCCGCCAGCACTTCGGCGTGGTCGGCGCAGAGCTTCCCGGCGAACGCACCGCTGTCACGGCCGGCCTCGACGCAGTCACTGCAGGTTTCTTTTCGGCGTCCACGCTGTGGCCTAATCTGCACGTCACGCCGGAGATGCGCGAGCGCTCATGGGAAGCGCTCGAACGGATGGAGGCCACTCACCTGGCGCAGCAACTGGTCGGCGAAATGTCCGCCGGGGAAAAGCGCCGCATCGTGATCGCACGCGCACTGGTGCACAGGCCCAAGCAATTGCTGCTCGACGAGCCGTCTAACGCGCTGGACCTCGCCGCGCAACGCGAACTGCGAGACACGCTTCGCCGCCTCGCGCAGGAAGGTACAGGCCTGGTACTTGTGACGCATCACCTCGGCGACATCCTGCCGGAGATCGAGCGCGTAATTCTAATGCGCGCTGGCAGAATTGTCGGCGACGGGCCGCGCCAAGACCTGCTCACCGAGCCGCGCCTGACTGAGCTTTTTGGCGCTCCCGTCCGCATCGGCCGCGACGAAGAGTGGCTGCACAGCTGGTAAGGGGCAGGGAATAGGGAACAGGGAATAGAAAACGGAAAACTGACTCGACAACCCTGCGAATCAGCTCTTTGCACGCGCGGCGACAAGGCGCATGGGATAAATCTCAAACTTGTTGAGACCCTCGACCACCGAGGGATCGTCGTCTCCAAACCTGCACGCCTCGGCTTCGCCCTCAACTTCCAGGATGCTGGTGCCGAAGGCACCGACCGGAGCAAGCACGGGACCATAGGCAATCAGCTGCCCGGCGGCGAAATGCTCCGCCCAATAGACTCTGTGCCGCTCCATCAAGGCAGCTTCATCTGCCGTAATGTCCATGGGAAACGTCGGCCGCGGCGGAATGAGCTTGAAGAAGTATTGTTTCTTTTCCATGGGTGAGGGTTTTATAGGATTGTGATACCATGCGGGGAATTGGCTTCCCCGAAAGGCCGATGCGGAGGTACTCCATGAGCGACTACTCGAGACGAGATTTCCTGAAGACATCCCTTGCTGCCGGCGCGTTGGCCACTGCTGGAACACTGCCGCTCCACGCCGAGCGCAGGACGGCCACCGACTGGGTAACCCTGGGCCGGTCGGATGTTAAAGTTACGCGCCTGGCCTTCGGGACAGGCACCATGAGCGGGCGCATGCAGATGGACCTGGGCCAGGAAGGCTTTAACCGCCTGGTGCGCCATGCGTATGACAAAGGCATCCGCTTCTTCGAAACATCAGACACTTACCACGACACGCCCCGCATGCTGGGCATCGCGCTCAAGGGTCTTCCCCGCGAGAGCTACCGCGTGATGAACAAGGTCACGACGGAGTACCGAGGCGATCCGCACAAGCGGCTGGATGAGTTGCGCAGCTTTGCCAACATGGAGTACTTCGATGTGATGCTGCTGCATTGGCAGCACATTGCCACGTGGCCACAGGAGACGGCACGCTGGCAGGACGCCATTCTCGAAGCCGAACAGAAGAAGACCATCGTAAGCCACGGCGCGTCCGTGCACGGATTGCCGGCGCTGCGCCAGGTACCGGGCAACAAGTGGCTCGACATCGCCATGATCCGCGTGAACCACAACGGCACGCGCATGGACGCAGAGATTCCCGACCTCGATAATTTGGGCAATGTGGACGAGGTGGTCACGCACATCCACCAGGTTAAGAAAGAAGGCATGGGCGTGATCAGCATGAAGCTCATCGGCGAAGGCGTCTTCAACCGCGAAGACCGCCAAAAAGCGATGCGCTTCGCTTTCCAGAACGCGAATGTCGATTGCGTGACAGTGGGCTACAAGAACACGCAGGAGATCGACGAAGCGATTGAGAATCTGAATCTGGCGCTGGTGTAGATCCCTCCGCCCTTGACGCCGCCCCCAAATTCAAGTTAATTTGGGCTTACACGGGAAAGGAGGTTGATCCAGCTGATGAAGATTGATTGTTCCAGATGTATCGTACGTGAGGTGACTGAGGCCTAGGGCATCGCGCCCAGACCCCCAGGCTGCACCTGCGGTGAAATCAACCGCCGGGACCCTTGGCACTCGCGGCAGCGCGATGGCCTTAGTCCAATCCCAACAGTTTACCGACAAGAGAACCCCGCATAAACAGCGGGGTTTTCTTTTGCTCTTAAGATCTTGTGCTAAATCTGAGCTACGGACGATTTGTAAGTCCACCGGAGCGCACAGAAGTCAGACCCGCTGTTCTGCCAGGATGGACTGCCATGATCAGACGCTTGGCTGCTGATTGGCTGTTAGCTGAAGTTGCCCTGGTCGGCGTTGCGGAAGGGTTAGCTCAAACTGCTTCCTCTACCGATCCCGGCGGTGTGAATGAGGCCGCGGCGCGCGCCATTCTTGCCAAGGAAACAACATGAGGTTCTTGAGTTCGAACGCGCGCGGGCATCTCTTCTGGCCTCAAAGACGATCTGCGATTGGCCGGCCGCTGAGAAGGTTATGCCGCCAGGAACGTCAATTTCGCTCCAGGGTTAAACTGCAACCGGACGCGGACGAAGATCTGCATTGAGAGGATATTCACCGGACGGTCACTGACGGTTAGGTGACCACACGGACAGAATTCCAGATGAATCAGGTGTGCGCAAAGGTGGTCTCGCCGGTCAATTGATTTTCAGCGATGCATTCCCAGCTGAAATCACGCGCGGCGGATGAGCCACACAATCAGCACGATCACAATAATTGTTCCTACCAAACCCAAACCTAACATCTCGCCTCCTAGCGGACATATAGGGCATCAAGGTTACCCATGCAGTCACGATAGGCCCGGTTCCGGCTGTCGTCTGATCAAAACTAGCCATGATCACGGATCATCGAAACGGGGTGTGTGACCTGAGCAATATCCGGCTCACGTGAGCAAGCGAACACGGTGCGCAGCGGCTCTGGATGTTCTGCATTTCCTCAGAGGTTGAAGCCTCTCGCAGGGTCTCCGCGGAGGGCATCCATATGCGGAATTGCTCAGACGTGCGGTTATTCAGGCGCGTATAAGAAGACAACTGGGGGCGCTTCGCGGGCGTGGGATCTCAGCGCACTCCCACGTGCTAGAAGACCGGGGTTTGAAACAAGCTCTAGTTAGAAATTTTAATAGAACGACTGAAGGGACCTTTACATGAGGATGACTTCGTCACTAGCGGTTTGTATAGCCGCTATCCTTGGGGTGTCTGCACTTTTGGCACAAAGCACTTCTCCCAGCGTTGCAACCACTTCCAGCACACCGTCACCAGTGGCCCGTGTCTATGTGACCTCTCAAGCCTCCGCAACCGCGGCTCCGGAAATCAGCGCCTACAACGCCGACTCCGAAGGCCGGCTCACGTCCATTGCCGGCGGGCCCTGGCCGGGTATCGCTTCCGCGACTACCGGCACTTACTTCTTCGCCCTGGATCAGACCTTCCGGAACGCCATCAGTTACAAAGTTGCCTCCAACGGCGCACTGACCAAGGTGGCAAATTACGATCTCGCCGACCGGGCGCCTTCCGGCTGCGCGAATTATGACACTTTCTCGCCGCCCACGCTGGATCATACGGGAGCAACGCTCTACGCCACCGGCGGGGAGTTCTCCAGCGGCACAGGGGATGGAACGTGCACAGATAATGCCGTGACCCAGGCCTACAGAATCAACAAGGATACCGGCGACCTGACGTATCTCGGTTCGGTGGACAGCTTTTACGAGGTGACCTTCGACGGCAACAACATGTACACCTTCAGCGGTGGATGTTATTGCAAATCCGCGGATCAGGATACCGATATTATTGGTCTGCAGCGCGAAAGTGACGGCATGCTGGCGTTGGCGACTACCACCTCCGACCAGCCCATGGGCGCTCCGAGCGGGAGTTCGTGGGCGGCTTCCGAAACAGCTGCCGATCCAACCGATCACCTGGCTGTCGCACTGGAGCCGGCGCAATCGCCCTGGCACTCGCTGCTCGCAGCCTACACCATCGGTTCAAACGGCAGCCTGACTACCACAAACACGTCCGACCAGATGCCGGAAATTGGCGACCTAATCGGCCCCATGCAAATGTCGCCTTCGGGCCTGCTGCTGGCCGTCGCGGACAACACCGAGGGCCTGCACGTAATGCATTTCAACGGCGCCAATCCCATTACGCCGTACGCGCTTCTCCTGTCGAACACGCAGGTTCTCTCGCTCGCATGGGACAATGCGAACCACCTGTACGCTACGACAACCGGCGGCAAGCTGTACGTGTTTACTGTGACTCCGACGAGCTGGTCGCAGGCTCCGGGCTCCCCGTATTCGATCAGCTATGCGGGCGATCTTGTGGTGCGGTCGCTGACGTCCCAGTAATGATTGGAGTTGACTTAGATTGCGGAGACGGGGAAATCCTTTCCTCGCTCCGCTAGCTCCGGCAAATTCGCTCTTACGCGTTGATCGCCCTTTGACCGCGGCGAACCTGCACGGACCCATCTACTAAATTGCTGGTACGCGCACGTTTCAGACGGACATGATTCCAGAATGCTTGCCACCGATTTAAAGCAAATGCTGTTTGCGTATCCGACGAGTGGCTCAAATAGGGCGGGGATGCTTTAGAGAGATCCGACGGTCCGACATCGAGGCCTGGTGCAACCTGGGGGTGGGCTGGGGCCATCCTACCGGTGAGCAAGACCTGGAACAGGAAAGGCGGAAGAAGTCACGATGACAAAGCTTACGTATGAGGAGCGGAAGGAACTGCCCAAAGGGGATTTCGTCTTTCCGAAGACGCGCCGCTACCCGATTGAGGACGCCGCGCACGCGCGGGATGCCCTGGCCCGATCCAGCGGAAAGCCCGAACACGCGACGGTGTTGGCGGCGGTCAAGAAGAAGTATCCGGAAATCGACGTAGAGAAATAAGGAATGGACTGCTGGGGAATTGCGGACCTGACATTGCGGCCCATGTCCTGCCCCCGTCGACCGGCAAAGCCGCCTGCGTCTATACAGGCTTCGCCTACATCACGCGCAAGATGTCAGGCCTGCTGGGTAAGTTCGGGATGCACGTAAAAGTGGTCACAGGGCCATCGACTGGCTTCTGCATCATCGTCATCACCGCCTCCCGCAAGTTCCGATCGCAGCCTGGCTACTCCCCGCGGCAGGTATGCCTTAACCGTTCCCTTGCTCACCCTCGTAGTCCCGGCAATCTCGATCAATCGCTGCAATTTCAATTCGTACAGTGCCGCCTGAGGTGAGTTGACCCCTTTGCCTGCCTGGCCCCTGAATTAACGGCTAACCAGACAGAACTCGAAAATGGAGTTCTGTCCGGATCGACGACGATTCGCTCAGAATCCTGTTTGAACTTTCCCGTCATGGCGGGTTCGAATGCCTCGAATCGAAGCCGGACCGTGCGCTTCTCCAGGTCCAGCTGTCCTCCCCTGCCGATCGGGTTCCGCGCTATACTGGTGCCCTGCGAACAATTCAAGCCGGCCCCCCGGCTCGCATCCTGTCCGCAAATCACCGAATGCGGCCTCGGCGTGCGCAGTCCAGACCCGTCAAGGGGGAGGTGCGATGAAGGTTCACCCCGACGAGTTCGCGATGGCCCGCGAATACTCAAGCACGCACGATTTCGAGCGCCTCAATCCCGAGCAAATTCATCAGGTGATGGTCCGCGGCCGCGAGCTGCACAAGTGGTTTCGCGCGCACACGCGCCTGCACGCCGCCATCAGCATCTTGGCCATCGGCAGCATCTTCGCGGTTGACTGGCTTGTGTGGATCGCGCTTGTCCGCTGTTTCGTCGCCGCTGTTCCCGGCACATGGGCTGTCATCCTCGCCGCCATCTTCACCGGCACTTTCCACAGTTGGCTCGTATACTCGCTCACCATCTACTCCCTGCACGAGGGCGCGGCCCACAACGTCATATTTCCCGGCAAGGGCCCGTTGAGCCGCGCGGCCAGTTTCCTCTCAACCAACATGTGCCGCCTGTCAGCCGCCGAGCCCGAACACTACTCCAAGTGCCACATGGCGCACCACGCCAAATTCGGCACCGAGGATGACTCTGAATTTCTCAACTTCATCTTCCCCCGCCGCCTCTGGCTCAACTTCCTTCCCCTCGGCAGCTTCTTCAACTACACCGATTTCTTCGTGCATCGCACGCCTGCCCACACCGGCTCCGGCGCTGCATCCGCCGTCCTTGCCGCCATCTATAACGGCCTCTATCTCTTCATGCTCTACCGATTCTTCGGCCTGCTGTTTACCGTCATCGTAATCGTTATCATGCCGCACATTGGCTTTTATGTGGACCGCTTGAGGCAGTTTACCGAGCACAATCTCATGCCGCTTGAGAACAACAGCGGCGCGCGCAGCCTCGGCGTGGGCTTTTGGGGACTGCTGGTCGGGGGCGGCCCGTGGGGCCAGCCCTGCCACCTGGCGCATCACCTGGTCGCCAGCATCCCCTGGTATCAGCAGATCATCCTGCATCGCCACATCGTCGGCCTCTTGACAGTGACGCAGCGCAAGCAGTTTCTCCTCAAGCCCGTCGTCGGATTTCCCGCCCTGCTGTGGGACATCCTGCGAGAGTCAAATCACTTCTCACGCGCCTCCGCGGGGCGAGTCCTCGCCGGCGATTGACCACTGGCACGCGAGATCCACCATGCACCAGATTGCAACCAGGAGGCGCATCGTGCTCGGAAACCGAAGCTGGGATGATTGGATCCGCCAGTACTCTAACAGCCACCAGAACACGATCAATCGCATCTGCCACACCGTCGGCATCCCCATGATCGCGCTCAGCGTCCTGGTGATCCCGCTCATCTTCTGGCATACCCGCTTCTGGATGCTCGCCGTCGGCCTTTTCGTCGTCGGCTGGATCTTCCAGTTCATCGGCCACGCTGTTGAGGGCAAACCGCCCGAGTTCTTTCAGGACTGGCGTTTTCTCTTCGTCGGCCTCCGCTGGTGGTTTGCCAAAATAGCTGGCAAGGCGTAACTCCTTGGTCTTTGCTCTTGAATGGTTTTGCTGTTGTTGTTCACGGAACAACGCCTTGGCCCTGTGATTCGTGGAAGATCTTGGATATCCGGTATTGTTAGAATCTGTAAGTTACAGACTCCATCGAAGATGGTGCGGTTCAATTCAAACAATTAATCGCCGGCGGCCTGAGCAACGCGCTCAGGCCGCTGTTGTTATTGGGTGGATTGCCACATTCGAGTCTGGCGCGATCGGCGTAGGATGGAGACGATACGCAAATGGGGATGCGATGAGAAGGATGGGCTTGATGCTTCTGGTGCTGGCCGTCAGGGCGACCATCGCCTGGGGCCAATCTGGCCCTGTGCCCGATAAAGAGGGTGAATACGTCGCGTTCCGAGACGTAAGGCCGCCCAGAATCACCAGCGCTCTTGCCGCCGTCGTTCCAGCTAGCCTGGCAGGAGTGAAGCATATTTCCACTCTTACGATGGTGATAGGCACGGATGGGATTCCCTCGAAGATTGAGGTGATGAACAGCCAGAAGAGCCCATTGGACGATGCGGCGATCGCCGCCGTAAAGCAGTCGCAATTTGAGCCGGGGACTTTGGCGGGGAAGCCGGTGCCTGTGCGAATCTTTGTATGGGTGCCATTCGTGGACGCGGACCACCCTCCACTTCCTGAAACGCAAGACTTCCTTAAAGGCAAGAACATGACGCCCCCCAAGACGGTGAACCACGTCGAGGCCGTGTTCTCAGAGAAGGCGCGTCAGAATCACTTCAGTGGGATAGTCACGCTGGCTGTAGTGGTCACAGAGGACGGCCTGCCGGTGCATGTGCGCGTAATAGCTCCGTTGGGTATGGGGCTGGACGAACAAGCTCAGATTGCAGCTCGCAAGTACCGGTTCGAACCGGCGACCCTGGACGGGATCCCCGTGCCAACCCAGATCATCATTGAAGTGAATTTCCGGTTTTACCAAGGCCAATATTGAGGCGGGCAGCGTATGGGGCCGAAAGTGCCCGCAGGCGGTTCAATCGTCTGCGCGGGGCAACATGCCCATGCGATAAACTTGGACGCGATGCGGGTATTCGGAATTGACTGCGGCACGGAGACTACGGGCTACGGCGTGGTGGAGTCCTGCGACACGGGGCGCGAGCCTGCGCTGGTGCTGAAGGCTATGGGCGCGATCCGGCTGAAGAAGGCGCTCACTACGGCGCAGCGGCTGGAGCAGGTGTTTCGCGAGTTGAGCGGGGAGCTGATCCGCTGGACGCCGGATGCTGTGGCCATCGAAGGGGTCTTCTACTCCGTGAATGCAAAATCGGCGTTGAAGCTGGGGCAGGTGCGGGGCGTGGCTTTGCTGGCCGCGGCCACGCAGGGGCTCCCGGTGGCCGAGTATGCGCCGCTGAAGATCAAGTCGAGCGTGGTGGGCTACGGGTTGGCGAAGAAGGAGCAGGTGCAGTTCATGGTGGCGCGGCTGCTCAATTTGAGCGAGGTGCCGGAGCCGGCCGATGCTGCCGATGCCCTGGCTATCGCCATCTGCCATATTCATACCGCCCAGACGCTGGCTGGCCAGGGAGTGGAAAAATTGGGAGCGGGACGATGAGGCCGGCTTCGATGCGTGCAGTGTCGATGAGAGCGGCTTGGTTTGGGCTCGCGGTGTTGGCTTTGTCGATCCCGGCATTCGCCGGTCCGGACACGGCTCCGGACCCGGGCGCGGGCCCCGTCGTGCAGTTGGATTATTCAAATCCAGGGCTCACTCCTTCGCACTGGGTGATGACGCTTTCTCCCGATGGAAGCGGGCACTTCCGCTCCGAGCGCGGCAATGCTCCTATGGACGCGTCGCAGGGATTTCAGGCGGCTAATGTGGATCGCGACATCAAAGTGAGCGCGGGGTTTGCGGCGCATGTCTTTCAAACAGTCCACCAGCAGAAAAACCTCGCCTCGGATTGCGATAGCCATCTGAAGGTTGCCTTCCAGGGATGGAAGAAGCTGAGCTACAGCGGGCCCGATGGGACCGGAAGTTGTACCTTCAACTACGCGAAGGACAAGGGGATCCAGGCGCTGGGTGAGACGCTGGTTGCGGTTGCCGGGACAATTCTGGAAGGGGCGCGCCTGGAGATTTTGTTGCAGCACGACCCGCTGGGGCTGGACAGGGAGATGGATTACCTGGTGGAAGCTTCCGGCGACGGGCGCGTGCAGCAGATCGTTACCATTCGGGGCATCCTGGAACGGCTGGCCGAAGATCCCGACGTGATTGAGCGGGTAAGAAAGCGGGCCAGGCTTTTGTTGGCTCGCGCCAACGGATAAACCACCCGAAAGCAAGATTTTGGAGTAACTTTGCGGTAAGGCCAGGGTCCAATATTGAGATGGGTTGTCCTGCGGGGCAAATCGCTGCAAGGATCCGGGGCGATGGGAAGGTGGAATTCCATGAGCGTAAATGAGCGGAGCGTTGTAGATCGCAAAGTATTGACCGGCCGCAAACTGGGCGTCTGGGCTCTTGGATTGGCGGCGCTGGCATTGGGAGTTCACGGGCTTGCACCCTCTATGCGGGCTGATGATGCCAGTCCGGCAGGGCGCGCGGTGCGGCTGAGTTACGTGGAAGGTCGGGTGCAGCTTTCCCAGGGAAATCAGGTGCTTGAAGACGCTTCGGTGGCAAATACGCCTCTGTTTGAGGGCGCACGCGTCACCACCGCGGATGATGGCCGGGCGGAGATTCAGTTTGAAGACGGCAGCGTGGCGCGCCTCTCTCCCAACAGTTCGTTCACCTTGACGGTGCTGCGCGGAACCGGCGCCAACGGCCAGGCGGAGATTACCCTGGAAGGCGGTCTGGGCTACTTTGAGTTGCAGGGCGCCGACCAGTCGGGAACCATTACCGTGAAGTTTGGTGATAGCGTTGCCACTCCCAGCGGATTCACCGTGCTGCGCATCAACTTGGACAACGCTCCGGGCGATCTGGCGGTTTTCTCCGGGAATGCTCATCTGGACCGCGGCACCGCGATGTCAGTGGACCTGCACGGCGGCGAGAGCCTGGCGTTGAGCGCTATGGACGTGACCCGCTATACGCTGAATGAATCCATCGAGCCGGATTCGTGGGACTCGTGGAACGCAGACCGCGACCAGATTTTGACCACGGAAGCCGCTGCGGCGACGGGTGCTTCCAAGGGCTACGGCCAAAGCAACAACCCGGCCTGGAGCGACCTGGACGCCAACGGAAGCTGGTACAACGTTCCGGGGCAGGGCAACGTCTGGTCTCCGACTGATGCGTCCGATCCCGGTTTTGACCCATACGGCAATGGATACTGGGCATGGACGCCGGCTGGGTACGCATGGGCTTCTGGATACTCCTGGGGCTACATGCCCTACCAGTGCGGCATGTGGAACTGGTATGAAAGCTTTGGCTGGGGTTGGGCTCCGGGGATGGGCGGATGCAATCCCTGGTGGGGCTTGGGCGGCATTGGCTACTTTGCGCCTAACATTGGGTCTGGCTATGGCGGCTACCGGCCACCTATGCGTCCGCGCCCGGTGAGGCGGCCTTTGGGCGGCGGATTGATCGCCGTGAATCGCCATTTGACTGCGCCGGTTGCGTCATTGCCAGAGAGGGATAAGACTACCGTAGTGAGGATAGCGGGATACACTACGCAGCCGATGCATGCGCTGAGTCCGCGACCGCAGTACGACCGCTCCGCATCCGGATACGGCAATCGCACGACCGTGTCCAATGTGGGCGGCGTGCCTGCCACCGGACAATATCATGCCGCCGGAACCGCTTCCGGTGCAGGCCACCCGGCCTCTTCCGCGTCCGGCGCAAAGAGTGCCCCGGCGAGAAGCTCCGCCGCCAGCCACGCCTCTTCCAGCACTCCCGCGAGCCACGTTTCCAGCGGAGGCGGTGGTGGTGGCGGAGGGGGCGCCGTCCATGCAGGCGGAGGCGGAGGCGGAGGGCACCATTGAGGTAGATCCATCGAGTTCTTGTCGATGGAGCGTGCGAGCCAAGTCAACGGCCGCGAGTTGGAAGCTTCCCCAGGAAGACTTCAATTCGCGGCCATTCTGTTCTTTGGGGATATCACGTCCGTCGTGATGGTAAGACTTGCTGTTCTGATCGATAGGAAATATAGGATTGCGGCATGGGGCGGAAATGACTTTCTTAACTAACGGCCATTGAGTCGACTTCCCATGTAACTCCCAGAATAACTGGTGACCTAAGTCGAAAGTTCATTGCATAAGTTCCGAAATGCAAACGCGCCCAGAGGGCACCCGCCTTCGACTTCGCTGAAGTACGCTTCGCTCGGGATGACAGATCATTACTGTGAAAAGAACTTCAGACTCAGAACACGAGGTGGAAATAAAACAAAGGCCGCCCGAGTTATACCGGGCGGCCTTTGGCGTCATGGATCGCAGATCGAGTTACCTAACTACGCGGCCATGTTTGGCGCGGTAGATAGCGCGCGACGTGCGGTTGAGGCGATGGTTGAGCCGGACGCGATTGGCGCGTGTAAGGTGTCCGCGGTCGCCGGCGCGCATGTGGCGCTCCTGACGGCCGATGGAGGCTTCACGGCGCTCCAGGCGCGCACCCTGGCGGGCATTGAGCCTGCCGCTGCGGATGCCTTGCCCAATGCGCTGTTGTTGGTGTTCCCGTCGCTGGTTGATGGTGGCGGCGTGGCGTTGCATGGGAGCAGCAGGTGCAGCCGCTGGGGCCTGTGCAAAGCCAATGGTTGAGGTAAGTGCGAGAAGTCCGACGCCAAGCAAAGAAACTTTCATGGTGGTTCTCCTTGGGAGGCGGCGGTTTGATTTGCAGCTTTGTGCCGATCCGCGCTCACATCCATTGAGACACAGCGCTAACTCAAGTGTTGCGAGGGATTATTTAGGTCTACATCTTTAGGTTGAGTTAGTGCAGGAAGTTACAATCCTGCCTGCTTGCCATTGAGAGCGCGCCAAAGTGCGGCGAGAGTTTCAATCGGTAACTGCTCAGCGCGTGCGCGAGGATCGATTTCCACGCCGGTAAGTGCCGATACGATGTCGGCGGGAGCAAACTCTGCCGCGCGCAGATTATTGGCAAGCGTTTTACGTTTCTGCGCAAATACCTTCCGCACGAATGGGAGAAAACTCGATTCCTCCACGCCGAGTTCTTCAAAGCGCGGTGCAAAGCGCCAGCGGAAAACAGTGGAATGCACGTCGGGTGGTGGCGAGAAGGACGATGGCGCAAGCGTGAAGAGGTTTGTTGCCGGCCCGTACAACTGCACAGTCACGGAGAGCAGCCCGTAGTCGCGCGATGCGGGAGCCGCCGTGATTCGCTCCGCTACCTCGCGCTGCACCATGAGAACCGCGCGGTCAAGCGCGGCGTGGCTGGCGGCTAGTTTCAGCAGAATCTGCGAGGTGATGTAATAGGGCAGATTCCCGAACACCAGAAGCCTCTGGCCGGCCTCGGCTGCCGCTGCGGCGAAATCGAAATTAAGCACATCCTGTTGGTGTACCGTAAGCCGGTCGGCAGGAAATTCGGTGCGTAGATGAGCAGCCAGGCCGGCATCGAGTTCAACAGCGATCACATGAGCGGCGCGCGCCACCAGCGCCGAGGTGATTGCGCCTGCCCCTGGCCCAATCTCCACCACCGTGAGCCCAGCGAGATCGCCTAAAGAATCCGCGATGCGCTGCGCGGCATGTGCGTCGTTGAGAAAGTTCTGTCCGAGCTTCGGCTTGGCTGGCATGGGTTCTTTGATGGTAGATGAAGGGACGGTTCGAGCAGGTTGGTCAGGGTCTGCTGTCTCCCACCCTGGTGTGGTGCTCCAGAAGTTCATAGCATAAGTCCCGAAGTGCAACCGCAGATCCTTCGACTCACCACCCCCAAACTGAAAGGCGTTTGGGGCCCCTTTCGCTTGATTGTATAAACCGAAAGGCTCCGATGGATTCCGGGGATTAGACTTTGGTTGTTTGGAGACCGTAGTCATCTCGGGAGCAAAGGAGCCTTAT
>Ga0302310_10003175_pt1 | contig 12916 bp, 17 predicted proteins | sample III_Palsa_N1_2_FD_200451 | JGI IMG/M metagenome (GOLD analysis project Ga0302310, IMG submission 200451) | Peat permafrost microbial communities from Stordalen Mire near Abisko, Sweden - III_Palsa_N1_2 | ecosystem: Environmental > Terrestrial > Soil > Palsa > Peat permafrost | place: Sweden... | reverse complement strand
CGACAAGGAAATGCTGACGCGCAACGGGCAATTCCATATCGATGCGGATCAGCAACTGATCGATGCCGCGGGCCATCCGGTCCAGGGCCAGTCCGGGCCGATTTCCCTGACCCATGAAGGCGTACATATCAATGCTGCCGGCGAGATCGTCGACGGCGATAAAAGTGTCGATAGCCTGCGCATCGTGGCTGTCGATACACCCAGTGCCCTACGTGAGGCCGGTGATGGTTTGTATACCTACACCGGCACACCCGCGGACTGGAACGGGAGCATTCATCAAGGCTCGTTGGAGCAATCCAATGTTGACGCGAGCACTGAAATGGTGCGGCTGATGGAGTTGACCCGGCACGCACAGTCGGTGCAGCGGGCCATTGCGGCTTACGACGAGGCCATGCAGGCAGGCATTAACCATATCGGCGATAACACCTAAGGACTGACCATGATCGATGCACTCTCTATCGCGACCGCTGGCATGCAGAGCACTCAGGCGCAAATCGACACCTTGTCGAACAATATCTCGAACATGCAGACGCCGGGGTTCAAGAGTCAGCGCGCGGCTTTCGGCGACGTTGCCGTGATCTCGCCCGCGCAGGTACAGGCGGGCCTGAGTCCCGAGCACACCGGTGCTGGGTCGGAAATTATTTCGACGAGCTCCGTGTTTACGCAGGGGACCATGTCGCAAACCAGCAACACGTGGGATATCGGTATCCAGGGCGAGGGCTTTCTGGAGGTCATCGACGCCAGCGGCAATCACCTATACACCCGTAACGGACAGCTGCACGTCGACAGCGAGGGATACCTCGCCGACACCAACAGCAACCGCTTGGCTCAAAACATTCAAATTCCCCCAGACGCCAGCAACATCACGGTCAATCAAAGCGGTCAGATCTATGCGACGGTAGGCGGGAGCGCTAGTCAGACGCTGCTGGGCGAATTTCAATTGAGCTCGTTCCCGTCTCCTCAGGGCTTGCAGTCGATGGGAACCAACGACTTTGTCGCCACGCAGGCATCCGGTGATCCCAGTGTCGGCAAACCCAACGAAAATGGGATAGGGACCATTGTGCAAGGTTCCCTGGAAGGGTCGAATGTGGACATGGTTTCGGAGATGTCTACGCTGGTCATTGCACAGCGCGCGTACCAGCTTAACGCGCGGGTGTTGCAGGCCGCGGACCAGATTCTCGACACCATCAATAACTTGCGTCAGTAATGATGCCAAGGCGCTGGCCAGCATGGATGCTCGTGGCCGTCTCGTCGCAGACGTGGGCCACGCCGCCTGTGTTTCAGCATGTCGAGGCAACGCGCATCGTTACGGCCGCACGCGCGCAGGTCGATACGCAACTGGGAAGCGATCGCGCGGCGGCGGAAGTGACCGTGCTGGGTTCACCCGAGGATGTGGTCGTGTTGCCGGGAAAGGTGACACTGGGTGTGCACGCGGTTACCGGACGCTGGCCGCGAGCACGCGTAGGCGTGCCAGTGGACGTCCTCGTGAATGGTCAGGTAGTGCGATCGGCGACGGTCTGGTTTGCACTGAGCGTGCACCGCGCAGTGCTCACTTACGCGGCCGACGCACCGATCGGCGTCTTGGCGGCGTCTCTCAAGTTGGTGCCGCAGGATGCAGATGTGGCCGCCGTGCGTGGCGAGCTGACCGGCAGCCCTCACGATATCGACGGGATGCGTTTGCGTCATCCGGTGCTTGCCGGTTCGGTCGTTGTGCAGGAGGACTTTGAATCCATGCCCGATGTCGATCGCCAGCAACGTGTTCAAGTCTTGGTGGCGCTCGGCGCTATTCGCCTGCAAGCCCGCGGTACCTCGAACGGAAAGGGTAATGACGGCGATGTCGTTGCCGTGCTGGTCGATGGCGCCGAAGCACCGGTGCGTGCGCGTATCACTGACAAAGGAGTTGTACAAGTTGTCCAGTAAACAATGCTTGATCGTGTGCCTGGCGTGGGCAGTTGGAACCCTCGCCGCGAACGCACAAACAACTTCGGGATCGATGATCAACCCCGATACGTACCGCGGTCTGGCGGCGGATCAGCGTGCCCACCAGGTCGGCGATACCTTGACCGTGGTGGTCACCGAGACCGCGCGTGCCACCGCGAGCGCCAATACCGATGCCGACAGCAATACGCAGCTCGGCGCCAATACGCAGACGCACAACTCTACGCATAACTATGCGTTGGGAACGACCGGAAGCGACGTAGGCCAGGGCAAGACTTCGCGTGCCGGTACCTTGCAGGCGCAACTGGCGGTGCGGGTCGTTGATGTGGAGGGTGATGGCATGTTGCGGATCCACGGCGAGCAGACCGTCGAAGTCAATGGCGAAAAGCAGCAGTTCGCGCTGACCGGACTGGTGCGCTCGGAGGACATATCTGCAACCAATACCATTTTGTCCAACCGCATCAGTGAAGCAAACATTGAGTTCACCGGCCATGGCGACGTATCGGAGGCTCAGCGTCGCAGCATTCTTTACCGCATCACACGCTGGTTGGGCCTGATATGAGCCGGAGTGCTTTCGTCTATGTCGTCATCTTGTTTTTTGCGCTGTTCCGTTATGGTGCTGCAGCAGCTACCGACGGCTACAGTGTGCGGCTCAAGGAAATCGCGCGTGTCCAGGGCGTGCGTGACAATGCGCTCATTGGCTACGGGCTCGTGGTGGGTTTGGCCGGCACCGGCGATTCGAGCAAGAATCAACTGACCGTCCAATCGGTGGCCAATACGCTCAGCCATTTTGGCGTCAACATCAGTCCCGACGATTTGAACAGTCGCAACGTTGCCACGGTGATGGTCACGGCGACGCTGCCGCCGTTCGCCGAGTCCGGGCAGAAGCTCGATGTGTCGGTTTCCTCGCTTGGCGATGCCCGCAGTCTCACGGGGGGCATCCTGCTGTTAACGCCGTTGAACGGCCCAGACGGCAAGCTCTACGCCCTGGCGCAAGGAGCGTTGTCCGTAGGCGGATACGAAGTTCGCGCGTTCGGCAGTTCCGAACAGAAAAATCACCCGACGGTCGGACGTGTGCCTGACGGCGCATCGGTCGAACGCGAAGCACCGTTGGGCCTAGGCGATAACAGTCGAACGCTGGATGTAGTGCTCTATCAACCGGACTTCACCACGGCCGAACGTGTTGCCGAATCGTTGCGCCGCAATGCTGGTGTTGAGGCGATCGCTGAGCACGCGGGGAAAATACGCGTGACGTTCGCGACGCCTCCACAAGACATGGTCGAGACCATCTCGAGGATCGAGAATGTATTGGTGACACCGGATCAGGTGGCGCGCGTAGTGGTCAACGAGCGCACGGGAACGGTGGTGTCGGGCGGCGATGTGCGGCTGGGCGGTGTGACCGTGTCCCAGGGCGACCTGCGCATCGTTGTGCAAACCGATTATCAGGTTTCGCAGCCAGATGGTGTGCTGGTCAATCCATCGCGCAACATTGCCACCACGGTGGTTCCGCAAGCCAACATCAGCGTGCAGGATCCGGAGGCCAAGCTGGTCAGTGTTCCCAATGGAGCCACGGTGGCTGACCTGATCAGTGCGCTGCGGGCGATTCACCTGACCACGCGTGATGTGATCACCATTCTGCAATCGATCAAAGCCGCCGGCGCCTTGCGTGGCGAACTGATTATTCAATGAGGAAGTGGCTATGGATCTGACCACCGAAGCGGTACGTATGGGCATCACGATGGCACGTGTGCGTGCCGAGGTTGCCAGCGAGAATATTGCCAATGTTGATGTAACGGGCTACCGCGCGCAGCGCGCCGATTTTGGGCAGGCTGCCGGGCTCCTGCGTGAGGCGGCCGAGCAGCCATCGATGGGGAGCGAACGTCTCGAAGCCATGACACCCGATGCGATTCGTCAGTCGGTGCGACTGACCGACCCCAATCCAAACGCGCCAGTCAGTCTCGATGGCGAAGTGGCGGAATTGGAAACCGCAAATGTGGATTTTCAGACGCTGACGACCGTTCTTTCGCGACGTTTTGCGTTGATGCAGTTGGCCATGGCAGGGAGGAACTAAACGATGGTTGTCGATTCGATCTTTGCTGCTTCGCGCTTCGGGTTGGAATTCGAGCGTCTTCGTCTTGAAGCGGCCAGCCACAACATTGCTGTGGCAAACACACCCAATACCCCTGGGCATCCCGCGCAACTGATGCGCGCGGTGGCGCCTTACGGGACCAGTTTTGGTGCGGCGATTGGGGTGACCGATCAGGACCTGCCATCGCAACCGGTGCTGGTCGCCATCGATGCGCAGGCAAGGGAGGTTCGTGATCCGTCCGATCCCATGGCTGACAAGAACGGCATGGTTAGCTATCCACGAGTGGATCTCGTCCAAGAAATGAGCACGCTCAACGAAGCCAGTCGAGCGTACGAAGCTAATGTGCGTGCGTTCAACACCTTGCGCAGCATGGAGCTGCATTCACTCGATGTCGGAGGTGGTTCATGAACATCGCGCCTATTGCTGCTGTTTCCATCGGTCCGATCAGCATGCCGGAAGGCGCCATTGGGGAAGTGGCGCAGAGTGGCCCGCAGTTCATGCAAATGGTCGGCTCGACGATCGACGAACTCAATAGCAGCCTCAACGGTGCCGACGCGTCGGTACGCGCACTGGCGGCTGGAGAAAACGTGCCGGCGCACGACGTGATGATCGCGATGGAACACGCCCATCTCAAACTGCAATTCGCCGTCGAGGTGCGAAATCGCATCATCGATGCCTACCAGAATCTAACGAACATGCAGCTTTAGGTCGTTGTTGCGAGTGAGGGAGCGTGAAGTTTCCAGTTGCTGAGGAGGCTCGGGGAAAGTCCCCCAAGTCATTGCCTAGCGACGCTGAATGTGAGCGGGCAGGGAGACGTTGCAAGAGTTTTCGCGCGTGCTGTATGGACGCATTTTGTTAGTTGCCTGGGAAGTTTTTTGAATCTCCCGTAAGGATTTCTGGAGTACGTATGCGGCAGTTCTTTACATCCATGTCCCAACGCTCGCGCGTAATGTTTGCGGCATGCCTGCTGTTGATCGCTTGCGTGATAGCAGGTGCGACATGGTGGGTGATGCATCCGCCTTACGGCGTCCTGTTCAGTGGTTTGCGTGAGGCGGATGCCGCTGAGATCACGACGTCGCTCAGCCAGATGCAGGTGCCGTATCACCTTGCCGACGAAGGCAAGACCATTCTTGTGCCTGCCGAGCAGGTCTACGACACACGTATGAAGCTGGTCTCGCAGGGGGTACCCAAGGGCGGCAGCGTCGGTTTTGAGTTGTTCAAGGATTCTGACTACGGAGTCACCGAGTTCGCTCAAAAGGTCAATTTTCAACGGGCCTTGCAGGGCGAACTGGAGCGCACCATCGAGTCGCTGGATGAGGTGGCATCGGCACGCGTACATCTGACGATCCACCGTTCGGACCTGTTTGAGCATGACCAGGAGGCGTCCAAAGCGTCAGTGACACTCAGCTTGCGACCGCAGAAACATCTGGACGCTCGTGAGGTTGTCGGTATCCAGCGCTTGGTGGCATCCGCCGTCGATGCGCTGGCACCAGAATCCGTAGTGGTGCTCGACGACAACGGCATGGTGTTATCCAGTCATGCCACCGACGGGCAGGGTGGTGCCTTGGTGGGTGACCGCCTGGACGAACAGACCAAAGTGGAAACTCAGCTGCGCGCTCGAATTGGCGAACTGCTGCAGCGGGTGTTGCTGACTGACGATTTCACCGTTTCCGTGGATGTCCGCCTGAATTACGACCATGTCAAACAAGTCAGTGAGCGATTGATCGCCCAGGGCAAGGATGGCAATGGGCTGATGGTGAGCGAGAAGACCAATGTGAGCGGTCGGGTGGCAGATGACTCCGCCCCGGATCAGGTCAAGTCCAGTCCAGCCACGAACGACCGCGAAATTCAGTACGCGCATGGTCGCGAGCAGGAGGAGGTGGAGCAGGCGCCGGGGCGCATCGAACGCATCTCCGTGGGTATCGTCATTCCGTCCACCCTGCCAAAGAGCGAGATCGACAAACTTTCCGAGGTGGTATCGGCGGGGCTCGGCTTGGATCCCGCACGCGGTGACAAGGTTGATATCGCTGCCATCGCGCCACCCGAACTAGTAAAGGTACCCACGAGCACGGTTCCGCTTGCGTCCAGCGGCGCTGCAACGACCGACATTGGTGGCAGCCACGATGCTGCAGCGGTCGAGTCGGTACCTACGGTGAACACGGTGCCGAGCTGGGCTTATCCGAGCATCGCTGCGCTGATCTTGATCATCCTGGCAGGCTCGGTGATGGCAGTTCGAAGCACACCGCGGCGATTGTCAGCTCCGGAACGTGAGGAAGCTTTGGCACGACTGCGCCATTGGATCGAGTCGGCGGAGATCGAACATTGAATGCCATAGCTGCCCGCAATGCTGCGCTGGCCTTGGCTGCCATGCATCCCGCCGATCGGCGCTGGATGCTGGCGCGGCTGCCGGCGGGAAGCCGCTCCGTGCTCGCCCCCCTGATCGTTGAGGCGCAGCGTTTTGCCTCGCTCGATGCTGGACTGGTACGGGAGGTACTGGCCGAGCAGGACGGACACCGAGTGGCGGATGTGCCAACGCCGGATATTTTGATAGCTGTCCTTCAACGCCTTTCCAGTCAGTGGGCCGCACGTGTACTGGTCGCAGCGGTGCCGGATCATGCGGAGCTTTATCTGGCGACCTGCGACAAGGTGCGCGGCGCATCCATACGCCGCGAAATGGCGCGTCTGCCGCGCCCATTTCCATCAGCATTGGCGAGTTCGATGTCGCGCTATCTTGGTGAAGTCGGTCATGACCTGCGAATAGCCGAGGGCGCGGCGTGATCCGCCGCCTGCAAGCTGGCGCCGTTCTCGAGGCTGTCGACCGTCGCATCGTCGCCGGCGGAAGGCAGGTGCCGGAGTCTATCGATTCCGCTATTGCTCACGATCCAGCCGATACCGCTGCCTACCGCATCGCCTACTCTGAAGGTTTCGAGGCGGGCGAGAGCGATGGTCTGCGTGAGGCGACCGAGCGCATGCAGAAGCTCGAGGAGGAGGTGCGCCATCGCGCACAGGAATTGACGACAGAACGCGAACGCCTCGCCGCACTGACTGATGCCATGGCCGATGCTTTGCTCCGTCACGCTACATCGATGGAAGAGCTGGCGTTCGAAGTCGCACTGACCAGCTTGTCGCGGGCATTCGGCCAATTGGCGGCTGATCGGCAGCTACTCCATCGCCTGTGCGAGCAGGTAGTCGAAGAATTTCGTGTGAAAGCCGTGCGTGTCTGCGTATCGATCGAGGATCGCCCGGCGCTTCCCGAGCACATCGAGGGGCTGGAAGTTATCGCCGAAGGCGAGCTCGCTCGTGGCGATTGCCGTATTGTGACCGAGCGTGGTCACGTGGAAAGCTCCATAGGCATGCGCTTGGGCGCGATCTTCGACACGATGCTTGAAGCGTTGGGAGCCCATCGTTCATGAGTGGCGCCATTGCCCTCGACCGTTATCGCAGCCTGCTTGAACGCAAGCCCATGGCACACGCGTACGGCAGTCTGCTTGGCTTCAATGGTCTGGTGATCGAGGCGCTCGGCCCCGACGCCAAGATTGGCGAGCTGTGCGAGATTGACGGCAATGGACAGAGCGAGAACATCCGCGCTGAAGTGGTCGGTTTCCGCGAAGGGCGCGTTTTGCTGATGCCGTTTGGCCATCTACGTGGGGTGTCGGCTGGGGCACGCGTTCGCTCATTGGGACGAGCGCTTAAGGTGCCCGTTGGACCAGGCATGATCGGACGGGTCCTCGATGCTTTCGGCACGCCGCTGGACGGTGGGCCAGTGATTGAAGCCGAAAGCCACCGCGATATTCAGCCACCACCCATCAATCCGATGAGCCGAGTCCCGTTGGACGAGGCCCTGGAAACGGGCGTGAGAGCGATTGATGGCGTACTGCCCTTTGCCAAGGGACAACGCGTCGGTGTATTCGCGGGTAGTGGTGTGGGAAAGAGCACGTTATTGGGGATGATGGCGCGTCACGTTCGTGCAGATGTCGTGGTCGTTGCCATGATCGGTGAGCGCGGTCGCGAGGTGGGTGATTTCCTGCAGGAGGCACTCGGTGCCGAAGGGCGAGGGCGCTCGCTGATGCTGGTTGCTACAGCCGATCAACCAGCTCTGGTGCGAACTCATGCCGTGCATGCGGCGCACGCCGTCGCTGAGTATTTTCGCGATCAGGGGCTGGATGTTCTGCTGATCGTCGATTCGATCACTCGTTTTGCGATGGCACAGCGTGAAGTAGGCCTGGCGGTCGGTGAGCCGCCGACCTCGCGTGGCTATCCTCCATCGGTATTCAACCTTCTGCCGCAGATACTTGAACGGGGCGGTCGCGTGCTCGGTGGTGGTTCGATCTCAGCCATTTACAGTGTATTGGTTGAGGGCGATGACATGAATGAACCGGTCGCCGACCATATGCGTGCGATTCTTGACGGACATGTGGTGCTGTCGCGCGACTTGGCCGCGCGCGGCCAACTTCCTGCGATTGATTTACTGTCCAGCGTAAGTCGATTGGTGTCGCGCGTAACGAATGAGGAAGAGCAGCAAATTATCCTGCGTGTGAGGACCATCGTGTCCACCTACGAGGCGTCGCGTGATCTGGTTGACATGGGCGCCTACCAGGCGGGTGCAAACCCATTGTTGGATGAAGCCATTCTGCTCTATCCGCGCATCATTGAATGTCTGCGCCAAACGCCCACACAGTGGTCCACCCGGCAGGAGAGTGTCGAGCTGCTGCGCGCCATTGTGTCAACGGGAGCTCCGAGCCCATGACGGAACGCAGGTTACATGCTTACGAAGTCTTGCTGCGTATGGCGCAGGTCCGCGAGATTCGGGCTTCTGTTGCATTGGCCAAAGCAGCGGACGAGGAGCGTGAGCGCCGATCCCATCGTGATGGCGTCGGTGCTGCTTGCGAGGCGGTAACTTTGGCGAGTCGTCGATGTGTCGAGGATAGTTCGAGTGTCGATATGGCTCGCTACGAAATGCTCGCCATATTGGGCGCTTCGCTATCGGACAGGCTGGAAAATGCCTCGCAGGAACATCTCTGCGCCTTGCAAGTGCGGGAGGAAAGCGCGATGGCCAATGTGATGGCCAAGCGCTACCGTGAACGAGTGGGTGAAAGCGTCACCGATGTTGGCCAAGCGATGTATCGGGAACGTTCGGCCAAGCGTCAGGACGAGGCCATCGAGCTTTGGCTGGAAAGCAAGGAAATCAAGTGATGCCTGATATCTCCAGTATCGACGGCTACGTCAATCCATGGCGCTCCAGCGTCAATCGGTCCCCGTCTCAGGACTTTGCCGATGAGCTGGCAAAGGAGGACGGCAAGGCGCAATCGGATAAGCGAGCGCAAGCCAAACAGGACAACGAGACTCGATCTGATGCGCGAGCCCAGAGTGAGGCCACCACTGAGCAGACTACGTCAACGGTGCGCCTAGTATCTGGTACAGCTCTTCCTGGAAATAGCGGTATGTCAGCTGCAAAAGCTGCAGTTTTAGCCACTGTGCAGGAACAGCTGGGTGTCGTGGTGCAGCCCATAGGGGATACCGAAGCGCTGCTCGGATCGCGCGTATTTGGCTTGCATCTACTTGCTGGAGCCTATCTTTCGGAACTCACCCTATCCGAGGGCGCAACTTCTGAGGCGACGTTCGATGTGGTGAAGGCGGTGCAATCGTCGACCACCTCGCTGGAAGAACAGGCGGCACCCCTTGATGCTCTGCTCTCCGAGCAGACGGCTTCTCCGGAAGATCCATCGCCGGTTGAGTCCCTGGTCGTACCCGATGCCACGGTCACTAACGAAGCGTCGGCCGCGGCAACGGACGCTTCACCGCAAACGGCTGCTGCGATGGAATCAACCGGCGTACCCGCGGCCCATTGGCTCGAGCGTTCGCTGCGATTTACCAAGCAGTCTGACGGCAGCGCAGTGGCTTGGCTGAGAGATTACCGTGCCGATGGCCATGAAACGGCGAAGCTTGTCGATAGCTTGATACAAGAGGCCAAAGCGAACGGATTGGTGCTGGGTAGGGTCATGTTGAATGGTCGCGAAGTATGGACTTCGCGCAACGATACTTAAGCGAGGAATGTCATGTCGGTCGAAGCTATTGGCAGCGTATTGAATACTAGCGATCCATCCGCTACGCCGAATTCGGGTATCAACGAGCAGGATTTCATCCAGCTATTCGTCAGCGAGTTGCAATATCAGGACCCGATGCAGCCGTTGGACAATAGTCAGTTCCTCACGCAACTTTCCCAATTCGTTGGCATCGAACAGCAAAGTGAGGAGGTGACCGGGATCAACAATCTGTTGACGCTCGACTCGTCCGATCAGTCCCTGGCACTGCTTTCTCACAGCGTCGAAGTCACCAATGCCGACAATACGACGACAACAGGCAAGGTGACGGGCATCCAGTACAGCACCAACGGCGTGCAGCTGACTGTGACTACATCCAGCAACAATGTGTTGACGAACGTCAATCTATCGCAGATCCAGCTTGTGACGCCTTAAGGGGAAAATCATGTCGGGCATTATGCAAGCGTTTTACAACAGCGTATCGGGACTTTTCAGCTTCTCGCAAAGCCTGGATACGATCAGCAACAACATCAGTAACATGAACACTCCAGGTTTTCGCGGGAGTGACTCGTTCTTTGAGAACGTCATGGACGGTGATGGCACGGAGATAACCGGAACGGCTGAGAATGTAAGTGAAGGCCAGATCGAACAGACCAGTACCGATACGGATGTGGCCATCCAGGGCAATGGGCTGTTCATCCTCAAGGATTCTCAGGGGAATACCTACTACACACGGTCAGGCCAATTTCAGTTCAATTCATCCGGGCAGTTGGTTGACTCTGTCAACGGTTATTTCGTCCAGGGCTATGATCCATCGGGGACCTTGGGCGATATCAATATCACCAACTTTCAGACGTTGCCGGCCCAGGCGACAACGACGGTCAACATGACCGGCAACGTATCAACGTCATCTCCTACGGAGACCGTCAGCGGCATCACTGTTTACGATGCCCAAGGGAATGCTCATGCATTGAGCATGACGTTGACCGACAACGCATCGAAAACCCCAGGGAGCTGGGGTGTCACTATTACAGATAGCGCCGGCGCGACGGTGGGCAGCGGCAATGTCGTCTTCAATACAGACGGCACGCCCGAAACGGGGAATAACACCGTAACGATGACGGCCACTCTGGGCGCCACATCGCAAGCCATCACATTCAACTTCGGGACCCCGAATGGTCTGAGCGGAGCGACAAGTTATTCGGGAACAGCCGAGAGCGTTGCTGCACAGGTGCAGGACGGACATGCGATCGTAGGGATCTCGTCTGAGGCTTTCGATGCTACCGGCACCCTCCAATTCACGTATGCCGATGGAGAGACAAAAGCCGGTCCGCAGTTGGCATTGGCCTCATTCCAGGATGAGAGTTCGATGCAGATGATTCAGGGCAACCTGTACATGCCTCCGCAGAATCAGAGTGCGCAGATCGGTCGCCCTAGCACCACGATATTCGGTCAAATCGAAGGCAGCAGCCTTGAAATGTCCAATGTGGATCTGACCCAGGAGCTGGCGGACATGATCGTGATTCAGCAGGGATACCAAGCCAGCTCGCGCGTTATGACCGTGTCCAGCGACATGCTTCAACAACTCTACGACTCCACTCGGAGCAGCTAAGCCATGGATGAGGTCCGTTTCGGATGGATCGGGGAAACTCGTCGAACCACATTACGTTCGTTGATGGCTGCCGAAGTAGCAGACTGGTCCCATGACTGGTGGATTCATCACTCTTCCGCCGACGTCGATGTGCGTTCAAACCACCCGCATGATGCCGGTGCCAGAAAGGCGTCGCCCTTCGTGTCGAACAATGAATTGGGTTCGATAGCTTTTCATCTTGGGGGCAAGGAAATCGATGCCATAGGGCGTCATCTTGCCGGAGCGGTGGGTGACGACGACGCAGAATGGGCACAGCACATCGGACAAGGCGCGCTGGAAGATCTGGCTGCACGCATGCTTCGTCGCGCTGGAATCAGCAAGCCGGCCAAGTTGTCCCGACTGCCTCCATCAGAAGGTCTGGGTCATGCGCGGTTGGGGGCCTTTGCCGTCACCCTGGCGCTGGGGTCCTTAAAACTGGATTTGGCCGTTGATCGTCAACTCGTGGATAGGTTAGTGCCACCGCATGCTTCAGCGAGGGTGAGTCTTGTGCCGCGTCACGACGCGCTAGGCAGCGTGCCTTTGCGGGTTAGCGCGGTCATGGATTTCGGCAAAGTCAGTCTCACGCACCTGTCCGATCTTAGGGTGGGAGAAGTGATCGTCGGTGATCGCGGGCTGGATGAAGTTCTGGGGATTTACATAGAAGGTCGCAGTTCCGTCGCAGCGGGTTATCTGCGGCGGTCGGGGATACAACGTGCCGTCATGCTCGACGGCATCAACTCGCAGGATGGACACAAACCATGAACGAAGTCGTCGTTGAACCCATCGAACTTGAAGAGGCCGATTACGAGCCGATCACGGGTGATCCACTCATCAAGCGTAATCTGGCGTTGCTTGGCCACGTCAACGTGCGACTGGACGTGCTCATCGGCAACGCCGAGTTGAGCGTTGAAAAACTGTTTTCACTCAGCAAAGGCGAGTCCATCGTGCTCGATGCCGAGCTCGACGCGCCGGTGACGCTGCAACTGGACGGCAAGCCGATTGCACGTGGGCATCTTATGGCCGTAGGCGACTGTTTTGGTCTGAAGATCTCCGAGATCCTGTGAGTAATATGTTCATCTCAAACCTGAGGGCGTGGATTGTCGCGCCGGATTCGAGTAGGTCGGGTGGCGCACAAGCGGTCATTCCTTATCGCACGGAGATGCCGATTTCGGCCGGCAGCATCGCGTTCAGCGTGTCGGTCACGGTGCTGGTACTTGT
>Ga0302310_10003174_pt1 | contig 12918 bp, 17 predicted proteins | sample III_Palsa_N1_2_FD_200451 | JGI IMG/M metagenome (GOLD analysis project Ga0302310, IMG submission 200451) | Peat permafrost microbial communities from Stordalen Mire near Abisko, Sweden - III_Palsa_N1_2 | ecosystem: Environmental > Terrestrial > Soil > Palsa > Peat permafrost | place: Sweden... | reverse complement strand
GAAGGCGTGCGAGGCCTCGTGGACACTGAAGGCAAAGATGAGCACTATGACCTGGCAAACGATGAGCATTGCTTCAAGAGGCATAGGGTTAGATTAGCGGATTTGCGGGCCTGTCGTGGTTTGTTGGCCGGGGCAAGAGAACCCGAGGCTAAAGCGTCTCTCGCTTTATCGGCGTCATTGGCGGGACTGAAGCCCCACCCTCCCACCTGAACAACAAAGGCTGGTCAGTCGGCGTCGGATTTTTCGAGGAGGTCGGAGAGGGTCTCTTTGTGCTTGGGCTTGGCGGCGGCTCTTTGCTTTGGGTCTGGGATCACTTTTTCGGGAGGTGGCTGACCGACGCGGTCGCGTGCGTTTTGCTTGACGGCTTTGACGATGGAGAAGACGCGTTTTTTGGCTTTAGTCATGGGGCGGTCGGTATTTCTTTGAACCGTCCCAGTATGCAATACTTTCGGGTGGAGGAGCATCGCACCTCGTCCGGCGAATGAAAGAGTTCTCGCCGCGTGGCGTTGCTCCGTGGAGGTACCGATGGAAGAACGCGACTTTTTTGACGAGCGGGCCGAGTCCAGAACCCATTTGATGACCTGCCCGCATTGCGGACAGCAGGGGGAATACGAGCTGTCGTGGCTGGTGCGGCGCAAGAAAGCCCAGTTGGGACGCGGAGCGGATGAGCGAGACCGGGCACGGTTCGCCAAAGCACAGAGCTACATGGTGCGGCGCGACGACCTGGTGGGTTGCAAGAATATTCGGTGCCGGAAGCGTTTTGACGTGGCTGGGATTCAGTCGGTGGCGTTCCTCTAGGGCGAAAAGGACGAAATACAGGGGTCCTTCACTGCGTTCAGGATGACGTACGTTTTCGTTCGGCCCGAACCGTGTTTTAATAGGTCTGACGAAACATATTTGCAGGAGAGATACGATGGCGAACACGTTGATTCCCGTGGAAGAGCGCAACCTGACCCCGGATGAAGTGGCTCATTTGGACCGGCGTCGGCGCCGCGGGCAGTTGTTTCTGGTTCTCGGACTCCAGACCCTGCTGGTTTCCTGCCTGTTGCTGCTGTTCAGCGGCCAGGATGCGACGTATTCGCCCGGCTGGATTCACCCGATGATGTATTGGAATCTGACCACGTTTACCCTGTCGATGGTGTTTCTGGCGATCGGTGTCAGCCTGAAGCGCGGCAGCAACGAGTTCATCAGCTACTAAGGTGGATTGACCCGCCGAATGGGATACAGCGGCAAGGTTGAATATGCGCGAGAGCGCAAGCTACGCGAGAGAAATACACGCCTGTACCGACTGGCGCACTGGCCTCTGTGGATCTGGGTATTCTTCCTGGTCCCGGGGCCATTAGTGTTTTCGTTGTTCGCGCATGGGTTTGGACGAGGGAATTTCCTCTGGCTGTTAGTGGTGTTGGCGGGTACCGGTACGGCTGCGTTGTTTGGGCAGTTGCCTGGTGCGGAGCCACGGCCTTACATCCTCCGATTCGATGAAGATAAGCCAAATCCGCCGTATCGGCGGGTTTGCTACACGTTTGCGTGGAGCGCGGTGCTCACCTTTGCGCTGCTGAATCTGGCCGGATTGGTGATCGCGGTGGCGACCGGAACCTGGTACATGCAGCAGATTTATGCGTTCGGATACGGCCCGCTTTGCGTGCTTATTTTACTGTTGGGTGCGTTGGGGAAACTGCCGCGTGTGGGCCGCTCGACCAGAGGCGAAGGCCACGAACGCCGGTATTTCTACGGGTCACTGTGGGCGGTAGTGGTGGCTCAGGCTCTGCTGATGGTGGTCTGGAAGACGCTGCCCGTGGCTCGATGGGCAAGCGTGTTGAAGCTGGTGGTTTATGTGGGGGCGCTGGCGTTTATGGGTTGGCTGGCCTACAAGGGCAAGCTGCTGCGGACGCGGCCGATCTTGCCGGGGGAGTCAATGGTGGCGGATTAGCCCAAGACAAAAGGCGGCAGGTCCGCGGCTAACGGGTGAAGCCTACGCTGCGGGCCAGCTTTTTGCTGTCGTACATACGACCATCGGTGATGACCTTGTCGACGCGGCGGATGTTCGAGATGTTGTCCAGCGGGTTGGCGTCGAGGAGCACGAGATCGGCGCGCTTGCCGGGTTGGATGGTGCCGGATTCGCTGTCGAGACGCATGGCGCGGGCGGCGTTGAGAGTGGCGGTCTGGATGGCGGCCATCGGCGTCATACCGGCCTGGACGTAGAGCTCCAATTCCCTGTCGAGTCCGTATCCGATGAGGCCGGTATCCGACCCGGCGATGATGGGGACTCCGGCATCGTAGAGAGCCTTGATGACCTTGAGATTTTCATCCATGCGGGCGCGGAATTTGGACGCGTCGGTCGCCGGAACTCCCATGGCCCGGAACTTGGAGGTGAGAGTGTATGGTGCGGCGTTGACGCCGGGTTCGAAGCTTGCGGCGTCGATGGATTTGGGATGGCCGGCCATCTCGCCCCAGCCGTCGGTGGGGTCGACGACGATGTTTTTGGCCTTCAGGAGGGCGATTAAATCTTTGGCGCGCTGCGAGTTCAAGTCGACGGGGCCGGTGTCTCCCTCCGGGCGCATGCCGCGGGTGATGAACTGGAGATGATTGATCTGGTCCATGCCGTCGTCAATGCCCTGGAAGGTATTGACCGCGGCGGGAACGTGGCCGGTGACGGTGAGGCCGCGCTTGTGGGCTTCGGCAGTGATGGCGCGGAGGACGTCGGGCTTCAGCTGGGTGTAAACCTTGATCTGCTCGAAGTGGTTATCGGCGTAGAGATCGACGATGCGGACGCCCTCGGCAGGCGTTTCGGCGTCGAAGGCTCCGAAGGCCAGCGGACCGCCGGCATCGATGAGCCCGGCGAACAGCAGCCGCGGGCCGAGCACGTTATTTTTTTCGGCGTCGATGGCGCTGCGGATGGTGGTGAGGAAGTCGAATTCGCCGCCGCAGTCGCGTGCCGTGGTGACGCCTGCAGCGAGCAGCGCAGGGCCGAACTCCACGCCTGAGTAGTGCGTGTGCATCTCCCAGAGGCCGGGGAGCAGGGTCTTGCCCTCGGCGTGGATGATGCGGACGCCGGGGGGCGGGAGCCATGGACCCGCAGAGACGATGCGGCCGTTCTTGATGAGGACCGTTGCGTGCTCGATTGCGGGAGAGCCGGTCCCGTCGATCAGCCGCGCGCCGACGATGGCGTACGTGCCGGAAGCCTCGGGAGGGGCCTGCAGGTCGATGTCGGCGAGGTCGAGCATCTCCTGCCGGACGCCGGAGTGGAAGATGCTGTTGGTGGCGGATTCGTACTCGTCGAGAACCTCCTCCTGCGGGAGTCCGCCAGCGAATGTCATGGTTGCGGCGACGCGATTCGAATCGTTCATCCAGAGGATTTCGCGGCCAAACATGAGGTTGGCGACGGTGTACCGCTTGAGGCGGACCATCTGACCCTTGATCTGGAAGGCGTCATTGCCAACCAGCTTGATCTCCAGCGGCAGCGCCTGCGGGCTGGCGCGAAGGATGGGGATTCGCGTTGGCTCGTGGTGCGCGGTGTAGTAGCGCATCAGAGTCATCTGGACGGCGGCAGGCATGTAGGCGGCGCCGACGAACGCGATGGCAGGCTTCGCCATGGTGCGGGTTTGGTCCAGCTCCTTGACGGTCGCTGAATTGCCCTTGATTTCGGTCTCAGACACGGCGGCGGGGCTGGATTGCTGGGTGAGGCTGAACGGCTCAAAGTGGAGGCCGTAGGTGAGGGTGGCGGTGATGGTGCGCTTTGTGCCGCGATCATTCGTGGTCGTCGTCGAGGTGATGGTGCGGCGGCCGTCGCGGAGGTCCGTGATCGTGTACTCCTCGGTGCCGATGGCGTGGAGGAGGGAGTGGACCTGGTAGACGCCGTGCTCGACCATCAGCGGCTTCTGCTGGGAGCGGGCGGAGGTCGAGGCGAGGGCCAGCGCGAGGAGTGGGGTGAGAGTTTTAGCGGAAGGCATTGGTGCGATGGTACCAAGAACCAGGGCGACCACGGATTTTCACGGAGGAACGCGGATTTGGTTGGGGTGGTGCTAAGGTTTTGTTGGTTGTGGCGTAAGCTTCGGTCATGCGAATAATTTGTGGTTTGGTCGGTGCGGTTCTACTGGCGGGTTGGGTTGGTGTGCGAGCGCAGGCTCCTGCGGATGCGATCGCTTATCCAGCGGCGCATGGAGAGCAGACGGAGACCGATGAGTACACGCGGTATGAATTGCTGGGTCCGGAGACCGCAAGCTTCAAGATTTATTACGAGGTGACCGCGACTACTGCGGGGGCGAAATACTTCTACAACCCCATTCGCAAGGGCAGCGTGGCTACGGATGAATCCGTGCTGGACGCGATGTCTGGGAAGCCACTGCAATTTGAGGTGGTGCATGGCCCGGATGCTCGCAAAGATCCGCTGATGCCGAAGGCCGATCCGGATACCGACTACATCAAGGTGACGCTCGCAAGGCCGGTGCCGGAGCATGGTCAGGGGCGGGTGATCATCATCAAGACGTACAAGGATGCGAAGAGTTATTACACCGATGGCGCGGGGATTGTGTTCAATCGGCCGCTGGGGATCAAGCGGAACAAGATTGTGCTGCCGGCGGGGTATGAGGTGACGGGATGTACGGTTCCGTCGCAGATACTCACGGAAGCAGACGGACGGATTGCGATTAGCTTTATGCATGCCGGTACAGGTGAGGCTCCGCTGGTGCTGAAGGCGGTGAAGGATGCTCAAGTTGGCGTGACGCCGAGCAAGGCGGGTTCGGCTAAGAGTTGGGAGTCGCCTTTTCAGGGGCTGCCGGAGCGGGCTCGGCTGGCGGAGCGGGCGCATCAGGATCGCGATATTGTGTACTTTTTGCAGCAGCCGGAGACGCACTCGTTCTCGCTGTATCACGACTATACGGAGAGCCGCGCGGGGATCAACGCGTATGCAAATGTCGTGCGGGAGGGGAGCAAGGCTTCGAATCCGGACGCTTATGTTGTCGATACCGGCGAGAAGCTTTCGACCAAGGTGATGACCGGCGCGGCGATGGCTGAGGCGAAGGTCAATGCCGGCGAAGAGGTCGACCCGAAGGCCGATGTGGTGGTGATTCCCTTCCCTGCCGTGAAGGCTGGGGAGACGTTGCGGCTTAGGATTTCTGAGACTTATACGGCTCCGGTAAGCTATCGGCTTGAAGGGGATGAGTTGGTGTTTGACCGAAGTCTGGGGCGTCCGCGGAATGCCGTGGTATTGCCGAGTGGTTGGTATGTCACGGCGAGTGCAGAGCCGGCTACGGTGTCCCAGACGGCGGATGGCCGGGTGAGGCTGGATTACTGGGCGGATCAGCCTGAGGCAGTGGATGTGCTGTTGAAGGCTCGGCGGCGGGTGAAGTAGCGAGGACTCCAACCATCCTGCGAAGGTCGCCTTTGGCGAGGCCCAGAGTTGGGCTGGCAGATGGATTTAGTCTTATCTTCGAACGATTGGCGTAGAATTCCCCGCGAGGAGAAAAGTATGACGAAACGTGCGGTTTTGGTTACGGTTCTGGCGATAGCGAGCGGGCTGTGTGCTGCGGGGCAGACGGGGCCCAATACTCTGACGAAGAAAGAGAAGGCCGACGGCTGGAAGCTGCTGTTTGATGGCAAGACCAGCGAGGGTTGGCGGAGTGTGCACGGGCCTGCGTTCCCGGCTACCGGCTGGGAGGTGAAGGATGGTCTGCTCAGCGTGACCGACCATGGCGGAGAAGAGGGCGGCGACGCCGGAGACATCATCACGACGAAGAAATATTCGAGCTTTGAGCTTACGGCGGAGTTCCGGATTACGACTGGGGCGAATAGCGGGATCAAATATTTTGTCGATCCGGATTTGAATAAAGGGCGCGGGTCGGCGATTGGGTATGAGTACCAGATTCTGGATGATGCGGTTCATCCGGACGCGAAAAAGGGCAAGGATGGCGATCGGACAATCGGGTCGCTCTACGACATGATCCCCGCGGCGAAGAATAAGCCGGTGAAGCCGATTGGCGAGTGGAATACGGCTCGGATCGTGGTGCGGGGCGCGCATGTGGAGCACTGGCTGAATGGGATGAAAGTGGTGGAGTACGACCGCTTCACGCCGCAGTTCCGGCAGATGGTTGCGGAGAGCAAATACCACGTTTGGCCGGGTTTTGCGGATATGCCGGATGGGTACATCCTGCTGCAGGATCATGGGTTTCCGGTGTCATTCCGGAATATCAAGATTCGGGAGTTGAAACCTGCGCCTTAGACGTCAAAGGCCAAAGCAAAAACTAACCGCGGATTTACACGGATGAACACGGATTAGATCCGCGCTTATCCGCGGTCGGTTTGTCTTATGACAAAGCTTCAAAGGTTTAGTTTTTTGAAGATACTCTCGGGGATGTGTTGGATGATGAACATGATCGGGCCCCACTGGAACGGGACGTAGAGGTTGTCGACGCGCTTGTCGATTGCCTTGGCGATCGTGGCGGCGACGGCGTTGACGTCGGCCATCTTCTCTGCGCCAGCCATGTTGGCGGTCATGGCGGTGCGGACGGGGCCGGGCTTGATGTTCAGCACGGTCACGCCGTCGCGGTCGACGCGGTTGCGTAGGCCGCCGAGGAAGGCGCTGAGGCCGGCTTTCGAGGAGCCGTAGACGTAGTTGGACTTGCGGCCGCGGTCGCCGGCTACCGATGAGATGACGGCGAGGACGCCGGAGTGGCGCTGCACGCAATAGTTCGCGAGCCAGGTGAGCAGCGAGACCGGTGACAAAAAGTTAGTGTGGAGGACGTGCGCTGCGGCATTGAAGTCGCGTTCGCAGGTGGGCTGGTCGCCGAGAATTCCATGCGCGAGATAGGCCAGATCCATGCCTCCGAGTGAGTTGATCGCGTGGGTCAGCAGCGCGGGATGCTTGTCGGTGTCGTCGAGGTCGCATACGGCGAAGTCGACGTAGGCCGCGCCGCGGGTCTTCAGATCGGCGGCTACGGCGGCTAGCTTGTCGGCGTTGCGCGCGACGAGGAAGAGGCTGGCGCCTTCGGCAGCCCAGATGCGGGATGTGGCCTCGGCGATGCCGGAGGTTGCGCCGAGGACGAGGATCTTCTTGTAGGTTCTGACGGGTAGCGTGCTCATAATGCGGGGGTCTCTCCGGTGACGCGCTCCCAAAAGCTGGAGGTGATGGCGGGATCGCGGAAGCGGGCTAGTTGCTCCCACTGGGGGTAGAAGTGCTGGAAATGGAAGGCGGTCATGGCCGCGTCTTTAGCGGGGTAGAGCCGGCCGCCGAACTCGCGGGTCATGTCGGCGAGGCGCTCGAATAACGGGAAGGTCAGGCCTTCCTTGATGGGGAAGTCGAGCGCTAATGTGATGCCGGGTTGCGGGAAGCTGAGCAGCCCGGGGGATGGGACGTCGCCGAAGACTTTCAGCACCGCAAGGAAGCTGGCGAGGCCGGATTTGGCGACTTCCTTGAGGATGGCGATCGTGCCCTCGCGGCCGTGCTCCCACGGGATAGCGTATTGGAACTGCAGTAGGCCGGATTTCCCGTACATGCGGTTCCAGCGGAGAACTTTATCGAGCGGATAGAAGAACGGTTCGTAGTCCTGCACGGCCCGGACGCGGGGCTTCATCTGCCTGTGGAAGTAGACCGAGTTGAACATCGAGACGGTGAGGTGGTTGAGCGCGAAGCCAGGCGCTTCGACTGGGAAGACGAGCTTGGGCTCAGGCGAGGGGAACAGATCGCCGGGAACCTGGCTGTGGTCGCCGAGCATGTAGACGCCGCGGGCGAAGTTCTTGCCGGTGGAGGCGCAGTCGATCCAGGAGACCGTGTATTCGACATGCTTGTACTCCTCGGCGAGCGCGAGGAACTCGTCGACGCCGTGGTATTGGATGCCCTCGTAGTCGATGCCGCGCGAGACGATGGGCCGCATGCGGAGCGACGCCCAGGTGATAAGGCCGGTGAGGCCGAGGCCGCCGATGGTCGCGGCGTACCAATCGGGGTCTTGCGTAGGCGAGCATAGCCGCCGCGAGCCATCAGATCTGACGAGTTCGAATTGCGTGATGTGGTTGCCGAAGGTTCCGCCGACATGGTGGTTCTTGCCGTGGATGTCGTTGGCGATCGCCCCGCCCAGCGTGACGTACTTGGTGCCGGGAGTGACCGGCAGGAAGAAGCCGCGGGGGACGGCGAAATCGAGGATCTGGGCGAGCGTTATGCCGGCCTCGGCGGTCAGGATGCCGGTGGCGGGGTCGAAGCTGATGAGGCGATCCATGGCGGTGGTGACGATGAGGTTGCCGCCGCTCAGCAGGCAGGAATCGCCGTAGCTGCGACCCATGCCGACGGGGAGCACGCCGTTGTGCAGGCCGGTGATGTTGGCGGGAAACTCCTGCCGCCAGTGCATGGGGACGACGTGGGCTTCGTACTTCGGATAGCGGCCCCAGCTTTCGAACGAGGCGTCGAGCGGCGCGGCATTCGAACCGGAACGGCCGGCCTGAGCCGGTGCAGCGGGTCTGGCCGCGGCTCGGGCGGCATGGTTCGCTTCGGGCCTCGCTTCGGTTGGCGGCATATCGTCTAGGATACCCTTTGCGATGAAAAGCCAAAAGGCACGGCGTTGATTTTGCAATGAATAGCCGCGCCCTGCCGACACCAGATGCCTGGGCTGCATCCTATAAGACAAACGCCAGAAGCCCGGGTTGAGGGAGGACATGGATGGCAAGGTCGAACTACGACAGCGACGACGAAGCGGCAATGCGAGTGCGGTCGCAGTGGCAAAGAGGAATCCCAGGGTATGGAGCGGCGATCATTTTGGCGGTCCTCGTGGTGGTGGTCTTCAGCGCCGGGTATATGGTTCTTCACCACGGAAACCGATCCGCGATCTTTCAGAGTCAGGCGGATGCTAATGGGGCGACCGCGAAGGCAAAGCCTTCCCCGGCGATCCCGTGGAGCGCGAAGCCGCAGATTGCGCCGCCAGCGACGATCGCTCCGCTTCCCGCTGACAGCGTCCCGAGCAGCATACCGGCGGCGATTGCCGATCCTTCCAGCCCAGAGACAGCGCACGGCGTAGTGAAGGCGAAGGACACCGAAGGCGTCTACCTCGCCAAGCACCAGAAGAGCTTTGGGCGGGGTTGCGATGGCAAACTGGAACTGACCGCGACCGGTTTGGACTTCACCTGCACGTCGGGTTCGGATGCTCCGCTTCACTTTGCGGCTGCCCAGATAAAAGGGGCGAACGGCAATGGGATCGAGCTGAAGACGGGCGAGAAGTTCCACTTTGACCTGCGGCGAGGCAAGGCCGAGGAGCAGCAGATCTTCAGGAATTGGACCTACACGCATGTTCCTGGCGCGTATGTGGCTGCGAATTAAATACAAAGGGCGCGACCGAAGTCGCGCCCTTTGAAAGAATGATGCGAGAAAACTAAGCGGAAGCCTTCGCGGTGTGGGCTTCGGCTGCCTTCAGGCGGGCATCCTTCGCGACGGTGACGAGCGCGGCAAAACCGGCTGCGTCATTGGCGGCGATGTCGGCGAGGATCTTGCGATCCAGCGTATTGCCAGCGAGCTTGAGGCCATTGATGAAGGTGGAGTAGCTCATGCCGTTCTGGAGAGCTCCTGCGCCGATACGGACGATCCAGAGCGAGCGATACTGACGCTTCTTCTGCTTACGGCCGGTGTAGGCGAACTTCAGTCCGCGCTCAACAGCTTCCTGGGCGGCCTGGTAGAGCTTCGATTTGGTGAGGAAGTAACCGCTGGCGCGCTTTAGAATTTTGCGGCGGCGATCTGCGCGTTTTGTACTGCGTTTTACACGAGGCATGGTGATTTCCTTTTGCGTGGTGCGCGTAATTCGTTAGGGCGGCTGGTGGATAGGGTTCCACTTCACTCGCTTGTTTCGGGTTCAGATCTCGATGGATTTCGCTTTTGCTGGTCCAGAGGGCTTGTACGCTTTGCGCCCTGCTTGATTTGAACAACTTACCTTCACCCGCGAGGGCTTAGGCGTAGGGCAGCATCCGGGACACGTTGTAGTGGTCCGCGTCGGAGACGAGCCCGGCTTTGCCGAGACGGCTCTTGGTCGCGTTGTTCTTCGACGTGAGGATGTGGCGCATCTTGGAGTGGCCGCGCTTGAACTTGCCGGTGCCAGTCTTGGTGAAGCGCTTCGATGCCCCAGAGTGGGTTTTCAACTTTGGCATTGGTGATCCTTGGTGATTCTGGACAACCCTTTGAGTTTAGCGGATTTTTGCCCGGAAGTGAAGTTTTCTGAGCGAATCGGATGACTATTGTCGATGAGGTGGGCGGATTCTGGGGTCTGGGCAGGAAAATATCTCTTGACATATTCCCATATAGGAATGTAACGTCTCGTCATGGCAAGAGCGACCACCACTTCGGATGCTTTCAACGCGGTTGCCGAGCCCCGCCGACGAGAGATTTTGACCTATCTCGCCAGTGCCGAGCGGCCAGTCGGAGACATCGTGGACGCGCTCGGAATGGAGCAGCCTTCGGTCTCCAAGCACCTGCGGGTGCTTCGCGATGTTGGGTTGGTTCGGATGCGCTGCCACGGCCGCCAGAAGCTGTACCGGACCAACGCCGAAGCGATACGGCCGCTGCATGAGTGGGCCGGAACGTTTGAGCGCTACTGGCATCACCAGTTGAATCGAGTTAAGGAACGGGCGGAAGAGATGGCCCGCCAAGGCTCACGAGATTTGAATTCCCCGGCCCCTAAGAATCCAGACCCGAACTCCAAGGAGAAATAGATGATTGCCACCGATCTGAACCTCGAAAACCTAACCCTTACGATTAACCAGGAAATTCACGTCCAGGCGCCGATGGATGTAACCTTTGCTGCGCTGCTGGAGCAATTAGGACCCGGCAACGAGACGCCGGACGGCAAATCTTTGAACATGAAGATCGAACCGTGGCCTGGTGGCAGGTGGTACCGCGACATGGGCGACGGCAACGGACATTTCTGGGCGAATGTGCAGGCGATCAAACGACCGACACTGTTAGAGTTCGCCGGCCCATTGTTCGCGTCCTTCCCGATGGTTTCGAACGTGCAATACCGGCTGAGTGAAGTCGATGGCGGGACGCTGATCGCGTTTCGGCATACGGCGCTCGGATTTGTTCCAGAGGAGCAGAAGGCCGGGATGAACAAGGGCTGGACCTCGATGCATGACCGGGTTCGGAGACATGCAGAAGGATCGGGTCTTAGAGCGTAGGGTTCGGGTTCGAGCGACCAGGAGAATCACAATGTCCATTGCAGCTTCACTACTCAGTGAGTTTGAAGTACAAGCGCGTGTCACACGGAAGTTTCTGGAGCGGTTGCCCGCGGATAAATTGACATGGAAGCCGCATGCGAAGTCCATGTCGGCGGGGCAGCTCGCATACCATCTGGCTTCGGTGCCAGGCGGAATCGTGCGGTTTGTTCAGACTAATCCAGGGCAAGCGTCGGGGTTCAGATTTCCGCAACCGGCGAACTGTCAGGAAGTTCTGACGGTATTCGATGAGAGCATCGCCGCAGTGCGGGATCTGCTGCCGAAGATGGATGACCAGGCGATGAACGAGACCTGGAGGTTAGTCGCAGATGGACGTGAAGTGCTGGCGCAACCACGCGGAGAGTTCCTGCGCGACATCATGTTCAGCCACTGGTATCAGCATCGCGGCCAGTTCAGCGTGTACCTGCGCCTGCTTGATATTCCCGTGCCGGCAAGCTGGGGGCCGAGTGCGGATGAACCGCCGCCTTTCATGCAATCAAACCCAGGGGCCTAGTTTCTATCGCGGAGAATCCCATGTGTCCAGTATGTTTATCTACCGCATTGCTGATTGCCGGCGGCGCGACGTCTACGGGCGGGCTTGCGGCGATCGTAATGAAGAGACTCGGCGTGAAGGACGCTGAAGGTAATAATCCCAACCCAATCCAAGCTGTCGGGGAAGTGAACGGAGCGAGAGACTTTATTGAACTGAAAATCAAAGGAGAATCGACATGGTGACGAGCGTGATTGAGAGACCCAAGGTAGTGTCGCAAGAGGAATGGCTTGCGGCTCGCGAGAATTTACTGGCCGAAGAGAAACGGGTTACGCGGGAGCGCGATGCGTTGGCCGCCAAGCGTCGCCGGATGCCGTGGCTGACGGTGGAGAAGCAGTACGAGTTTGACGGACCTGACGGTAAGGTGAGCCTGCTGGACCTGTTTGAGGGCCGCCGCCAGTTGGTCCTCTACCGCGCTTTCTTCGAACCCGGCGTGTTCGGCTGGCCGGACCATGCCTGCCGTGGCTGCTCGTTTGGTGCCGACCAGGTTGGCCATCTCACACACCTGAACGCCCGCGACACGACGCTCGCCTACGCCTCGCGCGCACCACAGGCGGATATTCAGCGGCTAAAAGCGCGGATGGGCTGGAAGATGCCTTGGTACACCATCACCGATAGCTTCGACCTCGATTTCGGAGTGGACGAATGGCACGGCACGAATGCGTTCATCCGCGAAGGAGACAAGGTCTTCCGCACCTACTTCATCAACAGCCGCGGCGATGAGGCGATGGGGAGTACGTGGAGCTACCTCGACATGACCGCGCTCGGACGGCAGGAGCTGTGGGAGGATTCGCCAGCAGGCTACCCGCAGACCAAGCCCTACCAGTGGTGGAACTGGCACGACATGTACGCTGCGGAGGCGTCGCCTGATCAGAGATGGGTCGACGTGACTGAGGATGCGGATGCGGCATTCAAAAAGCGCGCTGCCGAAGCTGCGAAGGAAGAGCAGGCGAAGAGTCGTGCGGGGTCATGCTGCTCGGGAGAGACTGCCGCGTAATTCGCTGATGAGAGCCGCGTGGCTGCAACGGGACGATCCGCACGATGATGCGTACCGGCAGACGTCATCTCTGGCAGGAGAACCTCGTTGAACTCCGGTTCTGCGAAGAAGAGTGTGCGATAGTCGCCCAACAGAAAATGTTTCTCAAACTGCAGCAACTTTCCCTCCTACTCGGGTGTCTGTAGAGCGTGACCTT
>Ga0302310_10003173_pt1 | contig 12920 bp, 10 predicted proteins | sample III_Palsa_N1_2_FD_200451 | JGI IMG/M metagenome (GOLD analysis project Ga0302310, IMG submission 200451) | Peat permafrost microbial communities from Stordalen Mire near Abisko, Sweden - III_Palsa_N1_2 | ecosystem: Environmental > Terrestrial > Soil > Palsa > Peat permafrost | place: Sweden... | reverse complement strand
GTTCATTGCTTTTATTCTACTTTGCGCTCGTGGTCGAGGCGTCGCGCTTGTGTTAACAGACTCTAGTCGGTTCTTTCCGCGAGGCGTTCCCGTGCGGAGTGCACCGCGCCGCTCGTCAACGCAGGAGCTGCGTGACCCCAGCTATTGCGCACATAGGTCGCCACCGCCGCAACCTGCGCATCCGTCAATTGCCAGCCGAAGGAAGGCATGGAAGGGCCTGTGGGCTCATCCTTCGTGGCGACAGTTTGCGCGCCGCGCAGCACGACTCGAATGAGCGATGTCGGCTCGCGCGAAGCGACCGCAGAGGACGTCGCAAGATCCGGGATCAGATAGGCGACTCCATGGCCGTCGCCGCGATGACAGGCCGAACACAGGTCCTGATAGATCGCAGCGCCGGCAACCATCATGGAGTCGTTCGCGGCAAGCCGCGTCCCCGCAGGAGATTGCCCCGGCCGCGTCTTCAGATAGACCGCCATTGAAGTCAGATCGGCATCCGTCAGCTGCGAGCTTGAGTCGGCGATCTCCTCACCCATAGGACCCGCTGCGCCTGCAATGCGGTTGTGGCCCTTTTTCAGGAAGTCGGTGATGTCGGTATTCGACCAGTGTCCAAGCCCACGGGACTCGTCGTTGGTGATGTTGGGCGCGAACCAGGCTTGAATGGAATAGCCCTCCAACGGCTGCCGCGTCTTGTCACCGCCGAGAAAACTCTTGGGTGTATGGCAGGCCTGACAGTGCCCTGGCCCCTCGACCAGATAGGCGCCGCGGTTCCATTCGGCGGATTGCGCCCCATCAGCTTGGAACTCTCCGGGATTGAAATACAGCGCGTCCCAAAACCACATCGCGGAGCGGATGTTGAATGGGAACGGCAGCTGATTGGAGTCCACGTCATTATGAACGGGCGGCACTGTGTTGAGATAGGCGCGGATGGCGAGCACATCCTCTTTGGACATTTTCGTGTAATAGGGATACGGCATTGCCGGGTACAGGCGCTTGCCGTCGGGTAGTTTTCCCAGCCGAACTGCAGTATCAAACTGCTCATCGGTCCAACTGCCAATCCCCGTATCGCGATCAGGCGTGATATTTGCCGCAAGCACGCTGCCGAACGGCGTTTCTATGGGACGTCCGCCCGAATAGGCGCTACTCGCGTGGGGATCCGTGTGACAGGCTGCGCAATCGGCGGCTACAGCCATGTAGCGGCCGCGCTCGATGTTGGCGAAATTCTGGCGGCTCCCCGGATGGTCGGCGGCCCGAAGCGGAACTGCGAGGGCGATGGCTGCCGCGCCAGCGGCCAGCGTCGCGCAGCGCTTGCCCAACCCTTCACGCATGGACGAGCGGACCCGGACTCTTGAGATAGCGCGACCGGATCGCCTGTGCCGACCAGAAGGCGAGCGCCGCCAGAGTTCCCGTCGGATTGTAGCCCGCGTTCTGCGGAAATCCGCTCGCGCCCATGACGAAGAGATTCGGCACATCCCAACTTTGCAGATAGCGATTGATGGCGCTCGTCTTCGGATCCGCCCCCATGACCGCACCGCCACACAGATGGGTCGTCTGATAATCCGTGATGTCGTACGGTCCCTTGCGGTATTCCTTCACGACCTGCCGCGCGCCCATGGCCTGAAAGATCTCGGCAAACTTATCGGTAAGGAAAGCGTTCTGCTTCAACTCATTGTCATGAAAATCCATAGTGATCCGCATCAGGGGACGCTTGAAACGATCCTGATAAGTCGGATCGAGGTCGAGATACACATCGCGGTAGCTGTACATGCTGCCGTGCACCCCCGTTCCGGGCTTGAGCGAACTCTGGTAACTCTCGCGCACTGCCTGCTTCCACTTGGCGCCCCATTTGGGCGTACCCGGCGGCGTGGGTGTCGTCTGAATCGGCCGGCCGTTGGTCTGCACTTGCCCCATGTAGCCGCCGCCGACGAATCCGTGCGGACCGTGATCGAAGTTATCGCCGTTGAACTCATCGATGCACATCCCGATCGAGCCCGAGGCGATGAATGGATTGAAGGTGAATTTCGCCGGGTCGAAGAAGCTTGTGACGTCCGAAATCGTCTGGTGAGTGAAGTTGCGCCCGATCACGCCCTGATTCGCCACCGGGTCATAGGGTTTGCCGATGCCGGAGAGGAGCAGAAGCTGCACGTTGAAGACGGTGTACGCCGATAGGATGACAAGATCGGCCGGCTGCTCCCATTCCGTGCCGCTGGTATCGACGAACGTCACGCCGGTCGCCCGCTTGCCGGATGAATCGACATTGATACGCGTGACCTCGGATTGATCGCGCACCTGAAAGTTCCGCCTGCGCACGAGGACGGGCAAGATGGTGGTCTGCGGACTCGCCTTGGAATAGTTGGCACAACCGAACCATTCGCAGAAGCCGCAATAGGTGCACGGTCCGAGCCGCACTCCCAAGGGATTCGTGTAGGCCTGCGACATGTTGCCCGAGGGTTGTGGAAAGGGCTTGTAGCCGAGCTCACGCGCGCCCTTGGCGAAGAGCGTATGACTGAACGGCTGCTGTTGCGCCGGGTTCGGATAGGGCCGTGAACGCGGACCCTCAAAGGGATTGCCCCCTTCTTTAATCTCGCCCTTCAGGTTGCCGGCCGTGCCCGACGTGCCGCACAGGTATTCAAATCGATCGTAATGGGGCTCGAGCTCATCATAGGTAATGCCCCAATCCTGGATCGTCATGTCGGTGGGCAGGAAGCGCGCCCCGTAACGCTGCGTCAGGTGAGTGCGCAGCACGAAGTCGGACGGCAGGAACCGCCAGGTTTCGGCATTCCAGTGCACTCCGCCGCCGCCGACACCATTGGGCGGCATAAACGCACCCCAGCTGCGGATCGGCAACGCCCTCTGGTCCATTTTGTTGCGAAACGTGAATGTCGTCTGATCCGGCTGCAGGAAGAGCTCATGCCGGATGCGGTAGCGCAGCTCATCCTGGACATAGTTGGGCGGATAGTCGGTGGCGGTGTCGCGCCACGGTCCCCGCTCGATGGCGACCACGTCGAGGCCCTCCTCGGCCAACTCGTTCGCCATGATCGAACCCGTCCAACCGAGGCCAATAATGACCACATCTTTCTTGGGCAGCTGACGCGTCATGCAGCGGACCTCAGGTGCTTTTCGGGGTCCAGTCGGGCCGCCCGGCGATACTGACCGGCGGATAGGGATAGCGCTCGTTGTGGCGTCCGACCCAGTCACGGTAATCGTAACGAGCCCCCGGAAAACCAATCATTTTCCATGCGCACATGTCGCGGTTCCCGCCGTAGATCGGGTCTGCGAAGAAGGCCGCCTGCATGTCCTTCAGGAGAGTGTCAAAGAAGCTCTTGGCATCGATGCCTTCGAGATCGACCTTGCCGTCTTCAATGCCGTGCAGTAATTCATCCTGGCGCTCAGCCGAAAGGTCAATCCAGGATTTGCCTCCTTCCTTCGATCGACAGTAGCGATCAAGGGCAGCGAGAGCCGATCGGTAGGTCTCGGCCGGGTTCTGCGCAGACTGCGGTCCCTGCTGCTTGGTGCCCTTCACGAACGGGGGCTTGGTGTAGAGCCCCTGCCGGTGACCATACGCACCCGCGAGCTGTCGATCGATGAAGACTGCGCAACCGGCATCCTTGCCGCCTGGGGTTTGCGGGTCGGGCGGAATGATGCGGTCGGCCAAAGCCTCAACAGCGGCAGCTTCCTGCGGGGAAAAGAACTGCCAGGGGCCGGGCTGGACCGCTTCGGGCGGCGATCCGGCATCGGGATGCCACGGCAGATGGCCCTCGACGACGCCGGCGCGAGCCGCCGTCTCGCTGATAATGACCAGGGCGGTGGCTGCCAAGACGTCTCGCCGACTTAAAGATGACATGCTTTGCCGTGGGGCGAAAAACCAAGGAACGCTGCAGGATCAATAAAAGTTCCAAAAATCCACTGCCGCGCGGGTGTTGCGTTGTGCGAAGTAGCCAGCCCCAACGACCGTAAGCTCCATTCGGGAGCCCTTCGAACAATACTACTAATGGAGCCGGTAGCCACGCGCAGACTCTTGCACCCGTCCTCGCAAGCGGACAGCGCACAGCGCTGGGCGCATGCGGCATTGCGCCTGAACTGCCGCTAGAATCGCGATTCTATAAAAACGCGGGGGAACTGCAATGAAATTCATCGTTCACGTATCGCTGCCCGTGCATCGGTTCAACGAGGCCCTGCGCGATGGCAGTGCGGGCAAGAAAATGGGCCGGATTCTGGAGGAGACCAAACCTGAAGCCGCGTATTTTACAAGTACCGACGGCAATCGCGGCGGCTATCTCGTCTACGACATCTCGCAGGCATCCGAAATACCGCGGTTGGCGGAACCGTGGTTTCTCAATTTCGATGCCAAGATCGAATTCCACGCCGCGATGACGCCCGAGGACTTGCAGAAGGCTGCCCTTGATGATCTGGGAAAAAAGTGGGGCTGAGCGGAGCGCACCGAGCGCACGGGGAGTCGCCCTCACGGTGATCGCGGCTGGGCCGAGCGAGTCTAGGCATCCGCAGGGCTCTTGGTCATGACCTACGAGCTTTATTACTGGCCCGGTATCCAGGGACGCGGCGAGTTTGTTCGTCTTGCGCTCGAGGAGGTCCGAGCGCCATACCGCGATATGGCGCTCGTGCCCGAGGATGAGGGCGGCGGATCCTCGGCCGTTGTGAAAGTACTGGCTGCGAGGCGCATCAAGCGGCCGCCATTCGCCCCTCCGGTCCTCAAGGCCGGACGGCAGTTCATTGCGCAGACGCCGAACATCCTGCTGTTTCTGGGTGGCCGCCATAAGCTTGCGCCGCGAGATGAGGCGGGCAAGCTTTGGACACATCAACTGCAGCTGACCATCTCGGATTTTTATCTCGAGATCTTCAGCACGCACCATCCACTTGGCGATGCGTATGCCTATGAGGAGCAGAAGTCGGCGGCCAAGCGCCGCACCAAGGATTTTCTGTCCACTCGAATGCCGAAGTTCCTTGGATACTTCGAACGAGTTCTCGAGCGCAATCCTGCGAGTGGGCCATGGATGGTCGGAGCACGACTGACCTACCCGGATCTGTCCATGGCGCACGTCATTGCGGGGCTCAAGTACGCCTTTCCAACGGCTATGCGCACAGCGTTACGCAGCAGACCACGACTGCGCTCGCTTCATGCTCATGTATTCGAGCGACCGCAAATCGCACTTTACACGGCCTCCGCCAGGCGCCTGGCTTTCAACAATGATGATCTCTTTCGCCATTACCCTGAACTGGATAAATGATATAAATCTCGCAGCTCCGAGCTGACTGACGGCTCAAATCGCGCTCGCCGAGCGGCTTCGCTCCATGCAAGGAGAAACGAATGGCTATGACACCTTCAACCGCGCCACCGCAGGCCGCACCGATGATCGATCTCGACCCAGAAAACGCTCGTCACTATAGGTGGAATGATCTGCCGGCCGAGCCGTTGAAGGGCACGATTACGCGCCGCATCATCACGGGCGAGCGCATGATGATTGCGCAAATCAATCTCCAAAAAGGCGACGAAGTACCGCGGCACTCTCACGAAAATGAGCAGGTGACGTACGTTTTAAAGGGCGCGCTGCGGCTATGGCTGGGCGCGCACGATGAGCGCGAGGTCACCGTCCGTACGGGAGAAGTCCTTGTGATTCCGTCGCATCTGCCGCACCGCGCACTGGCCTTGGAGGACACGCTCGATGTCGACGTATTCTGTCCGCCGCGCCAGGATTGGCTGGATGGTAGCGACGCTTACCTCAGAAGCTGAGCCGTTCGAACTAGTTCCGAAGCTCACGCCACTCTCATCAGGGGTTCTATCCTGCCTTGAGCGAGAGGGGTGCTCGGTTCAGCGCAACCGGGCAAGGACGAAGACTCGCCAATCTGATTTGACCTGTGCGGCGTTTAACCTAATTGTCGCATCCGGCCGGTCGCCCGCCGCGCCGCAGCATTTCTTGCCGAGTCCACGGTGCTACTGCATACTTCGTCCATAATCAATGACATGTGCGTTTGTCTTCGAGCTTGAGTACAAACCGGCGACGCCTCGCCGCCACAATCCGTTCGAGCTCCGGGACACCTCGCGTTTGTTGCCAGCACATGATATTCATTCGCCCATGCCGCCCTTGATTTTTGGACACGACGCCCGGTCCTGCCCGCGTCGACGCGCAGGATATTGCGCATGACTAAACTCTCCATAGTGCCGACGCCGATCACGACGCTCGACGATGATGCGTGGGAGGACCTCCTGAGCTTCATCGAGGAGCGCCGCGTCATCCCGATCGTCGGACCCGAGCTGCTGCAGGTCGTGACCGATCGTGGCCCGCGGCTGCTATACGACTGGCTCGCTGAAAAACTTGCGGTTCGGCTGAGTGTGGATGTCGCCTCCCTGCCGCAGCCGTACACGCTGAATGACGTTGTCTGCTGGTTTCTAGCCGCGCGTGGCCGACGCGAGGAGGCCTATGTGCGGGTGCGCAGCATCCTCAAGGATGCAAACTTCGAGCCACCACAGGCATTGCGCCAGCTCGCAGCGATCACGGATTTTGACCTTTTCGTCTCCACGACTTTCGACCCGCTGCTCGAAGGCGCAGTCAACCTGCAGCGCTTCAGCGGTGCGCCGACGACCGAGGTGATCTCCTACTCCCCCAATCGCGTCGCCGATCTACCGTCCGAGCGAGACCGTCTGCAGCGACCGGTCGTTTATCACCTCTTCGGGCGCGTCTCCGCCTCGCCGACCTACGTGATTTCGGATGAGGATCTCCTGGAATTCATCTGCGCCCTGCAGAGCGAGCATCTGGCGCCGGAGAAACTCTTCCACGAGCTCGAACACAATCACCTGCTATTCATCGGCAGCAATTTCACGAACTGGCTTGCACGCTTGTTTCTGCGCATGGCGAAACGCCAGCGATTGTCTGACCCGCGCGATGTCGGAGAAGTGCTGGCGGATGACCATTCAAGCGAAGATGACCGGCTCATGGCATTTCTGCAGCAGGTGAGCGTGCGCACTCGCATTTACATAGGCGCCGAGCGCTTCGTCGACGAGCTGCACGGGCGCTGGCAGGCACGCCGCAAACCTTCCACTTCCGCCGCACAAGCAGGCGCAACCGCGCGCTTTCTGCCGCCGGCGCGGGAAATGCCGGACAACGCGGTCTTCATCAGCTACGCACGCGAAGACTTGGCCGCCGTGCAACTCATCAAGGCGGGCCTCGAGGCGGCGGGCATCACCACCTGGTTTGACTTCGACCGGCTGGAAGTGGGCGACGACTACGATCGCAAGATTCAGCGCAACATCGCGCGTTGTTCTTATTTCATTCCGGTCGTGTCGGCGACCACGCAGCGCCGGCTCGAGGGCTACTTCCGGCGTGAGTGGAGTTATGCCATCGATCGGGTGCGTAACATGGCCGACGGCGCGCTCTTCATCCTGCCGGTGACCATCGATGGGACGGGCGCGGCGGAAGCGCTGGTGCCGGACAAATTCAAGGCGCTACATTTCACGCACCTGCCGGGCGGCCAGGTGCAGGCGGACTTCGCGCAGCGCCTGACCGACTTCATGCAGGCGCGCCAGTCATGAACGCGTTACCTGAAAGCGCAAGCTCGCGCTCCAGTTCCCTTGAAGCGCTCAACGTCGACGAGCGCAATCCGTGGTTGGGCCTGGCATCGTTTACGGAAGAGACGCGCGCCTTCTTTTACGGCCGCGAGGATGAGGTTGCCGAGCTTGCACGCCGCGTGCAGCGCAAATTGCTCACCATTCTCTTTGGCCAATCGGGCCTGGGAAAAACGTCCATCCTGCGCGCCGGGCTCGTCCCGCGCCTGCGCGCGCAAGGTTATTGTCCGATCTATGTGCGCATCGATTACGCGCGCGAGGCTCCTGAGCCCGCCGTGCAGATCAAACAGGCGATTGCCCAGACCGCGCGGCGCTCGGGCCAGTGGACCCAAGTCGGCGTCGCGGTCGAGGGAGAGTCGCTGTGGGAGTTTCTGCATCACCGCGATGATGTGCTGCACGATGAGGCAGGCGCGACGCTTTTACCGCTTCTCATCTTCGATCAGTTCGAGGAGATCTTCACGCTCGCACAGAGCGACGACTTCGGACGCGCACGCGCCGCGCGCTTCATCGCGGATCTCGCCGACCTCGTCGAGAACCGCCCGCCGAAGGAGCTCGAAGCCAGGCTCGAAGAGGATGAGTCGGCCGCAGAACGCTTCGATTTCGCGCGCAGTGACTACCGGGTGTTGATCGCCCTGCGCGAGGACTATCTCGCGCCGCTCGAGGGTCTCAAGGCCGCGATGCCCAGCATCACGCAAAACCGCCTGCGCCTTGCGCCGATGACGGGCAAGCAGGCATTAGCCGCGGTCATGCTGCCCGGCAAGCGCCTGGTCTCCGAGGAGGTTGCCGCGGCAATTGTGCGCTTCGTCGCCGGCGGCGCCGAGATCGCCAATGCCGAGGTGGAACCATCGCTCTTGAGCCTCATTTGCCGCGAACTCAATGACACGCGCATCGCCCAGGGGCGTAATGAGATTTCCCTTGATCTCCTCGCCGGATCGCACGCCAGCATTTTGACGAACTTCTATGAGCGCTCGCTCGCCGACCAGCCGGCCGCGGTGCGCAACATCATCGAAGACGAGCTTCTCACCGCCTCCGGGTTTCGCGAGAACGTCGCCGAGGAACGCCTGCTGAGCAGCTTCGAATCTGCAGGCGCCGCCCCCGATACCCTCGCGGTTCTCGTCAACCGTCGGCTGCTGCGCATCGAAGAGCGCCTTGATATCCGCCGCGTTGAACTGACCCATGACGTCCTGTGCAGTGTCGTGCGCAGCAGCCGCGACCTGCGCCACGAACGCGAGGCCCGCGATGCCACCGAACGACTGCTCGCCGAGCAGCGCGAGCGTGAACTCTCGGCACGCCGCTCGCTGGTGCGGGCGCGACAGGTCGCCGTCGTCTGCACAATCCTGGCGATCGGGGCGCTCGTCGCGGCAGTCCTCGCCTATATCAGTAACGAGCGCGCCCACCGGGCCGAACGCGAAGCCGAGCAGACCCGCATCGCAGCCGACCAGGCGCGCGGTCAAGCCGAACATCTTCTGGCTTATCTGGCCGACGATTTCGCACGCGAGCTCGAAAGCTCCGGCCGGCTGGACGTGGTCGCGGAGCTCTCCAAACGCCAGGTCGATTACTTCAACGCCTTGCCGCCGGTGTTGAAGGGTCAGGAGACCACCCGCAACGGGGCACTGGCGCTGGTCCACTACGCCAAGGCCATGCGGTCCATCGGAAAGCAGGACGTGGCGGGTCCCGCCGTAGCCGAAGCCATACGCCTCCTCGAGGGGCTGCGTCACGACGGCGATAGTTCCGAGGCGACACTCATAGCGCTTGCCCTCGCCATGACCGTCCAGGCGCGGGTTTATAACAACGAGCAGAACCCGGCGGCAATCCCCACTGCAGCGCGCGCCGTGGCACTCCTCAAGCCTTTGGCTGAAGCGCCGAATGCCTCGGCCGCCGCACGCAGCGCCTATGTCGAGGCACTCGTGCAGTTGGGCTTCCAACAGGCGAACTCCGTAAGTCAGACCAAGGATTCAGTCGCTACGCTGCAGCTCGCCATGCGCATCGCGGCAGATCTCGGCGGCCGGGAGCTCACAAATATTGAGATGGCGGCCCAATACGCGGAAGCCGGAGGCTGGCTGACCACCTCGCTCGGCGTCCTGGGACGCGGCGAGGAGGCGAGCCGTGTGGGCGCGGATGCGAGCGCGGTTGCTGACAAAGTGCTGGACGCGCGCCCCGGATACATTCTCGCTCTGCATGCGCAGCAGTTGCTGCTCAGCGGTCTTGCCGGAATTGCCCTGGCTGACATGCGACCGGCGGAAGCGGCTGACTACGGCAAACGTAGCGCGGCGGTCTCACTCACTCTCGTTAAGCTCGATTCCAAAAACACCGTCTCGTTCAACAATATGGGAGTCACCTATCAACAGATAGGAGATGCGCAGTGGTCAACCGGACATCTGCGCGAAGCAATCGATACCTATCGCCAGTCTCTCGAAGCCGTCGGGCATGCGTCGAAAGCCGGTGCGACGTTTGTTCTCTACAATACGCTATTCCCTACGGCACTCCTGGCGACGAAACAGGCCGATCTCGGTGACGCATCCGCGGCCAATGCCACTCTCGCCCTGGCAAGACGGGAGGTAGCGGACCTTCATCAGATTGAACCTAACAGCAGATTTCTACCGGTCGTTGGCCAGTGCCTGGTCAACTACGGCGAAGCGACTCTAGCCCTGTTGCATGGCGACCCGACGAACGCGCGCCGTGCGGAGCGGGAAGTCGTCAGCAGTGTCCAAGGAATGACCCCCCATGGTCCCGTTGAGGATTTCTGGAAGAGCGCTTGCACTACCTTTGCCGTCGATCTATCAGGTCAGGCCGAATATATGCTCGGCGACCCCGCGGCAACCGAGAAGAGCATGCGCCAGGCGCTGGAGATGCATAAGCACTGGCCCACGCATAACGAATTCGATCAGCGCGATGAGGCGCGCATGGCGACGCTCCTCGCCATGGCCCTCGCCCGCGAGGGACGCGCCGCGGACGCCCAGCATGTGATCACACCGGTGGTGAAGTTTCATCGTGAGCTTGCCGCCCGCAATCACGGTGACGAATTCCAGCATGTGGAGTTTGCAAGCGCGCTCTATGCGCAGGCGCTGGCTGACAAGCATGCGCGCCCGGCACTCCTGAAGGAGGCGGATGCACTCATCGCCGGCTTGCCTGCACAAATGCGAGACCTGCGCAGCGTGCGCCTGTGGCGCGATCGCATCCGCGAGGAACTCCACGGCCGCACCGCTGCGTTGGCGCGCGGCGCGCTGCGAGGGGCCCCCGGGTGAACCGCGCACCGCTGCCACTCTTTCACTCGAGCGGACAGCCGGGCTTCTCGAAGGTCGTCAGCCAGGATCCGCGGCACATCGCGGCTCTCAAGTTTGAGCGCGAAATTCACGTGCGTTTCGCGCCGGCAGAATGCACGGTACAGACCCCGGAAGGGCTCGTGCACGCCAGGGCCGGGGATGCGATTGTGACCGGCACTGCAGGTGAAACCTGGCGCGTCTCGCAAGCGCGTTTCCCGCACAAGTACCGGCCGGTGCCACCCGTCGTCGCGGGACAGGCAGGCGCGTACATGAGCCTGCGCAATCGCATCCTTGCGTTACAGATGCAAAGTCCCTTCGAAGTCGTGCTGGCGGATGGCATATCGCACTTGACCGGCCGCGCCGGTGACTGGCTCGTTGACTACGGTGACGGCAGCTTCGGGATCGTCACGCAACCGATCTTCGCCACCACCTACGAAATCCTCGACGAGGCCTCTTAAGATGGCACTGCATCAAGCCATTCAGCGCCTGCTGCTTGTCGGAGTGCAGCTGCAGACTCTGCCTGCGCCGCCTACACCGCGGCCACCGGAGAGGCTCGTACCGCTCATCGCTGCCATCGCCCCGGCACACGACACCTTCGATGAGCGTGCCATCTACTTTGGCCATCGCTACCGCAGCGGCTATTGGGCGATCTATATGCTGAGCGCCGTCGCGGTGCTGTTCGCCGTGCTGCCGCTCGCCCTCGGCTGGGATGACTCCCGCCACCTGCTGCATCCTTTCATCGGGCTTTGGGCCGTGGGGGAAGTCGCCGTCATCGGCACGGTCGTTGCGATCTATTGGCAGGGACACCGCAGCGACTGGCAGGGCCAGTGGCTCCACGCACGCATGACGGCGGAGCTGACTTGGTATCTGCCGTTGGTGGCGCCACTCGTCGACTTCACGCAGCGTGTGGGCGAGAATTGGTACACGCGCGTGCTCGATCCGGGAAAGCAGCTGCAGGCAGGGGATAACGTCGCCAGGCTTTGCGCACGCAACGAACCGCTGGCACGCTCTCTTCTCGAGCATGCATTGACCGATCAGGAGTTCATCGCGAGCTACGTGCGCTGGACCATCGAGGTGCTCGAGGGCCAGAAGCACTACCATCATCGCGTCGCGCTCCGACAGCATGCGCTGCTGCATCGTGTCCATCGTGTGAATAACTGGCTCTTCGGCCTCACCGGACTCGGGGCGCTGCTGCACCTTCTCGTGCACACGCTGTGGCTATCGCTCATTACGACGTTTTTCCCGGCACTCGGTGCAGGGCTGCACGGCGCACTTGCACAGTCCGAGGCCTATCGACTGGGCACGACTTCCGAGCGGCTCGTCGGCGACCTGCAGGGCGCCATCGATAAAATTCGTAAGGCCACGGATGCCGATACCCTGAAGGCTTCCATCGAGGCTGCCATCGCGCTCATTCTGGAGGAGCATCAGGATTGGCATATGCTGGTACGGCCGCACCATCTTCCGCTCGGCTAGTCTTGTGACGGGCGCGTCGCCCCTGGCAGCGCCGCAGTGGAGAATCGACGCTTGGATCGCGGCGACGACGCGCGGCTAACTGCGCTCCTCAGGTGATTTGTGGGAAATCAAAGCGCAACCGTCAAGGCAATCTTCGTTAGCTACGCATCGCAAGACGCCGAGGCTGCCGAACGCATTTGCACCGCCCTGCGGCAAGCAGGACTCGAGGTCTGGTTCGACAAGGGCGAACTGCGGGGTGGGGAGGCCTGGGATGCGTCCATCCGCAAACAGGTCAAGGGCTGTCGATTGTTCTTGCCGATCATCTCGGCAAATACCCAGGCACGCGAAGAAGGCTATTTCCGGCGTGAGTGGAACCTGGCCGTGGGGCGCACGCTCGACATGGCGGACGACAAGGCATTCCTGCTGCCAGTAGTCGTCGATTCGACACTCGAGGTCGATGCTCGCGTGCCGGAGAAATTCCGGGACGTGCAATGGATGCGTCTGCCCGCTGGCGAGACGTCGGCTGCCTTTGTGGAACGTGTACAGGGATTGATGTCAGGCCTTGCTGCTCCGTCAATCGCGCCACCTACCCCTGCGAGCGCCGTACCTACCGCGCCGGATCTGAGGCC
>Ga0302310_10003170_pt1 | contig 12926 bp, 12 predicted proteins | sample III_Palsa_N1_2_FD_200451 | JGI IMG/M metagenome (GOLD analysis project Ga0302310, IMG submission 200451) | Peat permafrost microbial communities from Stordalen Mire near Abisko, Sweden - III_Palsa_N1_2 | ecosystem: Environmental > Terrestrial > Soil > Palsa > Peat permafrost | place: Sweden... | reverse complement strand
CCCGACGAGGAGCATGGCATCCCAGGTTTGATTGCAGCCCCGAACTGGCTTCAAGTCCGGATCTTGCTCGAAGGTGTTCCGTTGACACACAAGCCACGCGATGGGAAGTCTCAGCATCGGGTACTGGACCTACGCAGAGGCTTGTTGCTGACTGATGCACGGCTTTGCGATGCGGACGTCATCTCGGTCCGGCTACGAAGCTTGCACCTCGCGTCCCTCAGCCATCGTGCGATTGGCCTGCAGCTCATTCAGATGGAGTTTGAGCGGGGCGAGGGAGAGGTCACGCTCAACGTGGCCGTTGGCGTGTCGGACTCGGGGCTTTTACCCGAGCGTATCGAGCAGGGCCTGGGCGTATGGAATACGACGTCGTCCGGAAAAAGCCTTGCCATGGCAACGGCCTTATCATTAAACATAGACGGCGTAGATATGAGTCCGACATCAAGCAGTCCATTGCAATGGTCCTGGCGGTGGAAGTCGCGTCCAGGACAGGTCGTTTGTATTGCACGTACTGTGGCCGTGACGCGCGGGGTTGCAGGAGAGGCGCATCCGGAACGGGATGCCGTAGACGCGCTTGACGTTGCCCGGAAGCTTGGCTGGTCAGGCGTCGTGGCGGCGCATGACGCAGCATGGACCCAGCGCTGGAGTTGCAGCGATGTAGAAATCGAGGGAGACCCCGCTGCACAACAGGCGATACGTTTCGCCCTCTACCATTTGAACGGAGCTGCGAACCCGGACGACGAGCACGTGTCGATTGCAGCGCGCGCACTGACCGGCGACGATTATCGCGGACACGTGTTCTGGGATACTGAAATCTATCTTCTGCCGTTCTATATCCTCACATGGCCGCTCGCAGCGCGGGCGTTGCTGAAGTACCGGTTTCACACGCTCGATGGTGCCCGGGCGAAAGCGGCCGAACTGGGGTGGCGGGGCGCACTCTACGCCTGGGAGTCGGCGGATACGGGTGCCGAGACGTGCCCTTTGCACGTGATCGGCCCGGATCGCAAGGTAGTGGAGGTCAAGTGCGGAAGGCAGGAACAGCACATCAGCGCGGACATCGCTTACGCCGTGTGGCAATACTGGCAGGCGACCGCGGACGATAGCTTCATGCGTGAAGCCGGCGCAGAGATTCTGATGGAGACCGCCCGGTTCTGGTCGAGCCGTGCGCAGCCGGAGCCAGACGGCCACTGTCACATCCGCGGCGTCATTGGCCCGGATGAATATCACGAGTCGATCGACGATAACGCCTTCACTAACGTCATGGCCCGATGCAACATCCGGCGCGCGCTTGACGTGGCGGAATGGTTGCGCGCGCGTTGGCCCGAACAGTGGGACAACCTGGCGGCTCGCCTCGCCCTGACCGATGCCGAGTTAAGGCAATGGCGCACCGTTGCCGAAACGATAAAAACCGGCTTCGATCCGACAACAGGCCTGTTCGAGCAATTCGCGGGCTTTTTCTCGCTGGATGACCTGGATCTTGCCAGTTACACCGGTCGATCGGTGCCCATTGACGTGGTGCTTGGCCCCGAATTGACGCAAAGATCCCAGGTCGTCAAGCAGGCCGACGTCGTCGCGCTTCTCGCGTTGCTGCCGGACGAATTTCCGGGAGACACAGGCGCGAAGAACTTCGGCTACTACGCACCACGCTGCGGCCATGGCAGCTCGCTCAGCCGTGCGATGCACGGGGTCGTCGCTGCCAGGCTTGGAGATACCGAAGCCGCGATGGACTATTTTCGACTGACGTCAGCGATTGACCTTGAAGACAACCACGCGGCAATTGACGGGGGCGTGCACATTGCGGCGCTCGGCGGCATATGGTCTATGGTCATATTCGGTTTTGCGGGGCTATCGCTGCACGCTGACCACTTAGCCTTGAATCCGCACATTCCGGCAGCGTGGCAGAGTCTTCGTTTTGGATTGCAATGGCGGGGCCGGCACCTGAAAATGAAAATCGCCCGCGCCACAGGAAGCCTTGAGGTGACGCTGGATGTCGGAGAGCCAATGACGCTTGTCGTCAGCGGAAAGGCCTTCGAGCTAAACAGTGCGCGGCCGCTTTCGGTCGCAATGGATTCTGACGGTCGATGATCTTCCTGCCGCAAGACGGCAAATGCCCGACAAAGTTGATACAGATCAACGCTCGGGTGCCAGTGCGTGATGCAATGAAAAGAGCGAGCGGTTTCTAAGCGAGCGGGGTTCCGCGTCGTAACGGGAGTTAGAACCGAAAGGGAAATACGCATCTTGCTAAAATCCGTGGTCGGTTATTTTGAACTACTTATTAAAATGCGGTCATTGAGAAAACCACGTACGACGATCTGAGACCTGGCATTTAACGATTGCCTCGAAAATGGCCGGAACGACTATGAAACGAAGACTTTTATTGATGATGGCAGTCGCGAGTCTCGAAGCTTGCACGATGGGCGGATCATCAATCGACAGTCATCGTTACGAGGTCGCTTTAGATGAGGCTCGCGATGACGCATCGATAGACTGCGTGGGGCAGGTGGCCTGCGACGCGATGTGGCAAAGGACTCGGGAATTCGTTACGCAGCACTCGATGACGAACATTATTCGCGCGAACAAAACCGCCATTGAGACAGCTGAGCCGCATGAATCAGGTGTTCTTTATTTATGGGCGTCGCGCACTCTCATGGGCGACGGCATCGGCAGTTCGACGATTCGCGTAAAAGGCTTGTGCCGCGGGATGTACACGACCGACGGGGACCCCGCATGGATGTATGTCACCTGCGCCGAACTGATCACGGATGCAGAAAGGGAGTTTCGTCAATTTGCTGCTGGCGCTGATCCAGGGAAGGGCGCAGTGCCTGAGTAGGCTATTGGAAGGCGAGAGCGTACCGCGATGGGTCGCAAGTGTGTTCCCGATCGTCGCGTTGACTTCTCACAGCCAGTCGACCCCGATCGCGCAGTGCTCGCTGGATTATTTGACCAGATCGTCCAGGCGCCGGTCATCAATGCCGGCGGGCTCCAAATGCGCAACCACATCGGCTGCCTGGAATATCGATCTCACCGCATCTTCCGCGTGATCTCCAATGGTGTGGCCTTGTTCAACCGACATTGCACCATCCACTTCAACGTGGAATTCCACGAACACACGATCTCCGCCATTTCGAGTCCGGATGTCATGAACGCCTCGGACACCTTCACAACCGAGCACAGCGGAGCGGACCCGCTCCCGGTCAGATGTATCGAGTTCCCGATCGAGTAACTGATTCAACGCTTGCAGGGCCATGCCCCGCGCATTCCATAGCATGTAGCCGGAAATGGCCAGCGCACCTATTGCGTCGGCCCGGTTCCACGCAAGAAATCGTTCAAGTGCCAGCGCGACCAGCACTGCAATATTCACTGCGACGTCGGTGACATAGTGCGCCCGGTCGGCAGCGATCGCTGTCGACCCCGTTCGTTTGACCACGTAGGTTTGCAATGCGACGAGCCCGCTTGCCGCAATCAAACTGGCGATAATCACCCATAAGCCGAAGCCCATGTCGGTGAGCGGTTGCGGGACGAACAGGCGCTCGACCGATTCCATTCCAAGTCCCACCGCCGCGCCCGTGAGCAACAACGCTTGCACCAGCGCGGCCACCGCTTCCGCTTTGCCATGTCCATAACGATGCCCTCGATCGACAGGGCGCCCTGCATACCGGACGCCCGCGAAGGTGACGAAGGATGCGACGACATCGACCAGACCGTCGGCCGCAGAGGTGAGTAACGCGATCGAGTCTGTCGCAAGCCATGCCCAGGTCTTGACGCCAACCAGGGCGAGGGCGACAGCGAGCGCCACGATCGAGGCGAACCGGCGCAGCTTTTGATTCGACAGATATTCGGACATGGGCACACGTCTCGCTTCGTAAGCCATCATGCTACGACAGTCGCATGCAAGCGCTAAAAATGCGCGGCTTGATCGGTGTGCAGGTGAGGGGGCGTGTTTTGGCGTTTCATGGCCGAGCGCGATTGACGAACACGCTTGAGTCACTCGCTTGAGTCACTCGCTTGAGTCACTCGTCAGTCAGCGGCGGAGCGCTCATTCATCCATTGCAGGAGCAACCAAAGGCGGCTTCGACCCTTGCGTACCGCAAGCTTGAACGAAGCCCCAAGCCAATTCACTCGCCGGTCGGCTTGCTTGAATTCGGCGCAACGCCAGTGTTCAGAATTCTTAGATTGCGGATCCGCCTGAAGGTGGGATTGTCATGCAGCAAGCGGGCGGTGATATGCGCGACAGCGGCTTCACCCAGAAGATAGTCCGGCACGCCGGAAACCGTGTGGTGCGTCATGTGCTGATTGTAAGTTTCCGGCGCTTCGGCCGAACTGTAGAAAAAATCGACTTCGTACGTTGCCAAATTGAACTCCAATGGTGTGATCAATTGTTAACAACCATTGACCGAATCGATTCTATCAAGAGCCGGCAATAAGCGAGCGTGAGTGTTTGTAAAGCGAAATGCCGAATTACGGCCGGAAGAGCTCCCAGCGTCAGACAAGCTTGATACAGGCGCTGCATATCTGGGCACACGTGGCCAAAAGCGAGTTCGGGAAGACGTTCGGCAAGCACGCCACCTAATCGACCCATTCCCGCGGTTTCCTGTGTTTTCGCACTCAAAATGCCTCCGAAAGGCGTGAAACAGTGCGCTTTTTCCACTTCATGACTGTCGCGTGACTGCCGCGCGAATAAGGTCCTTAAAAAGAATTGCCTTTGTTCGCCCGATTTGTGTTCCCCTAAAGAAGGCACCCACTGCGCCAGCATCAGTCGCGGGTGTCGGTCTTGCAGCGTCGCTGTACGACGGCCAAAGGAGAAGTCAGTAGAAATGAATCGCCAGATCGTTGAAGAATTGCTAGCCGGGCACGGAGAAGGAAAACTGCTTTTAAGCCATCGCATACATGGCACTGACTTCGAAGTCATGGTTTCACTGTTGCAACCGTCGGGAAATACGTTTGTCCGGGATTATTGTGCCCGGGCACCTATCCTCGCTGGTACAAGCGGACTAAGCGATGCTGTCGCGAAGACCTTCACCGCCGTCCATACCGCCATCAATGGCGACCTGAAAGCCAAACCGGCTGGGATGTCCTTGTTCAAGTTTGTCTCCGATCCGACCCGGCGTGATGTGTTCGTGCGTCCGTTCGACTAAATAGCCGCCACGTTTCATCGGGCGTTGCCGTTCACGCAAGGGGGAACCTCCCCTTGCTGCCACCACCGCCGTGGCGATGCCCTCCGTGCGCCGGTGAACTCCGGGCGCACGGAGAAGTAGCTCGGCCGTAGCTTTCACCTGCTTCAAACGCTCGCGTCGACCTTGACGTGCGATGTCCAGGGGACGCGTTGGCATCTGTCTCTCGCTTCCGCTCCCCGACTCCATTCCCCACGCCAGCCACGCAGCTTCGCGCACCATGCCGACAGTTCGCCAGAGTACATTACGTAATGAGTTTGTTTTGCGTATCTGATACGTCGAACTTCCGGCCTGACGCAACGAGTACAACCGTACCTCGTGCCAATGGTCTTTCGCCAGAACGGCATACCTTGGCTGGCTGGCAACCCACAGAGAAAAATGATGGATCTTCGAACCGTTAAAGAAATCGCAAAATTGAAGGCTCAGGTTGGGCCGTTGCAAAGGCAGTTCGCCGAGCGGTTGAACGCAGCCGTCGCCCAGGCTAAAAGCACGGCAGTCACCGAATTCAAGAACCACTTTACGAAAAGCGGGTTCACGGCGGCGGGCGAGGCGAAACGATATACAGCGACTTATGAAGGCATGCAGTTTTTGCTGGAGATTGCAGAGACACGAGGCACGCTCTCGCTTTGCGAGCTCCATCTGGTGCCCCCTGCATTGCTCAATGAAGCAAAGCTGACCGTGCATATGATTCGTAAAGGTCCGCCTTCGGCTGGACGCACTTTGGCGGCGGAAGAGGCAAGCTTGCTTCTCGATGCGGAGCGGAACCTGGCCGATGCCCGTGCAGCACTTTCGTCACCGTCGCCCGAGTTCTGCTTTGTGGTCGTCGAAGAGGAAAATGTGGAACAGCCTACGGTTGACGTGGTGCTGGAAAACAGGCCTGTATTCGATACATTTGGCGAGTTCCTGGTGAGCGTTTATCCGCAATAAATCGCGGCAATTGCGGGACGCTTCCCAGCGTCTCGCTGTTCGGCGCTGCGCGCTTTGGAACTGCCGTCTGGGGCTATCAAATCTTCTTTCAGACCCGGATAGGGATGTTCATCGTTGCTAACCCCCTGAGAGTGGATGAGTCTTGCGCTGCGGACGTGAATCTTTCGTTACTCCGCCAGAACCTTGCCAAGCAATGCGGCGTGGCGAATTTCCGTGACATCGTCCGCCGGAAACATACATTCGATACGCAATTCCTGCGCGGCGACGGTCTGCGGGGTTCCGACGGTGGTGATCATGGAAAAATAACTCAGCACTTCGTCATCTTTGACGAAACTGATGGGGATGACGGGCATGGTGCGCGTGGCGGCCGTAGCGCTTACGGACGGAGGGGATTTCCATGCGGCCTGGACATCGGGGTAGGCGAGCAGCGCCGCGAGTAATTCCTGAGTTTTTTCGTCAATAACACGTCCGACGGATTCACGATAAACACGCTGGACCAGGCTTTTCGCAACGTCCTCCCAATTGGCAACAAACGGGCGCATGCCTGCCGGGTCGAACATGAGATGCAGCATGTTGCGAGGCCCCTTGCGCGCAGACAGGTTGATGAAGCAATTGAAGAATCGTGGCGCATATTCATTGGTCATGAGCACGTTCCAATAGCGGTCCATTACCACTGCAGGAAAAGGTTCATGCTGACGCAAGATGCGCCCTAGCGCACTGGTCACACTCTGCATTTCGAGCGCGTCCCACGCGCTTTCCTGATAGAGGGGAGCATAGCCGGCGGCCAGTAATAATGTATTGCGTTCACGAAGGGGAATGTCTAGTGCCTGGGCAATATCCATTAGCATTTGACGGCTCGGAACGCTGCGCCCGCTTTCGATAAAGCTGACGTGCCGTTGCGACACACCCGCATCAAGAGATAACTCAAACTGACTTTTGCCGCGCATATCGCGCCATTGGCGCAGCAGCAAACCGAGCTCGTTGGCAGGCGGCTTGGTATTGAGGCGCGCTGAATTCATGGGTCTCTCATTCGCGACAGGGTTCGGGTGATTATTCATGACCGACCGCGGGGGAGACATACGTCCATCGCCAACGTCCGCGGTATTTTGAGCCAAGGGACAAGAATACGCCTAACTCAGCAAGTCAACCGGCCGCCGCCCAGTCGGGTCGGCAGCCGCAGCGATTAGAGCAATCGCGCGTGGTTCGGTGCGAACAGAACCGTGCACGATCGTCTTGCTTAGTGGCGCGTCGTCTTGTCAGGCAGGCGTCCATGTCTGCGCCTTGAAGCGCTCTTCAACTGGCGTACCCGCCATGTTTGTCGTAGTGGCAGCCATGGTGGACACACCAATGCTGGTGATTACCTCGAAAATCTGAAGCGCGGAATATCCAGCGGAAGTAAACCTTTCGAACTCTTCGTCGGCCACATTCCCTCGCTTTTCGATCAGGGCTCGGGTCATGCCGGACAGTGCCGCGTACTTCGGGTCATCCGGCAGTCTTCCCTCGCGAATCGCCTTGACGTCGGACGCTTTCATGCCGTCCTCAAGGGCAAACGTGGAGTGAGCCGCAACGGTCCACGGGCACTTGATCGTGACCGCGTTTGTGAGAAGCAGAACTTGCTTCTCGCATTCGTCGAGGCTTCCTCCATGGAAACTTCCAAAGCTGCCGGCAAACCCGTTGAGAAGAACGGGGTTCCCTGCCATGGTCGCCATCACGTTTGGTAGAAAGCCAAACTTCTGCTCCAGCGCCTGCAATGTTGGTTTGGACTTTTCCGGCGCCGATTCGATTGTGTGAAGTGTAAAGTTATGCATTCCTAACTCCTTTCCATTGATTGAACGAAACTCTGTGCGTATCTCCATGCGATGCTTTTTTCAACACTGGTACCGCAAGCAGATGAATGCCATCTTAGCGATCGCACGAATACGTTCAATTACCTCGGATGTAATAAAGGCTGATCCGCACCTGCGGTCGGCTAGCGGCGCGCAATGCTTTCCAAGGGGGAATGAAGCGGGAATGAAGCGGGAATGAAGCAGGAATGAAGCGAGCCGGGAACGTTGGTCACGTTCCCGGTGAGGTCAGATGGTGGTTGCCCGGCTTGGCTACTGCTTAGGCTGCTCCAGCGACGACTTCAATTCCTTGGCCGCCTCTTCAATTCGCTTCGTCACAATCGCATACGCTTCAGTCTGAGCCTGCTGCGTTTTCTGAGCGATTTCCTGCATATCGGCGAGCGCTTGGTGCAGCGCCTTTTGCACGACTTCGGTCGGATTGGACGAAGCATTGGCCGGAGAGGTGGCAAACTGCTGCGCGATGCCTTGGAAGTCATTGAGGGCCCGGCGCAGGATTTCGATCTGTTTATCTCGAAGCGCTTCCATGCCGCCGAATGCGACGCGGTTCGCGGCCGCCAGGGCTTCGACGTCTTTTCTGCGCGCATCCAGAATGGCCTGCACGTCGAATCCCGGAAGTTTGTACTGCTGGAACATCGCGGAAAACTGACTGAACGGGTCGCTGTACTCGGGCTTCGTCATGTGCCTCTCCCTAAGATATGTTCACCTTCGCGGAAACGTCGACGCTCCTCAGGCGTAGAGGGGTGGCGCCCAACGCGCTTTCGATAGTACAGGCTAACGATCTTTACTGAATCCAAGGGAAAACGCGCACAGGAGGTCGATCTCGAGCTTAGCCGACTGTCAGAAAGGATCAGGCCGCGGGCGCTATTCTGCGCGCCCTTAGTCAATCTCAAGGTTTGTGGCGGCATGCACCGCAAGCGGGAACCCGTCGGCGCTATTTCGGGCGGTGCGTCGCGCCGTCCCGGGCGAAACCCCCATGATCCGCTTGAATGCCCGGCTAAAGGCGGCTTCAGAGTCGTATCCAAGGGCATTTGCCAATGCCGCCAGCGATGAATCCGTCTCCCGCAGTCGCGTGAGCGCCGACTGCATTTTCCACCGCACGGTGTAGTGCATGGCCGGTTCGCCGACGAGTTGCGTGAAGCGCGCGGAAAACGCCGAGCGTGACATGCCGACGGCGTCTGCCAGCGACGCCACCGTCCAGTTGCTTGCCGGATCACGGTGAATCGCGATCGCTACAGTCGGACCCTTGGCCAATACAACATGTTACGGCACCGGGCCTCTCGATCGATACTGCCGCCAGCCGCGTCGCCTGTTCAGTTTGTCGTCGGTTAGCAATGTGTCGAACACGCCTGGCGGCTTCTTTACCGCTTTCCCAAGGCCTGCGCGACAACGCCCTCGCTCTATCGCCCGGACATCCTGCCTCATCGCTTCCCGTCCCGCGACGTATCTGTAAGGCGCGCCTAAGGCTCATCTAAGGTCCATCTAATGCTGATGTAACGCTTAAGCATTCTCGTTACATATGGCGACGTTTTCTCATCGACGGAAACGCAACTTAACTTTTGGTTTCACCTGTCGTGATTTCGCCCCGCTAGGATGGTTGCAAGACGAGAAATCCGGTTGATCCCATTGTTACCTGCTTGCCGCGCATCTTCCTTGCTATGGGGTTCTCTCTATTCGTCCACTCATTTCGACTCGCCTCCCGTCGTGCCTACCAGAGAACCGCTTACAACATGGACAGCGCTCATCGCACGCTTCTATACATTGGAGGTAAGCCAAACGAATCGCTTCTGAGGCGCCTCAGTGACCGCGCGTGGCTTGTCGTACCGGCCACGGGCTCTCATACAGTGGCGAAGCTCGCGCGTGGGCCTATGGCCGGGCTGGTTGATTTGACAGACGGTATCCACGAGGGCCGGATCGCAAGGGTCGAACAACTTTCACGTTCGGTGCTGGTTGCGTGGGTTGCGCTGGTATCGCAAGAAACGCGAAAGTGGACAGCCGTGCGAGACGCTATCGCGACCCATTGCTTCGATTTTGTAACGCTGCCGACATCACATGAGCGGATCGTGAATGTCGTTGGGCAGGCTATTGGTATGGAGGTTCTTCGGTCAGAGGTGGAACCGCCCGAACTTAAGGATGCGTTAAGCAGCGGCATGCTAGGTTCATCCGAGGCCATGCTGGAACTTCATCGGTCCATTCGAAAGGTGGCCGCGACTGACGCCACCGTGTTCATTTCGGGCGAATCGGGAACCGGCAAGGAATTGACCGCGCAGATGATTCACGCGCGATCAGCCCGCCGAGATAGGCCTTTCGTGGCGGTCAACTGCGGCGCTGTTCCACCTGATCTCCTGCATTCGGAATTGTTCGGCTACGAACGCGGAGCGTTTACAGGTGCCACGCAGCGCAAGATTGGGCGAGTCGAGCAGGCAGATGGCGGAACGTTGTTCCTCGACGAAATTGGCGATCTGCCGCATGAGAGTCAGGCCGCGTTGCTGCGCTTTATCCAGGAACGCAAGATCGAACGGCTGGGTGGCCTTGAGTCTATCGACGTGAATGTGCGGGTGATCACGGCAACGCACCAGGACATGCAAGCAGCCGTGGAAGAGGGCCGGTTTAGAGCAGACCTTTTCTTCCGGCTTTGCGTGCTTCAGGTTAAGGAACCGCCTCTTCGCGTAAGAGGAAAAGACATCACCGAGCTTGCAACGCACGCACTCGAACGGTTTAAAGATGAGCGCGCGGGCAGGATCCATGGCTTTGCCCCGGACGCGATTGCGGCGTTGCATAACTATGGCTGGCCCGGGAACGTCCGGGAACTGATCAATCGTGTCCGGCGCGCGATCGTTTTGTCCGAAGGCAAGGTCATCACCGCTCATGACCTTGAACTGGCGGAGCATGTCTCGCTCGCGCCGGATTCGCTTCGGGAAGCACGGGCGTCAGCAGAGAGAAGAGCGATTGAGGTCGCGCTCTTCGTGCACAAAGGCCGGGTTGTCGATGCCGCCCGCAGCCTTGGCGTTTCACGTGTGCATCTGCACCGGTTGATGCAGGAGCTGGGAATACCCACGCGTGCAGCCATTGATGAAGCGCACGATTCGCCCGATCCCAGCGACTACGAGTAGCGCTTCCTGATGCAGCCGACGAACCCCTGAATGTAAGTAATGGAGAATCGAATGCGCTTGCTTGAGTCAGTTGACCACATTGCATGGACCACGTGCGAGCGATGCGGTAACACCTATTCCGGCGGTGGGCAACCCTGCAGCCGATGCGGCGAAACGCCGACCATCATGCAGCGTCTTGCGAGCTTTTCTTCCCCTTCGAACGCGAAGAAAATTAGTTCGCGCGGTGTATTACGTCGCACGCGTTCACGGGGCGCGTATCCTGGACTGGCGGAAACCGCACTGCTTTCCGATCGGGCAAGCAAGCGGCGCGCGGCTCGTATTGCGTTTGCATGCGCCGTTGGTGCGGGTGCGCTGCTTGCGTATGCATTGACCAAGCCCCATCTTGCGGGCATCGGCTTCAACCGGCAATCCGACCAGACACACGTACCGATAACAGGGCCGCTTGTTCAAAGCGGACCGGTGGTAACACAGGGCAACAGCGTCTTGCCGGCGCAACCCTCTCTGTTAAATGGTCGCCAGAATGCGAGCGATGAAAACGCTCGACCTCCGCAGTCGGATGTCAGCGCGTTTTATCGTGCGCTGCAGGGCGGGAATCTGGCGGTGGCACGCCGGCGTCTCGCCGTGATATCGGTGAGCAGCGGAGATGGCAGGCAGTTGGAACAGATGCGCACCGAACTCGCCACCCGCGAACATACACGCGATGCATTGCTGCACCACGCGTGGCATTGCCGTGCGCTGGGTGACCGGCAGTGCGTTGCCGACAACGCGACGCAAGCGTTCGCGATCGACGCCTCGAGTTGGGAAGCAAAACATCTTGTTGCCTGGGCGGCGAAGGAAACCGGCAAGGCATACGATGAATAGGGCTTGGTAGCGTTCAGCGGATGCGACAAATCAATTGCTCAGCGTCCGGCTAACCGGTGCCCCGCACGATGTCGGCCATAGCTTTCCTCACCTCGTCAATCAAGGCAGGCCAACCTCCCTGACGCTGGCGAAACAGATACATATCGCGGGGGTACCAAGGTGACACGGTTCCCGTCCGATGCCAGCGCCAGTCGACTCCTGTCTGCGGCAACATTACCCAGCACGCAACGCCCAATGCACCGGCCACGTGAGCGATCGCCGTATCGACGCAGATGACAAGATTGAGTTGCGCGACGATGGCTGCGGTGTCGCCGAAATCGCGAATCTCCCGTCCCAGGCAAAGAGTGGGTTGCGGCACTTTGCATTCTTCGGCCTGCGTTTCGGCATCCCCCACTTGCAAGCTGATAAAGCGGATTCCACTGACTGACCACAGTGGCGCCAGATCGGAAAAATGACTCAACGACCGTTGCGCATCGTTGTCGTGTTCGGCGTTTCCTTTCCAAACCAGCCCCACACGTAGACCGTCGCTGGGTAAGCGTGCTTGCCACATCTCCAGGCGCTGGGTGAATACACCGAGATAGGGAATCCTCGCCGGGATCGACTCGACTGTCGTACCCATGCGCCAAGGCAGGCTCATCAGCGGAGCCCAGTAATCGTGAGCGTGAAGCACCTCAGGGTCGGTTATCAGCGCATCGATGCCTTCCGCCGTGCGCAGAAGGGGCGCAAGTACCGGGTTGCATATCATCGATATCTTTGCCGCACCTCGCGCTTTAAGCAGCGGCACGTAACGGACGAAATGTATGGTGTCGCCGTATCCTTGCTCCGGCAAAAGCAACAGGGTCTTGCCGCTCAGGTCCTCGCCGTTCCATTGAGGGAAGGGCAACTGTCCGTGTTCTCCAAATGCTTCCGATCGCGCTTCGTAGTATTCCCAGCCTTCTGTATAACGCCCGTCGGACAGAAGAAGGATCCCCAGATTGAAGCGGGCTTCGGCGAAATCCGGCTTCAGTTCGAGCGCA
>Ga0302310_10003169_pt1 | contig 12928 bp, 10 predicted proteins | sample III_Palsa_N1_2_FD_200451 | JGI IMG/M metagenome (GOLD analysis project Ga0302310, IMG submission 200451) | Peat permafrost microbial communities from Stordalen Mire near Abisko, Sweden - III_Palsa_N1_2 | ecosystem: Environmental > Terrestrial > Soil > Palsa > Peat permafrost | place: Sweden... | reverse complement strand
CCAGCAATCGTCACGGTGCCGTGGCGAGCTGGCTCTTGTTCCAGCCGACCAACTGCAGTTGCAGTCCCCACGGCGTAACGAAGTTCACCACGGTCTGACCGGCGTGTGGTCCGGTTTTCATGGTCACCGATGTCCCGATCACTTGTACGCCTTCGCGCCGCAGCCACTGGTCGGCATGCGCCACATCGTCAGCGGAGAACTGGATCGGCTCGTTGCCCTGATCGATTGAGTAGCGCGCTGAGGAAAGTGAACGTGCTCCATGCTCATCGAACAATTCGACGACGGTGCCCGAATCGCAGAGCAGCAGTCGGGATGCAGGCGGGGCGGGGTGCCGGGATGCAGTACCTGTTGTCGGTCCGTCTGTATTGACCGGGCTGACCGGTTCGCAGTCCAGGATGTTGCGAAAGAATGCGGTGGCCTGCTGCAGATTGGGTACACCGATGGTCACGTAGCCGCTGTCATGGACGCCGGTGGCATGGCTGTTGAAAGGCATGCCGGCCATGGCGGCCAGGAAACCGAAGACCAGTATCGAAAGGAAGGACTTGCACATGAGTTTGCACCAGTAACCGTACTGGTGGCCTACATGGGCATGGCTATTTCAAGCTGAAGTACCGCTGGGTGGTCACCGCGTTTCCCTGCGTGAACGATGGCCTTGAGTCAACGCAAATGGCAGATGCCCCGTTTATCGTTCAAAGGCGGAAACACAACGGTCGCGCAAAGACGCTTTATCGCGGCCTTTGTCGTCACCATCTTTACACCACAAACAGACCGGCAAGTAGGTAGCTAATCCGGTCAAACCCTATAGACACAGGATTGCCAGGATGAAGCGTCATCTCAACTCGCTGCTGCAACGCAAGCACACCGAATTCGAAGGTGCTCAAGACTCAGGTCGCTCGCCTCGATTCAGTGCCGCTCATGAAGCGGTCGCTGTTCAATTGAAGGACGGCTATGACTGGCTGGCGATGATCAAGGGTGTGCAGGCGACTCGGGCATTGGCACGGGGCTGAGGTCGAAGCGACCTGTCTACGCGTGAGTCGTGGTTACAACTGGCTGGATTTTCACAGCCTGCCGTCAAAGTAAAAGTTGTCCAGAAGGTTTGCAGCCGGAGCCGTGAGCATAAGGGCGCTGCTCGCTCACCTGGCTCACAGCCTCCGGCCGCAAGCCTTCTGAACATCTTGGATTTATTTGAACAACGCGGTGGAAATGACGAGCCGCGCCAGCCACCAAGCTCTACAGCCCAATACACCTAGCTTGCTAGTTGACGTGTTGGGTACGCCGTTTGGATCGGATGGCCGTTTTCGATGACGGAACGAACAGCCTCCTCTTCATCAAGCAGATGCTTAGATACAACGAGCTTAATGCCAGGCTGCGCCAGATACTGACCTTGCCGCCGGTGCCAAGGACAAGCTCCGACACTGAGAACAAGAAGATCAATCCTGTTGCGATCAGGCAAACGTTTCGCACGAGGTATTCGAGAGGCAAGTGCTTGGAAAAGTTCCGCATGCAGTTATTGTGCGACTGCGCTCCATAAAGATGCGATATGGAAGAATCGGTTCGCCATATAGATAGCGTAAAAATTTTCTGTCGCCGATAGCTCCCGCTAGTGGCTGGTGGTGATCCGACAGGCGTGGCGTTGCCCAACGCAGCGGCTGGTGTTGTGTTCCGTGAGAGCTACCGAGCCGGTGCATGCCGAAAGTCAGGGTGACAAATAGCGGTGTCGCAGGCGCATGCTCGACGCGTAAGCTGAGGGATCGAACCTTAGAGAGCGATCACATGGTTTTCCCGTCGCGCCCGCTGCTGGTTGTCGCCATGACGACCGTGCTCTTCGCTGCCAACTCGAGCCAGGCAGCCGTCACGACTCCCTTCGACTTCTCGAAACACGCCATTGCCTTAAACGTGACCGTCAAGGGAGTACCGCTCTACGTTCTGCTGGATACCGGCGTCGACCCTTCAGTCATCGACATCAAACGTGCCGATGCACTCGCATTGCCCGTGGATCGCAGGACCAGTGGGCAAGCCGACGGCGAAGGTACGGGCAGCACAACCGTGTTTCCGGCAACGATCAAGGACCTCGAGATCGGCGGTCACGCCTTCGGCGACGTGGTGACGCTGGCCGCGGACATGGGAACGCTTTCGAAAACCTACGGGCGTCCTGTCGATGGGGTCCTGGGTTATAGCTTCCTGAAGGACAAGGTCGTACTGATCGACTATACGGCCAGCACCGTCACGATCTTTTCCGGCACGAAGGAGGCCGAAGTGTTCGTTCGGCAGTGCAGGAAGCATTACGGCACGCCGCTGCGTTCATTCGCCGATGAGCAGATACCGGTGATTCCGGATTTTCAGCTTGGCGATGCAAAGGTGCCAATCACGCTGGACACTGGTTCAAACCGGGGCATCGCGCTGTATCAGGTGGCGCTGAATGTGAAAGGCATACGTGGCGCGCTGAAAGTCACGGGCAAGGCTCATGGCGCCGGTGCGCGCGGCACTTTCACCAGTGATACCGCGACCTTGAATGTCCCCGTCGGAATGGGACCCTTCCAGTTGCCGGCAGGTGAACCCGTCGTCGTCATGTCGTCCAGGGGCTCGGCCGACTCACGCATCGCGAACATCGGCAACATGACGTTCGCAGCAATGAAGGTGAAGCTCTTGCTCGACTACCCAGCGAAGCAGGTTTCCTTCTACGGCGACTGCGCTCCCTGAGTAACTCCACTACCGCTCGCGCGTGCATTGCTACGGCACATAGTATGGAGCATGACGATCCGGACGGATTCGGGATGGCCAGGCAACAACGTACCGTCGACTGCGCGCTTTATGTTTCCACCATCGCCACGTGGTGTCAGAACAAAGCCGCCGCCTCGCTGATCGCTATCCATACGCTGCTGATCAGAAACGGAATGCGAACCAGCGCTATAGCAGCGGGTGTAACCGTTTATCAAAAGAGTGCTGTGCGCCTGTCGCGGAGTGGGACACAGTTTGAGGGGGCGCTGTTGATTGTTGCAAAGCTAGCTAGAAAGCTTGATCGCAACGGTTTGCGCAGCGATCGGAAACCCAATGCATCGTGAGAGCAGGAAAGCTACTGCAAGGACGGTCCGTATACCGAAGGGGCTCGTGTGAGGGTGTTCAAGCAAGATCATCGCCATACGATCACTCGTAATTCATCTATCCACGAATCTCACGACTACCTCACACTAGAAGCGAGACCCAGCACGCATTATTGGCATTCGGTTCGGTAGAGCCTGCCTTCAACGGCCCGAATTAGCGGGTCTTGAGGTAACACCGATCATGACAATCACACTGCTCCTTATCGTCGCAGGGTGCCTGGGCGCTTCGACGTTTGTTCCCTTCATTGCCGATGCGCAGGAAGGGCGAATCGCGTTCTCAGGCGCGGTTGTTACACCCACCTGCAGCATTGCCACTCCCGTCATAGCCATGGCTGCCGATGTACCGAGCGCAGTAAATGAGACGCGGCAATTGACTTGTGCCACGTCGGCCAATGCAAGTCTCACTATGCCCCAGAGTTATGCACTGACCGTCGTTCGCTTGTCGAGTTTGGTACCAGATCGAGTACTGAAATACTTCGACACCTACGTTAAGGCAGAGCGTCCCGGTGCGGCGGACCCGGTGTTGCTGACGCAGGCTTACGACTGATGTCGCAGCGAGCCGTCGTTGCTTTTGACCACGAATCATTTGGCGATAGAGGCCAGATAGGGTGGCTTGCGCGCCTGATTGATGCTACCACGCCGGAGGAAGTAGGTGCGGTTATCGTGGATCGGGTCAAAGCACAGCATGGCTGCGAAAAGGCAATGGTGGTTTGGTTGGCCGTCGATGGAAGCCCTGTCCACACTGCGACGCTTGCTGCTCCGAATATGCGTCAGTTGACCCAGGCTCACGCTGCTTTGCAATCGATCAACGGCTGGCAGAAATCGCCCGATGGTCAGCAGCTGGCGCTATGCCTATTGAGGCAAGAGCGGGTGGTGTTGTTGCTGACGTTGGCGCCTGGGGCCTCCGGCAAAGAACTGCTCGCCAACATCAAACAGTGTCTCCAATTGGCCACACATCACCTGCTTCATGCGATGAAACTGGCTGCTTTGAACGATTCACACAATCAGTTGGAACATTCCGAAAACCTGCAGCGCGCGTTATTTGCAATCGCAGATCTTTCCGGTTCCGCTCTCGACATGCCGGAGCTTCTGCGTAGCATTCACATGATCGTTAGCCGGCTGATGTATGCCGAGAACTTTTTCATTGTGCGGCACGATCCCGAGCGCGGCACGATGCGCTTTCTCTATTTCGTGGATGCAGAAGATACTGAAAGCCCCGACGCTGCGGGGGAAGAGTGGCTGGAAGCCCGCCGGGACACGCTGACCTGGCATCTCCTCACCCGTGGCAAGCCATTGATGGGGAGCAATGAGCAATTGCGCGAACAGATCAACGGATCGCTTTTGACGAGCGGCCCCGATAGTGTCGACTGGCTCGGTGTGCCGATGTTGCGCGATGGTCGGGTGCACGGTGCATTGGTAGTTCAGAGCTACAAGAAAGGTATCGCCTTCACAGAGGAGGATCGTGCCCTACTGGAGTTCGTCGGCAGTCACATCCTTACCGCCCTGGAACGCAAGCAGACCAAGGACGAGCTGGAGCAGCGGGTACAAACGCGGACGCTGGAGCTGGCCGAGGCCAATCAGGGCCTGCAAAAGGAAATACTGGAACGTCAACGGGCCGCTCGGTTACAGGCGACGCTGTTTCATCTCGCTCAGTTGGCGACCGCCGACATTGATGAGGGCGAATTTTACAAGCGTGTGCATGCGGCTGTCGGTGAACTGCTCAATGCAGAAAATTTCTTTATCGCGTTGCTTGTGGAGGACCGAGAGGCTCTGGAGTTTCCCTATTTCGTCGACGGTGCCGAGCCGTACATGGAACGGCGAACGTTGGGACGAGGCCTCACGGAGTATGTCTTACGCCGCGGTGAATCGCTGAGGGTTGGACTTGCTGAAATATTCGAGCTTGATCGGCAAGGTGTAATATCGCTGAAGGGTGTTGGCCAGCCTGCTGTGTGCTGGCTTGGTGTACCGCTGATGGTGGGTGATGAGGTCATCGGCTTGGTGGCTGTACAGAGTTATACCGAAGCCATTGTTTACAGTCCGGCCGATCAGGAGCTACTGAGCTTCGCCGCATTGCAGATCGCGAACAGCATCTATCGACGGCGTGCGACTGCCTTCCTGCATCAAGCCAATGTGCAACTGGAGCAGCGTGTAGAGCAGCGCACGCTGGAGCTGCGTCAACAAATTGCACACCGCGAAAAGGTCCAGCACCAGCTGAAACATCAAGTGATGCACGATACGCTGACCGGGCTCCCCAATCGCGGTTTCATGCGTGATCGACTCGGCCGCGTTCTTGCCTTGATACAACGTGAGCCAAGTCGGCTTTGTGCGCTGCTGTATCTGGATGTCGATCGTTTCAAGGTGATCAACGACAGCCTCGGACACCTTGCCGGCGACGAGTTTCTGAAAGCGATTGCCACCCGTTTGCAGCACTGCGTGCGTGAGCCGGACATGGTGGCGAGATTGTCAGGTGACGAATTTGCCATTCTGCTGGAGGACATTGAGGTTCCTTCTGCTGCAACGAATGTGGCTCAACGTGTGCTGCAGACCTTGGGCATGCCGTTGCGAATTGCCGGCAAGGAACTGGAACCGTCAGTCAGCGTGGGCGTTGCTTGCGGCGATGCCCATTATCTGGATGTCGACGAGTTGTTCCGCGACGCGGACATTGCGCTTTACCAAGCCAAGCAACTGGGTCGCAAGCGTTTTGTGGTGTTTGATGAAACGCTCGCGAAAGACATGGTTGATGTGCTGACGATAGAGGGTGAACTGCGCCAGGCACTCCAGCACGATCAGTTTCAGCCGTATTTCCAGCCCATCAGTCGACTCGATAGTGGCGAGGTAGTGGGCTACGAGGCATTGATCCGGTGGAACCATCCACAGCGCGGGCTGCTTAAGCCATCAGATTTCCTCAAGATCGCTGAGGACAGCGGATTGATCGAAACGATCGACTGGCGCATGTTCGAACTCAGCTTTGACCTGCTTGCGCAGCACGGTTCGGGCGATACGTTCATGACGTTCAACGTCTCGGCGCGGCATTTGCGCCATGCAGATTTCGATACGCGCTTGATCCATATGCTTGAGTCCGCCGGATTGCCACCCACGCGACTGATCGCAGAAGTCACCGAAGGTGCGCTACTGGACAATCCAGAACTCGTACGTGTCATTCTCGAACGACTGCGTACAGCTGGTGTGGGCGCTGCACTCGACGATTTCGGGACAGGATACTCATCACTCAGCTATCTGCATTCGCTGCCATTGCGCATGTTGAAGATCGACCAAGTTTTTGTGCAGTCGTTGGACAAGACGGGAAATACCAACAGCACGATGGTGGTTGAAGCGATCCTTGCGCTGGCTCGTGCCTTGAACATCCAAGTGATCGCCGAAGGCATCGAAACCCAGGCACAGCACAACGTGCTGCTGGCGATGGGATGTGAAATGGGGCAAGGTTATCTGCTGGGTCGCCCCGCACCGATCGAACACTGGCTTGAACGGCATTCTTTAGTTGCGTGAATGCGAGCGTATTTGGTGCGCACGTCGCGGCGCTAAAACGAATTCGCAGCGAAGCGTTTGTGTGAGGTATGGCGAGCCATTCGTCCTGGAAAACCATACGGGTCACGTTCATAGCTTTCCCTGAAGTGACCTCGTGCAGTCTGGTAGAGGTGGCCGCTTCAGGAATGTGCAGGGGAAGCTATCAGTGGAACGATTGCTCTTGGTAACACCACCCTTTAAGCCACGCGATGGCCATGGCGGTATTGCACTCGTAAAAGCACCTGTCACGAGGCACGCCACAGTAGCGTGCGTAACAGCCCTCTACCCAAGCCTTCAACTGGTATTGGATTTTCTCGCTCATGTTGTCATTGGGCGCTTCGACAATGGAACAGGAAGTAACTGTTAGTTTCGCGTCAATTTGCCAGGCTCGTTACAAAACGCTCACTCAGTTAGATTGCCGGGATCCTGCAGCTTCACTTCGAAGCAAATCAAGCATGGTCATGTGAATCATTCTTCGCGATCGCCCGAATCCCACTCATCGCCGCGAATGCTTCGGCCGCAGGGATCAAAACTAATTTGGATAATGCGGCCGAGCATGCTGAGGTCGGTGTGTCTAAGCTCCAGCCATTGCGGGACCCTGTCCAGGTTGACATGGTAAGCAGCGGGACCTCTGGGGCTTCGGACGCGGCATAGGCAGCTGCTACGTTGCTTGCGAATCGTTGGGCGGCAGGTATTCGCCTTCCATTTTGCCGTTCTTGTCGAGAATGGCGTCGATGCGATCCATCACCCACTCGTAATCCCCAGCGCCAGCCATGCGTGCGATAGCATCTGCACGGTCAGCGAATAGCGGCATGAAATCGGCATCGTCCGGGTGCTGCGTGATCAGTTGTGGCGTGACCTGTTCCAACTTCACCAGCATGCTTTGAAGTTCTTCTCGGGTCAGCGGTGAAGGTTGCGCCAGCTTGCGCTCAAATTCTTCGCGAGTATTCACCATGTTTGCTCCTGCGGCACCTAGGACACCGAGCTTGGTGCTGGGAGCGTCAAGCCAGTGTCATGCATATGTTGTCGCCGAATGCAAAATGGAAGTTGTACTCAGCCGGGGGCTTCGAATCATCTGACACTCGCTTCTCCGTGAGAGAAAAGGGAAGCGCAACCCGCCCCGGATACGACGCTTGAGTTTCACCCCGATGTAACGTTCTACGTCGGGCACACTGTGGGAGTGGACCGGTTTGACAGTATGGATAGGCGCGGTCGGTCGTACACACCACTTTGGACGCTGACAACCGCGCTCAAAGGCACTTACCGACGGCCTGTGTCAGAGCCCGTCATCCATAAGAGAGCGAATGTGGATGAAATCTGTCGTTGCCGACGTATAACGAGGGACGCTGGCAGTATCTGGGGCTCGGACATGACGGTTCTCTGTGATGTGGGTCACAGTAGCGATGGTCACAGTAACTGATCAACCTGTTTGGAACGGTCTATGCCTGTTTCCGTGTGAAGCGAATTTCACAGCAGATTGTGTGGCCATCGGTCGGCTCTCTTGACGGACTGGTTCGACGGATCAGGACCTTCGCTGGCTGCATCCATTCATCTCGCGCTTTCGCAGGACGGACCATGCGCCGCTTGCTTCCAACCATGCCGCTCGACGTTATATGGAAGGCTATCGGGCTCGCCGTCCTGGTATTCGCTTGCTGCGCCTATTCGCTGGCGTCGGCGCGCGCGACTGGCAGCGCGACCTCATTGTGGATAGCCAATGGCATCCTCGTGGGCGCCCTTGTTCGCCTGCAAACCCGCCACTGGTACATGTATTTGCTGTTTGGTTTGGCGGGAAATGCCGGAGCCCGGTTCCTGCTGCATGACTCGCTATTCGTATCGCTGGGCCTAGCGATGGCCAACACCCTCGAGATCCTGATCGTAAGCGGAGCCGTACGCCGGCAGTTTCCGGAAATCACCAGCAATACACCGTATCTGGAATTGGGTCGGGTGGCCCTGACGAGCACGCTCATCGCGTGTGCGCTGTCTGCGTTATTCGCCGGATTTTTAGCACATGCAATACAAGGTGCTCCGCTGTTCACCTACATCAACGGTTGGTACCGCGCTCACGTGCTCGGCATGGTGATCACGGCGACGATGACGGTCGTGGCCCTCACCGAAAAGTGGAAGCTTCTGGGAGTACCTGGCAAGCGGTGGCCATTCCTACGCGATATGGCCTTGATGACGGGTACGACGCTCGCTGTGTTCGCGCAGTCGCGATATCCATTGCTATTTTTGGTATACCCACCGCTGCTGCTGGTAGTGTTCCGGCATCGCTTCGCAGGTTTGGTGTTGGGCATAGCGCTGGTTGCCGCGATTGCCTCCAGCGCAACAGCTTGGGGAGTAGGGCCCTTCGAACTGGTTGTTAACGGATCGCGAACCGACCGAGCTCTCCTGGCCCAACTATTCATCGGTGCGGCCTGTCTAATCACCGTGCCATTGGCCTTGATTCTTGCCGAGCGCCGGCAGTTGGCGATTCGAGTTCGTGAGAGTGAGCTTCGATACCGGATCCTCGCCGACTATGCCGGCGATCTGGTGATGCGCATCAAACCTGATGGCCAGCGATCCTACGTATCGCCTTCCATCAAGGATCGGCTCGGCTGGGAAGTCGAAGAGTTCATGGAGCCGCGCCCAGATCTGATCCACCCCGACGACCGCGAACGTGTGGCCAAGGCTGTCACCGATCTCCATGAAAAAGCTGGTTCAGCGATCACCACGTATCGGATACGTCACAAGAATGGACATTACGTCTGGTTTGAAGCCTTGGCGCGGCTGGTGCCAAGCCCCGAAGTAGAGGGTGTCATGGAGATCATCTACACCGCACGGGACGTCACTCAACGAGTGCTGACAGAGCAGGCGCTGGCTGACAGCGAGCGGCGACTTCGTACGATCACGGATAACATACCGGCGGTTATTGCCCATGTGGATGCGTCTGAACGTTACACGTTCGTCAATGCCTACGTTCAGCATGTTTCGGGTGAAGACTCGACACAGATGATCGGAAAGACCATGCGTGAAGTCCGCGGCGATCTAATCTATCGTGGCCTTCAGGGACATATCGCGACGGCTTTGGGCGGCAAAGCCGTCACGTTTGAGTACGAGGCTGACTACAGAGGAAAGCACACATATTTCCAGACTAACTTCGTGCCGGATCAAGACCAGGGAGGACATGTAAGTGGTGTCTATGCGTTGACTACGGATATCACGCACATCAAGGAAGTGGAGCAGGAACTGATAAAACTGGCACGCTTTGATACGTTGACCGGCCTTGCCAACCGGCGCTACTTCGATGAACACATAGCGGCTGTGATGTTGCGTAAATATCGCCAGCGATCACCCATTCTCCTGATGATGATTGATGTCGACCATTTCAAGCGCGTCAACGATTCGTGGGGCCATGGAGTCGGCGATGAAGTACTCAGGGATGTCAGTCAACGCGTTCAGTCCTGCCTTCGCAGGAGTGATCTGGTGGCGCGTATTGGTGGCGACGAGTTCGTTGTTCTCGTTGAGGATATTGAAGCGCCATCCGTTGGAGAAGGGTTGGCCCGTAAAATATGGACGGCAATGCAGCCAGAAATCGTCGTAGGAACGGTTCGCTTGCGGATCACGTTGAGCATAGGTATAGCGTTTTGCCAGAACATCGCGTCGCCCGATGCGGTCATGCAGCTCGCAGATGCTGAGTTATACAAAGCCAAAGCCGATGGACGCAACACCTACCATATGGCGGCGTAGCGCGGCGCACCTCGCCGCTTTCTCACGGGAATGCCCATTGCTGGTATCCGGGTGCGCTTCTCGCAATCGCGAAGTGCCACATTTGCTCGAAAGATAATTGCGCAACGCACACTTGTTGAGCGGGCCCGTTGGACGTTAACGATTTAGATGCGCCTTCAGAGATGAGTTCATATGCACCCGACATGGTCTTTGCTGGTATTGATCCTTGCATCGTTCGCTGCCGGAGTGCAGAACGCATTGGCCGGAGGGGGATCCTTTCTCACCTTTCCGGCGCTGTTGTTCGCTGGCCTTGATCCGCGCGCGGCAAATATCGCCTCCACCATCGCACTGTTTCCAGGCCAGGTGACTACGGGACTAGCCGGGCGCTCGGACGTTGCGGGTGCTGAAGGCTTATCGTTCCGCATGCTGCTTTGGATCAGCCTGGTCGGTGGCGCGTTTGGGGCTGTGTTACTACTAGTGACGCCGGTCAGCGTGTTTACTCGGCTCGTACCGTACCTCGTGTTGTTTGCCACGATCGTATTCGCCTGGGGTAGCTTTTTCAGAAAGCCGCCTCGCAAAGGCGCCAAACAGGCATTGGGCAGAAACTCTGCGATGGTTGTGCAGTTCTGCATCGCCATCTATGGCGGCTATTTCGGTGGTGGCATCGGCATTCTGATGTTGGCAGCGCTCACCGCGGCGGGCCTGGGCTTGCGTGTAGCTGGTGCAACCAAGAACGTGTTGGCGGGGGTGATGAATGCCTCAGCAGTGGTGATCTTCATGGTGCAGGCTCGCGTGCTTCCCTGGTCGTTGATCGCCTGCGTGGCTGTCCCTGCGATCGTTGGTGGTCAGATTGGCGCCCACTTATTGCACAGGATCAACGAGAAGGTGCTGCGCATCGCTATCGTCTGTATCGGTGTGGCGCTGACAGTGGGTTTGTTCGTGATGAAATAGGCGCTTTAAGTGAAACCGGAATCCTTTCCTAATGCTCGCTGCTATTGATTCGCTCCAGGATGCGGCGAAGGTGTGCAAGGTCGGTCTTGGAAAGATGCTGGACGGCGGTTGGTGCATCGTCGTGCACGGTGCGTTGTACCAATTCGAGGAGCCGCCGACCCGAGGGCGTGAGCGACACCAGTTTCGCGCGTCGGTTGTCCGGGTGGGGATTGCGTTCGACCAGACCGCGATCTTCAAGATCGTTCACGGCTACCGTGGTGGCGGGTGCATCGCTGCTGGTCATATCGGCCAACTGCTTCAAGGTCTTCGGCTCATCCAGCAGGCGCCACAGCAGGCGTGCACGGCTGAAGGGCAGGCCGGTGGCATCGCTGACTTTTCGGCGCCATTCATCGCGGGTTTCCCATACCAAGTCGACCATCATCTGCCAGATGCGATCGGCTTCGGTGCCGCTGTTAGTGTGACCGATCATGCAGTCGCTCCGGCCGATGTTTCCTCCAGCAAGTGTGCCGCGTGGCGGGTGGTGTCACGCGCCCAGCGCGAGTTGGACAACCACGCCAGCAGCAACACGGTAACGCCGCCGCCCGTGATCAGCCACCAGAACGGATGCGAGGCCTCGGCGAAACCGCTATGAATGTGCGCGCCCAGGATGGTGCCCGCAAGGGCGACGCCGAGCGACGCGCCAATCTGTCTGCTGGTGGAGGCAACCGCCGCGGCAAGACCCGCCTGTGCTTTAGGCATCCCGGACACAGCCGTGTTGGTAATGGGCGCATTCACCATGCCGAAACCGATCCCGAAGATCACATAGGTCAACAACAATAGTGGCAACGGTGTCGTGGCCGTTAGCTGCGTCATCATCAACGCGCTGACGACCGTGGCTGTACCGGAAGCCAGCAACGAGGGGCGTGTGCCGTACGTGCCGACCCATCGCCCGGAGAGCGGCGAACAGAGCATCGTCGCCAAGGCGAGCGGCAAGGTGCACAAACCGGTATGGAAGGCCGAAAGACCGCGCACTTCCTGCAAGTACAACGCATTGAGGAACAGGAAGCCGGAAAACGCCGAGAAACTGCATACGGCGATCAATGTTGCGCTGCTGAAGGGCGCACTGCGAAAGAACCGCACGTCGATCAATGGTTCGTGGCGCCGAGGTTCGTAGACAAGCAACGCGATCAACGCAAGCGCCGCGGCGACGAACAGGCCGATGATCGTTGTCGAGTCCCAGCCGTCGTGGGGACCTTCGATCACCGCATAAGTCACCGTAGCAAGGATGACAAACACCAACAGTTGCCCAATCGGGTCGATGCGCCGCGGATGCGGTGCCTTGGACTCGGGAATGTAGCGTGCAGCGAGCAGCATCGCCGCGGCACCGATGGGCAAGTTCACCCAGAAGATGGAGCGCCAGCCGATGCTTTCGGTAAGCGCACCGCCGATCACCGGACCCAGCGCCATTGCCACGCCGGCTACCGCACCCCAGACACCGATGGCGCGTGCGCGTGCTTTTGGTTCGTGGAACGTGTTGGCGATGATCGACATGGCGACCGGATTGAGCATCGTCGCCCCCAGCGCCTGCAGAATGCGAAACGCGATCAGGCTATGAATGTCCGGGGCAATGCTGCACAGCAGCGAACCCAGCATGAACAGCGCCATGC
>Ga0302310_10003167_pt1 | contig 12929 bp, 10 predicted proteins | sample III_Palsa_N1_2_FD_200451 | JGI IMG/M metagenome (GOLD analysis project Ga0302310, IMG submission 200451) | Peat permafrost microbial communities from Stordalen Mire near Abisko, Sweden - III_Palsa_N1_2 | ecosystem: Environmental > Terrestrial > Soil > Palsa > Peat permafrost | place: Sweden... | reverse complement strand
AGTGAAGTATGCGCACCAACCTTCGGCCCGGTTACGATGGCTTCGACCTGCCGGCGGGAGGAAGAAAAACATGATCTACCGACTCGGTGTGGCGCTTCGGATCGTGGAAGGCCAATGGCATTCCATCTAGTGCAACGATTTCAAACTTCTCCGTTTCGATTTTCAGATCTGCATACAGGTCGGGTGAAGCATTCACAATTCGCCAGAATTGGCGCTCGCCGGGAGCAATATCGATCGCGGGTCGCAACACGCCATTTACCGTAAAGACACGTTCGGGAACCGCGGTGGACGTTGAACAACCGTTCTCAGGGATTCCCACTCTGCTTCTCAAACCCGCACCCGTGGAGTCGTCTTTATCTACCACTTTGTCACGCAAGATCAGAATCCGCTCTCGTAGCTTTCGGACTTCTGGAACATATTGTTCCATCCCATCAATCACAATCGCGCCAGACATGCCATCGAGATCCTGCTGATAGCTTTCGCCGTGAGGGTGAGTGTGATACCAGTACAGGCCGGGCGGCTGATCTAAGGGAATATTGACGATGTAGTGAAGAGATTCGCCGGGCATCGCCATCATAGTGAGAACGTCATCCTGCGGGGCGTTTGGCGAAACATGGAGACCGTGAAAATGAAGATTTGTCATGTTCATGCACGGGCGGTAGACGCATAGTTCTCGCGACTGCGCCGACATTTCATTCCTGTATGTCAGCCGGATATCCTGCCCTGGTGAAGCTCGGATCACCGGTGGAATTTCTTGTCCAGCGAATGAAAATGCCGATTTGTCTGTCTGCGGGTTAGTGACTGCCAGAAGAACGAAGCCAGAGCGAACTTCAGGCTGATCGGGCAAAAGAATCCCCGGAATTACTTCAGTGCCAGGATTCGGAGTCTGAGCATATGCGCAGATGCTGCACAGAACCAAGATTGTTGTCATTGCTGGGTTGGTCAGGTTCATAAGCATTTACCAGTCGAGATCATTGATGGGCCCAAATGTGCACAGCCAAACCATGACTTCCGCCAATAACGTGTCGTATCTAATTTGCAGCAGCCTGCAAGGTAAGGAACTGCTGCATCTCGGCGATTACGGTTGTGCGTTTGCGGTCGATCTTTGCTTGCCGCTTCATCTGCGAGCGAGCCCGCGATAAGCGAGTCTTGATGGTTCTTGCCGGGACTCCCACAATGCTTGCTGCCTCGCTCGCAGTCATCTCATTGAAGCCGCACAGCTGAATTGCCTTCTGCGATATCGGAGAAAGCCTGCCTGCGAGCTGTTGAAGATGCCCATGCGCTTCAGACATAGCGCACTCATTTTCAGGATTTGGCCTGACATCCATCAATTTGTCAGAGAGACGAATGTTAGTGTCAGGTGACGCAGGCTCATCGAGAGACATATGCGTTTGGCGCGGACGTTTGCGCAAATACGTTAGAGCGCTGTTCGTAACAATAGAGGTCAGCCAGGTCGTCATTCTCGCATTCCCCTTGAACTGATCCAAGTGCTTAAAAGCAGAGAGGAGAGCGTCCTGTACCGCATCTTCTGCATCGTAGGAGTTTCCCAGATAGCGATAGGCCCTCTTGTAAAGCATGGGCTGATACCGCGCAACGGCATCTTGAAATTCCACCATGCTCCGCTGCAGAGTATGGTCCGCCATGCTTGTCTGGACTTCGGTCTGTGACTGCAAACTTTGCATGCTGTATGTCTCCCATGTCATCAATCAAATGCACGCCAAACTGATCGTTCTAGTGCTCAACCTTGAAGCGATAGGTGAATCCCAGATAGGCGTAGGTCAGCGGAGCACCATGTTTTTCGCTCGTCATCACCACGCCCGGGAAGAAGTGGCCCACACCAATATTGGTGACGAGGGATTTGCGGAAAACGTACTTTGCCGAGGCGTCAAACTCGCTGCCGATACCGTCGCCCTTGAAACCACCCGTTGGCGCTGCAATTAAGCTCGCGCCGGCGCCAGAGTAAACGCCGTCGTGGACCGTTGCCACGTGCAGTGAGCCGCCTTGGAATAGAAGTAGTAGGTCGCTGCGTGGCTTCAGCTGCAAGTTCACTCGATCCTGCTTGATGTTCTGAAAGCCGAACAGGTCGACCAAGCCGAACGCATTGTGATTGCTCGGATACTCCTGGTCGTAGGTGCCGATGCTATTGGGATTTGTGTGCGGATTGCCGGTCGCGTAGTCGTATTCCAGCTCGAGGTGAGGCTGCCATGGCAGACGCTTCGTGCCATAGCCGCCATGGAAGATGGCCGCGCCGGCATGAATTGAGTCATTGCTGTAACTGCCTCGCTGCAGGTCGAGAGTGCCCGAAGAATCGAACCCGAGCGGAAGCTTTGTCTCGTAGTAGGAACCAAAGGTGACTTCTGTCTGGCTGCCAACGATTCCCTGCTGACTGGTCACGCGAGGCAGAGCATGAATCAGGACGAACGGCTCAATTGTGGTGTGCGGCACATAGGTCGCCAGCTTTGCGTCTACGCCATGGAAGGTCAATCCCGCGCCATGAGTGTCCAGGCTGGTGGGATGGACCGCGACCACTGAGGTGCTGAAGAGGTTCAGCTGGTTAGCGTTCCCGATACGCACATAGATGCCATCCCAGGTACGACTGTTGTTGGTCCAGTCGCTGATACCAACCACGCGTTCGTCACCAATTCGGACTTCCTGCCGGCCAACGATGAGCTGCACCGGTTTGTAATGGAAATCGAGGTAGCCTTGCCTCAAGTCGAAGCTGTCACGCATATTCGCTGCCGTATCCCGCAGCGGAAGACCCAGCGCGTGCGTGTCCATGAACTGCCCATAGAACGTGAGCCAATTCGTGGGCACTACTTTCATGCCGCCCCAAACGCGAGTGAGTTCGTACAGACGATCCTTGCCGGATACATAGCCCAGCGAGGTCTGCTCCTCGGTGCGCCCGCGCAATTCCATGTCGAACGAGACCCGACTGGGAATGGCGCTGACGTTGAAGACATCAGGAACACCTTCCTTCTGTGGATACAGTGCTTGCTGTGCATGCCCTGAAGAGGCAAACATAAGCACAGCAACGATGAACGTAACCCACTTCAAAGCTGAAGAAATTCGAGACGTCTTTGTAGCATTTTGCAATTTAAGCAAAACACACCTCCATAGGTGCCGCGCGACATCCTTCCGCGCGGTCCGTAGTTTCTCAGATCTATTTATTTCTGCTCTACTTCTCTGGTGTTATGACGATTTCTGTCTTGGTGATCTTTGTCAGAAAGTCCTCGCCGGTGCCAATGTGCTCGTTCACCAAGCGCGTTGGGGTGTGGGTCAGCCACTCGCCGAGCGAAATATCCTCATACTCGGGCGTTGGGAAAACCTCAAGAAACACTAGGTCGGTGTCGCCGATGTTCTCTACATAGTGCGGCAGCGACTGATCGATGTAGCCTACGTCACCGGCGTGGAAGTCCATGGTGCGGGCATGCGCGCCGGCCGAAAAGACAGTCATGCGCGCCGAGCCTTTCACGTAGTACTGCCATTCATCTGCGTTCGGGTGCCAGTGCAATTCACGAAGGCCGCCGGGTTTTACGGTCACGATCGCCGCAGCGATGTCCGTGGCCGGAAAGTTTTTGCGGTCGACGATCTTCACACTGCCACCAGCTGTGACCTTGGTAGGCTTCATCTTGCCGGTAAAGAAGGCAAACGAATTTGGAACCGGGCCGCTGGCCTCATATACCTGCTTCCTTTCCTCTGCCAACGTGCGAGGCAATTCGGCTGCGAAGATGAATTTTTCTTTTGGAGGCACATTGTCAAAGGTTGAAGCGGGAACGTCAAAGTTCTTCGCCAGCACTTCACTCGGAGTATGGTGCATGAAATCGGTCAGCAGGAACGTTTCAAACTCATTGAAGTTGCCGTCGTCGAACACAAGAATGAACTGGCAGCCGTTCTCGCCCAAACCCTGAATCGAATGCGGTACGCCACCCGGGAACAACCAGAGATCTCCCTCGTTCACATCCTCGACAAACGCGCGACCGTTCTGATCGACTGCAGTGATACGTGCGCTGCCGGCAGTCATAAAGGCCCACTCAGAACTCACATGCCAGTGCAGCTCTCGGACGCCGCCCGAGATCAGCCGCATCTCTACGCCAGCCATCCTCTTCGATAGTGGGAAGTCGCGAACTGTCACCTGCCGGGTCCAGCCGCCAGACTCGATGCGCCTGTGCGACAACGCAAAGGGATACTTGAACGGGGGTTGTCCGCCTGCATCGCTCGTCGGCGGAAATACTGAATCCGGCTCCTGCGCCTCCAGACCAGGGTTCTTTGGGCCCAACTCCTGCTCGTTGATGCCACCGTGGGAACTTGTTTTTTGTTGTGCAACAGCCAGAATGGGAAGGCTCACTGCGGCTACAAGTGCAGCCGAAGTTTGCCCCAAAAACGATCGCCGGCTAACGCCATGATTGCTTGTCTTATTCTCTTGCTCTGACATGTTGTTTCCTCCTCGTTCCATTACCATGCCATGAACACCTTCGCTTGCCCGGCGAAAGGCGTTCAAGGGTCTAAAGTCCGCAGCGAGTGTAACTCTTGCATGGGGTCCATGCCTCTCACTACCAGAGCTAGAGCACGCCGCGTGCCAATCATCTAAGGATCGGATATCTGTTTCGTTTCAGCGATATACTTCGACCGAGGGAATTTATGTTGTCCCCTCGCGTGTCATGCATTTGACTCAGCGTCCGCCTTTCGACAGACCTCAGACCGGAGGCCCCAAATGACATCTCAGAGCAGTCCGACGGTGTTTATCATTGACGACGACATCGGCGTGCGTGCGTCCATCCAGGGTCTGTTGAAGGCAGTTGGCTTGAGGTCCGAGGGCTTTGGAACAGCAGAAGAGTACTTAAGCCACAAGGAACCAGATGGGCCAAGTTGTCTTATCCTGGACGTCTCCCTTCCTGGTGTTAGTGGGCTTGAGCTCCAACGAAAGCTGGCAGATGCGGGAGTGCGCATCCCCATTATCTTCATTACCGGCCACGGAGATATTCCGATGACGGTGAAGGCCATTAAATCCGGTGCGGTGGAGTTCTTGACCAAGCCCTTTGACGACCAGGATTTATTGAATGCGATTCAGTTGGCCTTCGAACGCGACCGAACTACTCGCCACCAGCAGGGCGAACTTGCCGAATTGCGACAGAATTACGAGTCGTTGACCGCTCGCGAGCGCCAAGTAATGGGACTAGTGGTCTATGGCATGCTCAACAAACAGGTTGCTTTTGAGTTGGGGACTAGCGAAGTCACCGTGAAGATTCAACGCGGACGTGTCATGGCGAAGATGCAGGCGGAATCGCTGGCCGAATTAGTCAGGATGGCGGCCAAGCTCGATCTCCCGATTGGCAACAAGTAAGAACAACTCTGTAACTTCTGCAGGGTTATTCGCATCTCTTGATGATGCGACCGATCAAGCGAAAACTTACATTATTCCAAAGACGGACTCAGTCTTTGGAAATTTCCGCGTCGGTACATCTAGAAACCACATTCAATCGCCAACAACCTGAATAAGAAAGAGAGAAACCTATGCCAAATAAAAATGAACTTGCAGCACGCCAAAAAGCACCATTAGCAACTCCAGCAGATTTCGATTCACAAGCAGTTACGGACATCTCAGGAGGTCTCAATGCGCTGCTCGCTGACGTGTTCGCTCTTTATCTAAAAACTAAGAGCTTTCATTGGCACATGAGTGGGCCACATTTTCGCGATTACCATCTGCTTCTTGATGAGCACGCCGACCAGATCTATTCGATGACCGATGAAATCGCCGAACGCGTCCGGAAGATCGGTGGAACCACGATACGGTCAATAGGGCACATCGCTCGTCTACAGCGAGTCCAGGACAATGACGCCGATTATGTTGAACCGGCCGATATGCTGAGCGAGCTTCGAGAAGACGAGAAGGATCTAGCAAAGCGCTGCTCGCTGTACACAGCCTTTGCGATGATGCAGGCGATGTCGCTACTGCAAGCCTCCTTGAAAATTGGATCGATCAAACAGAACGTCGTATTTGGTTCCTCTTTGAAACAACTCGCGGCTAAGACATTCAGTTACCTGGTGCGAGACGGACATCGTGCATAGAGCACAGCGAGCGTCCCTTTCAAGGGCAACGCAGCCTGAGAGGGACGCGGAATACCGTCTGGCCCTGTCGCAATTCGACACTACGTGTCATTCGTCTGACAGAAGCTTGCGGCTCTGCAGGAACCCTACCCAGCTAGCTATTGATTCTAAAAGAGATTTCGAATGGCATGAATCGTGCAATGACCTATGCAGACAAAGTAATCGCGTCGCAAAGCCGGTATAGGCCAACGACGACGCGGACTCTGCAAAAGGGAGTTCAAAGAACATATGTGGATCGTCAAAGTTGCCCTCAATCGACCGTACACATTTATCGTTCTCGCGGTTTTGATTCTCATCGCCGCGCCGGTCGTAATTTTGCGCACGCCAACCGACATCTTTCCCAACATCAACATTCCAGTTGTTTCAATTGGTTGGACATATACCGGTCTCAATCCAGAGGAACTCGAAGGCCGCTTGACGACGCCGTACGAGAAGGCAATGACTACGCTGGTCGACAATATCCAGCATATTGAGTCGACAACCTATAACGGCGAAGCAGTCGTGAAGGTGTTTCTGCAGCCCGGCGCTTCGCTGGATACGGCCAATGCGCAGGTTACCGCAGCATCGCAATTCATGTTGCGGCAGCTCCCTCCAGGCACACTTCCTCCGCAGATCATCAACTATTCGGCATCAAGCGTGCCCATCCTGCAGCTCGGCGTTTCGGGAGATGGACTATCGGAAGCGCAGTTGAACGATTACGCGACGAACTTCATACGTACGCAACTTATCACCGTACCTGGCGCGGTGGTGCCATCGCCCTATGGTGGAAAGCAACGACAGGTCAGTATCAACATGGACCAGACCGAGATGCAATCCAAGGGCATTGCTCCGGTCGATGTGCTAACGGCGTTAGGCCAGCAGAGCGTGGTGACGCCTTCAGGTACCATCAAGATCGGCCAAGCGGAATACGACGTTCGGACCAACGGTTCCCCGCGAACGATTGAGGCGCTTGCGAATATCCCGATCAAGCAAGTCAACGGCACCACCATCTATCTGCGCGATGTTGCCAGTGTCAGCGATGGATATCAAGTACAGACAAACATCGTACGCCAGGACGGGCGTCGTGGTGTCTTAGTTTCGATTCTGAAGAGTGGCAATGCCTCGACTTTGGATGTCGTCAAAGGAATCCGGTCGATCCTGCCCCGCGTGGCGAGCACAGTACCGCCACAACTGAGGATGACACCACTCTCCGATCAGAGCATCTTCGTACGCGCAGCTGTAAAGGGAGTTATCCGCGAAGCTGTAATTGCCGCCGCTCTTACAGCAGTAATGATCCTTGTCTTTCTGGGAAGCTGGAGATCTACGCTGATCATCGCGATCTCAATCCCGTTATCAATTCTTTCATCCATCATTATTCTCGGACTCATTGGCGAGACTATTAATACGATGACGCTTGGCGGATTGGCGCTCGCCGTGGGCATTCTGGTCGACGATGCTACTGTCACAATCGAAAATATCGAGCGCTTCCTTGAACAAGGCTATGAACTACGCGAAGCCATTCTTGAAGGAGCGTCACAGATCTCAGTGCCGGCCATGGTCTCGACGCTCTGTATCTGCATTGTGTTCATACCCATGTTCTTTCTCGGGGGCGTGGCTAGATACCTATTTGTCCCCTTGGCCGAGGCCGTTGTCTTTGCCATGCTTGCAAGCTACCTGCTGAGCAGAACCCTAGTACCTACGCTTGCTATGTATCTGCTGCGCGCTCAGGCACATGGTGCAACTACCGCGAGCGGACTCTTCGCCCGCCTCCAGGCAGGTTTTGAACGAGCCTTCCAGAGCGTGCGAGAACGATACCATTCGCTGCTGCAAGGACTCGTCTCGCGCCGCCGCATATTCATTCCGTCATTCCTTGGACTTTGTCTCGCCGCTTTCGCTCTCGTGCCGTTCCTTGGCGAAGACTTTTTCCCTCAGACTGACAGTGGTCAGTTCATTCTTCATGTGCGCGCCCCTTCCGGGATGCGCATTGAAGAGACCGCACGCCTGTTCGATCAGGTTGAGGGCGAGATCCGCAACGAGATACCGCCTGCGCAGATTGACAATGTTCTCGACAACATCGGTTTGCCCTACAGCGTCCTGAACACTCAGCACCTGACAAATGGCACGCTGGGTGCGGGTGATGGCGACATCCTGGTGACACTCAAGCCTGATCACGGACCTACGGCAAATTATGTACGCGCGCTCAGGCGCAATCTGGCCCGCAAGTTTCCTGAAGCTACGTTTTACATGCTGCCCGCCGATATCACGACGCAGATTCTCAACTTCGGATTGCCCGCGCCGATCGACGTCCAAATTGAAGGCAACGATGCGAGTGCAAGCAAGGCCCAGGCTGACAAAATTCTTGCCCAACTCCGCGACATTCCCGGACTAACCGACCTTCGCATTCAGCAACCTTTCGACTATCCCACGCTCCAGGTGGACGTGGATCGCACCAAGGCCGCACAAGGTGGCTACACGGAACAGGATGTCGCGTCCAGCGTGCTCAATTCGCTGAGTGGCAGCTTCCAGGTGGCGCCCTCGTTCTTCCTCAACTGGAACAACATGGTGAATTACAGCATCGTGGCGCAGACGCCGCAGTACAAGATGGATACGATGCAGGATCTTGAAAACATCCCCATCAACCGCACAGCGCAAAGTACACCCGGTGTAGTTGCGCCTGCTAACCCCGAAATCTTGAGCGACCTTGCCGACGTCGAGCGCGGGCATGAAATGGAGGTTGTCAACCACTACAACCTGCGGCGCGTTGTGGATATATATGCGAACGTGCAGGACCGTGATCTGGGTGGAGTGAGCCGGCAGATTACAAAGATTTTGAATGCGAATGCAGAATCATTGCCTCGCGGCACTTATGTCACTCTAAAAGGCCAGGTTCAAACGATGAACAGTTCGTACACTGGTCTGCTCGGTGGCCTGATCTTCTCCATTGCGCTCGTCTATCTGCTAATCGTTATCAACTTCCAAAGCTGGACAGACCCCTTCATCATCATCACCGCGCTACCGGCAGCCCTGGCTGGCATTGTGCTGTTTCTCTTTTTTACACGGACAGCGCTGTCAGTACCCGCCTTGATGGGCGCCATTATGTGCATGGGCGTGGCTACGGCCAACAGCATCCTTGTGGTTTCTTTCGCAAAGAGCCGTCTGGAAGAGCACGGCGATGCAATCAGTGCGGCCGTTGACGCTGGCATCACGCGCTTCCGCCCCGTCATCATGACAGCGCTGGCCATGATCATCGGCATGGTTCCCATGGCTCTCGGCATGGGCGACGGCGGGGAACAAAACGCACCGTTGGGCCGCGCGGTCATAGGTGGATTGCTCTGTGCCACGATCGCTACCCTGCTTTTTGTTCCAAGCGTCTTCGCCCTGATCCACGGGAGAAAGAAAACCGAGCCGTCAGCGCAGAAAGAGCACCTTGTGGAGGAGTACGCATGAGCTGCAGCACTGAATGGCTTGACGAGGAGAAGATATGAATACACAGGAACAGGTAGTCCCAGTAGCTGAACCCGAGGTTGCCACAGCACACGCTGAGCAGTCGCCAATTGCTCAGCCAACTCCGCAGATTCAGCAGGCTACGAATCCACGAGGCGTTCGCACTATCGCGATCATTATCGCAGTCGTATTATTCGCCGCGATTGCCTATGTACTTTACTTGCGCTCCACCAGTGAGAAGAGAGTGGCCAATGCGACCGAGGATGCTGCTGTTCTTTCGGTCAATGTTATTCAGCCTACGACTGGCTCACAGTCTGGTGATTTAGCTCTTCCTGGCAACGTAGTGGCGTTTACGGATACGCCCATCTATTCGCGGACCAACGGCTATCTGAAGAAGTGGTACTTTGACATCGGTTCTCACGTTCGCAAAGGTCAATTGCTTGCCGAAGTGGATACACCTGAGATCGATCAGCAACTAGATCAATCGCGCGCCGAGTTGGAGCGCATGCAAGCCAACGCAGATCTTGCTGGGGTAACCAGCAACCGGTGGCAAGCTCTGTTGGCCAAGCATGCCGTCTCCCAACAAGAGGCTGATCAGGCGCGCAGCAATTACATCGCCGCACAGGCTGCCGTGGACGCCAGCAAAGCCAACGTGCGTCGGCTGGAACAGCTCCAGAGCTATGAGCGCATCACTGCGCCTTTCGACGGCGTCATCACCGCTCGCAACACCGACATTGGCGACCTCATCAATGCAGGTTCCGGCTCAAATAATCCCCGAGAGCTCTTTCACATGGATGCGGTCAATAGTCTGCGCGTTTATGTCGCAATCCCCGAAGTTGACTCCGACTCGATCCACGATGCCGATCAGGCAACGCTGACAGAAGACTCCAATCCTGATCTTAAGATTTCTGGCACCGTAGTACGCAACGCAGAGGCTATCGATCACACCACGCGTACGCTTAATGTCGAAGTGGATGTTGACAACTCGAAAGGGGTCTTGCGTCCCGGAGCCTATGTCTTCGTCCATTTCCACCTGCCCGCAATAAGGAACTCAGTCACAATTCCATCAAATACCCTGCTCTTCCGCGCCGAAGGGCTTCATGTTGGCGTCGTCCGCAACGGCAGTGTCCTGCTCGTGCCTGTCACCATCGGCCAGGACTTTGGCAACACCGTGGAGATTACGTCGGGCCTTACGACTGCTGACGAAGTTATCCTCGACCCCTCGGACTCATTGGCTAGTGGCATGCATGTCCATGCCCAGGCAGTGAACATGCGAGGCCAATCATGATCATGGCCAGCATCCAGCGTTCCGCCATCCTTCCGTGCGCGGTGGTGTTGGGGTTCGCCCTAACGGGCTGCCACGTGGGACCGAAATACGTACGTCCAACAGTTCCAATGGCTCCGGCGTTCAAGGAAGCGCCACCGGACAGCTTTAAATCTGAAGATGGATGGAAGCCTGCACAGCCAAGTGACGCTCAATTGAAAGGCGACTGGTGGACACTCTTCAACGACCCACAGCTGAATATGCTGGAGGCACAGGTCGATCAAGCCAACCAGACGCTCAAACAGGCTGATGCTAATTTTCGCGCCGCTCGTGCAGCAGTGCGCTTCAACAAGGCATCCGAAGCGCCGACGATAGGAGCCTTGCCGAGTATGGGCGCATACCGGGAGTCCAACCATCAGCCGTACTCGAATATCACAGGATCCAACCAAGGAGAAGGCAACTTTACTCTTCCCTTCGATCTCGATTATGAGATCGACTTATGGGGACGCATACGCCGCACGGTTGCGCAGTCGCGTGAGCAGGCGCAGGCCTCGGCCGCTGACCTCGAGACTGTGAGGCTTTCACTGCACGCTGAACTGGCATTCGATTATTTCGATCTGCGGTCAGCCGACGCGCAGAGCAAGCTTCTCGATGACACGGCCAAGGCTTTCCAGAGTGCTGTGCAGCTAACTGAGGACCGCTACAACGGCGGCGCATCTCCGCTTTCCGACGTGACCCAAGCTCGTACTCAACTCCAGGTTGCGCAAGTGGCTGAAACGGATGTCAATATCCATCGGGCTGCATTCGAACATGCGATCGCTGTTCTTATCGGAAAGCCCCCTGCAACATTGACGTTACAACCTGATCCCATCACAGTTGCAGCGCCTACGCTACCCGCAATCCCAGGCATGCTTCCATCACAGTTGCTGGAGCGCCGCCCGGATATTGCATCCAGCGAGCGCAGCGTAGCCGCAGCGAATGAGCAGATCGGAATAGTTAGTGCCGCCTACTATCCCACGCTGTCGCTTTCAGCCGCAGCGGGATTTGTTGGAACATCGGCAATCAACTGGTTCTCATGGCCAAGCCGCTTCTTCGCTGTCGGCCCCACAATTTCCGAAACACTTTTTGACCATGGCCGGCGTCGCGCCACCACCGACATCGCCCTCGCACAATACGAAGGTACCGTGGCCGCGTATCGCCAGACCACCCTCACTGCGTTTCAACAGGTTGAGGACAATCTGAATGCGCTACACAACCTCGAGATTGAGGCCGGCCAACAGCATGGGGCAACTGCCTCGGCACAGCAGTCGCTCGATCTCTTCAATATCCGATATGAGGATGGCGTCGATAGCTATCTCCAGGTTATTACCTGGCAGACCGCGTTGCTGGAAAACGAACTTAACGACATTGCAATCACGCAGCGGCGCTTCGAAGCCAGCGTGCTGCTGGTTAAAGCGCTGGGCGGCGGCTGGGATGTGTCCCAACTTCCGCAGCAGCCCTAACGACGTAACAAGAATATGAGAGGAAGCCATGCCAACAGACGTATTGAAAAAAGATAAGGTCAAACTTGGATTTATCGGCCTCGGAATCATGGGAAGCCACCTGACGCGCCGCCTGCACGCCGCCGGTTGGAATATTCGAGCATGGAATCGCAGCCCTGAGTCGACAAGAGAGTTGAATCAAGAAGGCATCCCGATCGCAACATCGATCGTGGATCTTATGGCTAATTCGGATGTGATTCTTTCGTCTCTGGCAAACGATGCGGCCGTTCAATCTGTCTACAGCGACATCGGCGGCGTCTTCTCTTCGGCAAAGCCCGGCACCATCGTCCTTGAGATGAGCACGATCTCTCCGCAACTGTCTCATCTGCTGCACCGAGAGGCGTCGAACCTGGGTATCAGGCTTCTTGATCTTGCAATCTCTGGATCGGCACCGGCAGTTGAGGCAGGAACTATCACCCTGCTTGCAGGCGGAGATCAGAATACCTTCGAGCAATGTGAACCAATCTACTAGTCCATTGCGAAGCAGTGGTTTCGAATGGGCGGCGGTGCTTCCGGAGTTCAGATGAAGCTTGTCGTTAATCTCCTCCTCGGTGTTGGAATGCAAGCCGTCGCGGAAGCGGTGTCGCTAGGTGAGC
>Ga0302310_10003164_pt1 | contig 12935 bp, 12 predicted proteins | sample III_Palsa_N1_2_FD_200451 | JGI IMG/M metagenome (GOLD analysis project Ga0302310, IMG submission 200451) | Peat permafrost microbial communities from Stordalen Mire near Abisko, Sweden - III_Palsa_N1_2 | ecosystem: Environmental > Terrestrial > Soil > Palsa > Peat permafrost | place: Sweden... | reverse complement strand
TCCACCAGCGACCCCATAGCCGCCGAACAAGGCCACTGGATCGCCACGCTAGCCAACGGTTCGGTCGCCTTCACCGGCACCTACTCCGCCATGTGGCGCATAGGCCCCGAAGGCTGGAAGATCCGCTCCGAGCAATACGTCACCCTCACCGCCAAACAATAGCCACAATCCGAAGCGCTCAAGCATCTCCAGACATCAGCGAAGCCATTGGTGCTGGAGGGATGCAGTCCATCCAGCCAGGAGAACCGCTTCAAATTCTTGTGGGTCTACCTGCGGCATATCAATCCGTATCGGAATCGTCCACAACCATAATCTGCAAGCAAAGCGGCGGCTCGACCATAAAGTCCATCGAAGCCATCTCCTTCGCGGCTTTCTCCAGCGTCGAGCTAAGGCACGGCTCGGTCGTCACCACAAACGGCAGCTTGTCATGCCCGTGGCCGCGATGCTGCAGGATCGAATCAAGATTGATGCCAACCTTGGCCAGCGCACCCGCGATGGAAGCAACGATGCCGGGGCTATCGCGCACCACAAACCGCAGGTAGTGCGGTGCGATGTTGTCGCCAGAGACCGCCAGCTTGATCGCGGGCAAACGCACCTGCGTGCTGCCCAGCGCGACCGCGCGTACATCGCTCATCACAGCAACAGCCGTGGGATGCCCGCCCGCTCCGTGGCCGCTGAACACTACGTCACCGCCGAACCGGCCGCTGGTCACAACCGTATTCTGCGTGCCATGCGAGCTCGCAATCGGCGAAGACTTCGGCACCAGCATGGGGCCGACGCGCGCCAGGACAGTCTCGCCATCCAGCTGCGCCCGCGACACCTGCCGCACCGTGCAACCAAGCTCCTTGGCGTACGCAAAATCGATCGCCTTGACGTGCGAGATGGTCTGCGCCGGAACGTCGTCAGGATTGATCTCTGTATGCAACGCGAGGCGCGCCAGAATGCAGAGCTTGGCGCGTGCATCGAAGCCGTCCACATCCGCCGAAGGGTTGGCTTCCGCGTAGCCTGCACGCTGTGCGTCAGCCAGCACTTCGGCGTAGTCCGCGCCTTCTTCCATGCGGCTCAAAATGTAGTTGCACGTCCCGTTCACGATGCCGCTGATGCGCTTGATCTGGTCGCCGCTAAGCCCTTGCGCGATGCCCGGAATCACCGGAACGCCGCCCGCAACCGCTGCTCCATAAAGCAGTTGCACGCCCTTGCTCGCAGCCAGTGCAAACAGGTCCGATCCGCGATACGCGATCAACTGCTTGTTCGCCGTCACCACATGCTTGCCCGCGTTCAACGCGGTGCGCAGCCAGCCTTCGACAGGATCAAGGCCGCCCATCAGTTCGACGACCACATCCACGTCCGCAGCTTCGAGCACATCTTCCACACGCTCTGTCCACTTCGCATCCGCGGGTACAAACTTCGCGCGCTCGTGCGTGCGCTTGCGCTCCACGCCGCGATTGAACACATGCGTAATGCGAACGTTCTCCGCGCCAGAGGCCGCGAGCACTTCTGCAAACGAACTACCTACCGTGCCGAAGCCCAGCAAACCGATACGAACAACTTTTTCAGACATTAGTACTCCACCTTCAACGGGCTCTTTTCCCAAGCCGCAAAACTTTCCCACGCCTGCTCCGGCAACATGCGAACGATGGGGATCGTCCGCTCGCTGAGCGGCTTTGTCATCTCATCGTAGAGGAACGAATCATCGAAGCCGACCTTCGCCGCATCCGACGCGCAGTTGCCGAAGTAGATCGCCTCACAACGAGCCCAGTAGAGCGCAGCAAGACACATCGGGCAAGGCTCGCAGCTGGTGTACACCTCGCAGCCGTCCAGCTTGAACGTGCCAAGCGCGGTACAGGCGTTGCGAATCGCGTTGACCTCGGCGTGAGCCGTGGGGTCGTTGGACGCCGTAACCTGGTTCGTACCAGTGGCAATCACCTTGCCGTCTTTTACGATCACCGCGCCAAACGGGCCGCCACGGCCGCTGGTCACGTTCTCGGTAGCAAGCTGAATCGCCTGCTGCATAAACTCTGTTTTCCCCTGCATTCGGTTCAATCCTCGTCCAGCCCCAGCCGCACCGCGAAACAGGGCATAATCAGCATCATGGTACACGCTCTACGCTCCCGCCGCGTCATCACACCCCACGGAGAAGCCGATGCCGCCGTCCTGATCGACGGCGAACACATCGTCGCCGTAAAACCAGTTTCAGAGGTCGCGTCCGATATTCGCGTCGAAGACCTCGGCACCCTCGCGCTGCTGCCCGGCCTGATCGACGCGCACACGCACATCAACGAGCCCGGTCGCACCGAGTGGGAAGGCTTCGCCACGGCCACGCGTGCCGCCGCTGCCGGCGGTTTCACCACGCTGGTCGATATGCCGCTGAACTGCCTGCCCGAGACCACGAACGTCGAGGCCCTGGAGCTGAAGCGCGAAGCCGCGCGCGGCCAATGCCTCGTCGATTACGCCCTCTGGGGCGGCTGCGTGGACGGCAACCAGGCCGAGCTGGAGCCGCTCGCACTCGCCGGCGTTCCCGGCTTCAAGAGCTTCCTCATCTACCCCGGCTGCGATGGCTTTACCGCCATCGATCGTGCCAACCTCGAACTCGCTCTGCCGCACATCGCCCGCACCGGCCTGCCGCTGCTGGTACACGCCGAGCTGGAGCCTTCCATCAACGCCGCCTTCGCGCAGCTCGAAGCCAGCGGCGCGGACTGGCGCAAGTATGCGACGTATCTCGCATCACGCCCCGATCAATCCGAGCTCGAAGCTATCGAGATGTTGATCGAGCTTTGCCGCACCTACCGGTTCAAGCTGCACATCGTGCATCTTTCCACCGCGCAGGCCCTGCCCATGATCGCCGCCGCCAAGCGCGAAGGCCTGCCTATCACCGCGGAAGCCTGCCCACATCACCTGCACTGCGTCGCGGAAGAGATTCCCGATGGCGCCACGCTCTTCAAGTGCACGCCGCCCATCCGCAGCCGCGCCAACCGCGAGCTGCTTTGGAAGGCATTAGCCGATGGCACACTCGACCTCATCGCCACCGACCACTCCCCTTGCCCACCGGACATGAAGCGGCTCACAGCCACACAACCCGGCGAAGAAGGCGGACGATTCGACCAGGCGTGGGGCGGCATTGCATCGCTTTCGACAGCAATCTCCGTCATCTGGACCGAAGCGCAAGCCCACGGCTACACGCTCGCGCAGATGGCCGAGTGGACCTCCGCCGCACCCGCACGGCTTGCAGGCATCGCCACAGAGGTCGGCTCTATCGAACCCGGCAAGCACGCCAACCTCGTTGCCTTTGACGCCGACGCGAGCTTTACCGTAACGCCCGACATCCTGCACTATCGCCACAAGATATCGCCGTACATGGGCCAGACACTGCGCGGCGTCGTACGCTCCACATGGCTGCGCGGCGAACGTGTCTTTGCGCGCGACGCCAGCGGCGATGTGTTCCCCGCCACACCACGCGGCCGCGAGTACGCGCTATCCTGTTCTCTCACCAAAACGACCTAGAGGAAACGCGCCAACGATGAGCCAGCAACACCCCATCAACCAGATCCTCGAAAATTGGGACCGCCTCGAACAGGAGACTGCAACAGAAGTCCTGCTGCCCTGCAACGGATCGCGTGCGTGGGCTATCGGCGTGGTGAATCTATATCCGTTTGAAACGCCGGAAGAGCTCTTCGCGGCGTCCGACAAAGTGTGGCAAGCGTTGTCCGAGCAGGACTGGCAGCAGGCCTTCGACTCGCACCCACGCATCGGCGAGCACAAAGCCAAAGCCGCTACCGAGCAAAGCCTGGAGTGGTCCAGCGGCGAGCAAAGCGCCGCACAACTTACCGAAGACATTCAAGCCGCACTCGCCGCCGCCAACCGCGAGTACGAAGCCAAGTTCGGTCGCATCTTCATCGTCTGCGCCACCGGAAAAACCGCCGCAGAGATGCTCGCGATCCTGCAAAAGCGGCTCGCCAACGACCCGCAAACCGAAGTCCAGGAAGCCGCCGAGCAGCAACGCCTCATCACGCAGATACGCTTGCGCAAGTGGCTGCAAGTTCCTCAGGAGACGAAATAGATGGGCCTTTCCACACACATTCTCGACACCGCCATCGGCCGCCCAGCTATAGGCGTTTCACTCTCACTCTCAAAGCTCACCGGCGAGACGTGGAACAAGATCGGCCACGGCTCTACCGACGCCGATGGCCGCTGCAAGACGCTGCTCGGCGGCGCACCGCTCGAAGCCGCGACCTACAAGATCCACTTCGCCACGGCGGAGTACTTCACCGCGCAGTCGCTCACCGGCCTGTATCCCTTCGTCGAAATCGTCTTCACCATCACAGACCCCGCGCAGCACTATCACATACCGCTGCTGCTCACGGCCAACGGATACACCACCTACCGGGGTAGTTGAAGTAGAGCAGTTGAAACAGGGCAGTCGAAATTAAGCAACGGAACCACCAAGAGAGAAGAGGAAGCTGAACACCATGTCTGCAAAACTTGCGACCAATCGCTACGGAAAATCCCTCGTCCGCGTCATGCGCGTCTCCAAGCACGAGACCCACCACGATCTCGACGAGTGGACCGTCCAGATCCTCCTCTCCGGCGACTTTACTGAAGCCCACATCACCGGCGACAACGCCGCCATCCTTCCCACCGACACGATGAAGAACACCTGTTACTTCGTCGCCGCCGAGTCCAAGGCCGACTCCATCGAAGCCTACGCCATGGCCCTCATCGACTACATCCTCACCCGCCAGTCGCACATCACCGGCGCCGAGGTCATCATCAAGTCACACCTCTGGAAGCGGATGACCGTCGACGGCGCACCTTACCCCACGGCCTTCCTGCGCGGCTCCAACGAAGTACAGACCACGCGCATCTCACGCCAGCAGGGTAAGGCCTTTGAAATTGTCAGCGGCCTCGACGGCCTCAACGTTCTCAAGACCACGCAGTCCAGCTTCTTTGGCTACATCAAAGACGCGCTCACCACGCTGCCTGAAACCACGGACCGCCTCTTCGGCACGGTCGTCAAAGCCGAGTGGACCTACACAGCGGAAGCCATCAAGGCGGGCATCCAGTTCAACAAGGTCCGCGAACACCTTCGCGACATCCTCATCGCCACCTTCGCTAAGCACGACTCCCTTTCCGTGCAGCAAACCCTTTATCAAATGGGTGAAGACGCACTCGCACACACGGATCTCATCAGCCAGGTCTACTTCCTTATGCCGAACAAGCACAATCTCTTGATCGACCTCAAGCGCTTCGGCCTGGAGAACAACAACCACATCTTCGTCCCTACCGACGAACCCCACGGCACCATCGAAGCCACCATCGTCCGCGAGTAGCTCCGAAGAGGTGAGGGAACAAACAGAAGTTGTTACCCTCACCTTCGCGAACCTTCGCTCCCTTAGCGACTTTTGCGTGAGTCCCCGCACCACGCACCATCTCCACCCTCATCGCCGTACAATAACTACCTCATGAGCAACGTCGCCGAAACCCGCGCCGCCAGAGTCATCGCCCGCTGCCGCGAGCTTGCGCGCATCACCGACACTCCCGGCCAGACCACTCGCCTCTACCTTTCGGCCGCCACACGCGACGCTCACACCCTGCTCACATGGTGGATGCGCCAGGCCGGCCTTGAAGCCCGCACCGACGACGTCGGCAACCTCCGCGCCACGCGCCGCTCCGCCCACGCTGACGCTGACGCACCCACGCTCGTGCTCTTCTCGCACATCGACACCGTGCCCAACGCCGGAGCCTTCGATGGCCCGCTCGGTGTCCTGCTCTCACTTGCAGCGATAGAAGAGCTGCACAGCACGCCGCTTCCCTTCCACATCGAGCTGATCGCCTTTGCCGAAGAAGAAGGCGTACGCTTTGCCTTCCCTTTTCTTACGTCACTAGCCGTGACCGGCCAGCTCACCGACGAGCATCTTGCCCGCACCGACACCGACGGCATCTCGCTCGCTGACGCCATCCGCAACTTTACAGACGCCGCAGGCGCAAGCCTCGACCCCACGCGCATCCCGCAGACCTGCCCGCTCGCGCCCAACACCTTCGCCGCGCTTGAAGTCCACATCGAGCAAGGCCCGGTGCTCGAAGCCGACAACGCCTCGCTCGCTGTCGTCGACGCCATCGTTGGGCAGTCGCGGCTCAAGCTCACCTTTGAAGGCCACGCCAACCACGCCGGCACCACACCCATGCCGCTGCGTCACGATGCACTCGTCGCGGCCGCGCAGTGGATCGTCGAGGTCGAGCGTTACGCCACCAACTACACGCAGCTCGTCGCCACCGTCGGACGCATCGAAGCCCTGCCCGGCGCGATGAACGTCGTTCCCGGCACGGTACACGCCACGCTGGACGTTCGTCACCCCAAAGACGAGTCCCGCCACGCCGCCGTCGCCCACCTGCTCACCAAGGCGGAAGCCGCAGGCGCCGCACGCGGCGTCAAAGTCCACGCCACCGTGCTCTCCGAGCAAAAAGCCGTCCCCATGAACCACGACCTCACCGTCAAGCTGCACCAGGCCGCAGCCCGCGCCGGGTACGACGCCAAGTCGATGTTCTCCGGCGCCGGCCACGACTCCATGATCCTCGCGCCGCACGTCCCCACCACCATGCTCTTCGTGCAGTCGCCCGGCGGTCTCAGCCATCATCCTGACGAAACCGTTCGCGAAGAAGACGTCGAGGCCGCGCTCGCCACCGTCCTCAACCTGCTGCTGCATCTGCATCCGCACAAGTAGCTGTTCAGCAGTGCGGCCATAGCCGCTACAATTTGTTCCTATGCACAATCTTGGACACACCCGTAGCTCCAACCGCCGGGACCACCTGCTGCTCACGCCGGACACCTTCATCCGCACACCACTCCCTGGGCTTATCGGCGGCTTCGCCATCGTGCACGTCGCGCCGCAGGCCGGTGCCGCCTTCACGCAGATGACCGTAGAGCTCGACCCCACCGGCACGCTCACGCAAGGCCCCACGCAACGGCTGATCTACGTGCTCGAAGGCAAGCTCACACTCGCAGAGCCCAGCACGAAGAAGCTGCATAAGCTCTCCGCAGGCAGCTACGCCTACCTGCCTACCGAGCACCCGCACACCCTCGTCGCCCTCACCAAATCGCGCGTCGTCGTCATCGACAAACCCTTTCTCCCACTCGATCCCACGGAAGCCGAAGCTCACAACGCGCCCTACCCCGAGTTCCTGATCGGCCACGAAAAGGACTTGCCCGCCACACCGCTCAACGGCGACAAGGATCTTGAAGTCCGCGCCCTGCTACCCGCCTCTCTCGGCTTCGACTTCGCCTGCAACACCATGACCTACGCCCCCGGCGCCGCGCTCTCACAGGTCGAAGTTCACTACATGGAGCACGGCCTGCTCATGCTCGAAGGCGGCGGCATCTACCGCCTCGGCGACAGTTGGTACCCCACCACCGCAGGCGACTTCATCTGGATGGCTCCCTACTGCCCACAGTGGTTTGGCGCGATTGGCAAAAAGCCAGCGAAATATTTGATATACAAAGACTTCAATCGGCATACGCTGGCGTAAGTGTTTGACATAGCTGCCGCATGTTTTCATACTTGACGATATGATCTTGACTCTCACTCCCGAACAGGAAGCCGCCCTCGAACAGAGCGTTCGAAGCGGCCGTTTTGGCTCGCAGGAAGAAGCAGTCAGCGCAGCTTTCTCTTCGCTCACAAGAGAAGACATCGCTCAAGGAGAGAACGAAGAAACCAAACGGCTTCACGAGAAGTATCCAACCCTCGTGGATCTGTTTGCGGACTCGCCCTTCAAAGGTCTTGATATCGAGTTCCCTCGCGACAAGTCTCCTCTTCGCGAAGTCGACTTCTAGTGTTCCTTCTCGACACCAACGTCGTCTCGGAGCTGAACCGGCCTCGGCCCGCGCTGGAAGTGACCACATGGATTCAATCCGTTTCGCAACGCGATCTTTTTCTCAGCGTCATCTCCATCGCAGAAATCGTGCGCGGCATCACACGCCATCCTGACCCCATACGCAAGCAAGCCCTGCAGCACTGGCTGGATAGCTTCGTTCGCCCCTGGCTTCACCAACGCATCCTTCCTCTTTCAGAAGCCGTTGCAGAGATCACAGGCCAACTCTCAGGGCAGCAGGAAAGCTCGGGGAAGCCCATCTCTTTGGCCGATGCTGCCATCGCTGCAACCGCGATCCAATACGGCTATACCCTGGTAACGCGAAACGTAAAAGACTTCTCGGGCTTGCCGCTCGACATCCTCAATCCATGGACGGACACCGTCCCCCGCAAGGCCTAAGCCATGACCCTCACCATCAACACCGACCGCCTCCTCCGCGAGCTCCACCACCTCGCACGCATCACCGACTGCCCGCCAACGCAGGACAAATCGCTGCCCGAGCCAACCCAGGCCGTCACGCGCATCGTCTTCACGCAACGCGATCTCGAAGCCCGCGCATGGCTTACCTCCTTGGCTGAGGCCGCAGGCTTCAGCGTGCGAACAGACGCCGTGGGCAACACATTCCTCCGCTGGCAAGGCACCGACGCAAGCCTCGGCGCAGTCGGCACCGGCTCGCATACCGACGCCATCCCCCACGCCGGCATGTACGACGGCACCGTCGGCGTCATGGGCGGCCTTGAAGCCATGCGCTCACTCAAGGAGTCCGGCTTCATCCCCAAGCGCTCCCTCGAAACCCTGATGTTCACCAGCGAAGAGCCCACGCGCTTCGGCATCGGTTGCATCGGTTCGCGGCTGCTCGGCGGCGTTCTCGATCCCCTCGCGGCGGACGCCTACAAAGATCGCCTGCCTGAAACCGAAGCCAACGCAGAGCCTAATCTCACCCTGCAGCAAGTCCGCACCGCAGCCGGTTTCCACGGCACGCTCGCCAGCGTAAAGCTGCCCACCGGCTACTACGACGCCTGGGTTGAGCTGCACATCGAGCAGGGTCCTCTGCTCGAACGCGAAGGCATCGACCTCGGCATAGTCACCGCAATCGCAGCCCCCGCCAGCTACCGGTACGAGGTAGCAGGCTTCGGCGGCCACGCCGGTGCGCTGCTCATGCCTGACCGCCGCGACGCTCTCTGCGCCGCCGCCGAGATGATTCTCTCGGTCGAAAAACACGCGCTCGCCGCCAACAAAGCCTCCGGCGGCGTCGATACCGTCGCCACCGTCGGCATGGTCGGCGTACATCCCGGAGCAGTCAACTCCGTGCCCTCGCGCGTCACGCTCACGCTCGATATCCGCGATACCGACGTCGCTCGGCGCGACCGCGTCATGGCCGCCTTCCACGCCGACATCGCCGCTATCGAGCAGCATCGTGGCGTCAAGGTCAGCGAAGAGTGCATCAACGCCGACGCCCCCGCAAAGAGCAGCGACCACATCGTGGAAACGCTCGAAACCCTCTGCAAAGCCGAAGGCGCAAGCTACAAAAAGATGGTCAGCCGCGCCTATCACGACTCCAATTTCATGGCGACTGTCGCTCCCATCGCGATGATCTTCATCCCCGGCCGCAACGGCGTTTCGCACCGCCCCGACGAGTACTCCACCCCCGAATCCATCGCGCTCGGCACCCGTGTTCTGGCGCTTGCACTGGCAAAACTCGCCAACGAGTAACGCGATACCGTGCGACACGTCTAAACTGGTGCAAGCACCCATGCCCATTCAGTCTCTCAATCCCGCGACCGGCAAGTTGATTCGCAGCTTCGATCCCCTAACGCCTGAAGCGCTTGAGGCCAAGCTCGCCGCCGCAGCCGCAGCGGCCCACACCTACCCCAACGAGAAGCTCGAACAACGAGCCTTCTGGATGCGGCGTCTCGCGATCCTGCTCGAACATGACCTCGAAGAGCTCGCAGCGATCATCACGCTGGAGATGGGCAAGACGCTCTCTTCCGCGCGGCTTGAAATCAAGAAGTGCATCACCATCTGCCACTACTACGAAGAAAACGCCGCACGCATGCTCATGCCCGAGCCCATTGAAACCGAGCATGAAGAAAGCTACGTGCGTTGGGACCCGCTCGGCGTCGTGCTCGCCGTTATGCCGTGGAACTTCCCCTTCTGGCAGGTCTTTCGCTTCCTCGTTCCAGCACTCATGGCCGGCAACGTCGGCTTGCTCAAGCACTCGTCCAACGTGCCACAGTGCGCCCTTGCGATTGAAGCCCTCGTTCGCCGCGCCGGCTTTCCACGCGGCACCTTTCAAGCACTGCTCATCGAAGCTCGCCAGGTGGAAACCGTGCTCGCCGATAGCCGCGTCGCCGCCGTCACCGTCACCGGCTCAGAAGCCGCTGGCCGCGCCGTCGCCGCGCAGGCTGGCTGGCTCATCAAGAAGAGCGTGCTGGAGCTCGGCGGCAGCGATCCCTTCATCGTTATGCCCTCCGCGGACTTCGACAGTGCCGTTGAAAACGCCGTGCGCGCACGCTGCATCAACAACGGCCAGTCCTGCATCGCCGCCAAGCGCTTCTTCATCCACGACGACATCTACGACCACTTCGAGCAGGCCTTCGTCGACTACATGGACTCGCTCCGCGTCGGCGACCCCACGCAGGACGACACCGATCTCGGCCCGCTCGCCACCGCGCAAATTCTCGACGACCTCGTCGCCCAGATCGACGCCGCAAAGGCCGCCGGCGGACGCATCCTCACCGGCGGCGAAGCTATCCTCGGCGACGGCAACTACTTTGAGCCAACCGTAATCTCCGGCGTGCCACACAGCGCCGCCATCTGCCGTGAAGAAACCTTTGGCCCACTCGCTCTGCTCTTCCGCGTCAGCTCGCTGGACGAAGCCATCGCTCTGGCCAACGACACACCCTTCGGCCTCGGCGCAAGCGCATGGACCAACGACGTCGGCGAGCGCACACGCCTTGCCGAAGAGCTGCAGTCCGGCAGCGTCTTCTTCAACACCCCCGTCGCCAGCGACCCTCGCCTGCCCTTCGGCGGCATCAAGCACTCCGGCTATGGCCGCGAACTCTCCGCCGCAGGCATGCGCGAGTTCCTCAACGCCAAGACCATCGTCGTCGCAGAAAAAGTCGTCGCACCACCCCCGCCACCACCGCGCCTCACCATCTTCGAGGAGCCGCTGCCCGTCCCGCCAACACTCGACGAGCTCATCCCCGTACACGACCCCGACGATCGCAACGCCTCCATCTACGGGCTTTCGCGCTACGGCCTGTCGCGCCGCTCCGAGTAGCCAAACAAAAGAGCAGCGACCCAAAGGCCGCTGCTCTTTCTTTCCAGTTGTCTTCCGTTAGAAGGTAAACGACGTCTGCACCAGGATGCGGCGCACTGCGCTTTGCGTGGTGTATGGGCCACCGGTAAGCTGCGTCGATTTCCCAAAGTCCGTCGAGCTCAAAGCACCCTGCGGCGTCGCAAGATCGTTATTGCCGAAGAGGTTCTGCACCTGTAGACCAAACGCAAGGTTGTAGCGCCTGCCGGTATTGCTACCGCCGCCGCCAAAGCCTGGTCCGCCACCGGGGCCACCGCGTCCGCCTCCACCACCGCCGCCACTGTGGCTGCCATGACCACCTCCGCTGCTATCGCCCGAACCACCACCACCGCTGTTCTTATTGGTAGCCGTCGAGGGCCCAAAGCCGATCGTCTTCGTCAACCTAAAGTTCAAAGTAAACAATGCCGGCCCCGTGCAGGCATTGATCGGAGCAACAGAGGCACCGGCAACTGTTCCCGGCTGTGCAAACGTACCGCAACCCGCAATACTCTTGATCGTGCTTCCGTTGGCCAAAGCGCTGCTCACAATGTCCGGACGATCATTGAAGATGCTGTCGCCGTTGTTATCGCTGCCCGTCGTCACGTTATAAGGATTGCCGCTTTGCCCAATCAGGAACGGGCTGAACTGGATATACTTCGGCAGCGTAATCGAACCCGCCAGGAAGATACGGTTGCGCACACTGAAGGTCGTACGGCCATAATCGGCAGCGATGTTGCCCGGCGTCGTAATAAACGAGCCATTGCCCGACGTATCGCCATGCGCCGAGTTCAACGAGTAGTAGCCAAACAGCGACAACCAGCGAGCAGCCTGCACACGACCGTTCACGATGAGCTGATTCTGATTGAACACGCCTTCCGTGAAGTATTGATACTGCGGTCCTGTCGTCAGATCCTGCGGCCCCTGCGATGCGACGTTGTAGTTCGTATTCTGCGTCGCCAACTGATGCACGCCTTGCGAGTGTACGAAGTTGAACGAGAGCGTCCCATACCGGCTCACCTGCTGGTCTGCACCAACGGCAAACTCCGTAATGTACGGTGTGCGCAGGTTCGACGTCTTGGAGTACGTCGTCTGCGAAGCAACCGACGCACCGCATGCAGTAATCAGGTTGGTCGCGCTTGGTACGCAGGTCGCCAACGTTGGCGAGGCTACCGTGTACACCGTCTCGTTCGTGCCATTCTCCTGCTGGAGCGTAAGAATGTTGCCTTGCCCAAAGCGGTCGTAGAACAAACCAAAGCCGCCATGCAGCACTGTCTTCGGCGTACCCTTCTTGCTTCCCAGTCCGTATGAAACGGAAAGCCGCGGCGCGAAGTCATGATGGTCGGCAAGATGATTCTGCGTCTCATAACGTATGCCATAACTAATTGTCAGGTTCTGACGCGCCTTCCAGTCCGACTCCGCATACAGCCCAAGATCAGCATAGGTATCGCCGATGTCGTGATTGTTGACGATCGTGTAGCTGAACTGGCTGGGAGTGGATGCCAGATAGTCCGGCAAGCCCGAATACGTGAACGACCCGTTCGTATTGCTCCCCGTATTCTGCGCTTGTCGCGTCGTACGCAGACGTCCCCCAAAGCGGATGAAGTTCTTCTTCAACTGCAGCGACGTGTAGTTCTGCACCTCGAAGTGGTCCTGATGATCCGAAAGGTCCTGCGAAGCATAACCACCGCTCTGGAAGTTACCCGTCACGTTGACGGACGGAGTGTTGTTCAACGCCGTCGTCTGCACATGCTCGCGCTCATACTCAAAGCGTGTT
>Ga0302310_10003161_pt1 | contig 12944 bp, 9 predicted proteins | sample III_Palsa_N1_2_FD_200451 | JGI IMG/M metagenome (GOLD analysis project Ga0302310, IMG submission 200451) | Peat permafrost microbial communities from Stordalen Mire near Abisko, Sweden - III_Palsa_N1_2 | ecosystem: Environmental > Terrestrial > Soil > Palsa > Peat permafrost | place: Sweden... | reverse complement strand
CGTGTCGAACTACGATGCGACGCTGAACTATATTCGCTTCGTGCATGCGATAGAGAAGCATGGGACGAAGGTTGAGCGGTTGAAGGTTGGGTCGGCGAAGCAGATTGCGCTGCAGCATGCGGCTGCTGGGTATGAGTCACTGGCGATACGCAATCTTGCGGCGAATGGTGAAGTGTGGACTGGCAAGGGTGATGCAACCAGGGAGTTGTTTCCGCCGATCTCGTCGTTGCAGCCGAAAGACTATCCGCCGGAGAATGCCTGTTCGCTTGCGTTGAAGATGAGTTATGGGGCGTTCAACTATTACATCGGCGGCGATCTTACTTGCGACACGCTGTTTGGCACCGCGCCCTGGCTGGATGTCGAGAGTGCTGTGGCCGAGGCTGCTGGGCCGGTGAATGTCTCAGCGCTCGATCATCATGGGTACTATGACGGGACGGGCGTTGCGTTTGTGAAGGCGATGCGATCGCGGATTTACATTCTGCAATCGTGGCATGCGTCGCATCCGGCGTTGTCTACCCTCGACCGGTTGTATAGCCCGCTGCTCTACAAGGGCGATCGCGATGTGCTGGCGACGGGATTGGTGGAGGCGGCCGAGCTGGCTGATGCGAGGCTTTCGGATCGGATGCTCAGCAAGCAGGGGCATGTGGTGGTGCGGGTCGAGCCTGGCGGCAAGCAGTATGAGGTGATCGTGCTGGACGACAGCAGCGAAGATGGAGGCGTGAAGGCGCGCTTTGGGCCTTATCTTAGCTAGCGGCACAGCTCAACGTTCGGAGTCCGGCGGCATCAGAATGCGAAGTCCGTCCGGAATGATCTTCACTGTCATTGGCGTGCGGCCCAGCCACTCTCCATCGGCCTGGACCTGGACGGCGTTGGAGTGGCCTGCGCTGCAGGAGAACTCGTCGACCTCGATCGTGTCGACGAATCTGTTCCAGCGATGAAGCCGTGCCCAACTCATCGCGAACCATGCAGGCAGCGAAAGGCGAGCCGGCGTCTTCGCGATGGTGAGCATGATCTTTGGGTGGTCCACCGTGGCGCCTTGAATGAGTGGGCTGAACAAGCCGCCGAGATCGCCGACGCGAACCGCCATGGCGCTCACGGCTCGCATTGTCTGGGTTTCTCCTGATGGGGATTTGAGATGAATGGCGAAGCTTGAGAAACGTGCGCGGCAGAAGAGCGCGGCGGCGCGGAGGTAATACATCGTTCGTCCGAACTGGCGCTTGCCGTTGACCAGCATGTTGTAGACGAGTGCGCCATCGGCACCGGCGCCAGCCATCACGACGAAGTAGCGTGAGTCTTCGCCGGTCGTGGTCTGGAACGTCACTTTGCCGATGGGGACCGTTCGCGGGATGCGGTTGATCTGTTGCAAGGCGGCGCGGACTGGATCGAACGAAAGCTGAAGGTGGCGCGCGAGGACGTTTGCGCTCCCGAACGGGATAATGCCGAGCGCTACATCAGATTGAAAGGCAATGCCCTGCAGGATTTCGTGGATCGTTCCGTCGCCGCCGCAGGCGAAGATGATGTCGGCGTCTTTGCTTGCCTGGACCGCCTGGCGGCCGCCAGTGCCGCGATCTTCGGTGGCGAGAATGCGAACGTCGATGTTTTCGCGGCGCAAAGCCGCGGCGATGTTCTCGATGGTAGCAATGGAAGCGCCATGGCGGCCCGAGCGTGGGTTATAAAGCAGTACTGCGCGGCGCATGCGAGCCTTATCCGGAGTAACTCCGGACCCACTCGGTGATGCTGCGGACGGCTACGCCGCTGGGGCCCTTGGATTGCCATGGTTTGTTGTCGTCGATCCAGGCCGTGCCCGCGATGTCGAGGTGAATCCACGGAGTTTCGCCGGCGAATTCTTTGAGGAACATGGCTGCGGTGATGGCTCCGCCGTAACGCGAGCCGCCGGTGTTCATGATGTCGGCGATCGAGCTCTTGATTTGTTCGCGGTAGTCATCGGTGCAAGGCATGCGCCAGAATTTTTCTCCCGCGGTGGGGTAGATGTCAAGGAAGTGCTGCGTGGTCTCGTCGTCGTTGGAGAAGAGACCGGCGTTGAGCATGCCGAGTGCGATGCCGATGGCGCCGGTGAGCGTGGCTGCATTGATGAGGTGCGTGGCGCCGAGTGTTTTGGCATAGTGCAGGCCGTCGGCCAGGACGAGGCGTCCTTCGGCGTCGGTGTTCAGGATTTCGATGGTCTTGCCGGACATGGCGGTGATGACGTCGCCGGGTTTGAAGGCTTTGCCGTCGGGCATGTTTTCGCAGGAGCAGACGATGCTCATGACGCGGACGTTCGGCTTGAGCTGGGCGATGGCCTGCATGGCGCCGATCATCGCGGCGGCGCCGGCCATGTCGTACTTCATCTTGTCCATGTGCTCAGCGGGCTTGATGGAGATGCCGCCGGTGTCGAACGTGATGCCTTTGCCGACGAGCGCCAGCACGGGCGAGTCTGCGGGCGGCAGGACGGGCGGTTCGTAGCGCATGACGATGAGGGCGGGTGGTTCGGATGAGCCTTGCGTTACCGCGGCGAGCGCGCCCATCTTCAGCTCGAGGATTTTGTCGATGGAGTGGACTTCGCACTGGAGGCCGTAGGTCGCGGCCATGGCGGCGGTGCGTTTGCCAAGCTCGGTGGGCGTCAGTACATTGCCCGGCTCGTTGACCAGCGAGCGAGCGAAGTTCTGAGCGTTGCCCAGGATGACGCCTTCGTCGACGCCATGCTGAATTTCTGCCTGGGATTTCGAGTCCTTCTCATTGGCAAGAACGGTGACCTGGCGAATGGCCTGATCTTTGCGGTCGCTGCGGTAGATATCGATATCGAAGTTGGCGATCAGGGCGCCTTCGGCGATGGCTCGTGCGGCGCGGTCGCAGGGCAGGGTTTCGAGGTGCTCATCGGCCAGGGCTTTGTCTTCGGGGAAGGCGATGGCGAGGTCGAAGATGCCGCGGGGTTTGGCGAAGCGGACAGCAACGCCGGCGCCTTTGCGGACGTCGTGGACGGAGAATGATTTTGCTTTGCCGAGGCCGATGATCAGCAGGCGCTCGGGCTTGATGTTGTTTGGGGAGTGGAGGAGCAGGGTTTCGCCGAGAGCGGCTTTGAACTCTCCGGAGGCAAGCCACGGGGCGGCCGCGTGTGCGATGGCGTCGGAGGTAGAAAGCAGGGCTGGTGACGGCGTGTCATCTTTGCCGGTCGCGATATCCACCGCGAAGATGGCGAGGAGCGGAGTGGCGAAGGCTGCGGGGTCCTGGAAGAGTAGGCTGGTGTTCATTAACTTCGATCCTACTTGAGATCATGTTCGCTATCGAATTCGGTGACAGAGCACTAGCGAGCGGCGACGAGTTCGCGCAGGGCGTTTCGCACGGCGGTTACGATGGGGCTCCATCGGGTTTGGGCGTCGGAGATGGTTGGGAAGATTGCCTGGCGGAAAAGACGGGCTTGCGGGTACCAGGGGTTCGCGATGGGGGATTCGTCGGGTTTTGGCGGCAGCAGCCAGCGCCAGTCAGCGACGAACGGGAGCAGGATCCATGTGGGGATGCCCTGCGTCGCGGCCAGATGAGCCACGGCGGAGTCGACCGAGATGACCAGGTCGAGTGTGTCGAGGACGGCGGCGGTGTCGGCGAAGTTGTGGAGGCCGACTCGCTCCAGCGGCAGGCTGGAGGGCTGAATTTGCTGCGTCGCGGTGCCGGTCTGGAGCGATACCCAGGAGCAGCCGGGGACATCGAAAAGCGGCTTCAGGAGGTCGAGGGTCAGGGAGCGTTCGCGGTCGCGGGGGTGGGCGGGGTTTCCTGCCCAGGCTAGGCCGATGCGTAGGCGGCGTCGGTCGCTTGTGGCGGAGCGCTGGCGGGCGGGCGTCAAGCGGATTGGGGGTGGGATTGTTTCGAGGGTTGAGCCGCATGCGAGGGGCAGGCTCAGAAGAGCGGTGTGCCAGTCGAAAGTGGGCAAGGGATCTCCGGCGGCGATTACGGTGACCTCGCCCGGCATTGTGGCGCTGTACGCGGCGACCAGCGGCTGCAATGGCTGCGGAACTTCCAGCACGATGCGCGCGCCGTGGGCGAGTACCAGTGGCACGTAGCGGAGCATTTGCAGCGTGTCGCCAAAGCCCTGCTCGGCGTGCAGGAGTATGGTTGCGCCGCGGATGTCCTGGCCTGGCTCGCCGCGCCAGAATGGTTGCGTGAAGGGGCGCAGTGGGTTGTGGCCTTTGCCGCGCTTCCAGCGCCACTCGTATTCGCGCCAGCCTTCGAGATACTTGCCGCGCTTGAGCAGCTCCAGGCCGAGGTTCCAATGTTTTTCGGGGTCGTTCGGAGCCAGCGCCACGGCTTGCCGCAATGTGCTTTCCGCGGCTTCGTCGTAGATCAGTGAGAGGATTTCGCCCAGGCCGCCGGCGATCTCCGGGTTGTTGGGGTCAAGGTGGAATGCTTTTTGGAAGGCCTCGGTTGATTCACGGTATTCGAGTCGCGCCCGGTGGGTTACGGCGAGATTATTGAAGGCATCGGGGTAAGCGGGTTCGAGAGCAAGCGCCTGATGCAGGTGTTCGATTGCGGCGTCGGTGTCGCCTTCGTGGAAAAGCACAACGCTGATGTTGTTGAGGGTCTCGGCGGAGTCGGGTCGGAGCGCCAGGGAGCGCAGGTAGGCCTCAAGCGCCTTGGCGGAGTTGCCGGTTTCCTGGAAGCAGACGCCGGCTGCGTTCCAGACGCCTGCGTCGCGGGGATCGAGATCCAGAATATGGAGGAACGTCTCCAGGGCTTCGGTTGGCTTGCCGGCGTGGCGAAGGATCTGGCCGTAGGACTTCAGGATGTCGATGTGGTTGGGTTGGAGCAGGAGCGCCTGATGCAGCAGGTCCAGCGCCTCGGAGCGGCGGCCGTCCCGAAAAGCCAGGATGCCGAGATCGTGCAGGGCGATGACGTTGTCCGGATCGTGCCGCAGGACGTTCCGAAGATGGGCTTCGGCTTCGCTCAAGAAACGGGCTACCTCCGCTGGCTTCTCGCGATGGCCGCTTTGGCTTCCTTGTCGGCTTCGCGGTTGCGTTCGGTGGCGCGCTTGTCCCAGTCCTGCTTGCCTTTGGCGAGCGCCAGTTCGCACTTTACGCGGCCGTTTTTGAAGTAGAGCTTCACCGGGATGAGCGTGTAGCCCTTCTGGCGGGTTGCGGTTTCCAGTTTCGCGATTTCGCTCCTGTGCAGCAGAAGCTTGCGGGTGCGCAGCGATTCGTGATTCATCGCATTACCGTGCGAAAACGGGCCGATGTGGGCGTTCAGCAGGAAGGCTTCGCCGTCTTTGAGCAGGCCGTAGGCGTCCTTGAGATTGGCTTTGCCTTCGCGGATGCTTTTGACCTCGGTGCCGCGGAGGGCGATGCCGGCCTCGACGCGGTCGGAGAGGAAGTAGTTGAAGCTTGCGGAGCGATTGAAGGCAGCGTCGCGTGCGCCGGCGGCGACGGGGTCGCGGTCCTTTTGCTTGACGGGCGCCTTGGCCGGGGCGGGAATGGTCGGATTGGAGAGGGAACGGGGCATTTGATCCGGGTGGTAGAACTTGCTACGAAGAATCGTCTTTCTTTACGACAAAATGTTGCGCGTGGAGTCCAACAGAAGATTGGGCAGCAAAGCGTCTCATAGGATTGCTGCACGGTCTTCCGAGCAACTTGAAAACAGGAGGCCTTGCGATGAGATGCGGACTGCCCGAAGCATGATGCTAGCAGATGAGAACGGCGGTAAACCCCTTATCGTGGCGTGCGTCCAAGAGAATGCAGGCTACAACACATCGACCCGAAACATCGACCCGAAGGACTGCTGTGAGGCGACGCGTCAGCCGCCCGCAGATAGCGACGGCCCAGCGAACCCTTTGATGGAGAAGTCAGTGAAACGAATGGTATTATCGGAACAGCCCGACCAACCGCTTGCCGCCACAGGGGATTGCGCAAGAGCGCCCGAGAAGAGCGTTTTTACCGCCGCCTCGAAGTGGTTCCCCAAGCTCAGCGTCCGTGGCCACATAGAGCGGGGCGCACGCATGCGGGTCAGTAGTATGGGTCAACCAAACAAGAGAATCATCTTCGTTCCGACCGGATTGTGCACTGGCATTCTGCTGATGGTCGGCCTCAGCGTTTTTGCCGGTATGCCGGCGAAGGCGCAGTCGGCGGCGAAGTGGGACAAGCGCGGGGGCGATGCCGAGGCTCGCGAAGACTTCGATGCGGCCTTCGAGGACTACCGCCAGGCGCACCTCAAAAAGCCTAAAGACCTGCGCTACAAGACCAGCTATGAGCGGTTGCGATTTCAGGCGGCCAATCAGCATCTGGATCGCGGGCGCGTGCTGCGCAACTCGGGCGATACCGACGGGGCGCTGAATGAGTTCGCACGCGCCCTGCAGATCGACCCTGGCAATCAGGCAGCGGCGCAGGAGTTTGCGATTACGCAGAAGCCGGCCGCCGGCGCGGGGGCTGCTCCGTTAGGTCCGGATGGAAAGCCGAGCGCGGTTTCGCCCGGCTTCGGAGAACAGACGCAGCGCCAGAAGCAGGTGATGAAGGATATCGCCTCCATGAATGGCCCGGTGGAGCTGCAGCCGGTGAACGACGATCCGATCACCCTGCACATGGTGGAAGATACGAAGGTGATCTACCAGGCCATTGGCAAGGCTGCCGGGCTGAATGTGATTTTCGATCCTGATTACACCTCGAAGCGCGTCCCGGTGGATTTGACGAGCGTGTCGCTGGGCGATGCGCTTCGTATCGTCGGAACGCTTTCGGGCACGTTCTGGAAGCCGGTGACGAGCAACACGATCTTTGTCGCACAGAACAACCGCACCAAGCGCACGGACCTCGACGACCTTGCTGTCGAGACCTTTTATTTGACCAACGTTTCGCAGCAGAACGATGCGAACGAAATCCTCGTTGCCTTGCGCAACCTGTTCGATCCCAGCACGAAGATGTTTCTCATCGCCAGCCAGAACGCCATCGTGATGCGCGCGACGCCCGAAGAGCTGATCCTGGCTGAGAAGATCATCAACGACCTTGATCGCACGCGGCCTGAAGTGGTGGTGGACGTTGCCGTGCTGGAAGTAAGCCGTCAGTTGGAGCGGGATCTTGGTATCACGCTGCCGACGAGCTTCGGCCTGACGCCGCAGTTCAGCAACGCGAACACTACCTCATCGTCAACAACAACGACGAACACAACGACGACCGCAAGCTCGGGCATTACGCTGAACACGCTGGGCAATTTGAATGCAACGAACTTTGCCGTATCGCTCACGGGCGGCCAGGTGAATGCGCTGCTGTCGGACTCCGATACTCGCATCCTGCAGAACCCCCGTGTACGCGCGACCGACGGGCAGCAGGCCACACTGAAGATCGGATCGAAGATTCCGGTTGCAACCGGATCGTACTCAGCCGGCGCCGCCATTACGACAGCGTCGCTCGGTGTGCAGACGCAGTTCACCTATCTGGACGTAGGCGTGAACATTGCGATGACGCCGACGGTGCACTATGACCGCGAAGTTTCGCTGAAGATGAAGATCGAAATTTCCGCGCAGAATGGTTCGGTAACGATCTCAGGCGTGACCGAGCCGATCATCTCGCAGCGCGTCGTTGAGCAGGTGATCCAGTTGAAGGACGGCGAGCCGTCGATTCTGGCTGGCTTGCTGCAGCAGCAGGATACGAAGACCGTGAGCGGAACGCCGGGGTTGGGCGAGATTCCGTTCATCAAATACTTCTTCAGCAGCCAGGACAAGGTGCAGCAGACCGACGAAATTGTCTTCCTGCTGATTCCGCACATCGTCCGTGAGTCGATTTTGACGGCGGAAAACACGCGACCGATCTTTACGGGTACGAGCCAGTCGTTCGAGCTGATGCGCAACGACCGCTCGAAGAGCGACGCTGCCGATGCCGCCGCAGCGGGGAATGGAACGTCCACGGCGCAGACTGCGCAGCCGACCTCGGCTGCCAATGCGGCGTCGTCGATGATCGCCCAGATGGCCGCGCAGGGTCATCCTCTGGCGCCTCCTGCGCCGGGAGCGGCCGCCGCTGCCGCGGTGGCAAATTTGCCGACGGCGACATCTTCTTTGCCACCCGTGAACGTCGCGGTGGTGCCCGCGGTCGCGAACCAGGCTGTGGGATCGACCTTCCAGGTAGCGGTGACTGCCGGCAATGCGCGCGATCTTTTCAGCGTGCCGATGCAGTTGCAGTTCAATCCGCAGGTGCTGTCGCTGGTCGATGTGGACTCGGGTGAACTGCTGAGCCGCGATGGGCAGGCGATGGCGCTGGTGCATCGCGATGAGGGCAACGGTCTGGTGACGATTTCCGCGTCACGGCCTCCGAACACCGCTGGCGTAAACGGGCAGGGAACGGTGTGCACGCTGACGTTCAAGGCGCTGGCCGCCGGCGACAGCCAGCTATCGCTGGTGAAGGTCGGCGCGAAGGATAGCAAGCAGAACAGTTTGCCGACGGTCGGGACGCAGGCTGTCGTGCACGTGAAGTAAAGCAGGGAGTAGGGAATAGATGACTTGCGGCGCTGGAATCTCGCGGAAGGCGGTTTGGTCTGGTGAGACTGGGTTGACGCTGGTCGAGCTGGTCATCGTCGTGACTGTGCTCTCCATTTTGGCGAGTGCGGCCGTTCCAATTGCGAGGTTTCAGGTGAAGCGGACGAAAGAGCGCGAGCTGCGGCGGGAGCTCTGGGAGATGCGGGACGCGATTGACAAGTACAAGGATGTTGCGGATAAAGGGCTGATCCAGACGAAGGCTGATTCGAATAACTATCCGCCGGATTTGCAGACTTTAGTGGACGGGGTTGAGATTCAGACCAAGAAGATGCGTTTTTTGCGGGCGATTCCGGTGGACCCGATGACCAAGACTACCGATTGGGGGCTGCGGTCGAACCAGGATGAGCCGGATTCGACAAGTTTTGGCGGGCAGGACGTTTTTGACGTCTATACCAAGAGCGATGGAACGGGGCTCGACGGGACGAAGTACAGCACATGGTGATGGCTAAGCCAATTCGGGCAGGACGGCAGGGCGGAACGCGCGGCGGCGAGGGCGGCTTCACGCTCATCGAGTTGATGATCGTGATGACGATCATCGGGCTGCTGGCGGCGATTGCGATTCCGAGCTATCTGCGGTCGGTGCAGAAGGCCAAGGAGGCCGTGCTGAAGGAAGACCTGCACACCATGCGGGGCGCCATCGACAGCTATACCGTTGATAAGGAAAAGGCTCCGCAGGGGTTGGACGACCTGGTGCAGGCCGGATACCTGAAAACCGTACCGATTGACCCGATCACGGGCCACAACGATACGTGGATCACGGGGCAGTCGGACGCAATGATGGACATCAACGAGACCGCGGGTGGAATCGACGATGTGCACTCCGGCGCGCAGAATCTGGCCAGCGATGGGACCTCGTACAACACCTGGTGACAGCCACGATCCACAGGCAGTCTGCTGTGTAATACAAATTCCAAAAAAAGGCGTCTAATAAGGTTGCAGAGTCGCGCCTGAACGGCAGGGGTGTCGGCTCCGTGGAGCCCCCAATGCGCATTCTGACCCTCGCCGCTCTTCTTTCGGTTACGGTGCCGGCCGCTTATTGCCAGCAGCCGAGCGCACCCCCATCTTCCACGACCCCGGCTAGTTCGCCGGCCCCTGCGAGCTCGCAGCCGGATGCAGGGACACCTGTGCCTGCGCAGCCAGCGGCGAAGGACTCCGATAGCGCGAGCACGGCCACGCCTGCGGATGCGACCAAGCCTGCGGATGCGAGTGCTTCGGTCAAGGCTCCCGATGCAAAGGCAGCGAAGAAGAACGGCGACACCGCCAGCGCGAAGCCAGACGTGATGCCGGACCCGGGCGAGGCGCTTGACCCGAACATCAAGAAGGGCAGCGAGGAAGACGTGAACGCCGTGGGCACGCGGAATATTGGCGGCCGCGGCATGGGCAACTGGTACTCGACGAACTGGGAGATTGGGACCGGCAAGCAGTACTCGATGGAGATTGAGAAGTCGTCGCACCTGGTGACCGATCCGGTTGTGGTGGAGTACATCAACCGCGTTGGACAGAACCTCGTGAAGAACTCGGATTCGAAGGTGCCGTTCACGATCAAGGTGCTCGATACCGACGAGATCAACGCGATGGCGCTGCCGGGTGGGTTCTTTTACGTGAACTCCGGTCTGATCCTGGCTTGCGATTCGGAAGATGAGCTTGCGGGCGTGATGGCGCATGAGATTTCGCACGTGGCTGCGCACCACGCGGCGCGCGAGATGACCAAGCTGAACTATATGCAGATCGGCTCAATTCCGTTGATGATCTTCACCCAGGGAACCTGGGTCGGATACGGCATTTATGAGGCCGCGCAGCTGGCAGTGCCGATGAGTTTTCTGATGTTCTCGCGCGAGTATGAGGCTGAAGCGGATTATCTCGGGATTCAGTACATGTATCGCGCGGGCTACGATCCGCAGGGTATGGTGTCGATCTTTGAAAAGCTGTCCGCGCTTGAAAAGCACAAGCCTGGTGCGCTCTCGCGAGCGTTCAGCGACCATCCTGCGACGCCCGATCGTATTGCGAATGTCGAGGAAGAGATTGCAACGATCCTTCCTGCTCGCCCGGATTATATGGTGACGACTTCGGAGTTTGACTCGGTAAAGGCGCGGCTGGCGCGGATCCAGAACAAGCGTGGGTTGAACGACAAGAAGAACGGCAACAAACCCACGCTGCGGCGGACCGGAACGACGAATAATCCGAACTCGAACAACCCGAATGGGTCGAGCTCGGGGGACGATACGCCGACGCTGGGACGCCGGAACTAGAGAGTAGAGCGCAGAGGATAGAGCGTAGAGAAGGCGCGGCTTCGGCTGCGCTTTTGCTTTTTGGGCGATAAAATATGGGTATGTCTACGCACACCACCGGCTATACCGATGACCACGCCAAGTCTGGTCTTGATGTTGTTTTTCCAGCGATCGAAACCTGGCGGAACCAGTTTCGCGCTTATGAGATTTTGGTTGATGACCCCGAATTCACCAGCGTCTGCCCGAAGACCGGGCTTCCGGATTTCGGCGTGCTGACCATTCGCTACATGCCGAAGGAAAAGTGTCTCGAACTCAAGAGCCTGAAGGAGTATCTGTTCGTCTACCGCAACCTGGGGATCTTTCAGGAGAACATCGTGAACCAGGTGCTGGATGACGTCGTGAAGGCAACCGACCCGGTCTGGTGCGAGATCAAGGGAGACTTCCGGCCACGGGGTGGGATTTCGACTGTGGTGACGGCTCGGTATCCGCGGACGGAAGAGTTTACTCGCTAGGTCGCTACGAGAGGACTACCTGTTTCGCATGGAGCACTTGAGTTCAGGTTGCGACAAACGCGCTTCGTAGCTGCGGCTGAAACGGATGACGGCGGCCCATTCGCCGTCGCGGTTGTCCTGAAAGACGATCTGGCCGCCGAGGATGACGGCGATTTCGGAAGGCCGGAGGTCGCGGTCCTGGGTGAACTCGCGGCCGCGTTGGGTGGTGGGGTGTCTCAGGAGATAGTGCTCGAGCGCGGGGCTGGTGTAGTGCGTGGTGAAGACCAGAGCCGTGTCGAATTTGTCGGGGGTCTGGGCGGCCTTGTTGATTTCGGCTGAGGTGAAGTTCTCGATGGCGTCGACCTTGAGGCGCTGCGGCACATAGCCCAGCTCGGGGCGAAAGAGCTCGGAAGCAGCAGGCCAGGCGGTTAGGACTGTTGCGTCGGGATAGTGCTGCGTGATGTAGGCCGCGGCTTCCTGATGGACGACGATCATGTCGCGGTAGGTGAGATTGTCTTCCGGCGCAAACGCTGTGGGTGGGTTGAGCCAGATGGCCACGAAGAACGCCGCGCCAGTGGCTGCTGCGAGCGCCGGCCATTGGCGGGTGCGGTCGCGCCAGGTGGCGACGCAGAGCAGCAGGATCAGCGGATAAACCGGCAGCAGGTAGCGGGTGAGCAGCGCGCCGCCGAGGATTGAAAACGCCAGCCAGTTCCCGGCGATGAGCAGGGCGATGGTGGGAAGGACAGGGGACAGGGGATAGGGGGTGGGGGATAGTGAGTTGCGGCGGGGCAGGAGCAGGCAGGCGAGGGCAAGTAAGATTGCCAGCCAGATGTTGCGCTGCCAGAAGAGGTGCAGGGCGCGGTAGTAGATCGCCTGGAAGATGTGCGCGGCGGTGAAGTTGGCGGTCGCGTTGTAGCGGAGGTATTCGGGGTTGCCGAAGGTGAAGCCGGTTTTGTGGCGGTGGTAGGCGTACCAGGTCAGGAGTGGGAGCAGTGGGAAGCTTAGGGCCAGGAGGCGGTGGAGGTGGGTGCCGGCTGGGGACTTTGGCCCTGGTGAAGACCCCGGTCCGAGAATCCGGACCCGGGGCACCCGGATTGTGCGGGTCAGTTCAATTGCGGCGAGGATGGCGGGCTCTACGATGGCGGTTTCTTTGGAGAGCGCGGCGAGTGAGAAGAGGGCGGCGATCCAGATGAGTTTGTGCCGCTGCGAACGAGAAGCAGATCCTTCGCGATGCTCAGGATGACAATTTTGTGGGGTGGCTAGCGGTAGGTAGAGGGCGAAGGCGCTCAGGGTGAAGGCGGCGGCGAAGATGTCAGCGTGGGCGAGTGTGGATTGGGCGAACCAGATGGGGTAAACCGCTGTAAGAAGCGTGGTTGCAAGCGCGGCGGCTGGGTTGAGAAGGCGTTGGGTGAGGCGGAAGACGGCGAGCAGCGCGGCGGCGGCGAAGGCGCAGACCGTTAGGCGCGTGGTGAGGACGTTGTAGCCGGTGATGTGCCAGAGGGTGCCGAGGACTACGTTGGGCAGCGGCGGGTGTGCATTGGTGAACTCGGGGATGAGGGTGAAGCGGTGGTAGAAATCGAGCGCGGCGGGGATGTAGTAGCCGCCCTCGTCCCAGAAGTAGGGGAGATGCAGGAGGGTGAGGTGGGTGACGGCGACGGCGGCGAAGAAGATCGCGAAGAGGGTGAAAGACGAAAGGGCGGCTACGCGATCCGGAAATGGAATGGTTTT
>Ga0302310_10003160_pt1 | contig 12946 bp, 18 predicted proteins | sample III_Palsa_N1_2_FD_200451 | JGI IMG/M metagenome (GOLD analysis project Ga0302310, IMG submission 200451) | Peat permafrost microbial communities from Stordalen Mire near Abisko, Sweden - III_Palsa_N1_2 | ecosystem: Environmental > Terrestrial > Soil > Palsa > Peat permafrost | place: Sweden... | reverse complement strand
CACCCCTGAGCATAAGCACCATGAAATGCGGTCCCGCGTAGGGCGATGTAAAACCGCTCGCGGCGACTTGATCGAAGCCGAATCGCCGATAGAATTTTGGATTGCCGAGCACAAATATTGCCTCCCATCCATCCTTAGCGGCACGATCGAGACTCGCCGTGATCAAGCGCGTTCCGATGCCGGCGCGTTGACGCTCGGGCAGGACACACACCGGCCCTAGCCCGAGCGCCCTGAATGGAGCAGTCATCTTTGATAATAGTGCGTGCCCCGCGAGTTGGCCGCCATCAACCGCGACCATGGAAATTACACTGTCGCCGGCGGCACGAAGCTGATCGACCAACTCCGCCTCAAGCGGCTCTGGAAAGGCGGCGGTGACCAGGCTGCGTATTTCCGCGGCTTCTTCTGGTGTTTCCTCGCGAATGATCATCGCTTCGTGATCCGTAAATATTAGGGAATTGGCCACTGTAAGGGACGGAGGAAGCATCTTTTTTGAAAAAAAGAAGCAAAAAACTTTTGTCTGTTGGAGCACGGAGGCCTTGGATCGGAGCACCCCTAAGTGACAAAGTTTTTTTGCTTCTTTTTGTTCACAAAAAGAAGACTGCCTTCCGTTTCTCAACCCATTGATTTCACTTATTATCCTTCCGGACCGACTCTAAGCGAAAATCGGCGCGACCCTAGCCAAAACTTCCTCCAAAATCGACGTTGGCAGAGTATCGGTTTTGCGACCGTTGCGTGCCTGAAGATCCAGCACCCGAGGCTGGTCGCAACGGACAAAACCGGTGGTCTTGATCCCCGAGATCGGCACCGCGAACCCAATGCGCCGGGCGAACTCGCCACCGTTGGTAATCGGCAAAACCACCGGCAGTTTGGTCGCTTGATTGAACGCGGTGGCGGACACAATCAGCACCGGGCGCAGTCCGCGCTGCTCGTGGCCTTGGATGGGGTCCAGCGTTACCAGATAGATGTCGCCGCGCTTCACGGCAATTCGCGGCCGGCGGCCGGAGCATCTACCCATTCCCGCTCGTGGGACGGCTGCGGCTCTGAAAAATCCGATGCGGCCAGCAGTTCGGCGAGCGTGTAGCGCGGGCGTGGTTGAGGCTCCACGATCAGACGGCCGCCATCGACAGAGACCCCGACCGTGGCACCTGCTCCCAGTTGCAGCAGTTCAAGGATCGCCGGCGGCACGGCCAGCATGACCGAGCCACCGACTTTACGCAGATTTGTGGTGTGCATGGTTGCTCCTGTGTTATATATCTATATAACTTCCTTGGCATCTAAAAGCAACTGGCTTGCGGGGCTGGCTTCCGGGGGCTGCTGTCGGCAAAACTTGCGAAAATCGGCGGTTTATCGGATTATCTCGGTCGATCAGTCAAAGGCTCTCTCATTGCTCATGGTTGCGCTACCCGACGCCCTTGAGGCCGCTGTCATAGAGGCCGCACGCCATTCCAGCCAGTCCGTCGACGAGTATCTGGCCGCAGTTTGTGCCGATGTGCTTTCTCTGGAGATCGATCGCATCCGAATGGATTCTTACTTCGCGGGTACGTCGGCGGTAAGCCACGAGGACGCCGGTGCTTGGCTGGCGGATCTCGCCGCCGGGCACCGCACTAAATATCCGCGCTGATCTGGCATCTGGATGCATCGGAGGGGACCGCGGAAATGAAGATCCGAGTGAAGCTTTACAGCAAGAATAGGCCTAAATCGGAGCAAAATGCTGTGCCAATTACAATCGAAATTGCCGATGATGCTAAGACATTCGATTATGACGGTAGAACGTACAAAATTACCTGGCTGCAAAATTCTGTGCATGAATTCGATGTTTCTGGTAGTGTTGAGGCGGAAGCTGTTGAATGTTAGGGTTGCCAAACAAATTTGTGCTTTCAACGGTAGTATTATTGGCAGCTTTTCTGACGCTGTTTTTTGGCGCAAATGCTTCTTCTCCTGAAAATTCGGCATTCTATGTACTAAGCAATGGCGCAGATACATGCGGCGATTTTGTCTCTGGACGTTCGAATCGAATTTTGGATTTGGAATGGATTCTAGGTTACCTCAGCAGAGTCAATTCGCGTTCCCCATTAGGTAACCGCTTTATTGGGAAAAGCCTTTCAGATAGTTCCACCTTGAACGTTTGGCTAGAGCACTATTGCCAGGCACATGCATTAGATATAATGCCTTCGGCCGCGGAGTCGCTTCGATTCGAGATCGAAAGACGTGAACGTCAGATGCCTTAGAGACAGAGCCACCTTTTTAATTACTTCCTCCTGAACACCACCGTCGCCAACGGCGGCAGCGTAATCGTCACCGAAGCCGGCTGCCCGTGGCTCGGTGTATCGCTCGCGATCACCATCCCGACATTGCCGATATTCGATCCGCCATAGATCGCCGCATCGGTATTCAAAATCTCCTCCCACACTCCCACCCCCGGCACGCCCACCACATAATCCCCCCGCGGCACTGGCGTGAAATTACACACCACCAACAGCTCCGCATCGCCCGGATGGCTAAACCGCAAGAACGCAAACACGCTCTGTGCGCGATCATCCAGCACCACCCAATGGAATCCCCAATGGGCGCAATCGGTCCGGTGCAGCGCGGGCTCCGCGATATAAATCCGATTGAGGTCGCCGACCAGCCGCTGCACACCCTGGTGCGGGGCATGATCCAGCAACCACCATTGCGGTCCCCAATGCGAGTCCCACTCGTTCGATTGCGCGAACTCGTTTCCCATGAACAATAGTTTCTTGCCGGGATGCGTCCACATGAACCCATAATACGCGCGCAAGTTGGCGAACCGCTGCCAATCGTCCCCTGGCATCCGCGACAGCAGCGAGCCCTTGCCATGCACCACTTCATCATGCGAGAGCGGCAACACGAAGTGCTCGGAAAACGCATAGATCAACCCGAAACTCATGTCGTGATGATGAAACGGCCGCCATTCCGGACGCTTGCTCATGTAGCGCAGTGTGTCGTTCATCCAGCCCATGTTCCATTTATAATGGAACCCCAACCCCCCGTGCTCCGCCGGCCGCGAAACCCCCGGCCACGACGTGGATTCTTCCGCGATCAGCGTGGCACCGGGCACGCGCTCGCGAACGATGCCGGTAAATTCACGCAAAAACTCGACCGCCTCCAGATTTTCCCGGCCGCCATAGATGTTGGGGACCCACTCGCCCGCGTTCCGGCTGTAATCGCGATACAGCATCGAGGCCACCGCATCCACGCGCAGTCCGTCGGCGTGATAGTGTTCCAGCCAGAACAACGCACTGGAAATCAGGAAATTCTTCACCTCGTTCCGCGACAGATTGGCAATCAGCGTGTTCCAATCGGGATGATAGCCCTCTTTCGGGTCGGTATGCTCATAAAGCGCGGTGCCGTCGAATTGCACCAACCCGTGCGTATCAGTGGGGAAATGCGCCGGCACCCAATCGAGGATCACCCCCAGCCCCGCCTGATGCGCGCGATCGATGAATTGCGCGAGCTCTGCCGGCGTGCCCCAATTCGCTTGCGGCGCGAATTGTCCGAGCGGCTGATAACCCCACGAACCGCCGAACGGGTGGTTCATCACCGGCATCAATTCCAGGTGGGTGAAACCGAGCTTCTTCACGTAGGGGATCAAATACTCGACCAGGTGCGGCCAGTGCGCACCGTTCGGTCCGTGCCACGAACCGGCGTGGACCTCGTAGATCGAGATCGGCGCGTCGGGTGCTTGCCGCGCGCCGCGGATGCCAAGCCATTCCTGGTCGTGCCAGGCGAACGGTTGGGGATCGGCGACGATCGAGGCGGTGCCTGGAGCGCCCTCCGCCTGCCAGGCGAGCGGGTCTGCTTTCCACGGCAGAACGCCGTGCGCGCCGAGGATTTCGTATTTATACAGTGTGCCGGGGAGCAGTCGTGGCACGAATATCTCCCACACGCCCGGTCCCACGCGTTTGCGCATCGGGTGGCGGCGACCGTCCCAATTGTTGAAGCTTCCCACCACTGACACGCGCCTGGCGTTGGGTGCCCAGACCGTGAACCGCACCCCCGCGACGCCGTCCACCGTCATCGCGTGCGCCCCCAGGCAGGACCCGAGTTCGTAATGCCGGCCTTCGGCGATCAGATAGATATCGAGATCACCCAGTAGCAGCGGAAATCCGTAAGGGTCCTCGGTCTCCCAGATCGACCCGTTTGAGTTCACTCGCAGCAGATAGGGCTGCGCCGGCCGCAGCGTGCCCGACCAGAACCCGTCGGCGTCGATCCGGTCCAGGCTAGCGAGCACCTGCCCGTTCTGCGGGCTTAACAGCTCCACCGTGATCGCATCGGGGATGAAGCAGTTGACTGCGAGCCCGCCGGGAACGTGGTGCGGACCGAGGATCGAGAATGGGTCGCCGTGCTCGGCGCGGGCGATGGCAAGAATATCGCTCTGGGCCGGCAGGTCGTCGATCATTAGGGGCCTCTTGGATCGGTTGTCCCACAAGGTTATGCCCAGTTTCAATCGCGCGATAGGGAGCGGAATTTACCTATGGTTGGCCGGCGACCCCATGGGTCGGGACCTCCGACACGAGCCAGCGTCCGATTTCCTGCCGGCCGCACTGCGGCCTAGACTCAGGCCGAACTTGACAAAGTTTTTTTGCTTTTTTGTTCACAAGAAGAAGACTTAGGAAGCATCTTTTTTGAAAAAAAGAAGCAAAAAACTTTTGATACTTTGTTTTTCATGCCTTGCCCCCATCCGGCGGCTGCTCGCAGATCACCGTAACTCCTGGATAGAGCAGATTCTTCCGGCTGTCGGCGGGATCGTACAGCACGGTGGGGTGGTCCAACATTTTCGCGCGCATGGCCACGGATCGTGATCGTTCGTCATGCTTCGGTGGAAACTTGCGTCGGACTCCGCGCACGATCTGCCCGGCTTGATCGGTAAATTGATAGGCTATCTCGGTCGTGTCGCCATCTGTGGCAGGGTAGCCCGTCTCGCTAACAATCTCGGCGGCGGCGGCGGTCCCCCGCTCGATCAACCGTCGTTCCCTGGAATACGGCGAATATAGGAAAATAGTTGAGGAAAGGAAGCCCCAGACAGTGAAGAACTGATTGACAAGGTCACGTCGAGGGCTTTCGCGAGGGCTCCCGGCAATATAAGCTACCACGGCGTCTGAAGCCCATGGTTCAAATCGACTGTATCTTGCCAACGACGCGGCAAACTGGATCGACATGAGAGATAAAAACGCTCCGCAAAGCCAGAACAACATTTTGTAGGGCCATCGCGTTTTGACTTTGCGCGGAATTGGCTGGTTGATCTCAGCAGGCGGGGTCCAATCTTGCATCTCGACTCCTCCCCTGGTCCCTGAACGGATTCCCACCGCGAATCGTAAAGACGTTCCCCCTACCGTGCAATCCAGCCGCGCCGCCGGACAGGGCTATCCCATTCGGAATTCCGGCGCCCGCGAAGTCAGTAGCTGCCCCCTCTCTACCCAAGTATCTGGTATCTATTCCTAAATTACGCTATACGAACATCCACCCGCAGCGCTCGCCTGCATCTTGCACACCTCGCACACCTAAAAAGGAGCCCGCCGGCCCGACAACAACAACAACCAGGCAACTTGCATGCGACAGCCCCGCCCGCCCGCCGTCATGAGGGCTGGTGCAAATCTCCCCGCGCTCGGCTATGAGTGCGCCCCATGCGCGCCGCCATCATCGGTATCTCCGGTACCACCCTCACACCCGCGGAGATCGCCTTGTTCCAGGCGACGCCGCCCCTCGGGGTGATCCTGTTCGCCCGCAACGTTGCCACCCAAGCGCAATTGCGCGCCCTCACCACCGAACTCCGCGCCGTCCTTCCCCCCGAGGCCGTAATCGCGGTCGATCAGGAAGGCGGCCGCGTACAACGCCTAAGGCCGCCGCACTGGCGCGCCCACCAAGCCGCCGCGGACATCACAAACGAGGCAGAAGCCTTCGCCATCGGCAGCGCGATCGGCGCCGAGTGCCACGCCGCCGGGATCGATCTAGTCTGCGCCCCAGTGCTCGACCGCCGGATCCCTGGCGCGCACCAGATCATCGGCGACCGCAGCTATGGCGCCGATCCCGAAACCATCATCGCCCGCGCCGGTGCGATGGCGAGGGGATTACTCGCCCAAGACGTGATGCCGGTGGGCAAGCACGCGCCGGGGCACGGACGGGCTTTGGTTGACAGCCACCAATCACTCCCTCATCTCGACCGGCCGGCGCCGGAAGATATTGTGCCGTTCCGGGCGCTCGCGTGGCTACCGTGGCTGATGACCGCACATATATTGTTCGAGGACCTCGACGATCGGCCGGCGACGCTGTCGCCAAGGGTGATCGCCGACGTTATCCGGGGCGAAATCGGCTTCGACGGGATGCTGATCACCGACGATCTGGGGATGAAGGCTTTGCAGGGCACGACGACGGAACTGGCAATCCAGGCGATCGAGGCCGGGGTAGACGCGGCGCTGGCCTGTGCCGGGACCATCGAGGAAGCGCGATCGCTGTTGGCCGCGGTACCGGAACTGACGGAGAATGGAGTACGCCGATTACGCGCAGCGCGGCGCCAGGTGGCGGGGTTGTGATCAAGCTGATCCTCGCGTTCGTGGTTGCCGCCATCCCGGTGGTGATCGCGATCACCTTGCACGAGGCTGCCCACGGCTATGCCGCGCTCGCGCTCGGCGATGACACCCCCAAACAGGCGGGCCGGCTTTCGTTGAACCCGCTGCGCCACGTCGATCGTGTCGGCACCATCATCCTGCCGGCGATTCTGATCGCGACCCAGTTGCTTACGATCGGCCACGTCGCCTTTCTGTTCGGCTGGGCCAAGCCAGTGCCGATCGACCCCAGCCACTTTCCCAATCCGCGCCGGGATATGGCGCTGGTCGCATCAGCCGGGCCGCTCACGAATTTCGCCCTCGCCTGGCTCGGCGCCCTTTTGTTCCATCTCACAGGATATCTCCCCCCCGAAGCCGCCAGTCTGGCCGGCGACGGGCTCGACGTCTTCATCGTTGTCAACCTCGCGCTCGGGCTGTTCAATCTGATCCCGGTGCCGCCGCTCGATGGCGGACGGATAGTGGTGGGAATTCTGCCGCTGCCGTTGGCGATCTTCTGGGCGCGGTTCGAACGCTTCGGTCTGCTCCTGCTGGTGACGCTGGTGTTCATTCTGCCGATGTTGGCGGCGAGCACCGGCCACCGCTTCGATCCGGTCGGCGACGCCGCCGGGCGGGTGATCCCCAACGCCTATGAATTGGTGCTGAGGTTGGCATTCGATGCCCCCCGACCCGATTGAGCCTTCGAACGACGGCGCCCCGCCCGAGCAAGACCGGCTGCTGTTGCAGCTCACGGGGTTCGAGGGACCGCTCGACCTGCTGTTGGAACTCGCGCGCAACCAGAAGCTCGATCTGGCGCAGATCTCGATCCTGGCGCTGGTCGAACAATATCTGGCGGTGTTCGAGGGCGCGCGCAGGGTGCGGTTGGAGCTCGCCGCCGATTGGCTGGTGATGGCGGCCTGGCTCACCTGGTTGAAGTCCCGGCTGCTGTTGCCCGCCGGCACCGCCGAGGCGCTGGAGGCCGAAGTCGCGGCCGAAGCGTTGGCGGCGCGGTTGCTCGAGCTCCAAACCATGCGCGCGGCGGCAGCGTGGCTTGGCGCGCGTCCGCAATTGAAGCAAGATGTCTTTCCGCGCGGCGCGCCCGAGGATTTCGTCGAACGCGACACCTCAGGTATACGCGCCGATCTGCCCTCGCTGGTAAGTGCGTATCTCGCAGCGTTGCGCCGGGCCGGGGCACGCACGCAATATCGCCCAGCGCCGGTGGCGATCTGGACCGTGCAGGAAGCCATCAGGCGCATCACCGCAATGCTCGGCGCGGGGCCGGATTGGGCCGATCTGATGCGATTTCTGCCGGAATCCCTACGTTTTTCGCCCGCGGAGCGTAAGGGTGCGCTTGCCAGCACCTTGATCGCGGGGCTGGAATTGGCGCGAGACGGGACCGCGCGATTACGGCAAGAGAGCTTGTTCGGTCCGATCATGATCGGACCCAAGGACATCGACAGCAATTCGGAAGGAAAGCCCGAGGATGAGTGAAGCCGTGCCGCCGACACCCGCCTTCGAGGAAACGCTGCGCCTGGCCGAGGCGCTGGTTTTCGCCGCCACCGAGCCGGTGCCGCTCCGCGCGTTGTCCGGGATGCTGCCGGAAAACATCGCGGTGGAAGAAGTGGTCGCGGGGTTGCGCGAACGCTTCGCCGGCCGTGGGGTCGAACTGGCGGAGGTCGCCGGCGGGCTTTCGTTCCGCACCTCGCCCGATCTGGCCGCGGTGCTGAAGCGGATCATTCCCTCGCCCCGGCGGTTGCCGCGCGCGGCGATGGAGAGCCTCGCGATCATCGCCTATCACCAGCCGGTAACGCGCCCCGAAATCGAGGAAATCCGCGGTGCGAGCCTGGCGCAGACCACGATGGACGCGTTGCTGGAAGCCGGATTGATTGTGCCGAAAGGTCGCAAGGAAGTGCCGGGGCGGCCGACTTTGTGGGGGACGACGCCGGGGTTCCTCGCGCAATTCGGGCTGCGCGACCTGCGCGACCTGCCGCGGCGCGAGGATTTGCTGGTGAATTTGCCGCCAGCGGCAGCGACGGCGCCTGATGTTTGACTTCTCGTTCTCCGAAATCGCGATCTTCGGGGTTGTGGCGCTACTCGCGATCGGGCCCAAGGATCTGCCGGTGGCGATCCGTGCGGTTTCCAACGTAGTGAAAAAAGCGCGCAAGATGGCCTCGGAGTTCCAAGGCCACGTCGACGAGATGATGCGCGAGGCCAATCTCGACGAGATGCGCGACCACCTGCGCGACATCCGCAATTTCGACATGCGCGGACGGGTGAACAAGTTCATCGATCCCGGCAATGTGCTGGGCTCGGTGGTCGCCGACGTAAACAACGTAGCGACGCGGCCGGAGCCGGTGATCGCGCGGCCGGATGAAACCGATCCGGTATTCTCCGAAGTCGCATCACCCGAGATGGCCCCCGTCGAGGAGGTCGCGCCCGAAGCAGTGGTTGACGCGCCTGCGTTCATTCCGCCGTCGTGTGTGCGGCCGCCGGCGCCGGCGTTCGTACCGCCGCGCTTCTCTTCCCTCTGAGCTTAGAAACCTTTAGAGTCTGTCCCAGATGAGAATACGTCAAATCAATAGGTTAAGGCGCAGGAAGAGTCTTCTTTTTGTGAACAAAAAGAAGCAAAAAAACTTTGTCAATTTAGGATTTGCGGATCTTTCGATGGTGGGTTTTGATCCTTTTGGACAAAAGTTTTTTGCTTCTTTTTTTCAAAAAAGATGCTTTCTGTCTCGCTTAGAGCCGCGCGCGTGAGCCCAGAATCTCAAGTGCCGCCCGAGGATCCGATCGACGATAAGCCGATGCCGCTGCTCGATCATCTGATCGAGTTGCGCACCCGGCTATTGTGGTCGCTGGTGGCCTTCGCGGTGGCGTTTGTGGTGAGCTACCATTTCGCCGGGCAGATTTACGTGTTCCTGGCGGAGCCGCTGGTGAAGGTGATGCATGCCCGCGGCCAGCAAGCGACGATGGTCTACACCGCGCTCTACGAGCAGTTCCTGACCCAGATCAAGGTGGCGCTGTTCACCGCGGGGTTCGTTTCGTTCCCGATCGTGGCGATCCAGATCTGGTTGTTTGTGGCGCCGGGGCTGTACCGGTCGGAAAAGCGGGTGTTGTTGCCGTTTCTGGTGGCGACGCCGGTGCTTTTCTTGGCGGGTGCGGCGCTGGCCTATTACGTGGTGTTCCCGATGGCGTGGCGGTTCTTTCTGAGCTTCCAGACCACGGGGAATACCGGCGGCGTGCAGATTACGCTGATGGCCAAGGTATCCGAATATCTGGCGCTGGTGATGAAGTTGATCTTTGCGTTTGGGGTCGCGTTCGAGTTGCCGGTGGTAATTACGTTGCTCGCCAAGGTGGGGATCGTGAACTCGGCGGCGTTGCGCAAGTTCCGGCGGTTTGCGTATGTTGGGATGTTTGGGCTGGCGGCGTTCATTACGCCGCCGGATGCGATTTCTATGATGTCGCTCGCGGTGCCGTTGGTGCTGCTGTACGAGGTTTCGATTGTCTCGGCGCGACTGGTCGAGCCGAAGGAGGTTTGAGCTTATGCATGATTTGAAGGCGATACGGGCGGACACGAGGGGGTTTGACGCGGCGATGGCGCGGCGGGGCCTGGCGGGCAAAGCGAACGCGATTTTGGCGATTGATGATGATAAAAGGGGATATCAAACTAATCTGCAGGAGCGCCAAGCGCTGCGCAACGCAATCGCGCGTGGGATCGGGGAGGCCAGACGGTCCGGCCTTGACACTTCAGAGTTTGAGGCTGACGCGGTCCGGATTAGGAGTGAAATTGAGTCGCTGGAACGGATAGCAACCGATCGCGAAAACGCAGTCAGGGTAGCCCTCGAATACCTGCCCAACCTTCTCGATCCCGCCGTCCCCGACGGCCGCGACGAGACCGACAACATTGTTGTGAAAACAGTCGGCTCCCCCCGCAGCTTCAACTTCCCCCCGCTCCAGCATTTCGAACTCGGCGAAAAGCTTGGCCAAATGGATTTCGAGCGCGCCGCCAAACTTGCCGGCAGCCGCTTCACCGTGCTCCGCAGCGGCCTGGCGAGGCTCGAACGCGCCCTCGGCCAATTCATGATCGACCTCCACATCACCGAGCACGGCTACGTCGAGACCTCGGTCCCGCTCCTCGTCAACGACGCCACCATGTATGGCACCGGCCAACTGCCAAAATTCAAGGAAGACCTGTTCCAAACCACCGACGGCCGCTGGCTGATCCCCACCGCCGAAGTGCCGCTTACCAACCTGGTTGCCGGCGAAATCCTCCCCGCCACGCAGCTCCCGATCCGTCTCGCGGCTCTATCCGACTGTTTCCGTTCCGAAGCCGGTTCCGCCGGCCGCGACACTCGCGGCATGTTGCGCCAGCACCAATTCCGCAAAGTCGAGCTGGTCTCGATCGTGGCCGCCGACGCCAGCGCCGCCGAGCACGAACTTATGACGCGCGCCGCCGAAACCGTGCTGGAGCGGCTCGATCTCCCCTACCGCCGCGTCCTGCTATGTGCCGGCGACACCGGCTTTTCCGCCGCCAAAACCTTCGACCTCGAGGTCTGGCTCCCCGGCCAAGGTGCCTGGCGCGAGATCAGTTCCTGCTCCAACTGCCGCGACTTCCAAGCCCGCCGCATGAACGCCCGCGTGCGAGCCCCCGATGGAAAAAGCCTAAGCTTCCCGCACACCCTGAACGGCTCCGGCGTCGCGGTGGGGCGGGCGGTGATCGCGGTGATGGAAAATTACCAGCAAGCCGACGGCTCGATCAGCATCCCGAAGGTGCTCCAGCCCTATATGGGCGGTCTGACAGAGGTAAAGTGAGCCGCGCTTCTCAGCTTTCGGTGGGCCAACTATCGCGATGCCAATCGCGCGCGCCGTGGATCACGCGGAGAATGGAAATAACCTCGCCGTCGGGAGTCTGCGTGATCGCGTAGGCTATGATGAGCGGAAGCCTCGTGACCAGCTTTTCATACGTGCCAGCAACGCGTCCCGGCCGGCCTGTGGCCAACGCCCCGAGCGCCGTACCCGCGGCACTGATACGCTCCGCAACCCGGCGTGCGGCGCTCGGATTATCCGCCACGATGTAGTCGATCTGCTGCTTGAAGTCTTCGAGCGCGTCGCGCGACCACTGAACCGGTCGCTTCACTTCCGGCGGTCGATCGCGTCCTGGATTTCGGCCATCGCCGCGTCGTGGGAAACCACATTGCCCGCGGCGACATCGGCGAAGCCGCGCTCGATTGCGTCAACGATGGCCAATTCGCGTTCGACATAGGCCGCCACCGCCTCCGCCGCGAGAAAGGATTTGCTCCGCCGCGTGCCCAGCGCGAGGCGTTCGAGTTTGTCCTTGACGTCGCTCGCGACCCTGATGGTCATGGTGGTGCTGGAGGACATATGAAAGCCTTGTAGTGTGATGTACTCAACCTAGCACAAGTAGGACAGCAAAGCGAAGCTCGTCCGACCATTTCGAGTTACTGATGAAAGATGTTACGGACGTAACACACGATCTGATACCGGTGGTGCGGCGGATTTAAAGTCGCACCTGAAATTTGGAGGCCGTCTCAAATGCGCACGCAGATATTCCAAGTCGATGCCTTCACCACCCGCCGGTTCGCTGGAAATCCGGCCGCGGTGATGCCGCTGGGTCACTTTCCGGAAGACGCCCTGCTGCAAGCGATCGCCGCCGAGAACAACCTCGCCGAGACGGCGTTTCTGGTTCCGCACGGCAGCGACTATCGCCTCCGTTGGTTCACGCCCGCCATCGAGGTAACGCTATGCGGCCACGCCACGCTCGCCAGCGCGGCCGTGGTAATGGAACGGCTCGAGCCGGAGCGGAGCGGCGTGGTTTTCCATACCGCCAGCGGAGCGCTCACGGTCACCCGGGCCGGGGCAGCCTATGTCATGTACTTCCCGTCGTGGCCGTCCGAGCCGGTGGCGCCGCCACCTGGCTTCGAAGCAGCGCTGGGCACGGTTCCGCGCGAGCTTCTCGCCAACCAAGTCAACTACATGGCCGTTGTCGATAGCCCCGAGGCTTTGCGGGCGCTCACCCCGAACATGGCGTTGCTCGCCCGATTGGATCGCGGCGGTGTGATCGCAACCGCGCCAGGCGATGGAAGCCATGACTTCCTCAGCCGCTATTTCGCCCCCGCGATGGGCGTCCCGGAGGACCCGGTCACCGGCTCCGCGCACTGCATGTTGGTGCCGTATTGGGCAAAGCGCCTCGGCAAGACAGCATTTCGCGCATTCCAGGCGTCACCGCGAGGCGGAGAGATAATTTGCCGCCTGCTCGGCGATCGCGTCGAGTTGGAAGGCACTTGCGTGTTCTATCTGGAAGGTGAAGTGGAGATCTAATTCCCCGTCCGGAACGGACGCGCGTAGAAAAAAGCGAAGCAGGAAGCATC
>Ga0302310_10003157_pt1 | contig 12952 bp, 11 predicted proteins | sample III_Palsa_N1_2_FD_200451 | JGI IMG/M metagenome (GOLD analysis project Ga0302310, IMG submission 200451) | Peat permafrost microbial communities from Stordalen Mire near Abisko, Sweden - III_Palsa_N1_2 | ecosystem: Environmental > Terrestrial > Soil > Palsa > Peat permafrost | place: Sweden... | reverse complement strand
CGCGACCGGCGTGGTCCATGTGCCCGTGCTGGCACTGCGCATGGAGTAGTAAACCGTCACCGTGAACGGCGACGCAACGATCTCCCGCCACACAAGATGCACATTACCCGAAGGATCGATCGCGGCCGACTCATGCCGCTGGTCGTTCGCATCGCCATACACCAGCGACCATCCGCTAAAGCTGGATACACCCGTGGCGGGATCGAGGTTGCCATAGAGTATCTGCTGGTTCGCATGACCCGTGTACTTACCGTAGCTCAATATGTGTACCAGCGAGTTGCTGTTGGACACGATCGTCGGCCGTGACTGCTCGGTCGAGTTCCCCGTCACAGCGAGATACGGCGGGGTCGCCGTGCTTCCGCTGTTGGACCATGTCCCCGCGCTGTTGCGGCTCATATAGGCAATCCCCGGTTGCAGGCTGCCGGCGGGATAGGTACTGCCGCCGCTGGTGCGCGAGGCGTCCCGCGCCTCCCACACAACGCCGATCGTCTGGTTCGGGGTAATCGCGGCTGCCGCATGTTCCTGCCAGTAAAGATTCGTATACGGCGGTACTTCGGTATAAAACGTCTGAAATCCCGATATCGTCAGTGGTACTTCTTCCGTTGCCGGTGCCAGGGGCAACGCCGTGGGAAAACGCCCATAGTGAATCTGATGGCCGTTATAGTTGCTATCGCTCTCGGCATAATCGCTGCCGTACCACATCATCACCACGTTGGACGTGCTATAGCTCGCCACGCTGCTCACCCGCTGTGGGGAATTCTCAACATTGACACTGCCCATGTTGCTGAGAAACGCATGGTTGAAGCTCGTCGCGTCGTTCCATGCGCCGCTCGTGCCAAACAACTCATTGTTGTAGTTGTTGTCGGTATCGTGAGTAAGCACGCCGAAGTACCCCGTGTTGGTGGAGTCCACCACGAACTTGGGGTTGTTCACATAGCCAGTGCCGTTGCTGTCCGTCTCGTTGGTGACAAAAACGTTGGTAATGAGTTGGGCATGGAGCGCGACTGGCAACAAGCCGCACAGGACAAGAGTAAATAACACGAAGTTGCGAAGTTTCATACATACTCCTTGAGCAGTCCCAAATTTCTGTTATCGCTAACAATCGTTAAAGTTAGCGATAACACATTGCTCTCAAGAAAATGCATCTGTCAAGGGGTTGGACGAATATATTTCACGCTCCATCTCCCTTGTTGGAACTCCGTTGCCCTGCGACCGGCCGGCACCGTGACAGCATCCAGCAGCTCCGATTCCTCTGCCGCCCACCCATTCCGTCTTCCCCTACTCCCTATTTCTTATTCTCTACTCCCTGCTTTACCCCACATGCTCCATCCCGCTGAACTGCCTCTCGACCGCGATCAGACTCTCCGGCGTCAAGCTGTCCGCCTCGCGCAGCGCGGGGAAGAACACCGACCACAGCCCTGTAATCGCCATGCTCGCCACGCCGCCGATCACCACCGCCCTCACCGCGCCCCACCAGTGCGCCGTCAACCCGCTCTCATACTCGCCAAACTCATTCGACGCCCCCAGGAACAGCCAGTTCACGCTACTCACTCTGCCTCGCATCTCCGGAGGCGTCGCCAGTTGCAGTACGCTCGACCGCACCACCACGCTGATCATGTCGGTTGCCCCGGCGACCACCAGCGCCGCGCAACTCAGCCAGATGTTCCGGCTCAGTCCGAAGACCACCGTCGCCGCGCCGAACATCCCCACGCACACCAGCATCGCCCGCCCTGCGCGCCGCTTCAACGGCACCGCCAGCAGCGTCAGCGAAACCGCCAGCGCGCCCACGCTCGGCATCGCCCGCAACAGCCCCAGCCCATGCGCTCCGGAGTGCAGTATGTCGGCCGCAAAGATGGGCATCAGCGAGGCCGCTCCACCGAACAACACCGCAAACAAATCCAGCGACATCGACCCCAGCAGCAGCCGCGTCCCTGCCACATAGCGCAGCCCCGCCAGCATGATCTTCACCGTAAAGCCCTTCTTCGCCGCCGCCCCTCTCGGCTTGATCTGGCTGAACAGGAAGATATAAATCAGCAGCAGCACCAGCGTAAAGCTGTAAACCAGCGGCGCCCCATTCAACACACTCAACGACCCGCTCAGCGACACTGTAAACAATAGGCCGCCGATCATCGGTCCGCCGGCGTTGGCAATCTGGAAGATCGTCGCGCCCCATGTCACAGCGTTCACAAACTGTTCCTTCGGCACCAGCGTCGGCACCAGCGCGCTCATCGCCGGCCCGCTGAAGCATCGCCCTGTCCCAATCAAAAAAAGTATCGCGTAGATCAACCAGACATTGTGCGTGCCCCGCACAGAGATCCAAAGCAACTGCGCGGTCGCCACCGACTGCAACGTATAGCAGCACAGCACGATCGTCCGCCGGTCATAGCGGTCGGCCACATGCCCAGCCAGCAGCACAAAGCATATCCCCGGCAGAAACAGCGCCAGTCCCGTATACCCCAGTCTCAACGCCGATTCCGACACCGACAATCCCACCGACCGCGATATCTGATAGATCTGCCACGCCACGCCTACCGCCTGCGCCTCGCCGCCCATCACCCCCAGCAGCCGCGCAGCCGAGTAGAACCGGAAGTCCCGCGACTGCCACGCCATCGTGGCCGCTAGTTGTCTTGTTTCCCCGTCAGGCATGCCTCTCTATGCTTACACATTCTGTCGATTCCATTCTCCCTCGGCATAGATCAACACGATTTACCAAGCATCCAATGGAGTATGGAAACCTCATCGCAGAAGATCGCCCTCATCACCGGTGCTAACAAAAGCATCGGCTTCGAAACAGCCCGCCAGATCGCCGCTACCGGCGCAACCGTCCTCCTCGGAGCCCGCAATCCCGAGCTCGGCGAAGAAGCCGCCGCTAAGTTACGCGCTGAAGGCCTCGACGTCCGCTTCCTCCCCATCGACATCACCGAACCCACCACCATCGCCGCCGCAGCCGCCACCATCCACAAGGACTTCGGCCATCTTGACATCCTCGTCAACAACGCCGGAATCATCTCCTACGCCGACGGCCTGCCCTCCGCCACCCCGCTCGAAGCCGTCGAAACCACCTTCCGCACCAACGTCGTCGGCTCGCTCGCCGTCACCCAGGCCATGCTTCCGCTGCTGCGTAAATCAACCTCCGCGCGCATCGTCAACGTCTCCAGCGGCCTCGGCTCCATCGCCCAGCAGGGCGACCCCAACTACCCCTTCGCCTTCGCCAAGTTCTTCGGCTACAGCGCCTCCAAGGCTGCCCTCAACATGCTCACTGCGCAGCTCTCCTGGGAACTCCGCGACACCGCCATCAAGGTCAACTCCTCCGACCCCGGCTACACCGCCACGGACTTCAACGGGCACCGTGGCCATCAAACCATCCCCGAAGGCGCCGCCGAAACCATCCGCCTCGCCCTGCTCCCCGACGACGGACCGACTGGCAGCTACTCCGACAGCGCCGGCATCGTCCCCTGGTAAACAGTCGCCGAGTAGAACCGGAAGTCCCGCGACTGCCACGCCATCGTGGCCTCTGTTTTTCGCCTTACACCGTCAGGCATGCCTCTCTATGCTTACACAAAGCACCGGCGTCTGGTTGCGAGCGTCCTAGGGCAGATCGAGTACACGAAACTCCTTGCCATCCGACACCGCCAACCGCACCGGCCGCGGAGGCCCCGAAGGCGGCACCGTCACCAACGCCCAAAGCTCCTGCCCCTTCGCCAATGGAAACGGCGTCTTCGCATGTTCAGAGACGAAGAACTCCGTTTCCCCGGAGAGTATCGCGTACTCGCACGGCTCGTCGGCGTTCAGCATTAAGTGCTCGGACTGATCCGGCCGTTTCGGATCGCCCGGTCGCGCAACCAGTCTTCCGTTCTCCGCTCTGGGGACTACAGTCCATCCCTGTGATCCCAGCTCGTTTTTTCTTCCCACAAAAGAACGGTTAATGTACGCATTCTCCGCATCGTTCTTAGATAAGCCACAGGCGCTCGCTCGCAGTTGCAGCGCCAGGTACCTTCCCCGCAGCGGCTCTTGCGGATCGAACTGCGTCGCCCGTGTCCACACCATCGGACATACATGCCGCTCCCACGCATACTTCGCCGCGATGCTCAGCACCAGCGCCATCTGCACCGCCAGCACGGCCACGCCCTTGGCTCGTATCGTCATGCCGCCGCCTCCGACCGTGCAGCCTCAAGCATCTGCGTCATCAGCCGCCGCCGCACCCGTTCCAGCAACCATCCGCCCAGCAGAAACACTATCCCCAACCCAATCAACCCCAGCGACCGTCCCAGCTTGTCCATCAGGCTCGAGAAGTAAAACCACGCCACCGTGACGGCGAACACGCCGATCCCATAGTTCACCACCGCCCGCGACTGCTGTTGCACACCCCACCACGCCAGCGTCATCGCCACTATGGCAACCAGCACATAAGCCAGGACACTCGGTTCGCTATGCGTCCACACCTGGTGCGAGTACTCATTCTGCTCATGTACGACCGTCTGTAGCCAGGGCAGCACGAACACCGCCGCCGTCACAACCACCGCAGGCAGCAGGCTGCGCTTCTCCCAAACCCATCCCGCCGCAATCACCAGAGCCATAATCGCCATGGCCACCAACCGCAGATGCAGCGGCAGCGCTGGTTTGCTCCAGTACCACCGGTCCCATCCATCCGTGAGGATCGACGTTGCCACCACCAGCGCAATCCCCGCCACGCCAAACAAAATCCCAAACACCACCAGCCGCCGTGACCTTACAAACGCCGTCAGGTACACCACCGCCAGCACCGCGATCATCCGCGCCAGATACACCTCTTCGCCGCGATACACGCTCGCCCGATAGCTCCACTCGCAGATCAACCACGCCGGCGCCAGCAACATCAGGCACACCTGCTGAAACTGGTCCCGCAACCACCACCACCCCGCCGCCGCGCACAGCGCCCAGAGCATCACCGCCGCCGGCCAGTGTTCCTGCATGTTGAATATCTGCCCAACCATTGCAATCGCCGCACCTGCACCCACGGTGCCCACGCCATGCAGCGCTGTTGCCATTCCCTGAAAGCGTTCACCGGCCCAGATCGCGCCCAGATGCAGCACCGCCAGCATCCCCATCACCAGCGCCAGCCGCGACATCGGCGACACCTCATCCCAATGTGCCGCCACAAACAACAGCACACCCGCTCCCAGCAAAATTCCGCCGAGAATCAACGCCACCAGCACCTGCCAGCGTTGCCCCGCAGGCTGTGCATCCACCGCCTCAAACGCGCGAATGCGTTCCGCCGTCGTTGCGTCCACGACCCCGGCCCGTTCCCACCGCGCGAGCTGCTGCTCCCATCCCTGCATAGCTTGTTGCGAAGTAAACCACACCGGAACGTCCTTCACAATGAAAATCCGCATAAGGCGAGCCCTCTCTACACCCTCCCGCAAACGTCCAACGATTCCCCAGCCAGAAGTTCGCCATCGAGCAGCAAACAATCGCCACCGCATTCGCAACCAGCAGTGGCAGCCGCGCCTCCTGCACCAGCACCCGCATCAACGCAAGATTCCCCAGCATCGACACCACTCCATTCGCAAGTTGAAACCGCATCAACTGCCTCCACCATGCAGTTTCATAGCGACGATCGCGCCACGTATACCTCACATGCCAAACGAAGTTGTGCAACAGCGTCAGCTCAATGGCCGCAGCCGACGCATACAGATACCGCCCGCCCATCCAGCGGTTGAAGAGCGCCAGTGCAGCCAGTTGCACCGCCATACCCATCGCGCCTACCAGGTTGAACTTCCCCCAGCGAATAAAAGTCTTCATGCCAGCGGTTCCTCTCGACAGAGCTGCGTCGTATGGCGCACCGTAATCACGATCAACGTCACAAACATGCAGCCAGCTGCAATCGTTCCTCCCAGGTCGAACAGCAGCATCCTGTGCCCGAACACTGTCGCATACGGGCTTCGCAGCAGCGCGAGGTTTCCCAGCACCAGCAGCAGACGAATCTCCGTCGGACCAAACACCCCCTGCGACAACTCAAAACACCCCAGCGTATACGTCGCCAAATAGCTCTCCGCAGCCAGCAGCAGAAACGCGACCAGCATCGCAACCGCCGTCTGCCAATGCACAAACCCCGAGCAACCCAGCCCACCCATCAGCGCAACCGCTCCTACGAGATCCACCATGTGATCGACATAGAACCCATAGCGCGGCCGCTGCTGGCAACGAACCCGCGCCAGCGTCCCATCCATGCTGTCTCCAAACCAGTTGAGCGCCACGCACAGAATCACCAGCAGCAGCGCATAGCGGTTGTAACGCGATAACGCATAGCCCACGCCCGCGCCAATCTGCGCACCCAGCCCAAGCACGGTAAGCTGATCGGAGCTGAGCCAGCGCGGCGCGCGACAGGCCATCCACTGTAGTACCCGCTTCTCCAGCGAAGCCGTAAGCGCCTGGTTGACCCGGCGAGCCGGCGTAAAGTTCACTTTGTCCTTCGTCGTAACAGCTTGTGTGCTCATCCTCATGTCCTTTCTTACTTCTTGATCGCACTGCAGGCCGACCGCAGCGTAAACTCGAGGGACTCCCGCGGAATGCTCTCCACGTAAGGCCGAATCGCCCACCCCAGCCCAGTCGGAATAGCCCGCGTCAGCGAGACCGCCTCAATCTGTAGGTAAAGCCCACCGTCCCGCTCCTCGTAGCTCCAGTAGGTGTTCAACCGCCACAAAAAGCCATGCTCCTCGTTGGCCTTCAGCGCGCGTTCGGCCCCGCTGCCGGCCCCCGCAATCTCGTCAATCCGCGTGCTCTCCGAGAGGCTGTACCCATGCGCCCTATCCAGTTGGCCGAACGTGATGTCGTAGGCCGTGTCCATCACCACCGTGATCACATGCCGCTGGCGCACCCGCATCGACGCCTGCATCCGATCTCCGCTTTGCGTGATCACCCTGGCGTGCAGCACCTCCGGCGAGAAGTGTTGCGGGTACGCGCTGAAGTCCCGCATCAGCCGCTCGAAGTCCGCAGCCTTCGCCCCGGGAGCAAACGCCGTCCCGCGCCAGTGATGCAACAGCGCTCCGGAGAAGTCTGCTCCGGTGGCAGGCGTAAGCTGTTCAATCACCAGCTCCCCCTGCCGCAGCCGCGTCTCCGCACCTTTAGGATCGGAAGCCGCCGGAGCGAGAAACGCATTCGCCGAGCGGTGCTGCTGCACCAGCCGCGCCTCCACGGCCTTGCTATAAGAGTTGAAGGTGGCGACGGCAGCAGGTGTTGGCTCAGCCATCACAGAGCGCGGCGATTCCAACAAAATCAGCAGGCCACACAGCGCGGATATCTTTCGAGAGTGGGTAACGAGTCGTTTCATGTCCCGCATCCTGCCCTGTTTCGGGCCCCCGAAGCAATGCATGGAACCTCACGCGGGCAACATTGTTCCTCACGGTGCAAGTCACAGCAAACATTCAGCTTTTAGAAACTCCTCACGGACGAAACCGCCTTGAATCGCCAACCTCACAATCTCATTCGCTACACTGGCAGCAGCCATGCCAGACACACGGCCAGCCACGCGCTATCGCTTCGGAGTCTTCGAAGCGGACTCGGTCACGGGAGAGCTGCGCCGCAAGGGGGTGCGCATCAAGCTGCACTCGCAGCCCTTCCATATCCTCTTCATGCTGTTGCAGCGCCCCGGGGAGATGCTGACCCGCGAAGAGATCTGCCGCGAGCTCTGGCCCGATGGCACCTTCGTTGACTATGAGCACGGCGTAAACTCTGCAGTCAATCGCCTCCGCGAAGCCCTTGGCGACAAGGCCAGCAATCCCCGATTCGTGGAAACCCTCGCCCGCCGAGGCTACCGCTTCCTCGCCCCAGTCGAGCCAATTCCACAGACCGGAGACATCCCAATCTCCGAACAACCATCGCCAACTCCAACCTCCACGCCCACAGGATTTCTCGATAGCATCTTAGCCGCCCCCGAGGATCTCCCAAAAAGTTCGCACTCCCTGGTGCAGACCCTCTTCATCCTGCTGCAGCTGATGTACCTCGGCTTCTATATCGGCGCGCTCGCCAACCTGGCGGAGATCAACGAGCTCATGTCACCGCTCCCGTTTGCCAAACAGGCATTCACCGTCATGATCGTCTCAGCCGCTCTGCTCATTCCAGTCCGCATCTTTCTGCTCAGCGCCGTGCTCTTCCATGCCCCGGCCTTCCGCGAAAAATTTCTCAGGCTCTGGCCCTTCATTCTTCTACCGCTCGACGCCCTATGGTCCCTCGCACCCTTCTTACTTCTCCACCACATGAGCACCGGCCTGGCCCTCGCCTGCATGACCCCGCTCGTCTACTCCAGCTTCGCCCAACGCTCCCTCATCCTCATGGGCGCGGGCGCTCCATCTCAAACTTGCTAACCTGCTATCTCGCTAACTCGCTATCATCTCCACATGCCCGCACCCGACCAACCCACCCTCGGCCAGCTCCCCACCGAGGCCCGCAATCCGGCCACCACCCATCTCGACGAGCTCCCCACCCTCGCCCTGCTTGAGATCATCAACGACGAGGACGCCACAGTAGCCGCCGCCGTCCGCACCCAGCTCCCCCAGATCGGCCAGGCCATCGACGCCATCGCTTCACGCTTCCAGCAAGGCGGCCGTCTCTTCTACATCGGCGCCGGCACCAGCGGCCGCCTCGGCGTACTCGACGCCTCCGAGTGCCCCCCAACCTTCTCCGTCCCCGCCGACCTCTTCCAGGGCCTCATCGCCGGCGGCGACCGCGCCCTCCGCCTCTCCAGCGAGCACTCCGAAGACTCTCCCGAAGAAGGCGCCCGCGACCTCATCGCCGCCGGCTTCGGCAAAATGATTTGTCATCCTGACCCTGAGCTTGCCGAAGGGGAAGGATCTGCTTCTGTCTCTTCTACTCCCTACTCCCTACTCCCTGCTCCCTGCTCTTCCGACACCATCATCGGCATCGCCGCCTCCGGCCGCACGCCCTACGTCCTCGGCGCCCTTGCCCACGCCAAATCCCTCGGAGCCCTCGCCATCGGCCTCACCTGTGTCCCCAACTCGCCCATCGCTCAAGCAGCGGACATCGCCATCACCCCCGCCACCGGTCCCGAAGTCCTCACCGGCAGCACCCGCCTGAAGGCCGGCACCGCCACCAAGCTGGTCCTCAACATGCTTTCTACGGGAATCATGGTCCGCTGCGGCGCCACCTACGGCAACCTCATGGTCAACGTCCGCCCCACCAATGCCAAGCTCATCCACCGCGCCCACCGTATCATCATGATCACCACCGGCTGCACCCACCAGGAATCCGCAACCATCCTCGAAGCCTCGGGCAACAACGTAAAGACCGCCATCCTCATGCAAAAACTGTCGGTCCCCCGCGAAGCCGCCGAAGCAAAACTAAAGGCGGCGCAAGGAGTCCTCGCCACCGCCCTTGCAGCAAGTTAGCTGTTAGCGAGTTAGACCACCCCCAACTCACTAACCCGCTAACTCGCTAACCAGCTATCTCGCTAACTAAAGCATTGGCCCCGGCTTCGGCAGCCACCGGCTCCCGCGCCACTCCCGCCGCCCGGCTTCTCTCTCCGGGGTCATCGGACTCGGTCCGATCATGCAAACCGACACGCGATCGCGTCCGTCCCGTTTGGCCTGGTACAGAGCATCGTCGGCCCGACACAGCATATCTCCCCAGCCCTGCTCCCCATCGCGCAGCACGCTCACACCGATGCTCACCGTCAACCGCGCGCACTGTTCTCCCTCGCACCAGCGCAGTTCCGCAACCTTCTTCCGCAACCTTTCCGCAATCGACGCTGCGCCCTCCAGCTCGCGTCCCGGCAGCAGGATGGCAAACTCCTCGCCGCCCATCCGCGCGGTGAAATCGCTGAGCCCGCTGCTACTCAACAACATCCCACCCAGCTCCCGCAACGCGCGGTCCCCCAGCGCATGGCCCCACGTATCGTTCAGTTCCTTGAACCGGTCGATGTCCATCATCAGCAGCGCCAGCGGCATCTTATTCTGCACCGCCCGCCGGACCTCCCGCATCGCGGCCTCTTCCATCGCCCGGCGATTGCGCAGCCCGGTCAGGATATCCACCCGCGTCTCCTCATGCAGCCGCCGGTTGGCCTCTCCCACGAACATCGCGATAAACGAAAACGACAGCAGCGTTACCGCGGCGACTGTGACCTCCCGCGCATAGATGGTCAGCGGCGGATCGATTCCGTGCCCTTTATATTGTTCAAATGGCTGTTGCGAGATCAACCGCAACAGCATAATGCTCATCACCGTGGTCAGCAGCACGGCGCACAAACGGGCCGTCGAACGCAGTACGGTAACCTTCGCCCGCCACAGCATGGTGACGGTCATCACCCCAAGCGCCAGCGACGTTACCCGCGCCAGCAGCGACGCCGCTTCAGCGTTGAAGATCGAAATCCCCGCAATCAGCACCAGCACCGCGCCCACTGCGATCGGCCCTCGTTTCGAACCCAAACCTCGCCGCATCACAAACCAGCGGAACCCCATGTACATCAAGCAGAAAAGAACCACGACCAGGCAGCCCGCCGCACCCTCCGTGGTTCGGCTGGAGATTCCGCTCGATAGGCCACGTGTCGCTGTCCAGCAAAACTGTATGGCACAGGCTCCTGCCAGCCACAGGATACCTTTGGTTCGGCGGTCGGCCCATGCCAGCAAAGTTAGCGTTAACGCAAACGTTGCCTGCGAAACAAGGGCCGCGAGATACAGCGTGTGAACGTCCATCATGGTACTCCGGCGCTTCAACTTCCGCGCCGGCTTCGGAGCCCGGCGTCGGAACCTCGGGGAAGGAATTATTACTATACCAGTGGGCCCAAATGCATGACTCTTACGAAACTGTAAGCTTAAAATAGAATCCTGTCACAATAAAATATCGTCCGGCCATCCCCCAAATGGGTCATCCGAACAGCGTAGCCGCCCGCCGCGGCATCTCGATTCCCAGGTGCTCATACGCCAGCCGAGTCGCCACCCGCCCCCGCGGCGTCCTATCCAGGAACCCAATCTGGATCAAAAACGGCTCATAAACCTCCTCCAGCGCGTCCTGCTCCTCCGCCAGCGCAGCCGCCAAAGTATTCAACCCAACCGGGCCGCCATCATACTTTTCTATGATCGTCCGCAGCAGCCGCCGGTCCAGCTCATCGAAGCCATGTGCATCTACTTCCAACAACTTAAGCGCGGCGCACGCCGTCTCGCGGTCGATCCTCCCCGCCGCTCTCACCTGTGCATAGTCCCGTACCCGCCGTAGCAGCCGGTTCGCTATCCGAGGCGTCCCACGCGACCGCATCGCAATCTCCGCCGCCCCGTCCCGGTCGATCGGCACACCCAGAACCTCGGCGCTGCGCTCCACCACAAACCGCAGCTCGTCGTCGGTATAAAACTCCAGCCTTAGCAGAATCCCAAAACGGGAGCGCAGAGGAGAAGAGAGCAATCCGGGCCGCGTCGTCGCCGCCACAAACGTAAACGGTTTGATCTCCAGCGTATGCGTCCGCGCCGCCGGCCCCTGCCCGATGATGATGTCCATCTGGTAGTCCTCGAGCGCGGTATACAGCTTCTCTTCCAGCACCGGCTGCAGTCGATGGATCTCATCCAGAAACAGCACCTGCCGCTCCCGCAGGTTGGTCAGGATCGCCGTCAAATCCCCCTGGATCTGCAACGCCGGCCCGCTGGTCTGCTGATACCCCACTCCCAGCTCATTGGCAATAATGGTCGCCAGCGTCGTCTTCCCCAACCCCGGAGGCCCAAACAGCAGCACATGGTCCAGCGCCTCGCCGCGCGTCTTCGCCGCCTCCAGCGCAATCGCAAGCTGCTCCTTGGCCTTCGTCTGCCCAATAAACTCCGCCAGCCGCTTCGGCCGCAGCTTCAGCTCGACGGCGTCATCGTCCTCCACCTTACCGGCCGAAACCAGCCGCTCCGCCGCACTCTGGCTGCCGCTCAAATCAAGCGCCTTTTTCTTGCCCGCAAACGGGTCATTCGGATTGGAAGCGTTTGCCATCCCCAAGGCGAGCATACGGCGAAGCCCAGTGGGAAACAAAATCCCATCGCCCTTGCCAGCTAATTGCGCCTAGCTAATTCCCGTCACCTTGTACACACTGTGCGCGTCCGACGTATACAACGTGCCCGTGGAGTCAAACGCCATGCCCAACTCGCAGGAAACGCCCGTCACCGTCGTAATCACACCCGTCGTCGCATCGATCCGGCGCACCGCGGTGTTATCGGCAAAGTACACACTGCCCGTCGGGCTCACCGCCAGGGCCAGCGGAGAGGTAATCGTCGCCTGCGAGGCTTGACCGCCATCGCCGCTATCGGCATCGGTGCCATTGCCGGTCAGCGTTGAAATTAACCCAGTGCTCAACGTCACCTTGCGAATCTTTGCATGATTGTGATCGCCAATATACAAATTGCCAGCGGAGTCGACCGCAAGGGAATCGGGCGTAAGCAATTCGGTGGTGGCCGCCACCCCATCCGCTAAGCTCGTTCCGCCGCCTGCAAATGTAGTGATGACCCCTGTCGTTAGATTGACCCGCCGGACCTGGCCATACGAAAGATCGGCCACATAAAGATATTGTCCGGTCGGATCGACGATCACCTGCTCAGGCGTACAAACGCTCGCCGCATTCGCTAGGCCGCCATCGCCATTGTTAGCGCACGCTCCCGTACCCACATACGTGTAGATATACCCGGACGCCGAAACCCGCCGCACCACTCGATTGGCACGGTCGCCAATATAGAGATTTCCCGCCGTATCGACCGCTACCCCATACACATTGCTCAGCTCGGCATTCGTCGCAAAGCCGCCATCGCCGGTGTAGCCATATGTGCCATCGCCCGCGACAGTCGTCATCACTGACGTTGCCAGTACGAGCTTATGGACCGCCCAGGCATTATCGCCGATATAGAGCGACCCTTTATTGTCGGCAGCCAACGAGGTCGGCCCTTCCGGATTGACCAACGTCATCAAAGTCGTCACCACAGCGCCAGTCGTGGTCGTAGCG